>Ga0247807_10000024_pt1 | contig 333419 bp, 252 predicted proteins | sample UWRJL074202C1_FD_179931 | JGI IMG/M metagenome (GOLD analysis project Ga0247807, IMG submission 179931) | Plant litter microbial communities from Arlington Agricultural Research Station in Wisconsin, United States - UWRJ-L074-202C-1 | ecosystem: Environmental > Terrestrial > Plant litter >...
ATCTATCATGTGCGCATAGATTACTTACAAAGTGTGTAAATTTTATTTTGCAAATAAGATTGAATTACTATATTTGCAATCCCGAAAAACGGGTAACAATTTGAAATAACGGAGGGATGCCTGAGTGGCCGAAAGGAACAGTTTGCTAAACTGTCGTACTGGCAACGGTACCGAGGGTTCGAATCCCTCTTCCTCCGCCAGCAAAAATGCTGCTTGTCTTTCAGACAAGCAGCATTTTTTGTTTACAGACTGCCCGCGCCCTTCGTCGCGAAGGCTGGCGGAAAATAAAAAATGCGTACGAGCGTAGCGAGCGCATTTTGCTGAAGCCTCCCCCCTCAAGGGATCAGAGAGCGCAGCGAGCTAATCCCATTGGGAGAATGATTCTGAAGATGACCTGAGAAGATCTAACCCACAAGCGGAGCAAGCGAAATTTCGCAGCAATGATCAATTATTTATCCTACAACTGAATAAGCAAATTTTCAATAGCTAAAAAAGCGGCAAAAATAAGTCGAAAGTTTTATTTTTGAAGATTCTCCTTAAGAACTCTAGAAATGCATAACTATCAGGCGCTGTTCGATTACGTTCAAAATCTTTCCGGCAAAACGCTTTCAGCAGATGATAAGCAAGTATTTATTACGCATTTCAAACCCAAAAAAATCCGGAAGCGGCAATACTTTTTACAGGAAGGGGATGTATGTAAATATACTGGATTCATTGTGAAAGGGGCTGCAAAGACGTTTACGATAGATGAAAAAGGACATGACCATATATTAAAATTAAGTGTTGAAAACTGGTGGCTGGCCGATTTTGAAAGTTTTTACAAATTGACACCAAGCCGTTTTAATATAGAAGCGCTGGAGGATATGGAGATCTTACAGATAACCCATAGCCTGGTAGAGGAATTCATAAAGCCCATTCCTGCCTTTTCAGCGATGCAAAACGTGCTTAGTCAAAATTATACCATAGCTGCTCAGAAAAGAATGCAGTCTTCCATCAGTCAAACTGGCGAAGAACGCTTTCAAGAACTCGTTAACGATTATCCGCACTTCATACAGCGGTTCCCGCAAAATTTAATTGCTTCCTACCTGGGTTTAACACCGGAAACCTTAAGCCGGATCAGGAAGAACTCCTTCAAGTAAATTGATTTTTATCAAGTGTATTTAATGACTTATCATAAGATGCAGTTAGTCTCGCAGGTGCATCTTTGAATTAACATTAAATGTAAAGATCATGAGTAAATTAAAAAACAAAGTAGCCGTAATTACAGGCGGCAATAGCGGTATTGGATTTGGTATTGCGGAAGCATTTAAAAATGAAGGTGCTGCAGGAGCTATTGTTGGCAGAAATCATCAGACCTTAGAAGATTCAGTTGCTCGGCTAGGTAATGATTTTATAGCCATCAATGCAGATGTAACTAACCTTAACGATTTAGAAAGGGCATTTAAAGATACAACCCAAAAATTCGGTAAAATAGATGTACTGGTAGCCAATGCCGGTGCAGGAACAACAGGAACTGTAGCAGATGTGAGCGAAGCTGATTACGACAAGACCATGGATCTTAACCTGAAAAGTGTTTACTTCACAGTGCAAAAAGCGCTGCCTTATATGAATGACGGAGGGTCTATAATTCTTATCGGGTCAAATGCTGCACATCGGGCATATCCATCGTTTGGGCTTTATGGAGCTGCGAAGGCTGCCGTGATTTTTTTAGCGAAAAGCTTTTCAAACGATTTGCTGGAAAGAAAGATCAGGGTAAATGTAATCACTCCGGGTACTACAGACACACCTGCATTTGATAAGTTCGTTCCTGCAGAACATATCGAAACTATTAAAAAACAGTTTGCAGGTGTAATGCCCATAGGCAGGATCGGGCTGCCATCCGATATTGGTAAAACAGCAGTTTTCCTTGCTTCTGAAGATTCTTCCTTCTTGCTTGGCTCCGAACTTCTTGTCGATGGAGGCATGACCTACTTAGCTAAGTAATTCTTATTCGCTTGCACGATTTCAAATTCGTGCAAGTGAATATGAATTCCATAATCCCGTAATATATTCTTCAAATAGGATGATTCTCCTACGGAGAAACAGACATCAGGTCTAAATCCTTGCAGCAATATATTGAGCCACTTCAGCCAGACGGTTGCTAAAACCCCATTCATTATCGTACCAGGTAGCTATTGACAAAAGATCTCCCTGTTTGGCCGTTAGATTCAAGTCAATTATAGAAGAGTGCGGATCCGCAACTATTCTTGCTGATGACCATTGATCCTCCAGTACATCCAACACCCCTGCCAAATCTGATCCGGATGCGGCTTTACGGAAAGCATTGTTTACCTCCTCTACCGTACAAGATCGTGTAGTGACCAGGTTCAACTCCGCTATACTGCCTGTTCTGGTAGGAACCCTGTATGCCTTACCTGTAACCTTTAGATCGCTCCATATAAATTGCAAGGCTTTCGCGGCACCAGATGAAGAAGGGATGATATTTTCTGCTGCTGCCCAGGAATCCCGCAGATCTGGCATAGGCTGATCTGTTAGCGACTGAGAGTTAGTATAGGAGTGCACAGTGGAAAAAAGGCCATATTCTATTCCGAAAGCTTCCCTGATCACCTTAATGGGCGCGGCTAGCGCATTCGTTGTGCAACTGCCCATACTGATTATGTGATGCGCAGCAGGATCGAAATGATCCAGATTTATGCCCTTTAACAGAACAGCGTCGCAATCCGCCAGTGACTTGCTCGGGGCACTGACTAATACATATCTGGCTCCCTGATCAAGATGAGCTTGCGCACCTTCCCTTTTTGTAGCCCTGCCAGAGCAATCCACAACCAGGTCAACCCCCATTTCACCCCAATTGGGTATGCCTTTGGAAGAATCGATGTAAGAAATTTCATTTTCATTTAAGATGAAGGCAGCGTCTGAAACAGTTACAGTTCCCTTCCAGCGTCCATAATTGGTATCTACAGAGAACAATGCACCAAGTGTTTTAACGTCTTTCACATCTGCCACGGCATAAGGAGTGAATAAACTGTTGTCTAGCGCGATTCTTAAGAATTGCCTGCCAATCCTTCCAAAGCCATAAATGGCAATCTTTTTCATCATCATAATTTCTAATTATTAGCTTTAGCATTGAAGTAATTTTTCACTACCAAATTTATTCAAGGACGAACAAATTGAGTCATTACTCATTCAATAACTATTATCAGCCTTCTGATATAAGCAGGACATTGCAGTATAAAATCTATTTCCGTATTTTACCAAATGAAAAACAGACTGGTATTCTTCGCATTCTTTCTTTTTATTCATGCTGAGTTGTTAGGGCAATTGCCTTACCGGTCTGAAACTAGTGGCATAAAACAGGATAAACGAGAGTTGATGCATAATGCTAAACCAGCACTCTTTCAGTATGGAGTAGCCAGCGCCTTTATCGATGGCCTCTACGAAGGACAATTATCTATAGATCAATTGACGCAGAAAGGAGACTTCGGTATCGGTGCGCCAAATTACATTGATGGAGAACTGACTATCGTGGACGGAAAGGCTTATCAGAGTAACGCGAAAGGACAAACTATCGAAGCCTCTAAAGTTCTTATGACACCCTTCGCATTTGTGACAACTTTCAGGGCAGACACAATAAGTTACTTATCAAACGTTCAAGACCTCAAAGATTTATTTGCCAGGATAGATAAGCTCTTGCCTGATCCTAATGCAATTTATGCCATACGTATCAAGGGCACATTTTTAAACATCCGCACAAGGGCTTTTCCACCAATCCGGCAAAAGCCATATCAACCTCTGGCTCAACTGCTCTCTGAGCAAAGATTCTTTGATTTAAAAGAAACGGACGGTGATATGATCGGATTTTACATTCCAGGATATCTATCGGGAATAAATATTGTTGGCCTGCACTTCCATTTTTTAGCTAAAGACAGGAAATCCGGTGGACATGTAGTTAATGTTCAGGCGAAAGAACTTGTTATAGAATTTGCTGCACTCAAAGAATTTCACCTGCTTCCGCTGGATTCTGAGGATTTTAAAAAATATAAGTTTGAGGGAATTAACAGCCCAAACTTGCAAAAAATAGAGAAAGGAATTAATTAACAGTTTACGGTTCATATTTTCAAATACCAACACTGTAGCAGGATCATGCTTTGAATTTTCAAAGGCCAGGAATGAGAAGCCCACTATGATGGCAACATTTCGTAGTTGAATATGATTTTACTTTTAATTTCTTATTATATATTATCTTTATGGAACATTAACTATAAAGTTTTAGCATGTAATTTCTATACATAATGAAAAATGCGTTCTTATGCCTTTTCTTGCTACTTATCACTATACCAACGCTCGCGCAGGACAGTTATCTGGAAGAATTATCCTTACCTGAACTGAAAAAACGGTTAGCACTGAGTAAGGATGATACCGATAGGATCCACATTGAACTCGCATTGGGAAGAGCGATGATCCTTAAATCGCGCAGTGGAAACAAACAGGCTGATTCAGCGCTCAGTTTTGCAAATGATGCCAAAAAACTGAGCCAAAAATTGAAATACGATGATGGGACCATCGACGCAATGATTCTTTATGCGCTCTGTATTAATAAAAAAGGAAAGACAGATGAAGGTTTCCGACTCGCGCAGCAAGTACTTAAGTATTCAAGAAAAGTAAAAAATAGTCGCGGAGTAGCAGAAAGTCATATTTTAATGGGTAACCATTTTGACATTTATACCACGGATGGGCTCCTTAAAAGAATATCCTATGATAGCATCGCCATCGCTATATTTAAGAAGGAACGGCTGTTATTCCGGCTAAGTTCATTGTTAAAAGACTATGCAGAACTACTGTTACTGGCAGAACGAAAAACAGATGCGGTAAGAGTACTCTTCGAAGCATTGAACGTCGCAAAGTCAATAGGTTATAAACAAGTTCATAGGGTATACTGGCTGCTTGGCAGAACTTCGAATGAGATGGGCGACTTTCCAAATGCTATAAAATTTAATTTATTAGCGATTAAAACAGCAAAAGAGGTTCAGGACAAGACATTGCAACTTTGCAGTATATATTATACAATGGCGGTAACCTGTAATAACATGAATGATTTCAGTCGCGCTATTCCCTATTCCTTGCTTGCCTTAGAAATTGCTAAACGTCACAACAATCAGGATTACGTTGGAACAGTTGCTATGGTATTAGCCACAGCCTACACCCGGACTCAAAGGCTTGGCAAAGCGCTCATATTACTTAACCAAATACAAAATCATGCTCAGAATGTTCTGGACAGTATTGATGTGACGAACGGTTTTATTTATAATCTTACTTATGCAGGGAAGTACAAAACAGCCGAACGTTACACCAAACAAGTCAGAATTTTATTAACAAAAATTTCACCTGAAAACTATGATCAGGTACGGGCCACTTATGGCGTTTTAGCTCAATATTATCTACGCACCAAACAATATGCATCTGCTCAATATTTTAACGACCGTTATGCTGAAATCGTAAAGCGGATCAATTCGGCCTCAGGCATACTGAAGACAGAACGACGTTATTATGAACTTGACTCTGTCAGGGGTAATTTCAGGTCAGCGATCGACCATCACCTTCTTGCACAGAAAATCAAGGATTCTATAGATAATGTGACAAAAGCTTACCAGGTGTCCCTGCTGCATATTGAAAATGAAACAGAACAGCGAAACAATGATATCGACACGCTAAAAAAACAGGCAGAACTAAAAAACAGTCAATTAAAGCGTACTCAATTGTTTCAGAAGGCAATTATTTCAGGAAGCATTCTCTTATTCATCATAACGGCACTACTCTATAGCCGCTATCGATTAAAACAACGCAGTAATGCACTTTTATTGAAACAGAAATCAGAGATTGACCAGCAAAATATTTCTCTTCAGCGCCTTGTTTCAGACAAAAGTCAGCTTTTACAGGACAAAGATAGACTACTCTTTGAAAAAGACCTGCTTTTAAAAGAGGTTAACCACAGAGTTAAAAACAACCTGCAGATTGTCATGAACCTGCTGCAATCACAATCTGTATATATGTCAAACGAAGGAGCGCAACAGGCCATTTTGGAAAGTCAGAATCGGGTTCGGTCGATTGCACTTATTCATGATCAATTATACAAAACTGAGCGCATTACAGAAATCAACCTTTCCACATATTTCAATGAATTGATTCAATCATTGAACGGCTCCTTAAATCATAAAGAGAACAATATCACCCTGGAGTGGGCCATCGATGACATCTCTCTCGATGTTTCCCAGGCTATTCCAGTAGGTATAATTTTAAATGAAATTGTAACCAATGCAATGAAATATGCATTTCCGGATAATCAGACAGGAAAGATTAGCGTTCTCGTTAAAAAAGCAGGAACGTCTATAGAGATGCAGATCAGCGATAATGGAGTAGGATTACCCGCCGATTTTAGTTTTGCAAATACAACTACACTCGGAATTACACTTTTAAAAGGTTTGACAGCGCAGCTTAAGGGGACTTTCACAGTAGAAAATTATAAGGGACTGACCATTGCTTTAAAATTCCCTATTGAAGTCGCTACCGTTCAGGGAGAACTACTTGACAAATAACTTTGCATCCCTGCTATTCATAGTGGTGCTGTCAAGAAATCATCCTAACAGTTCATTTCACAACTTATTGATTTAAAGTTCCCCTGCAGTTTTGCAGGAGAATACTTTCAAGCGAATCTTGCAATAAAGATGTGCTATTGTTTAACCTTACGATCCAGGAAATCCTTAATCGTCTCACCGATCTCATCGCCATGGCTTTCCAGAGCAAAGTGACCGGCGTCAAATAAATGATATTCCAGATTTTTGACATCTTTCTTATAAGCCTCAGCACCACTTACCGGAAAGATATAATCGTTTTTCCCGTAGACAATCAGCATTTCAGGGTTATAGTCGCGAAAGTACTGCTGCCACTCCGGATATTTGGGAGGGTTAGTACCGTAATCATAAAACATATCCAGTTGTATCTGTCCGTTTTCTGGTCTTTCAAGGTGTCTGAGATCTATCTCCCAGTTGTCGGGGCTGATGACTGAAGGGTCAGCAACACCATGCGTATACTGCCATTTCAAACCATCCGGATTGTGAAAAGTACTCAAGGTATGTTCGGCCTCTTTATTATTATGATCTGCCCAGTAAACTTTGAACGGGTCCCAGAAAGTTTCCAGCCCTTCTTCATAGGCACATCCATTTTGCACAATAAGCGTATCGATCCTTTCAGGATGTTTCGAAGCAATACGCCAGCCCACAGGTGCACCATAATCCATTAGATACAAGCTGTATTTGGTAATATTTAACTTGCTTAGCAACTCTTCAATTATGATCGCATAATTATCAAATGTATACTCAAATTCCGCAATGGGTGGCTGTTCACTCCGGCCGTACCCGGGGTAATCTGCTGCGATCAAATGATACTTATCCGATAACTGGTTGATCAGGTTCCTGAACATAAAAGAGGATGCCGGATAACCATGCAGTAATACAAGGGTAGGCGCATCTTTCGGGCCTGCTTCCCGATAAAAAATGTTGACACCGTTGATGTCGATAAAGTGGTAAGAAGTCTGATTCTTCATAATTTTTATTGATTAAATGATTAAGATGTAAGGATAAATTCCACCTCATAAAGGTCATTACTAGTGGTATTCAAATGTAGATGCTCTCTAATGCTTCTGTATATCACGCTAATTATACATGTTATTATTAAATTGATACATAGATAATTAGCGCGATATAACAAAATCCAAGAGCAGGCCTTAAGTGGTATAAACTTAATTTTGGCAGGAAATTGCCGTCAATCTTTTTAATGACGGAGATTTGCATGTTACAATTAAAACTATCTATCTTATCAGCGGGCATTCTTCTGCATAAAAGAGCGGATGAGTTGAGCTACTTCAATTCCATATTCTTCTAATAAAAAATGTCCTCCGTCAAATAAATGGATCTCTGCATCTGGTAGCTCCTTCTGATAAGCCAGGGCTCCATCACCAGGAAAAATAGTATCATTTTTCCCCCAGGTGATCAGCATAGGCGGCTGTTGCTCCCGGAGATATGCCTGCCATTCCGGATATCTGGGGAAATTGCTGCTATAGTTGTCAAAAAGAATCTTTTGAATGGCCTTTTTACCTGGCTGTCCGAAAAAATAATGATCCATATGATAGCTATCAGGATTGATGCGTTCCGTATATAAGGTGCCGGAAACATATTGTGACTTTATCCCTTCCAGCGACATCATAAACTCGATCGCTGCATCAAGGCCTGCAAAATCCTGCGCATCTGTCATCTTACCCATCTTAAGCACATCAGGGCCAAGGCCTTCTAAAAATACATTAGCATTTTGAATAATCAGATTTCTGACCAGTTCAGGTCTTTTTTTTATGATCCTAAAACCTACCGGGCCTCCGTAATCCTGCATATAAAAGCTCATATGCTGAAGCTTTAAAGCATCTATGAAATGCTCCATAATCTCTGCGAGATGGTCAAAGGTGTAGTCAAATACTGAAGGGTCAGGGCAGTCACTATAGCCAAAACCAGGATAATCGGGCGCGACCAAATGATATTCATCGGAGAGCTGTTCAATCAGGTTGCGGAACATGTGGGATGATGAGGGAAACCCATGAAGTAATAAAATTGTAGGATTGCCAGGATCTCCCGCCTCCCGGTAAAATAATTCCACGCTTCCGATCGCTTGAGTCCTGTAACGAACTCCATATGCATCATTGTTTCTAGCTATTTTCATATCTTTTCATTTTCATGAGTGAAATTCCGGCAATCAACAGGCTAAACCTAAACTCCGGGTCATTAAGGAATAGCAAGGTTTCCAGTCAAAATTAAGTTGATCGCAGGGGATTGGAATACCATTTATATAGTAAGTGGTATCAATTTTATAATAAGTTAAGCGATTCCTTTTGTTGATATCCAACCTATCCCATAGTCGAATGACGATTCTGATAACAGTTATAATTCAACTTATAAAAGTTATGGATAATGAAAATGTTATGATTCTTAGGTTTGATCAAAGCATTCACGATACTATTGCACATAGTGATTTATTGGAACATATTGCCATGGCCCTGATTTTCAGAATAGCATCAAATGATTGTTCTTTCCAACCCTATGGGTAAAATGTATATTCCATTAAATTTAACTCCCGAACCTGATGGGCTTTATGGTAATAAGTAAGAGGCTTCACCGTCATCTGTTTTTTATAAGCGAATATTCGGTATATTCGTTACTTAAGATTACAACCTGGCTCAGCTGGCGATATTTGCAGAAATCCGCTATGAAAATTAAGTCTCACAGCATCACTCAAAAAGAAATGGCGCCACTTTTCCGAATCGTCTTCTTTATGCTGATGTGTATGACCGAAGCAAATGGACAGCCTAAAAATAGCGGATCATCAATCTTTGCTCAATATAGGCTTAACATCACTAAAGGACAATTAGAGCAGATCATGGTATGGAACACGAATAAAAATAAAGACATGATGCGTACATGGGCCGCATTATTGCTGATCATTGGCTTTCTTCTATTCAAAATTTCACAAAACACATTAAGGTATAAATATTCAATCCAGGCGCAGGAGCGGGAACTTGACCAGAAAAATAAATTTATAGAGAGGCTGAATAGTGATCAGGAAAGACTGTTGAAAGAAAAAGAATGGTTAATTAAAGAAGTGCAGCACCGGGTTAACAACAACCTTCAGATGGTCACCAGCTTATTATATTCACAATCCGTTTATTTGGAAGATAGTGCAGCTATACACGCAATCGAAGATAGCTTGCGACGTATACAGGCAATGTCCATGGTCCACCAGAGGCTCTACCAGGACAAGCATACGACCACCATTTCCATGCCGGAATATATCGGGGATCTGGTGCAATACCTCCATGGGAGTTTCGATACAAGTAACCTCATCGTTTTTGAACAGTCGATAGAACCGGCAGAGCTCGATATATCGCAGGTCCTCCCCCTGGGGCTAATCCTTACAGAGGGTATCGTCAATGCAATTAAGTATGCTTTCTTCAACAGACAACATGGGATCGTGCGCATAAGTCTGATACACGATGGGCCAGAACATTTGTTGCTGAAGATTTCTGATAACGGGATTGGTTTACCGGCAGGTCTGGATACAACAGCACTTAACTCCCTGGGTCTCGATCTGGTTCAAGGATTGTCTAAGCAATTAAAAGGGAACTTCCAGATCGAAAATGACAATGGCGTACACATCACGGTTCGGTTCGCCATAATATCAACAAACGTGAACATTAATAGTTAGGATAAGTGGATATGAATAAAAAAATATTAATCGTTGAAGATGAATTTGTTGTAGCAAATGCCCTGCGTTTAACTTTGCTGCAAGCAGGATACACTGTTACCGGTATCGCTTCTTCAGCGGAAGAGGCCGATAAGCAACTTCAAAATCAAAAACCGGATTTGGTACTTCTGGATATTCAATTAGACGGAAACCGTTCGGGTATTGATCTGGCTATGAAGCTAAACGAAAATAATATTGCCTTTATTTATTTATCTGCAAATTCAAATCAGAAAGTACTTGAAGAAGCCAAGGCAACTGATCCTTATGGATTTCTGGTTAAACCATTCCGGGAAAAGGATCTGCTGGTAACGCTTGATATTGCGTCTTACCGGCAAAGAAACGTCTTAGATTCAAGAATACAGCAGGAAGTGCTCTTGCGAAAACACTTAACTGACATCAGTAATGAAACTTCAGATGCCAGACAGAAACTTTTAAAAGTTGCGCAGGCGATGAGAGTGTTTATCCCCTTTGACCTTATTGTTTCAGGTAGAAGCCCGGTAGAAGCCGGTCAATTTCCTGATTCCGGATATTTGCGTATCGGGTTTGATGAATATCAGTATATTGGTGAAGGAGAATTAATGACCATTGCAGGTTTGAGCAGCAGCAGTCTTTCCGGAATCATCAAAAACAGTCACTTTTCAACTGCCAGCCCTGGTTATGAAGGAATAACAAATGCTCAAACACCTTTCACCCCTTTGCAGAAACTATGGCATGACAGTTTTAAGATGAACTCTTCCCTCATTTTCACTGTGACCAGCCACGGGTCGACAGTAAATTATTGCTTTTGTAGTCGCGAGCGCGGTGTATATACGCAAAAACATTTAGCGGTATTAAAGCTATTCAGGAAATCTTTGGAGGAGGTAACCGACAAAATGCTGCTGGCGGTTACGGTATCGCCTGCGATAAAACCCACGACAACCGATGTTGAGGATGACAAAATGGAGGGTCGCCAGGAATTCGGAGGAATTATCGGAAAGCATCCGCTATTACTGGCCGCATTAGATTTTGCCACCCAGGTAGCGCCTTACAATACCTCTGTTTTGATACTTGGTGAAAGCGGGACTGGAAAAGAGAAAGTGGCACATGCCATTCATGCACTGTCATCGAGGAAAAATAAGCCTTATATCGCAGTCAATTGCAGTGCTATACCCTCCACACTCATAGAATCAGAGTTATTCGGCTACGAAAAGGGAGCTTTTACCGGGGCCACTGAAAAAAGAAAAGGCAGGTTCGAACAAGCGGAAGGAGGCACTGTTTTTTTGGATGAGATCGGAGAATTACCTTCAGAAATGCAGGTTAAATTATTACGTGTTTTACAGGAAAAAGAAATCAATTATATAGGCAGCAATATGCCTAAAAAAGTAGACGTCCGTATTGTGGCCGCTACTAACCGCAATCTGGAAAAAGAAGTGGCTGAAGGCAATTTCAGGCTTGATCTGTATTATCGTCTGAATGTATTTCCCATAACTTTACCGCCGTTACGAGACAGAAAAAGCGATATCGTGGCCTTAATCAACTTCTTTGCCCGCAAGTTTTGCGCTGAGTTCCAGATAGAGTTCAAAGGTATCTCGGCTTCGATGACCAACGCGATGCTCGCTTATCACTGGCCGGGTAATATTCGTGAGCTGGAGAACGTGATAGAGCGGTCTGTCATTCTCAACGCAGGAAATTCCGAATTGCAATTAATGCAGCACCTTCCCGGTTCTACAGCAGAGCAGTCCCGCAAGAACGGTACGCAAACACATGAAGAAGTGAAGCAAAATCTGCGGGAAACAGAAAAAGCTTATCTTGTATCTATTCTTAAAAAAACAGAAGGGCGGATTCGCGGACGCAACGGCGCAGCAGAATTACTAAATCTTAAGCCTACGACACTTGAATCCAGAATGGCCAAATTAGGTATCAAAAAGGAAGACTTTCCAGGCTCGGCAGCGAACTAATTTCATGACTCCGATATTTTCGGAGTTCCATTCTGATCAGCTCCGAAAATATCGGAGTTGATCAGGTATCTTCTTCTTACTCCGTTTTACCACAACCTCTAAATAATTGATTACCAATTGATTGATCAAAATATTAGCGAAACTATGCATTTTAATATTTATGGCATGTATTTGACTATGCTGTAATAATGGAATCGAAAAATCAACCACAAACAGCAACATTCATTAATCAGAAAGGTCTGCATATTTTTTATCGAAACTGGATACCTGAATTTAAACCGAAAGGTCTTGTTCTTATCATTCACGGCTTAAATTCTCACAGTGGATATTATCTTGAATTTGCCAACAGCCTCGTAGAAAATGGATTTGAAGTGTACGCGATGGATCTTGCAGGTCGTGGACGTTCTGAGGGCGAGCGATACTATATCGGGGATTATCACGATGTGTTTGCAGACATTGATTTATTAATCGAGATTGCCAGTTCCGCATGTCCATCAGCGCCTATATTTCTGTTTGGTCATAGTGCAGGTGGTGTTTTTGCATCTTCTTATGCAGTTCAAAACCAGCCTAAATTGCGGGGCCTTATTTCAGAAAGTTTTGCATTTCAGATTCCTGCGCCTGCTGTCATCCTTGCGACAATTAAATTTTTGGCACGCATCATACCGCATACACGGCTGATCAAACTAAATAATCAGGATTTTTCACGTGATCAATCACATGTGCTTAAAATGGACAAAGATCCCCTGCTGGAAAAAGAGAAGCAGCCCGCCAAAACCATGCAGCAACTTTTACTTGCAGCTGAATATTTGAAAGCAGAAATGAATTCACTCGAACTGTCCGTCCTTATACTGCATGGCACGGCAGATAAGGCCACTAAGCCCGCAGGGAGCAAGTATTTTATGCAACATGTATCTTCGGCTGACAAACAGCTTAAATTATATGAAGGGCATTACCATGACCTGCTAAATGACAAGTATAAAGGAATTATCTTCCGTGATATCCTAATCTGGCTGAATGAACGAGTCTAAATGATCTGGCAGCACTTAAATAAGTCCGCTACCTCTAAAATAAAAATTAAAACCCTTAAATCATACAAACAATGATCAATTTAGAATGGTTCAGAACCTTTAAAGTCATTTATGAAGCAGGAACATTGTCTGCAGCAGCACAGACCTTATTTATTTCCCAACCAGGGGTTAGTCTTCATTTAAGTTCGCTGGAATCATATGCCGGTCACCGGCTTTTCGACAGGGATACCCGTAAAATGATAGCGACAGAGCGGGGGACTATGCTCTATAACTTTATTATTGACCATATTAACAAGCTCGAAGAGGCAGAGCATAATCTTCACCGTAAATCTAAGGTAGAAAAGCCAACAGTTAGTATAGGGATGTCCATAGAAATCTTCCAGCATATACTCGAAGCCCATATTTCCGAATTACCCTTTAACCTGATTACCAGGTTCGCTGATTACCCTCAAATGCTCCAGGAGCTGAATAGTGGCACCCTGGACTTTATTTTGACTCCCCAGAAAGGTACGCAGTATAATCTTGAATATAAGCCATTCACTAAGGAGCGGATCGTGCTGATTTGTGGCAACCAGACGGACACCACTGAACTCGAAGAATTGGTACTGAAAGACGGACGCGCGGAGTTAAAGGAGTGGCTTTCCCGTCAGATTTGGTACACCACAGCGGCTGAGATGGAACACCTTAAACGTTTCTGGTTTGCCAGCTTTGATACCTTACCAACCTTCAGGCCTAAATATGTTTTACCCTCCCTTGGCTCAATCCTGCGCTGCCTCTCCAATGGTAAGGGTTTTGCGGTAGTGCCTGATTTCCTTTGCGGTAGCGAGATTACCGCCAATGCGGTAAGGCTGGCATGGGAAGGCAGCCCTCCAATTGAAAATACGCTTTATTTTGGAAAGCGCAAAACCACAGCTTATCCTGAAGAGATCAAATATCTGGAAGAAATTTTGGCGAGGAACTGGCCGCTGTGTACGGAAATGCTATTACCGGTAAATTAAAATACAGCTTTTTCAGTGCCAAGCCCTTACAATTGTCTGACACGAAAAGACTATTGAAAATTTTTCCGACGCACTATCGGGCATGCCTGCCGCCAAGGGGCAGATAAGTCCGATAGTGCGTTCATTCATTAAAAGAAAGTATTTCCCTTTAGCAAACAAGCTGAACGTAACGCTGCGATAAAATTAAATTCCCAAGTGATTTATTTGTCACGCGACGCCCGCAAACGCCTGACCTCGTCCTCAAGGGATTGTACATATCCGTTCCGTTCTGCAAATGCTGCTTCTATTTCTTCTAAGGTATATCTCGGCGTAATATGTTGCGGGCAATTCCAACTATAACCTTTTACTGAAAAAAGTAACATTCTTTCAGGCTTGTGTTGATACGCTGCCGGATCCAGCTGCTGAAAAAGTTCCGGATTTTCCGAGATCCCCACGATTTTTAGATCTGCAAACAGCTTCAGCCGGGCTTTTTGTGGGTAATCCATCAGGATCAGCGACACTTTAGTATTGTCGGCCGCATTACCAATAGAGATGTATTGTTTATTACCACTGAAATCGACCAGCCCAATCGTACTGTCATCCAACACTTTAATAAAACCTTTTGGTCCTCCCCGATGCTGTATATAAGGATAACCCGATTGACTGATACTGGCCATATAGAAGCTGTCCCTATTGTTAATGAAATCCACTTCGGCTGCAGTAAAGCCTTCTTCATGGTAACCGTTTTCCATCCTCTCATAAGCTATACGGCTTCCATACAACTCTTGTAAATTCTTCACTGCTTCGGTAAATGCTATTTGCTCGTAGTTCATATTGTTCGCCTCCTCATCAGATCATAATGTTTTGTCGCTTTCCCGAATGGCGAGATCGTTGATGCTGGCATAACGTTTTCGCATCAGGCCATTTTTATCAAATTCCCACAACTCGTTACCATAGCTTCTGTACCATTGCCCGGCTATATCTTGCCACTCATATTTGAAACTTACCGCGATCCTGTTATCCATAAAACTCCATAGTTCTTTCTTCAACTTATATTTGAGTTCCTTTTGCCATTTTTTGTTTAAAAAAGCTTTTACTTCCTCTCTTCCATTAACGAACTCTGACCTGTTGCGCCACTCTGTATCAATCGTATAAGCAAGGCAAACCCGTTCAGGGTCGCAACTGTTCCAGGCATCTTCTGCTAATTGAACCTTTTGTATTGCCGTTTCCAGCGTAAATGGCGGTAGTGGTGCTCTTTGTTCCATAAGTTTAAATATTTTATTTACCAATAACTTGTCCGTTTACATATTGATACTATTTATGTTCGGAACAGTCCATCAAAGACCCTTGATTTGTCTGCAATTTAGTCAGACAATTCGCAATTATTCAGGCTTTTGCCATTAGATAATTCATAAGCTTTATCATTAAAATAATAATGCTTCGCAGCAACCCCAAAATAGAAATCAACTGTCCGGCTATTTATTTAAAAATTCTGGTACTGAGTGACAAACTATAAAATCCGGGAAACGATCCATACACGCGGGGAAATGTAAGCCAGCGCTAATACTAACAATATCAATAAAACCATAGCGCCACACACATTAATGCCAATTAAAACGCTCATTATTATGGGGCCGGTGCCATAGCCAGCAAATAGAATTCCTGAACCTTTAGCTACAAGCCCTAATGCTGACATACCTCTGGCAGGCAGTTTGATTATGCCTATAAAAAGTGGCTGACTGCAACCAAATCCTATAGATATGATGCCCAACAGGCATTCCGCTAGCCACAAGGGCAAATTCCCCATTAAGATCACCAAACCGATAATAGTGAGCCCAAGTGCGAAATAAAGGATAGTAATGACCTTTTTATCAAGTTGATAACGGTACAATAAAATAGTAACTGCAAAACCAGGCAGGCCGAAAATGAATAAATCAGTTGCGATATGAAATTCATCCAGACCATATTGTGTCGTAAAATAGTAGCTGATCCAGACAAATACACCTGAATGAAACACACCTGTTAAATATACAAAACTGTAGATATATCTGCTTTTCCAGTCAGATCCTGTCCTTCCTGCTACTTTCTTCTTGAAAGGCGTTATTCCATTATACTGTTTTCTCTCCCTCAGGAAATAAAGTAAAAAAAGTAGTGCCACCAGTATCGTGATGCACTGGTAAAGGCATCGCCAGCCAATTACACCATTTAACCAGCCCCCTAAGCTTGGTCCGAAAGTCATACCAGTCGCCAATGCAAAAATGATCAAAACCATATGCTCAAGCGATCGCTTTTTCCCATAAGGCTCTACAGCCAATAGTAAGGCCGATGGCAGCATAAAACCTGTACCAAAGCCCTTCAGAACCCTAACCAGCAAAAATGTACTTGCAGACGTGGTTATGCTGAGCAAATAGGTACCCACGCACAGTATTACCAGAGATATTAAAAAACATTTTCGGAGATCGACTGCGGGCCTGAGAAAAACCATCCCAGCTGCAGCGATTGCAAAAGGGATTGCAAATGCAGGTATAGCCAGATTTATCAAAGAAGAATCGAAATCTTTTACCAGCGTTGGCAGTAAAGGAGCTACAAGATAAGCCTGAAACATCAGCAGCATACATGCTATACCGGGAATTACGCCCGAGGCTGGAAAGGATTGATTTTTATGTTCTCGTTGCATGAAACAAATTTCGACTGGAAAAGATATAGCTGTATATTAGATAACTGATAAATATTATCAGCACATTCATATTATTTGGGACCTGCGGTAGCGATATACGCTCCGCCATTCTATTTGCGATCAGCCTTAAATGTACCCTGATCTACCTCTTTCAAAAATGTTGTCAGGCTATTGAAGTAGCGTTGCTGATCATCATACATCGCCATATGGCTCCCATCTGGGCATAAGTAAGTCCGGCTATTTGGCAGTAATCTTCCCTCTTTTCTCATACTTTCCGGATTCATTTCATCATGGAGCCCGCCCAACACCAATACAGGGAGTTTAATATTCGGCAGCCTGGACCAAAAATCCCAATTTTTAAAGTTACCGGTGACATGAAATTCGTCTACACCCTGCATTTGCACATAAATTGTTTGATTAGCTTTTTTAAATGCACGTGTCAGGGGCTCCGGCCACTTCTCAAGAGGCATGCGGCAAATTACTTTGGTGTAAAGTTTATTCATCAAAAGCGCTGTGTATTGCTCTGTTGCATACGCTTTATGTCGATCCAGGGAATCATATAAGGCCAGGTCACGGGTAGTGAACAATTTGGTTTTAAGATTAGCTGTGTAAGCAATATAATCCCCGATGCTCGCAGTCATATTTGAAAGTACAGCACCCTTGACGTGGGATTGGTATTTATCCAGGTATTCCAAAGCTAACATACTGCCCCAGGAATGCCCTACGATATAGAAATCATCCAGACCCAGACCTTTGCGTACCTGTTCTACCTCTTCGACATACCGGGGGGTGTTCCATAAAGACGTATCGGCCGGCGCATCAGAATTACCGCAACCCAGCTGGTCGTAGTAATAAATCTCTATGCCTTCCTTCGGTAAAAAATCATCGAAGCACTCCATGTAATCATGTGAAAAACCCGGCCCTCCATGTAATAGCAGCACTTTAATTTTTCCATCTCCAACCTTTTTAGTCCACACCTTGTATTTGCCATCAACGGTGATGAGTCTATTTCCACCTGTTTTGATACTGTCAGCAACTACATTACTCAGCGCTGGCGTAACCGGATGGGGCTCATTACAAGCAAATAAGGCTGTTATCGCAATCAATACAAATTCTTTTTTCATAAAATAAATGTTAAAAATCAATAATAAGCAACAGTATGTTTCCTCTTTGCTTAAGGCATAAATGCACGTGTTAACAGTCATAAAATAATAATGCAGTCCCTTCTGCAAATCCCTGTTCACAACACCAAATTGCACTGAAGAAACAAAGTACAAATAACTGAAAAACAATAGTTTAAAAAGATTACTCATCTAATAACAGTTATTATCATGGTGATGGCAAAATGAGCTGTATAGTTAGAAAAATCGGATACTTTCGTCAATAGAATGTTAGTCCTTCTGTTGCTCAGCGAGTTTGCCAACTGATGTGATCTTTTAGGGGATACTGAGTTGAGCAACTGACTCACTAAACCGGATTAAAAAATTATTATGTCTGAAATTAAAATCGAAAATCATGAAAACAAGAAATTCAGAATTCATCACTATGACCGTATCTGCACTCATGATCGTGCTGATACATGCTTCCTTTTCGGCAATAGCCCAGAAAAAAACAGAACTTGATCAAGAGGAAAAAGCAACGATTGTTCTCGTTCATGGCGCTTTTGCAGATGGTTCCTCCTGGAATAAAGTGATACAGATCCTTCAAAAAAAGGGTTATCAGGCGATTGCTGTACAAAATCCGCTCAGTTCTTTAACAGATGATGTGGCAGCAGTAGAACGTGCCATCTCAGAAGTTAAGGGAAAAGTGGTGCTGGTAGGTCATTCCTGGGGCGGCGCAGTCATTACAGAGGCCGGTAACAATGAAAAAGTTAAGGCGCTGGTGTATGTTGCAGCCTATGCGCCTGGCGAGGGCCAAAGTATTGATAGTATCAGCAGAGAAGCATATGCGGAAAGGAAAGTACCAAACGTACCTGGATTTTCCGATCCGGTTATTACTGATGGATACATTCGTCTGAAGGAAGAAACGATTATCAAATATTTTGCGCAGGACTTGCCTTTGCAGGAGGCCAAAAACTTAGCCGCGGTTCAGGGTCGTTTCCATGTAAGTACCTTAACAGCCAACATTAGCCATCCGGCTTGGAAAAACAAACCCAGCTCCTTCATCGTAGCCGATAATGATCTTATCATATCGCCACAACTCGAAGCCGAGATGGCAAAGAAGATAAATGCCACCACCTATCATATCCCCGGGAGCCACGTTGTGATGCTTTCCAAACCGACAGAAGTGGCAGAAGTGATCATTAATGCCTCACGTGCCAAATAAGCTTCAAACATGGTAAGTAATAGTAAAGCTTATCTCTTGCCTGCTATCAGCCCTGTATCCATATATACTGTTTAATAACAATGCTTTAGTTATTGATTACTTTCTTTAAAAAGATGCAAGAGGGGTCGATTTACCAAATAAATTAAGCCCCGATCAGTTTAAGATAACAAACTTATTTTTAAAGCATTAAACCTGAGGTTCGACAGGTTTAATGCTTTATGGATATCTAGCCCCTTGATAGAGTGCTCTGGGAGGACTTGTAATCCATCTATGCTCATACCGTCGAGCATCCATGCTGTCTCCATAAGTTTACCTAGTTGAAAAGCATGGACTCAGCATGGATGGATCATGCCAGGAGCATGCACCGATCCAAACGCGACCCCAACCAGACTACAGCCCTACCTATATTTTAACTTAGTGTAAGTTTAAGTATTTCAAAGACAATACGTTTAGTTATTTCTCGCGATGCCAGAAGGGCGCATTCATTGTTTACGAGATGGTATGCAATCAGTTTTTCAATATTCATTCCTCTAATTTATATTTTTATATATCTCATTCATATTTCGAACTTCGCCAGTATTTTGATCAGCCAATAAATCCTAATTAAATGACTGCCGAAAATCAAGTGGTGAAAGTTTGGTTTTTTTCTTGAACATCCGGTTAAAGGATTGTGGATGTTCAAAACCTAATTTGTAGGCAATCTCGCTCACCGTTAAGCTAGTGACCGTCAATAACTCCTTAGCCTTTTCAATCAGCTTTTCGTGAATATGCTGCTGCGTATTCTGCCCGGTAACGGTCCTCAGCATATCACTCAGATAATGGGGAGATACATTTAACGGGCTTGCCAACTGGACAACCGTTGGTAAACCAGTCAAGGATGGCTGATCACTATCAAAGTATTCGGACAACGTGGCTTCGAAACGAACCAGCAAATCGTTACTGCTCGTTTTACGTGTGATAAATTGCCTGGTATAAAAACGCGTGCTGTAATTCAGGAGTAGTTCGACCTGTGAGACAAGAACATCCTTGCTGATCTGATCAATAGCAGATTCGAGTTCTGCTACTATGTTTTCAAAGATCCCGATGATCACCTTCTTTTCCTTATCAGAAAGGTATAAAGCTTCTGTCACTCCATACTCAAAAAAGCCATAATTCCTGATATTTTGCCCCAGGGGATGACTCAAAATAAAATCCGGATGTATCAGTAAAGTATAGCCTCCGTAGTCTGCTTCGTTTTCCAATGCGGTAATCACCTGATTAGGCGAAAAAAATGATAAGCCACCTTCATCGAAATCGTAATGACTTTGCCCGTACTTAATTTTTCCAGTAAAATCTTTTTTATAAGATATTTTATAAAAATTAAATACCATTCCCTTTTGTAAGTCCGCCGTATCAGCTTTGACATCACCGTAATCCACCAAACTGATTAACGGATGCAGTGGTTTCGGTAAACCCAGCGCCTGATGTAATGCTGAGATCGAATTGAAAAACAACGGCTGTTTTGGTGCTATTTTCATTTGAAGGAGTTAAAAAGGGATGAATAAAATGTATTACCCATCCCATATCGTCGTTTTAAAATGTAACCGATTGATATGGACTTTTCAGGTTCAGGTAAGCTGTTAAATCCTTACGAAATGCTTCAGGCCCCTGTGCAAGTCTTTTGCCATAGATCCGCACCGCATCGTTTCCTGCGGGGTAAGTTAACTGATCTTTTTCATCTGTTGCGGCACGATAAACTACTTGCGCAATCACATCCGGTTCAGTAAACTCCATCAATGTACCATCCTGAAACCCTTCCATCATTTTCGCCATCGTGTCTGCGTAGTCTTTATCTTCTGTTACTTCCATAGCTTTGGTAAATTCCGTTTTTATCCCACCCGGAGCTACATTTTTAATACCTATACCAAATTGCGCCAGGTCATAAGACATGCGCTCTGCCAGTCCCTGTAATGCCCATTTTGAGGCGTTGTAAATAGCAGATTGAGGGTTGGATGTTAATCCACACAGTGAGGTGGTATTGATAAACAAACCACTGCGTTTATTTTTAAAGTAAGGTATAAATTCCTGAATCACCCAAACTGTTCCAAAAAAGTTGGTTTCAAATTGTGCCCTGATCTGCTCTTTGGTGTTGGACTCTACAGGACCAATCAGTCCATAGCCTGCATTATTAAAAACCAGATCAATGTCGCCCAAGCTGATGGCTTGCTGTACAGTTTCTTTGATTTGTTCAGCATTCGTGATATCCAGTGGCAGCAAGGTTATATTTTCCAATTGGCTTAATTCCTTCTCCTCTTCAGGTCTGCGCATGGTAGCGATTACTTTCCATCCTTTAGACTGAAATAATTTAGCAGTTGATTTGCCTAATCCGGCTGAAGCACCGGTGATAAAAATAGTTTTCATAATTTCGGTTGTTATTTACCTTACAAAGGTGCAGCTACCTGGATTTCCTGGTGTAACCGAATTGGATGAGGTTGTAACCAAAATGAAGCTCCCTACCAAAAAAAACCAGCGGATTTATCTCAGATAAAAGGTCTGGCTGAAAGCACCGTTCACTGCACAATCCCATACTTCTACACGCATCCATCTTCTGCCTTTCAAATTAGGATGGAAATTGAATTCCTGTGTACCATAGGCTTTTGTATTGCTAAGGTCTATTTTTTCACGGTAAACCTTTTTGCCGTCACCTGATATGATTTCCACAAAATTCAGCGGAAAAGTCCAGCTCAACTTTAAGTTCACGTTGGCTGTACCTGCGGTATTGAGCTCTACCGTTTCACCTGACAATTTCCCATTTACCTTTAATTCATGCATCAATACTTCTCCGGTGGTACTAAAGAATTTACCCTGCTGCATGCCCTCTACTACAGGCTTCCAACCCTCACTGAAATCAGGCAGTCGGTCAAGCATCATATAATTCACATTCATATGCGCATACATCTCATTCTCCTTTGTAATGGAAAACAAGTCGGCTTCTGCAATCACGGTCTTTTTTTCTCCCCAGTTATTCATGTCATCCAGTAAGTCAAGCACTCTATTCCCGAGGCGGGGTTGTGAAAGATCAGCCGGCATCGCTTTCCAGGCAGCCCCCATAAAGCGTTCTGATTTGAAGAAATCTTCATGCGCATAAATATCCGGGGCATTTACTGAACCTTTGGTACGGGCATGTGCCGTCCAGGCTAGTCCCCGTTCATCCTCCAGCAGCTTCAGCATATCATTTTTGTCGCCAATATGGTATACCTTTCCAAATCCGGGTCTATTTTCTACAAAGGGCTGTTCGCCATTACGTGACATCATCCAGTATACAGGCTTCGGGAATATGTTCATCCAATGGCCACCAAAAAACTCATTGGGTTCTTCTCCAGGCAGCAACAGGAAGCTGGAGTCAGACAACCGCTGACATTGTTCAAAAAGGGTTTTCAACTCTTTCAACCGTAGTGAATCGGGGCCTTTAGGATGTGCAGTATAATGAAATTCACCCAGGTGCACGATATCCACGCCCATCCGCTTAAACACTTCCACAAACTCCGGTTTTTCCGGAACAGGCTTTCCGGCCAGCACTACATTCATGATAAACTCATTATGGAAGTGGCTGGACATGGTTTTGAACCCAGGAATAGACACATAGCGGTCTGCATGGGTAAATTTCTTTACCGCATTTAAGGCATCAGCATTATTTGTATTAGTGATCAGGCAGAAAAAGTTCAGGCGTTGTTTACTGTCCGGTGGTGCATTAAACCAGGGCACGTAGCGATGGTCCCCTTCCAGCTCTTGCCGGATACCGATCCCATAACCATCAACCTTATTCCTGTACTGCTTTCCGTGCCAGATAAACTTGAGGTTAAAGGCTTCATCCAGCGGATAAAAATACTGATGTGGAGCAGGAAAGACCGCCAGACTTCCGCCGTTGCCCTGCACAGCAATGCTACGGTATTTTACGGCAAGGTTGCTGGCAGCAGCACTGTAATTTACTGTGGTGGAATCCAACTGCGCTGCTGTATTAATCCAGGATAGTTTATTCCATTTTTGCGTTTTAGAGACCAGTCCTGCATCGTAAACTATAGCTGTTGCATCAGCTTTGGTAGACATCACTGCTGCAATATTAAATAGCGGACTTCCATTGTAAAAGGTGATTTCCAATACGCCTGTAAAACTGTCAGCAGTGAGCTTACCGATCCTTACTACGGTACGACTACCTACAGTTTCTATGGCAATGGTATTTTTAGCGAGAATAATCGGATACGTTTTAAAAGGTCTTAATGGAACTTTATCAAAAAATATGTTCCATCCGTTCTGCGACAATAAGTCGCGTTTGCCTATACTGAGCAAAAACGCAGGATCAAGTTCTTCCGAAACGGTGATCTGCTTGGCTTTTGTACCCAGTGAAATGCGTTTAAATAGAGGTGCAGAGGACGACAAATCAAACTGTACCTTTCCAAACTGCGCTCCGCCGGCAGGCCAGGTAATTTCTACCAGCTGATGCTGCACGGCGATATCTGCTTCGCCATTTGCTTTGAAAAGTTTGGTATTTAGTTTCAGTTGTGCCTGTACCTGCAACATAACTGTTGCCATTATGGCCAGCAGTAAAAGTTTTTTCAAGTTCATATTTGGTAAATTGCTATTCTAACATACAATTTTCCACTGACAATTAAGCGTAAAACTCGAGTAATCAACTGTGTAAAATAATTCTACAAATATGCTGACCTGACTGGAAGACCTTCAATCCTCTAAATAATTTTGGGAAGCTTTAAGTCATGTCAAGGTTTTAACCTGGTGTCTATTCTACCAGATCGATTTTACAGTATACACCTCCAGGTCTTTTACCTCAATATTATTCCCCCAGAAATGTAAGCCCTGCGCGTTTTTAGGATCAGGTTTACGTTCCATAGAATAAGAATATGCTCCACCGTCAATAAATACCTCAATGGAAGTCCGGTCTATATAGATATCTGCCGAAATTTCCATACTGGTCATATCCTCTGGAGAGTAAAAAACGCCGTTAACCAGGTTATAGTTCATATCGTAATCCAGTATGCGCTGACCAAATAAATTTATACCTGCGCTTGTTGCATGGGAGAGTTTAAGTTTCGCTTTGAGGCGAATTGCGTCATTATTGCCATAGTTCTTCAGCTTTTCGTTTGCATCATTGGCATTCAAATTAGTCCATTTGCCTGCAGACTCAAAAAGCTGATCTGCTTCTTTGATAGGTTCGCTGAATAATCGTATACCATCTTTTGTGGTTTTAAGCTTCAATTGCGTTGGCAGCAGCATCATGCCATTGAAAGCCATTCCCGGGTGTCCAACCCTTCCCCATCCAATCTGGATTCTCCTTCCGTCTGCTTCAGGAATATTGGTAAAGGTTTGTGCTGCGTAGATAGTTCCGTTCACAAAATAGTGTTTGCCCGACTCAGGCGTAAATTTCTTACCGTCAAAAGTACCAGTCATATAAGTATTGGAAGCACCATACATCACCCATTTCGTTTTCGATGGATCACCATCTATGGGCAGCTCGAACAGATCAGGACATTCCCAGAATCCGGTAGTATGGGTTTGAAAGGTCCAGTCTTTCAGGTTGCCGGAGTGATATATAGAATGTCCATCCCGTTCATTGAGTACCATCACCCAATGTTTGCCTGGTTGGTACCAGAAAACACGCGGATCCCGGGTATCAACACTGTTCCATTTTGCTTTTGAATCAATAATCGGATTCTTGCTGTATTTTGTCCAGCTACGTCCTTTATCCAGACTATAAGCTACACACTGCATTTGTTTATCGGCCGACGCAACAGTGTAGGTAGCTACCATCGCAGGAGTCTTTCCCTTGTTAAAACCAGCGGTATTTTCATAATCAATCACTGTTGAACCGGAAAACATAGTACCCAAGTTATCAGGACTCAAAGCAGTAGGCAGCTCCTCCCAATGGATCATATCTTTACTGACCGCATGGCCCCATGACATATTTTCCCATTCCTTTTCATAAGGGTTATGCTGAAAGAAAAGATGGTACTCTCCTTCATAAAAGATAAGTCCATTGGGATCATTGATCCAGCCTCTCTTAGCCGTAAAATGAAACTGTGGTCTGTTTTTCTCTTTGTAAAGCAGTTTCTGACCTTCGATTTCATCATTTTGATAGATCTTCTTCAATCCGGCCACATCGCCGTCATAACTGATGGTCACCGTTTTTCCTTTCAAAGCAGTTACATCACAGTATACCCAATACTCTGGCTCATCTTTAGCAAGCCTGATCTTGAACGCACGTTCCTGTTTACCACTAATGACAAACTTCATGTTGGCCCTCGACTGTGATTGCGCTATAGGCAGGTTGAGGTAGCGTTTATTTATTTTGATCACAATATCGGCTGCTGTAGCAACTTGTAGTGAGGCCAATAGCACACAGATGCCCAGCATTATCTTTAATCTTGTTTTCATATCCTTTATTGGTCCGGCACTATGCTGGGAATTTCTCCTGCAAGCGCTTGATAGTTGCACCCATCAGTTTTTGGAGCACTTCAATGTTAATGTCAGACAGTTTTTTGACATAGATACATCCTTTTCCCATTTTAAATTTACCCAGGTCTGCTATCAGCGCTTCATGTTCTGGCGTGCCCATATATACATAGAGTGAAATAGCAGCCTTGCGTGGAGAAAAACCTACCAGCGGCCAATCTCCTTCCTGGCGGCTCCTTTCGGACTTATAATGGTAAGACCCAAATCCAATAATACTTGGTCCCCACATCATGGCTTCATAACCGGTATAATCCTGCATGATGTGTAGTAGTTCAAAGCTATCTTTTCGCTTTTGTTCTGTGTCGGCAAAGGAGGTGATAAATTCCTCGACACTCGCAGTGGTAACCGTTGTTTTGATAGTAGACATAGCTGTAAAGGGTTTAGATTGATCTCTGTAGAAACCAAAATGAATTTGACAGAATGCTGTAAATTATAAAATTTCTGAATATAAAACAATTCAGAAATTTTATCCGAAATGAGAGGCGTACATAAAGATTGTTCGCAACTATTTTAACTGCAATACATTGGCATTCAAAGGTTGTTCTACCTTTCTTTCGAGTTTCTGCTGATGTACAGTAATGGTGATTTCAAGTGAACCGGTGCCCACAACCATGGCTAACACATGCCCACCATAAGCTTTAAATTCCTCATCAGTGGCAATACCGTGAATATGAAGTGAAGGTTGTTCCTTGCTCCAGGCAATAGACCCTGTCACACTACCCATTTCCACACGTTTAAATTCCTTTGGATTGAAAACTTTCTTATTGAAATCATAAAAGCCAAAAGTAACACTCCCTGCGAAGCCCATACCGTAAAAATTTGCAGAGGGAATATTTTCTGTTTTCGCTAGTTGCGTAATAGCCTTAAAAACATCATCTCCCTCTCTCAATACCATCAGGTATCCCGTAGAAGTTTTTACAAAACGTTTAACCTCCGACTTTTTTTCCTGTGCATATGATTGAGTGAAGAGCAGACATGCGATCAATATAAATAAGATTTTCTTCATGATTTGTTTTTTACACGAAGTTAGCGTATCCTCTGTTATGATGAAATAACCAAATTTATAGCGGGCTATCAGGATGATAATAGTAACAAAAGCCATTTTTAAAAAACTTCAACGTCAAATATCATAACGATGAGCATCTGGATGGCTTATCTGTGTAACCCGAATTTGAAAAGAAAAGCAGCTCAATTTGTTTATTTTGTATATTAGCTCCAAAGAAGCTTAAATACTATGTCTGCTATAAAAAAATACTTCCTATTATCCCTTTTACTGATATCCTTTTCTGGCTATGCCCAGAATACCATCAATAATTATAAATATGTATTGGTACCTGAAAAATTCAGCTTTTTGAAACAGGAAAACCAGTATAACTTAAATGCCCTGACTAAAAAGTTGTTAGAGGACAAAGGTTTCACAGTTTATTATGACAATACAGACTTACCTGAAGAAATTGCAAATAATAAATGTAAAGCCCTTACGCTGGACATACTGGGAAAAAGTACAATGTTCAGCACTAATCTAACCTTGTTGTTAAAGGACTGTAAAGGGGCTGTTCTTTTCAAAGGAAAGGAAGGCAAGAGCAGAGAAAAAGAATATGATATTTCTTATACCAACGCTTTAAGAGAGGCATTCACTTCATTGAATGACCTTTCCTATGCTTATACTCCTGCCGCAAACGTGCAGGAGGAAGTGAAAACTGTCACAGTTACCGTGACACCTCCACCACCACCAGTCCAAACTCTTGGAAAAACTGTGACAATGGAAAAGGTTGAAATCAACGGTACATTATATGCACAGGCAACAGCTAATGGCTATCAGTTAATTGATACTTCTCCAAAAATAGTATTCACGCTCCTAAAAACTTCAACGCCGGATTATTTTATCGCCACCAATGGTAATGTGAATGGAATAGTCTTCAAAAAGAATGAGAACTGGTTCTTCGATTATTACAAAAATGACCAGCTGGTCAGCGAAAAATTATCTGTTAAATTTTAACAGAACAGACTTATAGCCCTTCATATCTAATCCGGACATAAATCCATGCGTTTAGCCCGGATTGGTTAGGTTCAATTGTTTAAATAATTCCTTGGCAAGAATCTGAATGTTTGTGCCCAATTCATCGAGTGTACAATGTTTAATCGTGATCGGTAAAGAGATCTCATCGATCAAACTGGTCAGTTCTATGCATAGAACCGTTCCTTCTGAAACGTTATCATCGCCACTTAACATATGAAAAGTCTTTTCTGCGAATGTGCTGTCATTACCCATATAAAAACAGCCTACTGTGGTATGGCCATTCGCAGTTTTTAGGTTCATAGAAATCCTGTAATCTGTCTGCATAATGATTGATTTCGCCCTTTGAATATTAATCAGCTTAAAGCTACAAGTTGAATGCCAAAAAGAAAAAGGAACAAATAAGCTAAAATATGTAAGTTCTTAATGAAGCTTAGTAGAACTTTAGCAGGATAATTGCTAAGCATATTTTAAATATAAAATATTTAATTTAATGGACTTCACTTTAGAAACGGAAGATATTATCAGTATGTTCATGTCTATCCTCTGCGGGGGGATTATAGGCTTTGAAAGGGAATATAAAAGTAAAGCCGCGGGCTTTAGAACAATCATACTGATTTCCCTGGGCTCTACTATTTTTACGATTGTATCGGGTCATGGTGCAGGGAGTGACGACCGTGTATCAGCAAATATCATCACTGGTATCGGTTTTATCGGTGCTGGGGTTATTTTTAAAGACCAGTTTTCAGTAAGGGGTTTAACAACTGCGGCGGTGATCTGGACCTCTGCGGCGATAGGGATGACAACCGGTATAGGTTACCACGCACTTGCTTTTGTATTTACCATCATTACACTGATTATTTTATTGCTATCCACTAAGATTGAGCAACTGATCAGTACCATGCAGAAACAAAAGATCATTAGTGTCACTTTCAGAACGCCTGATTTCAGTCTGATTAAATCACTGGAAGCTGAACTGAACAGCAAACATTTACGGATAGACCCCCTGGAAGTTAGTAAAGATCAGGACACGCTAACGGTTGTCTGGCAGGTATCAGGAAGAAAAAAGTATCTGGTGGAGCTGAATGAAAAGCTGGCAGCAATTCCTGATATCATCAGTTTTGCATAGCCCTGCTATAATAAACTTCTCCTCACCTTTCTCCTGTAAAGGGTAAGAAAGCCGGCAAAAATTGAGTCTTGATTTTTTGCCGGCTTTCTTTTTATTTACTTCTTAGCAATGCTTCGAGGTAGTAGTAATCTGCATAATTGATCGGCACATCTATTTCTGAATGCGCAGGTCTGTGTCCTGTACTGTGTTCCAAAATGAACCCCTTATTTGCACCGGGTTTACTGGTGTAGGCAGTATTTAAACTGTACAGGAGTTTGTCTGCTTTGTTTTTATATCCTGCGCCGGGAACATAGGTATTTAATTCATATAATGCTGATGCAGTGATCGCTGCTGCGGAAGCATCTCTGGAAACATTGGGTATTTTCGGGTCGTTATAATCCCAGTAAGGAATACCATCTTTTGGAATGGAGGGATGTGTAAGGATAAGGTTGGCAATCCCTCTGGCCTGCGCTAGATATACAGGATTTTTTGTTTCGCGGTAACACATGGTGTAACCGTAAAGTGCCCATGCCTGTCCCCTCGCCCATGAAGATGCATTGTTATACCCTTGTGCAGTTAGTTTTTGCAGCACTTTTCCGGTGGTCGTATCATAATCCAGAACATGCCAGCTGCTAAAGTCAGGACGAAAATGATTTTTCATTGTCGTGTTTGCGTGGGTTACTGCAATTTTATAAAAAGAGCTGTCACCGCTTAGTTTAGTTGCCTCAAAGAGCAGCTCCAGGTTCATCATATTGTCTATAATCACCGGATACTTCCACTTGCTGGTATTGTGGTCCCATGATTTAATTACACCTGCCACAGGATTAAATCTGGCGGAAAGTGACTTTGCAGCTTGTATAATGACGTTCCGGTAAGCTGTATCACCTGTTAAACGGTAACCATTGCCAAACGGACAATAGATCATAAAACCCAGGTCATGCGTAGCGGTATTGAATTGCTCTCTTTTTATTTTCTCTGTATATTTCCTGGCCAGATCAAGCCATTTCTGGTCTTTACTATGCGCGTAAAGGAACCAGAGTTCGGCAGGAAAAAAACCGCTTGTCCAGTCCCTGGAACTCACCATGGTCAGTTTTCCGTTCTCCACCGTCCGCGGGGATACCTGATTTTTCCTGCTGGCAGCAGTATCATTTTCTATTTCTTTCAGGAGCACTATGGTCTGCTTTTCTGCAGCAGCAAAGGCTTTGTCCACATTTACTTTCTGGGCACTCAAAGTGCCGGATGCCAGGTTCAGGACCAGCAGCATCAGGATTATTTTTCTTGCCTTCATCATTTATATTTTTGCGTGTTTTTGACCTGTAACAGGTAAAGTGAGGCCGGGGTTAAACCAGCTTTGTTATGTCCTTCCCAGATGCCATCCGGCCTTCCGTCTAAACGACCTTGTATTTTTTCGCCCATCAGACCAATGCTATAATTCTGACCTGATACATAAGGGTTTTGTACCGCAGCTTTAAGTACTTTACAGTTCCACAGGATCTGGTTTACTCCTGCCCAGCCATGTCCTGTTCCCCAATTGCCGCGGTCCTGGATATTGATCTCTCCATCTGTGGTTATATTATCGTACAGTGTACCCATCGCCCAACGGTGATGCGGACCAATATCTCCTTTGGAATTTTCAGCGATGCAGTTGAAAAACACATTGGGTCCGCATACTTTGGCCCCGGTAACGTAGTCATGCCTTCCTTCGGAAGCATAACAGTTGATCACCAGGTTTAACTGCCCGTCATTGTTAAATGAATATCTCCTTCCGCCGATCACCTGTGATTTCGGTGCAATGCATTTACTGTTGCTGACGGTAATATTTTTACTGTCCTGACCCAGGTTTACACAGGAATAGCCGAAATAACGACTGGTCACATGGGAAACCCAGCTGTTCTCGATTTTATCAAATGATATGGCATCCCAGCCATGGTCTTCATCTGTTTCTGAGGCATATTCCGACTCCAGACATAAATTTTCTACCCCAACCTCCCCAATTCTTCCACTAAATGTACAGCGGAAAATCTCGCCTCCGCCATATTTAGTTTCCATGGCCATGACAACAGGCTGGTCAATATAAATTGTTTTTCCCTTTATATCCGTAATTACCCTTTCGAATTTAAGATTATAGTCGGCCGCCGTCCATTGCCTTGTCCCTGTTCCGCTGGGAATCTGATCCATCTTCAGGTCGGCTATCCAGTTTGCTGTACCGGGTCTGAATACGACAATTTTATCTCCTTTTTTTAAACGTTCGGTACTGCTCAGCTCGAAAGACTTTGCTCCGACTGGAACATAATCGGTTGTAATTACAATTCTCGTTCCGGCCAGTTCTTCCAGTTCTCCTTTTCCTGCAGCAATCAGCAGCTTTCGCTGTCCTTTACCAGTAGCGATCAGTTTTGTCTGTTCGCCTTCACCTCTCAACACGATCCCTCCTGCTGTTATCCTGAGACTGCCGTGTATTTTGTATTCCCCTGCTTTGAGCAGTAAGGCTCCGCGGATACCATTTTTATCTGCAGGCATTGCCGAAAGCTGATCTATAGCGGCTTGTATTTTTTGCTGGTCATCATCATTTGTAGCAGACAATTCCTTAACAACTTTTACCTGCGGAATGGCTTTTTCATTGGCATGATAACCTACCCTGCTGAAATCAGGAAATATATTTCCTTTCGCATCGGGAATATACATCAGGCTGCTGTCTTTGTTCATCTTAACAAATGCAGACTGCCAATGGACTTGCTGTGCGCAAAGGCTGAAGGGAATTAACAGCGTGATAAAGAGTGAATATTTTTTGAGCTGATTGATCATTTAAAAAGAGGTTTGTATAATTTTTAAAGCATTTAATACTGGCTTACCTTTTAGCGGGATCAGGTCGATGACTATCCCTTTGCCATTGGTCACTATTACCTGTATCTTCTTCTGTACAGCCGTGGCATAACCATTATCCGCTGCAAGATTGATAGTTTCCGGATACATCGCTTCGTTTATTTTTAGATTAAACACACGTTGTTCCTCCTGTTCTTTGACTTGCCTGTTATCCAGATTATAAGCTAAAGCTTCCTTTTTTTCACCACCAATCAATTCAGCGAAATATAACGTGACCTCATAAACACCATCCGGAACATCTAGTTTATATTGTTTTAAATCTACCTGCTGCGTCTGGTAAATAGGATCATTGGCTGTATTCCTGATATTTTTATCCGTTCCGTAGGCTGTACGACCATTACTGACCTTATATGGCTGTCCTCCGATAAATCCCCAGGCACCTTTTCTATAAGGCTGATCAGGTATCCACAAGGAATTTTCATCGTCAATAAAATAGCGTGAAGCACCAAGTAAAATACGCAACGGCCGGAACGCCTGAACCGGATCAAAAACATAAGGGATTAAACTAAACCTGATGTCGATACGGTCGGCCAGCACAGGGTTAGAAGGATGTACAGCAAGCAGCTGGTTTGCCCCGTCAGTAAATGGCACCTGCCACTCACACAAATGGTCTTTTGCAGTTTTGATACCCAGACTTTTTCCGTTCAAGAATAATTCTGCGCTATCGAGATTGGTAGCCACCTGGATCATTTGCGCAGAAGAGACAGATCCGGAATCAGCCACGCCGCTCCTTTCTTTCCAGTCGGCCGCAATCTTTAAAAAAGGTTTGTCTGACAAATAAGCCTGGTAGAGATAGTAAGTATCTTTAGGTTTTCTGCCAAAAGTGAGCAGCCCCTTGTTATTGATATGGGGCATAGTTTCATCCCTGGTTTCAGAATTGAAATCGGCCAGGTTCCATGCCATCGCAGCGCTTACAAATGGCCTTTCCAAAATCGCATTGAGATAAACCTGATTAAACTTCAGTGCATATTCAACACTTTTATCGAATCTTACCGGTGAAAATGAGCGAATCCTGGGATCTGCATCTGCACCATATTCTGTGACCAGTAAAGGCATTCCCGGTAGTTCGCGATGGTGTTTGTCCAGAAAATCAGCGAAGCCAGACAATTCTCCACCGTACCAGCCCTGGTATAAATTCCAACCCAGTACCATGGGAATTTTAGTGAGTCCAACTTGGTTATATCGATTGAAATCACCATGACAGGCCAGCATAGTATATCTTGAAGGATCTTCAGCTCTGGTCAGGCTATCCAGCGATTGCGCCAGCGCTCTGACATGATCAAAATAAATCTTTTGTCGGGCTTTATCGTCATTAAACTGAGGTTTGAGCAGGATTTCATTCATATAGGCCCAGATAATCACACTGGGATGGTTAAAGTTCTGCCTGATCATTTCGATCTGCATGTTTTCGCAGTTCCTAGTGAAGGCTGCGGTTTCAGTGATGGCATTGACAACAGGAATTTCCACCGAAGCAAGTATACCTAAGCGGTCACATGTTTGCAGGATCACCGGATCCTGCGGGTAGTGTGCAACTCTCAGGAAATTGCCACCCATCTCTTTTAACAACTCTACATCCCTGATTTGCAGGGCTTCCGGAACGGCATTACCTAATCCTTGATAATCCTGGTGGCGACTAGCGCCGATCAGTTTAATGGGTTTTCCGTTCAGAAAGAATCCTTTATCGGCGTCAAATTTGAACCAGCGAAGACCCAAAGGATGAATGGCTTCATCGAGCACAGCATTCGTGTGACCATCGAGCATCTGTGTAACCACGCGATACAACTCAGGGTTTGAGGGCGACCATAATTTTGGTTTAAGCAATTTAGGCAGATTTTGCACTACGTTTTTTTTCTCCCCTGCTTTGAGGTTCACTGAGCTGGTCAATGAAGAAACGATTTGTCCCTCCGGATCATAAATCACCGTCTTTAGACGTAATTTAGCTGTGGCAGCAGAAGAATTTTCCAGTACAGCTTTTACCCTGATCTCTGCCTGTGCTGCGGATACCTGGGGTGTAGAAATATATACACCACCTGCACCATAATCATCACCATAAAAACGAACAGGAGCTGTAATGCGTAAATTGATGTTCCTGTAAATGCCGCCGTAAAACGTAAAATCAGCAGTAAGGGGAGCAATGTCCGCATTAAAACGGTTAGTGACTTTGACAAGTATTTCGTTCTTAAATTGTCCGCCGAACTTTAATAAGCTAGTGATAGGTACAATAAATCCCGTATAACCTCCCGCATGTGATCCTGCCTTAATCCCGTTTACAAAAATTTCGGCCTCCTGGTTTACGCCGTCAAAAGACAGTGAAATTTTGCTGTTCTTTAACTCCGCACCAGCGATGAAGGTTTTCCGGTACCATCCGTAACCACGATAATAACCTGGTTCATCATCCATTACATCTGCGATATTCCAGGTATGCGGTACAACAACAGGTGCCCATTGCTTTTCATCCTTACTAAAAGACCAACCTTCATTAAAGCCCAGTTTTTGTCTCTGTGCACCCATTTGTTGTGCCTCTGCCAGAAAAGGCACAATAAGTAAGCTATATAAAAACAAGAAGATTACTTTCTTTGCACAGGTCATATTTGGTTAATTACAATTAAAAAACGACTGAGCATTGTCCTGCGGCATAAGGCCGGCAGGACAATGTTTACCCTCAATAGTAAAATTAGTATAAATTTTGGATTAAGGAAGTTTATCCAGCGCAGGCACATTAGCCTCAAATCCTGCATAACCTTTATTCTGATTGATCCTTCCATTTACGTTAAAACGTTGTGCACTGATCGGCACCGGCCATAATACATGATAAGGCGCAATCCGGTAATTCACCCCTTGCAAGGTAGGTACCTGATTTTTATAAAAGTCATTTTTCTCCATAATCCTGTCATAGAAAAAGTTATTGTCAGATAAGTTAGCCAGATTATAGCTCTTTCCGTTATAGGCTGATTTGCCTGTCAATGCAAAGATATAAGCCATACGTGTCAGCTCTGTTTTGCGGGGTTCTTCCCAATACAATTCTCTGGCGCGCTCATCAAGAATGGTACCGATAGTAATCTGACTGACGTCTGTCAACAATTTAGCATTGGCACGCGCTCTCACCGTATTGATATCTGCCATAGCCAGTCCGAGATCACCTTTCCAGTAATAGGCTTCTGCCCTCAATAAGTAAGTTTCTGCTGCTCTGAACACATACCAATCTGTGTTCGTACCACGTGGCGGAGTCCAGTAGGGATCATTTGCCAGGGCATTGGTAGAATTGATAAACACTTTGTAATGCGGCCAGCCAAACCAGTGGCGGATCGTATCCAAAGCACCATTCTGGAACCTGGCGGCTACATTCGTACTGTTGTACTCCACTAATGGTTTACCGTATAAAGCTTTATCCGCTTCATTTTTAGAAGTTTTTAAAGCTGGATTGTTATAAACCAGGTCAGTCATATCCATCCACATGCCTTTCGCATGTCTGTAATCCGTATTATCTGTCCAGATATATTTGGTACTATATGGCGTACCACGATATCTGCCTATACCGCGTCCATACATTCTGGTCAGCGGAATCTCAGCAGAAATCGCATCTGTTAAAGCTGTCGCTCCTGAAGGTGTTTTTACGTTGGCAAAATGCCATGCAGGAACCGTATTCCGCATCAGCTGAGAACCTAATTTAGTGAAACCCGGAATACTTTCTCTGTCAATCACCAGAAAGATACCTTCCCTGTTGTTTGGCAATGATTTATTGTCCATCCGGTGTAAGTCCCAAATTACGTTTTTAGTGGCATCCGCAGCAGTACTCCCAAACCGGGTGGTCATCAATCCGTAACGGCTGCCATTCAATACATTATTTGCAGAGGCAATGGCATCATCAAATTTGCCCAGAGCAAGATTAACTTTGGTCAGGAGGTGACTCACCGCACCTTTGGTTACTTCTCCCCGGTTCACATTGTCCGTCAATACCCCCTGTGCAAATTCAAGGTCTGCTTTCATTTTAGTCAGGATCACCTCCCTTTTAGTAGAATAGAAATCATCTCTTGGCGAATCAAGGTCTGTCAGTAATAAAGGCACATCACCAAACTGGTGCACTAACCTGTAATAATGATAAGCCCGGTAGAAATAAGCAGAACCCAAAATGATGTCTTTTTCTGCCTGTGAAGTATAGACAGGCCGGTCGATATTGGACACAATAGTATTCGCAAACCGGACACCGCGAAATTCCTGCTCCCAGTACCATCCTACCTTGGTATAATCATCACTGTTCAGGTTTGCATCAGGAGTGATCCGTGTAATCAGATCCTGTGCAGGTGTATTTTTGTCTGTAGTGCCATCAACTGCCACATCAGAAAAGATAGATTCTGTAAGCATGGGTGCGGAATCACCGAAATATTCCTGACGTACATTCGCACCCAATGCATTTAAAGAGCCTCTCAAAGCGGCAACATTATCCAGATTGGAAGGCGAATACTGAGACAATTGATCTGAATCCAGGTTGCTTTTTTTACAGCCTCCCGAGATAATCAGGGCGGATAACAGTAATATAGATATTTTTGTATGTTTAGATTTCATTTTTCAATTATTATAGAGAAACATTCAGACCCAGTGTGTAATATCTTGGAGTAGGTCCGTTATTCTGAGGATCCCAGAAATTCCAGTCCGTTGCATACACGGCAGCATTATTTACGTTCATATATACTTTAGCACTTTTAACCCTGATGCTGCTGAGCAGATTTGCAGGGAGCGTATAAGCCAGTGCAATTGTATTTAACCGGATAAAAGAGTTTTTTCTGAATACACTGAAACTGGTTCCGCTGGCACCTGAATTCAGTCTCGCGTAATCATTGAGGGGATTAGCAGGGGTCCAGTAAGGAATCTGATAGGAAGTCTGACGCGCAAAACCTACACTTCCAGGCTGATTTTTAGCCTGATCGTATTGTTTATACTGCCCCCAGTTAGAGATCAGCAGGAAAGAGAAATCGAAACTTTTATAAATATTGAACTCATTTCGTAACGACCAGGTGAAACGTGGTGTTTTATATCCCTGAAACTGTTTATCGGCCTCCGTATATACATAGTTACCGTCAGGATCTTCCAGCTTGAAATCACCCGCCTTGATGCCTTTATTGAATTTATTGGCTTCAGCTATTTCATTCTCCTGCCATACACCCAGGATTTTATAATCCCAGATCACGTCAATATCCTGACCGATGAACCAGCCATTACCCGGCTCATTGGCTGTAGTAGCCAGTTTAACGATTTTGTTCCTGTTCAACGCAAAGTTGAAACTGCTGTTCCATTTAATTTTGCCGTCTGTAATGTTCTGGCTGTTGAGGGTGATCTCTAAACCTTTATTGTTGACTTCTGCCAGGTTGGAATAGACGTTCTGATAACCGGTCACACTGGTTACTGTAGGTCGCACCAGCAGATCTGTTGTCTTTTTATTGTACACATCTACTGAACCGCTGATCCTTTCTTTTAATACAGAGAAGTCAAGCCCCACATTTAACGATGCGGTCTGTTCCCATTTCAGGTTTGGATTGGGCAGGCGATTGCCAATGACCACGGTATTTACATCCGATGCCGCTCCACTCCCGTTGACAGTCTGATATTTGTCGACCACCAGCTGATTTAATGCAGCATAAGGATCGATGGTATTGTTGTCCGGATTACGTAAATCCCTGTTCCCGTTGATACCGTAAGAAACGCGCAGTTTTCCATAATTCAACCAGGTGAGCGACTTCATGAAAGATTCTTCTGTGAAACTCCAGGCAAATGCAGCGGAAGGGAAAGTAGCTCTTTTCGCATTGATACCGAATACAGAATAACCATCCCTGCGCACAGAAAGCGTTAAATTATAACGCTGTTTCAGGCTGTAGTTTAACCTTGCCATCAAGGCGTCACCGGTATAGATCTTATCTTCACTATTTACTGTGGCCAGCACACCGCTTGAAATATTATGATAGCCGAGCACATCTCCCGGTACAAATCCCTGGTTCCCCGCCTCTGTCCACCAGGTCTGAAATTTTTCGGTATTCGCTAATAAGGTCACATCGAAATTATGGATATCGGCAATAGTCTTATTCCATTTCAGGAGGTTATCTAGCTGCCAGTTGTACTGTGTTTCGTTTGCGCGGGTTACTTGTCCCCCTACCGTAGTCACATTGGGATTTTTCGAAGACCTGTAATTGAAGGTCCGGTACATATCAATTCCCGGACTAAAGTTCAGTTGATAGGTAATACCAAACGGCAGTTTTGTTTTTGCATACAGACTGGCAAACAAAGTATTCTGCTTGTCCATTTTATCGTTGTAAGTCATATCCAGAAATGGATTTCTTGCATTTAATCCATTATCATCAGTAGGAATTCTTCTTAAAGATCCATCCGCATTGTACATGTCGCCATAAGGAGAAAGGTTGACCAGCTGCGACCAGTCGGCCTCAATTGCCCCTTCATCACGTTGTGCATACTGCACATTCATACCCAGCGTTAAAAATTTGGCTGCCTGCGCTTCAAGGTTAATCCGCGATCTCACGGTGCTGAATTCACCACCCTTAATCAGGTTTTCATTCTTGAGGTAACCTAATGACATGTAATACGTTACATCACTTTTTTTACCCGAAACACTCAGTGTATGATCCTGACGGAGTCCCTTTCTGAAAATCTCATCATACCAGTTCACTGTTTTACCATCTCTGTAATTTGCTTTCTCATTCGCCAGCAGTCCGAGTCTGTTTAACCATAAATCTGTAGGATCACCACTTTGACCGTTCAGCCACTGTGTGAGCGTTACGCCTTCCGGGAGATTATCCGGATTGTTGTACAAATACGGTGCGGTTGTTGCACCGCTGCGCATCACATCTGCACGCCAGTCCAGAAATCCCTGTGGCGAATAAGGTCTCATATTTTGTGCAAGCTCAGCGATACCAAAATTCGTATTCAAAGTAATGGTAGGGGTATCTCCCTTTCCTTTTTTTGTGGTCACCGCCACTACACCCGTAGCTGCTTTTGCACCAAAAACAGCCAGTGAACTGGCATCTTTTAATACATCTACCGATTCAATATCATTGGGATTGATATCAGACAGCTGCCCGTTATAGATAACACCATCCAGTACAATTAAAGGAGAAGTTCCTGCACTCAGCGTGGTTTTACCCCGGACTAAAAGACTGCCCCCACCCTTTGCGCTGGTTTCCAGACCAACGCTGAGCCCGGCAATATTCCCCTTTAATATATCTGCCACACTTTGCGGATTCTCATTTTCCAGCCGTGTTGCCCTGATACTCGAAATCGCTCCGGTAACATCTTTTTTCTGTGCTGTTCCATAACCGATCACGACTACTTCTGATAAACCCTGCACATCATCATTTAAAGTAAGATTGATTTCAGTCCGGTTGTTTACCGGGATTTCCTGTGGCGTAAAACCTACAGCAGAATAAATCAGTACCGCATTTTGACCGACTGCAATAGCGTATTCACCTTTCTGTCCTGTAGAAGCACCTGTATTTGAATTTTTAACTTTAACAGATACACCAGGTATTGGTGAACCTCCTTTGTCCTTCACAATGCCTTTTACTGTACGGTCCTGAGCAAAAGACAGTACATAGCTTGTCAGCACAAGAATAATAAGAATTGAAATTCCCTTCTTCATCTTTTTTGGTTTATAATTTACATTTGGTTTTGCCCAAAACTATTTCAATTATATTATAATACCAAGAGAAAAAAATCGTTAAATAACTGTAAAACAATAACTTACAATAATTTTAATACGTTTAAAACACAAGCATAAAAGAGATTTTAAGCCTGATTCAGATACAGTTAGGCCATTGTCCTTTTCCGCTCTGATACGGTTTAAAAACATTAAAAATTGTGTAAAAAAATATTTAGTTTTCCAGCACGAGCATGCTCCAGCCAGCCTGTCCGGCATTTTTCAACTCCTTTTTCCGTTCTGCCAGTATCTTTTGCATTTTGCTGTTGTAAGCCCAGCAGGTACTCTGACGAATGAGCAGGAGTTCAGATAGTTTGTGCGAGGAGATTTTTCCTTTAGTAGAGTAGACCAGGAAGAGCATATAAAAGCCTTTATTAATGGGAATCCTGCTATTCTGAAAAATAGTGTGCGCAATTACAGATTCATCATAGCCACATTTTGTACAGCGCCTGCTGTAAGGCAGGAAGCCCGCCAGATATTGGGTATTGCCGCATTTCTTACAGGCATAACCCTCAGTCCATTTCAATTCAGAAAGAAATTTGAAACAGGTTTCCCGATCCGGATAAATTTTGCTGAACTCGGCAAAATCAACTTCATCCGACATGACTCTGGCCCGGCTCACCTTTTCGATGTTTTCATGCAGCTCCTGGTTATCCTTTTCCAACATGGCATTCATCAGGGTAATTTCCTGATTCTGCTTCTCAATGATAGCGGCTTTGTCGCTCACTTCTTTTGTACGCTCAATAACGAGCGTATTCAGTTCTGTATTGAGGGTGTCTTTTAAAGCTTCATTGATCTGGAGCTGACTAATAATTTCCTTCTGTGCTTCAACTTCTTTTTTTCTCAGGCTCCTGATACTTTCACCAATTGCAAAGGAAACGAAGATCATCTCAATCACGAAACAGATACTCAGACTGTAATAAGTGATAGGACCGTATGGCAGCCACGGTGCCTCAATCAGCAGCAAAATTTTGATGACAAAACCTATAACCAGGAAGGTATAACCCAGCACAAAAAACCTTGCAGGTTTGTAATTGCCCCGAAGAATATAAATACCGGTGGCATAAGCAGCCATTAAAGGAATAAATTCTACCAGTTTCAGGCCAAAAAGATCTTTGTTGAAGAGGCAGGCGATAAAGAATAAAACCCTGGCGATCATGACCAGCATGATCAGTTTGTAAAACTGAGGTGCCCGTTTTTTGACAGAAAGGAAACTGAGCGTGAATAACAAAGCGAAAATACTGCTCAGAAATAGCGCGAGACCAAAACCGTACTCGTTCCAAAGGGGTGAATGTGGCCACAGGTACTGGAAAGCCAGGCCATCACTACTCATCTCATACAGGCCTATGCTTAAATTGTACACGACATAGTACAGGTATTGCTTCTGCCTGATCGCAAAGAACATCAGCAGGTTATAGAGACTAAAAACCGTCACCATCCCATAGAACAGTCCAAAAATAAGGTATTCATTTAATGCATACTTGAAAAACCAGTTGACATCTCTTAAGGCGATGATGGCCCCGACAGATTGAGAAGATTTTAATTTCACATAGTAGGTTAACTCCCTGTCAGCATTGTTATCAAGATTATAAATGAAATTTTTATGCTGATATACTCTTTTACTAAAGGGATATCGGGTGCCAAAATAATGTACATGATACCGTCCTGCGGAATCGGGTGCATAGAGGCTGACCTGGTCAATGGACTGATCAAAAAACTCAAGGATCCAGTTTTTTTTCGAACTGGCAGCATGTATAATTTTAAAGCGGTACCAATAGGAAGAACCTGTATTGAAATTTTTGGGAATATGTTTTGTGTTTACCTTGAAATGAACATTGGACTTCAGGATATCAGTAAAGGTGAGTCTGTTTGTTTTGTCCTCCAGGTACTCCATCTCCCCGAAAGAAATAAAATGATGTGGTTGCTGGTCTTCAATACGTACCGGTTGCTGAGCAGAAGCACTATGATAGCATACAGCTGATAACAGATGAATTGTCAGTAATAATTGAAGAAATCTATTCATTTTTAACGGAGACCCCGATCAGCAGGGTGAATTATATTGGTCGCCGTAAATTTAGATGAATTTTAACGTAAATAGTTTTTATATTATTTTTTCGCCGGACCTATCTCTTTTATCGAGGCTGCCACCTTTTTAATGAACAAATAGTTCACGGAACCACCAATTACGGCACCCACGACAGGAACCAGACGCTGCGCAGTCCTGGAACCTACATTGACCATGAGCTTTTCGGCCACCTGCTCCATTACATTTTTTGATACTGCCATGCCAGTGTCCACTTTCAGGGATCCGGCAACGACTTTAAAGAAATCATCAAAACGAAGCTGGTAACTGCCGGTCTGATGATAAGAGATCGCGAGCGTCACCCTGAATTGCTGGGTAATGACATTCATCATATCCAGTGGAACACCAATCAGCATGGTAGACAGGCCGCCAGCACCGGTAATAACGCCCGAACCTGCTGCAAGCAATGCGCACTGGTTGATGAATTTGTCGATCCCCATCTGATCAACGCCTTTTTTGATTCCCAGCTGGTCAATATGATTAAAGATCTGCTGAAAACCTCCTTTGGAAAGCTGCTGAAAGCCTTCTTTCAAGCCTGACTTCAGACTTTTCAGGTTAATTTTAGGAAATGATATGGACTTCATGGTGTATGTATTAGCTAGACAGCTTCTCTTATACATACACCATGCCATAGAATAATTATTTTGCCTGACTCAGAGAGAAAGGCTTGTCAGCTGCAGAGCGTCCCCTTTTCGTCTCCGGTGTGGGCGACATCTCTAATTTTAATACGCCGCCATTGATCAGGTCACTATGCCGGATAAAGTTGGCAGTGTATGTTTTTCCATTTAAACTGGCTGATTTGATATAAACATTTTCAGCCGTATTCTCGGGCGCTTCAATGATAAACTTCTTTCCATTCTCCAGACTGATGGTGGTCTTTTTAAATACCGGACTTCCTAAAGCATACTGATCGGTCCCGGGTGTAACACTGTAAAAGCCCAGCGCACTTAATACATACCAGGAAGAAGTCTGCCCCTGATCTTCATCTCCGGGATAACCATTTTCTGTCGCATCGTATAATTTGCTCATGACCTTTCTGGCATAATACTGGGACTTCCAGGGCTGTCCTGCATAATTATACAGGTATACCATATGCTGAATAGGCTGATTCCCGTGCGCATACTGACCCATATCTGCCATCACCATTTCGGTCATTTCATGGATCATCCCTCCATAAGATCCTACGTTCACCTTGTTCGGTTCACTGAATACAGAATCCAGTTTGGCCGTAAAGTTTTGTTCGCCCCCCATCAGTTTGGTGAGTCCTTCGATATCCTGAAAAACCGACCATTGCCAGTGCCATGCATTGCCTTCCGTAAAAGGTCCGCCCCATTCTGTAGGATCAAATTGAGGTGCCCATTCGCCATCTGTTCCCCGGCCTCTCATAAATCTGGTGGACGCATCATAAACATTTTTATAATTGTACATCTGCCTGCCGAAAATACCCGCGTAGTAGTCATTTCCAGTAGCCGTGGCCAGCTGCCAGCCACAGTAATCATCATATGCATATTCCAGCGTTTTTGCCGTTGCCTCCCTGTATTTAGGATAAGGAACATATCCCAGCTGGAAGTATTCTTTCCATCCGTCACGACCATTTGCGGGTCCCCAGGGGCCTTTATTGGTTGCCTCATGCAGATAAGCAGACAATGCTTCTTTCGGATCAAATGTCCTGATTCCCTTTGCCCAGGCATCTGCGAGTAAAGATATGGCATGGTTACCGATCATACTGCCCGCTTCACTTGGGAAGGACCAGGACGGCAGCCAGCCGCATTGTTTATTCGCATCTAGTAAAGCCTGCATATACCTGCCATGCATTTCAGGATGCATAATGGTATTTAATGGAAACTGCGCCCGGAAAGTATCCCAGAAACCGGTATCAGTGTACATATATCCGCTATGGATTTTACCATCATAGGGACTGAAATAATAGGGCTGTCCTTTGGCATCCAATTCATAAAATTTCCTGGAGAACAAACTGGCCCTGAAAAAACAAGAGTAAAAAGTGGCTTTATCTGCTTCTGTACCACCTTCAACCAATACTTTGCCTAATGATTTATTCCATATCGCTCCCGCCTTCGCTTTGGTTTGCTCTAGACTTTTATCTGCTCCCAGTTCTGTTTTCAGGTTCAGTGCTGCCTGATCCATACTGATATAAGAAGAAGCTACTTTTACCTGCACGGTAGCGCCGGCTTTAAATTGCAGATACGCACCTTTTCCGGGTCCTTCCGCCGCAGTGGAATCTGCTTTGACGGTGTTGTTTTTATTCTCCCAGGTACCGTATGCCTGAAATGGCTGATCAAAATGAATCACAAAAAAGTTCTTGAATCCTTCTTTAAAGCCTTCTCCATTATGCACGTAACCAGTGATCTTCTTTTCCTTCGGATATATTTTTACACCACTGATCCCCGTATATCCATCCAATACCAGAAAGCTTTTTTTTCCTTTGGGAAAGGTAAAGCGCAGTTGTGCTCCACGTTCCGTAGGAGAAATCTCTGTGGTGATCTGGTTATCAAACTGTACCTTATAATAATTAGGTTTTGCTATTTCATTGTCGTGATTAAATTTAGCTTCGCGGTCATTTTCATTGACCACCAGCCGGTCTACCATCGGCATGAATGAAAACACGGCATAATCCCTGGTCCAGGAGCTGCACTGATGTGCCTGCTGAAAACCACGGATCTTATCTTTAAAATACTGGTACTTCCATCCATCACCATTCCTTCCGGTTTGGGGCGACCAGGTATGCATGGCAAAAGGCAATGCCGTAGTAGGATAGGTATTTCCCCTGGTCAGTTCATGTTTGGAATTGGTGCCCTGCAAAGTATTTACATATTTTACAAGATCTGGTTGCTGTGCTGAAACGGCTGTCGCGGCTCCTGCCAATAAGCTTAGTGCTAATAATTTAAGTTTCATAATTGTTTCTTCTGTATTTTATTGCATCACAAGTAATCGCCATTCTGCCATCTGAATCAAGCCAGCGCCGTTGGTTGCTGATACATTCAGCCGATAAAACCGAAATGCCCTGGTATTGCTAAAAATATAAGTTTTAGTGAGGCCCCTGCTAGAAAAGCTTTCGCCGATATGCTGATCCAGAACCTGCCAGGCAAACAGATCATCCGAACCTTCCAGCGTGAAATTCTTCGGATCACGTTCCGGAGCATCATCACCGGAAGTAATGGAATAAGCACCTGCAACCACAGGGTTCTGACCAAAATCAAGTCTGGCCCATAGATCCTCCTTAAAGTTAAACTGCACAAATTTAGACCGTGTATTGTTGTCGATCAGCTTAAGTGACCCTTCCTGCGCGGCAGGTCCGCTATCATTATCTCTGGACACCGCAAAAATACCGTTCAGGGTTAAATCTTTCAATACCCCCGCTCTTCCTACCTGTCGGGTCAACTCTGCTGTTGACCCTTTTGGCGTGTACACACGAGCAACATAAGTATCAAAAGAACCAGCAGGGACTGTAACCGTTACCGTCTCAGCTATCTTTACAGACGCAGCAACACCTGCTGTAACTTTATACCAAATGATTTCCCTGGTCTTCAGCTGACTGGTCAGTCCAAGGGTGATGGTGCCATCCGCATTAACCTTGGAGCCTATACTAAATATACTGTCTGGTCTTAATTTGATGATCGTTTCCCGCTGTGCCCAGTAGCCCTGGTCGTTTTTAGAAATTACCCTTACCCGGTAATCTCCGGTATTGATATAGGTATGCTGGGGTGAGCCTTCCGTAGTGGTAGAATCATCACCAAATTCCCATCTCACTTCTTTGAAATTAGTGGACAGGTTTTCAAATTTAAAAGTAAAAGGATCATCAGTGCTCACTATTTTATAAGTAAAGCCAGCGGTCGGTTTAGGTGATTCCGGAACTTCAGCATTTACCTCTTTATCCTTTTTACAGGATAAAGCGCAGGTAGCTATAATGATGGTGATTAAAGTAATATATGATCTTGTATTCATGAGCTAAAGATTATGTCAATTTCATTGGAAAGCTGATTCATTATGGTGCCGGGCGCAATTGCGATTTAGGAACGACTACCCTGCCTATGCCTGCACCTGCTACTTCATATTCCAGAAAGGCTTGCTGGCCACCTACGTTTTCGCGGTGATGCACCTCTATAGGATACCACTGACCTCTTTCAAGTTTTATCTTTCCGGTTCTTGAAGGTTTATCCCATTCGGCAGTAAAATCATTCACGATAGTTACGCCATTGATAAATAACCTGGCGCCATCATCCCATCTGGTCTGGTAAAAAGTATACTCCCCGCGTACCGGCGCAAAGAACTCTCCTGTCCACCGGGATGACCAGTTATCGTCAGCATCCTCAAATGGTCGCCATCCGCCAAAATTGATTTGCGGATCAATACGTGTCAGGTCAGGTAGTCTGCCCCCTTCATTGATAGTCTGCGTGCCTTTGAAATATTCTGCCTTCAGCCCTGTGCCGTTACCCGTAAGCGGGGAATTATTGTCGAGACTTACGGATGGGTCTATCAGCACAATGACCCTTTTATTAACAGGATGCAGCACATGTTTATTGGAACTTTTCAGGCTGATCACAAAGGCTATAGGGTTATTGAGGTTTTGATCCATCACATTCCAGGGAATACTGAGTTCATAAGCCAACTCACTTTTATTACCCGGGAAATTAACGACAGAGTCGAGCAGGTATTGACTGGCAGTCAGTGCAATTGTGTTTGCTGGCAGTTTGTTCTGTGCCACCAGTGTAGCAACCGTATCTGCGTCGACCAGGGTTTTGATCGTAAAGGCAGATCCCGGAATGCCCGCCATCACAATCCCCAGAGGGATGGTCACACCGGCCGAGGTTACATTATAATTCAGCCCCCGGGTTACATTTAAAGTTCCGCCTCCACCATTTTTAATGGACAGGTAGTGGATTTCCTCTTCCTTAACGATACTTCTGGTATCCAGTACAATGATGCTTGTCTTTTTACTTCCTACCTGATTCCCTTTTGTCGGATCGTTAAGGCTCACCGCTACAGCAACTTTTTTACCGAAATACTGTTCGAGTGCAGTGAGATTGACCTGAACCGGAAAAAACACACTATCTACGCCATAACTAACTTCTGCAACGTTAGGCACTTTCACCAGGTTGGAGGGCAATAAAACAGTATTCTGCAGCGTATTGTTGGCAATAAGGGTATTGATCGTATCCGAATTCAGTGTCAGGTTAATCTGAAATGCTTTCGTTGCCGGGGCAGATAACCTGACACCCACATGTAAGATCACTTTTTCATTGTCGCGCTCCATGGTTCCGCTTACGGAACCGGCAGAGACAGTCACAGGTGTTACCTTGTCTGCGTTAAAATCCTCCAGGATATGGTCCTTGCAGGAGAAAAACAGCGTGAGACAGGTTACAAAAAAGGTCAGGTAGAGAAAATTACGTTTCATATGTTTGCGTATATATGGTTCTATTCAATATTGAAGCTTTACTGATCCAGCCAGACTCGTCCGTCGAGCTGCCAGCTTTCCTGCCGGGGCACCTTTAACCAGCTGAAAATCTGCGCAGGAATATCAACACTCCGCGGAACCAGTGTACCCAGATTATCCGTAGAGGGTGCACAGAGGTATTCTGATAGCCTGTCCCAGGATGGGTCGCCACCAGAGAAAGTCATGTGACTTCCGTAAGGACCTTCATCCAGAATGGTATTTCCGCTGTTACCCACAACAGGCCAGTAACCTGCCAGAAAATTATAGTACGGGTGACCAGGATCAACGTATGTATCACAGGCAAAACGGTTAATCACTGTATCCGGCAATGCGGCTTTCCAGATCCTGACATCACTGAGATAAGCATCCGGTTCCCGGTGTCCGTTACCTGCAAGATAACCTAGGGTCAGCAGCGCAGTATTGTCCAGATTCCCCCAGTCAGTAATGTCCCGCTCATTGTTGAAATTACCATTGGTGAAAGTCCGCACAAACCTCCTGTTATCCCTGATCACGCCGACTACCGCCAGACTGTTCCAGGTAGCATCTGATAAGGTTGTTCCCCTCACCTGCTCTCCGCCTCCCGGGCCTTTTGCGTTAAACATCCAGAAATTGTCTTCCAGAAAGATAACCCAGCCATTTCCCGGCCATCCGGACGACCATTCCTGTCGCTTTCCTAAAATGGAAGGATAGTAAAATTTGTAGTTATTATTTGGACCGATATTCTTTTTTACCTTCAATTCTATAGTGAACTCACCTGTACCAAGGTTATAAAAAGTATTATCTCCTGCAGTTACCTGCGCTTTCTTTTGCGCGTTGAACCGCACAAAATCTCCCTGGTATTTATTTCCGAGATAGGGTTTACCTATAAAGCGGGTTTTATATTTGCTGGAATAGAGTATCGTGAAGGTATTGATATCCGGATTACTGAAGACGGTATTATCATTATTTTCCGCAGGGATGGTATAATGGCCACCGCGACTGGAAGCCACAACGATCATCCAGTTTTCTTTGGCATAATCTGGTCTTTTATTCAATGCCTGCACCATTTCTCCCAGGTAATTGTCAAACGCGACAATTGCTGCCCGGTATGCAGGTACAGAAAGATCATAGCCACTTTGTGCACCGGCCGCATCGATGGACGTGAAGTGTCCGGTGATCACCGTAGCGGATGGTTCTGAAAGACTGGCCACCACTTTATCCTTAACCGCAGCATCGTTAGCCAGCAGTTCGCTGACATCAGCACCAGCAGTGAGGTTATCTTTAAAAATAGCAGAACTGGTAAAAACCTTGATGGAGCTGGTCGGATAAGTTTCTTTAATCCTGCTATAAACCAGTGGAAAGGCAGACAATTTATTGGCTGAAAAGTTATTTCCATCCACATTGTGTTTTGCCTTTCTCACACCAGTAAGCATATCTGTCCATGCCGTACCAGGTGCCGAAACGGTTTCATCACTGAGTGATACCCAGGTATAGATAGATTTTGGCAGCAGGGCGGTAATGTTGGGTGTCTTCGCATCGCGTACCGACTGCCCCCTGGCACCATCAACAATGATATACAGCACCTTTGGATTACCAAATGCAACATTTGCGCTATCTGTGGCGCCATTTTCGGGTATCATTTTTTCAAATCCCTTGTTACAGGCAGAAAGCCAAGCCAGTGTTCCAAGCAACAGGAACAGCAGGCCTGATTTATATTTTTTTACGATTGTGCTCATAATTTATTAATTAGTGGGATCTGTTAAGGAGTTGGTTTAGTGATAACGAGTCGCAGGATATTATTTGCAGGCTGGTTATCAAAGCGGTCGAAACCGCCGATCAGCAATATCGCGGGCTTGCCATCTTCTGTTGTGGTATCAATAGCATCTGCAATCCAGCCACTGAATATTCCGGTAGCATTGTAACCTACCGCCAGCTCACCTGTTTTCTCCAGGATCATAAAGCCATTACGGGTAATGCCACCATAGGTTTTAAAACTGCCGTTAACCACAATCAGTCCGCCATTCAATTGTTTGGCATCAGCTAAAGTACCGCCCTCCACTTTTTTAGGTACAAAGGATGGATCTAAGCTGCCGTCTTCATTCAACATGGCAATATATTCACTGCTTTTCCCATTATAAGTGCGGAAATTGCCCGTAATGATATATTTCTGATTCGCCGCACTATAGGTGGCCCGGTTAATTTTGAAATCCGTTCCTGCCCCGCCAGCATTGAATGTATTGTCTATTGTTCCATCTGCATTCAGCCTGATGATATTACCCGCCGTGGTATTGTCGAACCTGGTAAACGAACCATAAACCAGCAGTTTGCCTGCCAGTGATCCCTCCTTGTGCATATAAGAGCGGATCTCTCCGTTTCCTCCCGGCAAACCGGAATTGGTGGTGCTATTAAAACGATAGGTTTTGTCAAGCGAACCATCTGCATTCAGGCGTACGAGCTGTCTCATCTCAATACTGTCCAGAATCACTGTATCCCGGGTTTCATACCTGTTGGGCTGATCATACCTTCTGGAAACATAATACCGGAAGGAGCCGGCCACCAGCAATTTGCCGTTTGTTTCATACAACTGGTCTATAGTGCGATCAGTTCCCCCGTTAAATTTGGGAAAATACTTAATGGTATCCCGCTGTGAAGGTCTTCTGAAGGTTTTTATACCCATGGTATCAACACTGCCATTGCTGTTTAAAAGGGTAATATTGCTGATATTTTCTGTCCGCTGATCGTATCCGCTAAAGCCTCCTGCAACCACATATTTTCCCTGTAGTGTCGCAATGCTGGTCAGCAAACCATTCGCAGCTCTTCCGGAGCGCAGACTGGCATCATAACTACCGTCCTGAAAGGTCCTGACAATCCGGTTGATCGGGCGTAAAACACCCCTGTTATCATAGTTGTTAAAACTACCTACAAAGAAAATTTTACCATCATCCGTAACCAGCCGTTGATAAATCCCCCCATTTGCACCTGCTGTTGCACGGAAGGTTGGATCTATGGACAGGTAACCCTCTACCTTAAAAATAGGACCGAACACCACTTTATCATCTACTGAAATCGAAATCACGCCTGAACTGGCATTATCAGAAACCACAGCTTTAATCGTGCTTTCTGTAACCTCTTTAATGACAGCCTGCTCACCGTTGATCCTCAGGATCAGCTTATCTTTATAAGGCAGGAGACCGGTCGCTTTAATAGTGACTTCAGTGCCTGGTAGACCCGACTCCGGAACCGGCAGCTGGGCGGTATTGATCACTATTCCCAGCGGACTTTTTCCCTGAACATAAGGTTCACTGAATTCTTCTTCAGTCTTGGAACATCCGGCCATCAGCATTACATATGCGATGATGGTTATTGTAATTATTGCTCTCATATAAAGGTCCTGCTTAACGCTTGCTGTCTAATATGTCATTTTCTACTTCGCCCTGATTAAAACCAAAGTCGTTCCCACCTACCTGCAGGATGTGCACCACTCCATTTCTGGGCGCTATGTCTGACGAAGAAATTTTCACTGTCCGCCAGTTATCTGCTGGTCTGGAAATATCAGGTATATAGGAGATATTAAGTTGCCTGTATCCCATATACTTCACCCCGCCGGCATCATTGTATACCACGCCAATATTAGCTACCTCGTTGCTGAGGGAATAATAGATCTGTCCGGGAAAGATGGCCTGTTGATTGATATCTATCTGGGGATAATCCATCAGCTTATTTTTACCCCGGTAGATATAGCGCATCAGATACTTCCTCCAGATCAGGGAATCAACATCTGCCAGCACTTTAATCGTATCCCTGCGTTCCTCATACAGTCGTCTGTTTACGCCCCCCTGGTCAAGGCGACCAATCAGGGCTTTGATATTGACATCTCCGGGAGCAAAAAAGGTGACCTCTTCATTGTTTAAAGTCGGTTCCAGTCCGGCCAGCTTAATGATCTGGACAAGGGTATCAAACTCCTTCGGTTTGGAACTGAGGTATTCTACTATTGTTCCTTCGAACTTCCCCTGTGCAAGTCCGCCATCCTGGTAATACTCATCACGTTTACAAGCTGTGAAGCAGCATACGATCAGCAAAAACTGAAATAAGCGGCAGAGAATGGGATTATTTAACTGTTTCATTGTGTCTTTTTTAAAAATCTATACCAGCTGTTTATATACCGGAGCTTTCCCAGTATTCATTCAGCGTCATAAAAGGATTGTTATTCGTAGCCGCATGATCTATCGGCCAGGTCCATGCGCCCCGGTTAAACTGATCACGGTTCAGTGGATGTCTCGCCCATTGAGCGCTCATGATTCTGCCGGTACGGACAAGGTCAAAATAATGCTGTCCTTCTCCGATCAGCTCCCTTGAGCGTTCCAGAAAAATGAAATCTTTCAGTTCCTGCCCCGTACTCCCGCTATATGGCGAGGCATTTGCACGCGTCCTTACTTTCGCCAGCATATTGATTGCTTCCCCATTCATGTTTAAAGCAGCCAGTGCTTCAGCACGCAACAGAAGGATATCGGCATAACGAAAGATCATGAAGGTATTATCCGGGTTCACATTTGTATTTTCTGATGCAGGAATGTTGTGCGCAAACTTGGTCATCACAAACTTTTCAGCGCCGGAATAAACTCCGCCCCCGTACTGATCACCAAACCAGCCATCATTTTCCAGCGGATTTTTACGCCCGTCTTCCACACCATCAGGAAAAATCTTGTACATGTATTCTGAAGTATAATAGAACAGACTTACCTGATTATCAAACCTGGGGTTCTTATATGGCCAGCGCAGGAACAGTGCAGAAATTGGGGCATCAATATTTACCTGATCGCCATAGTTGATGCTCCTGTAAAATTCGAAGATACTTTCTGCAGAACGTCCTTTGACTACCTGTTCCCAGTCCCTCAGCGGCAGCAGGGTATAACTATTGCTGCTCACCAGTTCTCCTCCCAGGGCAGCGGTTTCCTCATAATAGGCATCACGCTTTGTCGCATCAAATCCGGCATTCCACATATTCATATGCATAATTAGCGCAACGGCAGCGCCCTTACTGGCTCTTGCTCCCCTTTTTGAAGGATCACTGTTCGTCCAGGGCATACTGTTCATCCTGCTCTTCATATCTGCAATGCACTTGTTTAATACAGCAACCATATCCTCGCGCGGTAGCGGATCTGCCTGATAAGGATTCGTATAATAAGCAACGTTGCCATAGATTCTCACCATCCAGAAATAAGTGAAACAGCGGATGAAAGTCGCTTCGCCTATATAAGCCTCTTTTTCTGTGTTGGATACACCAGGCACACCTTCTTCTAGTTTGCTGATCAGTATATTTGCTCCCTGAATCACCTGGTAATAGGTAGTCCAGCTGGTAATATCCCTGAGATGAAAGCGGTTTACCCCGGGACCAGTGATAGCCAGATTCAGGTCATTTCTGCCCAGTGCATCTATCATTTTCCCATCGTTGTAGCCGAAATGTGTCGGCGTAGCCATTACTTCACCAGAACGGTATTCGCCAATAGCCCCCATCACCTGGGTCTGGTTAATTTTCTCAAAAAACCTGCTGTATAAACTGGTGATGTTTGATTCCACATCGTCTTTTGATTTGAAATAGTTATTACCTGTCAGCTGATCTTTAGGCAATACGTTTAAAAACTTTTTACAGCCCATGCAGCATAAAAGACTGAAGGCAAGTAGAAAAAGACTGATTTTATTTTTCGGTTGCATAAATTCTCTGTTTAAAATTCTACGTTTAAGCCAATATTGTATTTCCGGGGAACAGGATATCCGCCTGAAGCATCACGTCCCATATTGGTCACGTTTTCAGGATTCGGACCTGTATAGGCGGTGAAAGTGTTCAGGTTTTCTGCAGAGAGATATATTCTGATGCTCTGCAGTCCTACCCTTCTGGCAGCCTTTTTATTGAACATGTAGGATAGGGTTACGGTATTAATTTTTAAATAAGAACCATTTTCTTCCCATAAGGACTGATCTAACCTGAATGGCTGGATCGCCTCGAAACGCCGGTAATCGTACGCATAGGGATAGACAGCAATATCGCCCGGTTTGGTCCACATATCCAGGTTACCTACAGGCACCACGGCGCGGTCTCCAAAGGGATCTTTCAATAACAGTAACCTGTCTGCCAGGGCATTGTTCAAAATCGTCCGCTTCGCGGTAAAAGAGGCATAAATATCAAGTCTGAATTGTTTATAGCCTATATTGGTGGAAAGACCTCCTGTAAAAACAGGCTGCGAATTACCGGAAATCATATAGTCTCTTTCATCCAAAATGTAATCCCCGTTCATGTCCCGGAAAATAGGATCGCCACCTTCAAAGAATCTTCCGCCTGTCTGATAAGGCAATCCGGTTACCGGATCTACCGGCACATTGCCATTCGTCGAATATACCCCCTGATTGATTTTCAGGTAATTGGAGAGGGTATTTGTTCCCACGCGATAGATAATATGCTGTAAATAATCCTGGCGGGGATCAAAGCGGATCAGCTGACCGTTGTATTCATCTGGCAGTTTAGTCAGTACATCATTATTGATTGCACCATTTACGGAAAAGGACAAGGTAAGCGGTCCCTGTTGTATCGGCCGGACGGTCAGAGATAACTCATGACCATAATTGACGATACTGGCATCATTACTTTTCAGTACGCTAAAGCCGGATATGTTAGACAAACCCCTGTCTATAATCATATTCTCTACACTTTTATAGTACGTATCGTAGGCAATCTCAACGGTATTTTTAAACAATACCGCATCAAAGCCGAAATTGTACTGCATTGTTGTAGTTGGTTTTAAATTCGGGTTGGGAATCAGGTTATAATCGATGCCAATACCCTGCAGACCGTTATAACTGCCATTGATATTATACCTGCCATAAATATCTACCAGGGATGAATTCGGGCTGATGTTCATTCCCCAGCTTAAGCGCAGGGCACCCATATCCAGCCAGCTCAGTTTAGACATAAATCCCTCTTTCTGAAAGTTCCAGCGCAGACCTATGGCCGGATTTTTTGAGTAGGGATTCTCAATTCCGCTTCCGGATGTTCCATCCAGACGGTAAGAAAGATCTACTACATATTTTTTCATGTAATCGTATGAGGCCGAACCGGCAAAGGAGGCCGACCGGAAGTTGCGGTAATCAGTCAGCACCCCGCCCCCGCGCGAGAAATAACCGTCATAGCCCACTGGTCCCTGAAACTGGTCATTTGGCGTTCGCTCTTGCCTGGTGATAGAATTCTGCCTGCTTTCCACATATATTTCATTGAAAGCATTGATAAAAAGATTGTGGTTTTCACCGAAAGTTTTCGAATAATTTACCGCACTTCTGTTATACAAACGGTCTGAACGACCATTAAAGGCATATACTTTGGCAAACTGCCCGTTAGCTGCGGCGGGTGTAAAGGTATCTTCGGTGTTGGAATCAAAATTATAACTCACATTGGTAGAAGCCATTAACCCGGGAATAATCACATAACTGGCTTCAATATTCGTTCTCAGGTTACGGGCATTGTTATCATTCCTGGTTTGCAGGGCGGCGACTACACCTGCGGTAGACTGGAAAAAGGATGGCCCGGGGAGCAGAGAAGAGGCCATACCATTATTGGCCACGCCGGATTGCAGCAGTCCCATACCTTCGCCCTTATTCGTTTTACCCACACCGCCAAAAACAGACCCTACAAAAGTGAATTTATCATTAGGCTTGTAATCCATCCGCATATTCATGCTGTAGCGATCAAAGCCGGTGTTTTTGATGACCCCGTTTTCTGAATAGTAATTCAGGTTGGTTTTGTAACTGAATTTCTGATCACCACCATCTATGGAAAGGTTATGTGTCTGATTGAAAGTTGTAGCATAAAACACATCCTGCCAGTTCGTAGAATTATTGTAGTAAGCATTTAAGCTATCGGCCAGAAATGGCGTGGCGTTAATCAGATCAATATCTCCCTGAGTCACCGCATTTTCTATAGCCTGACGGATTTTAAGTTGTCGCTCTAAATTACCACCCAGAGTTTCCCTTAATTTTGGCGGACGCTGCATAAAACTATTCAGTGTATACCTGATTCTGGGGATGACGGAGTTTCCTCTTTTAGTGGTGATAATAATCACCCCATAAGCGGCGCGCGAGCCGTACATGGAAGTCGCCTGGGCATCCTTCAGAATTTCAATACTGGCAATATCTTCCTGAGGTATCATAGAAACCGGACTCACGCCCGGTCCCTGTTGCTGCAAGCCAAACTGAGATGCCTGATCTGCATCCAGTGGCACACCATCAATCACATATAAAGGTGAGGTTGGTTGCAGAAATGATTCACTCCCGCCCCCTGTTACAGCCAGTGATGATATTCCCCTGATGGTGGTTGTACCCCTGAATCCAGGTGCACCGGTGTTTACCTGGATGTTTAAACCCGGCACCTTACCCTGAAGCAGCTGCTCAATGTTGGAAACAGGTACGTCCTGCACTTTATCGCCACTAATTGTAGTCGAAGATCCGGTACTGAGTTGTTTGGAACGTGCAACATAACCACGTACCACCACTTCATCCATTTCCTTGGTATTGTCTTTCAGACGGACAGCAATAGTAGTCTGACCGGCCTTCACCATGATGCGCTGTTCCAGGAAACCGATAGAGCGAATAACGAGTTCAGTGCCGGGCTCAGCGAGTACAGCAAAGTCTCCGCTGCTATTCGTTGCCGTTAAACTCTTTAACGGTGAACCGGAAAAGATCGTTGCCCCCGGAATTCCCTGCCCGGTCTGATCAGTGACCTTACCATTGATACGGATTTTTTGCTGCGCAGTGGCGGTGATAACCTGCATGCTACATAACATGAAGATCATGATCATGAGCTGCCTTATCGATATATTCTTGTAGCGGTTATTCATCTTCAAACTTTGGATTGTCGTTTTTAAAATGGAATACAATCTCCCAGTCTCCTGCTGAAAAGATTTTGAAATCAAGACCGATCATGCCGGTTGTCAGTGTCCCTCCGAACCCTCTGCGTGAGTATCTGAATTCTGCCCTGGCATTGCCACCATCGGTAAATCTGGTTTGTATACTCGTCAGTGGAATAGGATAGGCCACATCGTATTGTACATATTCACTGGTCGTTTTCCGGTTAAAACCATGGACTAACTGATCCCATTTTGTTTCGTTAAAAACTGCCGGATTCATCGCAACACTATCAGTATTTAAAAACTTAAAGCGCAGGCTATGTCCGTTCCCCCCTTCAAAGCGACGGATATATACCACCACGTCTTTGATGTTATCATTACTGATCAGGTTTTTCAGCGTCCTTTCTCCAATCACATTATCCAGTCGCGGACGGATATAATCTCTTTTGCCAGGATCAGTAGGGGCCAGCGGATCTCTCCTTACTTTGCCCGTATAGGGATTAATATCATTGTCCGGTGAATAACTTCTTTCCCTCCAGGGGCGGAGCTGAAAATCTTTCAGCACTATCGTTCCCCCGGAATTGGAAACTTTCAGGTCAAAGAATCTGGTATCCTGCGCAAGGTTAGTACTATCTGCTGGTCTGGGTTGAATCAGGTCATTACTTGAACTGGCCCACAAGACAAATTCGCCGGAAGAGCGCACTTCAAACAGTGGATGCTCTTCAAGTTTTCTTTTGGCTTCTATCTCCTCCAGGCTTTTTTCCAATCCGTCATACTTACCAGTCCATACATAGGTCTGCTTTTTCTGAAAGAGGTCAGTAACCGGTCTCCCATCACCATATCTCGCATTTAGAATTTCGAAAGTGAGGGGAAAGCTGGAATTATCTGCTTTAAACCCGCCATGAATATTATATCTTCCAAGTACCGGCTCAATGATTTTATTATCGTAATTGATATTCTTGCTCAGGTACTCCTTGGCATCCGGCAGATTATACAGTTTTTTACAGGCAGGAAAGACCAGCAAAGCAAGAATCATGCATTGAACAGGGAGCTTCACTTTCCTTTTAAATATCGCGTTAGGATTCATATTCTTTTTTTTAACTATTTCTATTTGGCTAAATTGACTGTCCAGTCGGCAAACTGCATCACGTCACTTCCATTGTTTCGGGTAAACTGAAGCTTATAAAATTTATAGGCAGTGCGATTGGTAAACCTGAATACTTTTTGCTGCTGACGTTCTTCAAATACCTGGTTGGACTTACTATCAAGATATACCCAGATTTCTCCGTCCACCGATCCCTGCAGATTCCAGTCGGACGGATCCCGTGGTGACTCATCATTGGCAGAGGTGATCGTATAGGCACCCGCTGTTGCAGGAGATGCGAGTTCGAAAGTCAGCTCCACATTAGGCGGGTTCCAGCCGACCAGGAATTTCGTTTTAGAATCACCGTCAATCACATTATTAGAACCTTCTACCCCATTCGCACCGCCTCCACTTTCCCTGGATACCGTCTGCTTGCCACCTATTGTACTGAATAAATTTGGCGGAGGAGGATTGAAGGTTAAACGGGTGATGAAATTATCGAAGCCAAATACATGATCCGACGCCATCACATGCACTACCCCGTTACTCGTTCTGATATTAATTGATCCTGTATTAGAAGAAACCCAGTCTCGGTTAAACTGGCTTCTCCTTGTATCGCTAAGAGTGATATATTCCGGACCTCCTTTGATATATCCTGAAGAGGTAGCCTTTAAAATCCGGGCGTGCATAGGATAACCATACCGGGCAGTGCCCAGCAATAGTCCATCCTGCTGGCGAAGGCTGTCTGCCGTATATTTGCCTTTAATCACATACTGGCTGATCATTGTATCCAGCTGTGCATATTTTACGGTGGCGAGCGACTGTGCTGGTTTCTCTGATAAAGCGTATAAATTATTCAGGTTGGTCAGCGCAATCTGAAAGCCCGAATTCGTTACAGCAAAGAGCGTTACACTGCTGTCCGTCAACAACTTTCTTGCGCCTATCCTGTCAATTGCCACCAGCAGGGAATCATAGATTCCCGGTTTGCTTTTCAGGTACTCATAGGTGGTTCCTTTAAATTCTTTGTCCTCCTGTTGCGGGTCATGGTAGCCCCCATCCTTTGTGCAGGATAAACTGAAAATAAAAAGGACGGATAATATAAAATACAGCTTGAAATTTTTCATAATTAATGTCTTTTAGTTCCAGTAAGGATTTTGTTGAAGGAGCGGATTCTGACTCAGTATGGTTGGAGAAATTGGCCAGTAAATACCATTTCTGCTGATCAGCTCTTTGAACTTCTGGTTATTAGGCCTCAGGCGATTATAGCGGATCAGGTCATACCAGCGATGCCCTTCTCCCATTAATTCGCGTTGACGTTCATGAAAAATGGCATTAATCAGGTCGCCATTCACCAGCTCATCATAAGCCTTCAGTTTCCGGAGTTCCCGGATCGTATTGAGGCTGACGATTGCCCCTTCCCGTTCTCCCAGCACCGCCAGTGCCTCAGCACGGAGCAGGGTGATGTCTTCCAGACGTGTGAACACAACGGCACTTGAAAACATACGGAAGCTGGGATCCGTTGTTGCGGCCATAATTACTTTCACCTTGCTGAATATGGGATACTTGCCGTTGAAATTAGCGAAGTACCTTTCTGGTCCGGGTCGACCGAGTGTATCTAAATAGAAACGTTCATCTTTATCTTCATTAAAGATGGATAAGATAGAATCTTTAGTCATGTAGATATCTGGCAGCCCTTTGCTGACTACAGGTTCTGCAAGAGTTAGTTCTTCCAGGTGTCCGGTAAAGGTGCCATCCTGGTGACCATAGTCGAAGTTGAAACCAAACAGATGGTTGTATTTTTTCTCATAGAAAAAGCCGTTCGGTGCACATAGGGTCTCGGTGCTGATATAGCTGTTTGCTCCTTTATTGTAATTATCCATTACAAACTTGGTATAACTCGCTACATCGGGATAGTTTCCCTGCCATGCCGCAACGTGAGCCAGAACAGCGTATGCAGTAAGTTTACGTACAAGCACGCCATTCCAACGGTTTTCATCCTCATTATAATAGTTACCCGGCTGCTGGATATCATTAGCGCTGTATTTATAAGGCAGGTCTGCCGCAGCTTTCAGCATTTCCTGCTCTGCCCAGGCCAGTACCCTGTCTTTGCTGTCTTTAGGTTTATTTTCAAATGTGCCATCATGTGAGGTGATGATCAAAGGCACATCTCCCCAGATCCGGGCCATATAGAAATAAGCAAAGGCACGGAGAAAACGCATTTGAGCCATATCTACAGTCATGTTATTTTCTGTATATCTTGGATCCGCCACTCTGACCTCCCCTGCACGCTCCAGAAAAATATTGGCCGAATTGACAACAGCATACCAGCGTCTCCAGTTAGACAGCGCATCCATCACCGGATAGGAAGCACTCAGGTCATTGTTAATCACAGCTTTCAGGTCCTGGCGGGTCGGACTGGCAAATTCTCCTGAACGTACATCGCCATAAATCCAGTGGGCATTGTTGTCTACCAGTGCCGCCCGGGTCAAAGCATATGTACCGACCAGCGCCGCCCGGGTATCCTCCAGCTTATTCCACATATTTTTCTCTCCCACTGTTCTGGTTGAGTCAATATCAAGGATCTTTTTACATCCGGTGGTGAATAAGGTGGTGAGCATTAAAATGCATGCAATTCTATTTCCTGTCATTATCTTCATAGCTTAATCTTCTAAATCACTAAAGGTCCATGCGGACACCGATGGTATATATTTTTGGAATGGGCATACCGTAACCATTATCCGAACCCATATAATCCGCCAGTTCAGGATCACGACCGGTATAAGGAGTAACTGTCAGCAGATTATTTACTGTTCCATAGATGTACAGCTTTTCCATTCCTTTCTTTTTCATGAAGTCACTGAGGTCGTAGCCCACAGATATGGTTCTCAACTTAACGAATGAGGCATTTTCCAGGAAAAGATCCTGATCTGAGCGATAAGGAATCACTGTACTCCAGGGATTGTAAAGCGGGTACTTACTGTAATCCCCTCTCTTCTCCCAATAAGTGATCTCTTTCACAGAAGTCATCGCAATCGTTCCCTCCCTGTTAATGAAATTGAACCGGTTTGCCATGTCCTGGTTAATGACCTGGCGACCTAAATTGAAATACATCTCTACACCCAGATCCCATTTTTTATAAGTAAACTTATTCTGGAAACTCCCTGCAACTTTAGGCAGGCTATGGCCCATTAAGGTCTTATCTTTATTGTCAATCCGGTTATCATTATTCAGGTCCTTCCATCTGGGATCGCCACCATGCAAAGTGATGCCATTATAGGTCATTGTTTTACCATCAATTACCGGTACATCTTTATCAGCCGTGTAAATACCGTCATTCGTCAATAACCAGTATTGATCAATCGGCTCTCCTACCTTCAGCAGGCGGTTGCCGATCATGATTTCGGCACGCTGCCCCGGCAAGGCCACCAGCTTGTTTTTGTTCAGGTTAAAATTCAGTGAACTGGTCCAGCTAAATGCCTTTTTGTTACCCTGAATAATGTCCGCACTCACCAGGAAATCCACTCCCCTGTTGTTCACGTTCATTCCGTGCTCATAAGCCTGACTATAGCCATATTCTGCATATGCAGGAATACCCAATAACTGGTTCTTATCATTTTTGGTGTACCAGTCTATACTTCCTCTGATCCGGCTTTTCAAAAAGCTGAAGTCTACACCCGCGTTCAGCTGATCTGTATAGGCCCATGGTATTCCATATCCTACCCAGCCGAAAGTATAGGGACGCGTAAGTACTGCAAAAGCATTGTATCCCGGTGCTGTCAGGTTGCCCGTAAAACCGGCATCAGCTGTATACTGAGGTCCCTGTGCATAATTGTCAAAAGAGTTCAGCTTACCTAATCTGCCTGCGCTTACTCTCAGGCTCAGTTCGGAAAACAACTTATTATCAGTCAGCAAATCATTTTTAATATTCCATGCGGTAGATAAAACCGGCGTTATCAGCCATCTGCTGGTGGGTTGTGCATTGGAAGAGGCATCAGCGCGGATGATAAGCGATGCAGTATATTTGTCATTGAAACTATATCCTCCTTTAGCATAATAAGAAACCAGATTTTGCCGTGTACGGTCCAGGAATTTATAAACCAGCGGTTTAGGAAATGCGATAGGATTCAGATAATTAGCGTTATTTGGATCCGATTCCAGGAGATTCAGTTTAATAAAATCGTTCACACCTTTATACGCATAGGCGTAATTGTATTTATAAGTATCTTTCTGGATGGATTGACCAGCCTCTATACTGATCAGGTGTTTTTCTTTAAATGTATGCTGATAAGAGAGGAAATTATCCAGGATCATCCGCTGATTGAAACCATAATAGTTGGAAGCATAACTGTTTCCTTCCATCAAAGTACGCGGATAAAATAAGTCCCTGAAGCCCTCATTATAATCCATAGAGAATCTCGTAGTCGCCTTAAATTCTCCAAGATCCAGCGTCAGCTGACCGCTCCCCTGTACCAGGTTATTGAAATTATCATCAAAACCATTCTTAAACTGGTCCAGATAGAGCCGGTATGACTCATTATTTGGTGCCAGCGGAGATCCCAGATCAGGAATATAGGCCATTTGTGCAAAACGGTCGCGCATGTTCTTGTTACGCACACGGTTCAAACGCGTTCCATTCACCATAGCAGAGAAATGCAACCATGTTAAAGGCTTGATATTCACATTAAAAAAAGCATTGTATTTATCCAGTCCCGTACCATCTGCAACGCCGTTACTTTTTACATTACCTGCAGAAAAACGGAAACTGGCACGGTCAGATCCACCAGAAATATCTGCCTGAATACCATATACCATTGCATTACGGTAATAACTACCCGTCCAGTCAGACGCGCCATAATAAGCTGTATTCAGTGAGTCACTTAAATACAGCGGATACACGTCATCTCCGCTATAACTTCCGTTAGGCGTATACCTGTCGTAAAACTGCTTACGGAAATTATTTTCATATTCGCCATTTATGGTGGTAATTGATGGCTTTTGCGCGATCCCTATATAGGAATTAAAACTTATCTTTCTTTTTTTTCCTGCCTGTTTAGAAGTTAAAACAATTACGCCATTGGCGCCTCTCGGACCATAAGCAGCTGTACCTGCCAGGTCTTTCAGTACTTCTATGTGTTCAATATTGTTGATATCGATCCCGGCCAGCAGGTTCGTTGCCGTACCAATCCGGTTATAATCATACTGCTGCAGATCGAAGGCAAATGGATGTTCGTCTGTAATCAGTGGAATACCATCTAGTACTACTAGTGGCTGGTTTTGGTACAAATCTCTTTTGGAGAGGATCGGTGTAGCCAATCCCCTGATAAACAAGGGCTGCACAGTTCCTGGTTCACCGCTGGATTCCTGCACATATAAACCCGGGGCCTGACCTTTTAAACTTTGTTGTAAAGTCGCTGCCGGAAATAAGGCCAGTTCCTCTGGTTTTTTCACAACAGAAGCGGGACGTAACCTTCTGAACAATTTATCTTTCTTATTCCGGGCAGTAACAACTGCCTTCAAGGTGTCTTTTTTAATGGTATCCTGCTGAATAAATACAGTCAGCCTCAAAGGAGAACCAGCTGTAAATACCCGCTCATTCGCAAAGCTTTTGCCGCTTAACGCCGATAAAAAGAAACCTGTTAGTAATAAAATACGCATATTCTTCAGTTATAAGCTGGAGAATTCTACACCGAAAAAACAGGCAAAACAATTCCATAATGGTCTTATATTCCTGTTTCAGGTAATAGCTGACCAAGCAAAATGTCTACAGAAATGATTCTGATGAAATCTTAAGAATTGAGTTTTAACTATTTATTAGAGAGTAAAAATTTCCATTCATATGTATTAATTAGTTTATAATTGGCAATAAAAATTGGACAGGCTGACATGTCCGGGAAATCAGATGCGTCATCGTACCTGCCTGGATATTGTTCTTCTATTTGTTATTTAAAGATTACCGGGGATCTGAGCGTAAAATTCAGCAATAAAATTGCTGGTTTGGGATAAGAGCAAGTATGTAATAAAGGAACCTGTTGATATAAATTGAATTAAAGCATCAAAATGATACATTTAATTATACATATTCATCATGATCAGGGGATAGAGATAACCATAAATAACGGTTGTTATTTACATATAAAGCTATAATCTGCAATTCGCAGCGTTCATGCTCCTTGTAGCGGTTGGCAAGTTTTTTCATAGGATAAATATTTGGTTTATCGCTCAAACGGTTTTTGTGAATACCATTAAACAATAATCAAATATTGTAATTTACAAATTGAGTTCCGGCACCATTTCGTATCAATATTTCTACATTTTGTCTCTATTTAAGGAGATAAAATAATGCTCAAATGCCTCCGTTTTTGAGAATAGCAACGGTAACCATCAATTGCCCTACATGCCGCATGGTATGTTCGGCGCCATGCACCAAAAGACCGATAACAGTGGAAGGTAAACCTGCCCTGCCTACGCCCCGATACTCAGCCAGACTATCGGGATCTGTATTTTTCAATTGTTTTAAGGCATGATCAACCTGAAGTGAAAAACGTTCCAGCAGATCTTTTACCCTGTAACCGGGTGTGGCATCTTTTCCCTCTTCTGCTAATTGTGCGAATTGTTTCGGAGTTAAGCCCTCTGCCCTTGCATAAGTAAATACCCTATCCAGTACCCCGCTCAGGTGTTGCAGATGAAATCCGGCTGATGCCATTCCTGCGGGACGCAGCCATAACAAATCAGCCGGAAAACCGTGCATATACAACTCTACTTCTTCTCTTGCCTGCAATAATGCATGTGCAACAGGTTGTAACAGAGGTGTGATGTGAGGTAAAGGACCTCTTTGCCAAACTTCCAGTTCTTGTGACATGTGATCAATTTTACATTAAATGCTGTTTATTGATTACAATATACGAAATGATTAGTGTTTCAAACTCTTTTCATCCGGATCTACGTTCGATAAATTATCACCGTTATTCACATTGCTGATATTCAGCTTCTGTCCTAATTTAACAGCCTGCTTATAATGTGTCTGTATCACCGGCAGTGTATTCAATGCATACTGTTTCAAATCACCGTTTTCATTCATCGAGGCTTTCGTAAAAAGTGTTTGTGTTTGATCGTGCGCGCTGATCATCATCGTCATATAACGAACATCCAGATCTCTGCCTGATAACTCTCTTAGTGTATTCAGATTCTTAAACTGTTCTTCAGGCAAAGTAGTGGGTACAGCAAGGCCTTTGCCTTTAGCAATCTTTTCCAGATCCTGGTTAGCTTTAGTATGGTCTTTTACCATCATCGCAGCAAAAGCCTTCACTTCCGCATTAGCTGATTTTTGCGTCATCAGGTTTCCGGCTTCTATTTCCAGCATTCCTCCTGCAATCGCGGGTAAGATAAAAGCCTTTGCATCACCATCCATATCTACATCTGCAGTAGACATCTGTGCCCGCTGCGTAGTGTCTGACGTTGAATCGGCAGCTGTTGTACTGGCATCATCACGTTTACGATCCTGATTCTGGCATGCTTGCATGCCAAATACTAAAACCATCATTAAGAAGATATTGTGCTTTTTCATAGTTATATATTGTTTTTTAAAGGTTTTGAAGCTATCGTGAGCCTATCCGCTGTTATTGATGAGCTGTAAGCTCACGATGGTTTCATAGTTATATATTGTTTTTTAAAGGTTTTGAAGCTATCGTGAGCCTATTCGCTGTTATTGATGAGCTGTAAGCTCACGATGGTTTCATAGTTATATATTGATTTTATAAATAAACCAATATGACTAGTCAACAGCTTAAAGAGGCGCATGTTTTAATTTTCGGCTATTTTATGTTACCGGTGAATATTTCAGGGGCTGACCAGAAACAAAAAAAGGGGACTGAAAAATTTCAGTCCCCTTTATGTATATCAATAACGATTGTTTATGCCTTCGGCCAGTCGTTCGTATGTTCAGCATTACCCAGTTTTAATTTACGGGCAGATAATACAAAACTCAATGTCATTGGTGTATTGTCATTCACCGCTAGTCCTTCATTATATTGAATGATATAACCATCTTCAAAAGACAGTTCTTTCATTTTTGCATCTTCTTCGCCTTTTTTGAAAACGATAGTTCCTGATAATGGTTTATACTGATTGTTTACCATTGATTCAATTACTGAAGTATCTTCTGTTGATTCAATTTCGATATGAATTGTACCACCATACACACCTGAAGAAGGACGACCTTTAGCGTCTACATCTCTGTTTAATGAAAAGCTGCACTGCAGCACGTCGAATTCTTTAGATCCAAGATTCAATCTGGTTTTGAAAGCCATAATATTTCTTTTAATGTTTTAAAAATGTTTGTTAGTTTTTCAAGCCTAACGCATAAACTATATACGCGAAAAACTATGCTTTCGGCCAGTCGTTGGTATGCTCGGCATTACCAAGTTTCAATTTACGGGCAGAAATCTGGAATTTTAATGTCATTGGGTTATCGCCATTGATATTTATTCCTTCAGCATACTTAACAATGTAACCATCTTCAAAATGAACTTCTTTCATTTTAGCATCTTCATCTGATTTTTTAATCAGCAAAGTACCTGTTAAAGGTTTGTACTGGTTGTTTACCATGGCTTCGATGATAGAAGTATCTTCTGTTGATTCGATTTCAATATCAATCGTACCACCATATACTCCGGAAGAAGGTCTTCCTTTCGCATCTACATCACGGTTTAGGGAATAAGAACAATGAAGCACATCGTACTCCTTGCCCGAAAAGTCTAATCTTGCTTTGAAAGCCATAACTTTAGTTTTTGGGTGAGATATTTTATTAACTATATATAGTTAAACAACAACCCTGCCAATTGCTCAATCTGTTTAGCAAAGCAATTCAGGGAAGGTTCAGCAAGAGATCAAGTTGAAAACTGTTGATATGCGCTACATAATGTACAAATAATGTACAATAAAAAATGCCACCTGATGGTTTATCAGATGGCATCAAGGTAGATGTTCTATAACGATTAAGCTTTTGGCCAGTCGTTGGTATGTTCTGCATTTCCAACCTTCAGTTTACGGGCTGAAATTACAAAGCTTAAAGTCATTGGGGTATTGTCATTTACTGCAATGCCTTCATTGTACTGGATGATATAGCCATCTTCGAAAGACAGTTCTTTCATCTTCGCATCTTCTTCTCCTTTTTTGAATACAATTGTGCCTGAAAGTGGCTTGTACTGATTGTTAACCATTGATTCGATTACTGAAGTATCTTCAGTAGATTCTACCTCAAGATGTATTGTACCACCATACACACCTGAAGACGGACGGCCTTTAGCGTCTACATCTCTGTTTAATGAAAAGCTGCACTGCAGCACGTCGAATTCCTTGGATCCAAGGTTTAATCTGGTTTTAAATGCCATGATAAAGTTTTTTTAAATTTTAAAGATTTGTTTAATAAAAGATAGTTTAAGCGGGTTAAACTATGCTTTCGGCCAGTCGTTAGTGTGCTCAGCATTACCAAGCTTCAATTTACGGGCAGAAATCTGGAATTTTAATGTCATCGGGTTATCGCCGGTGATATTGATTCCTTCGGAATACTTAACAATGTATCCGTCTTCAAAATGAACTTCCTTCATTTTAGCATCCTCTTCTGATTTCTTGATCAGCAAAGTACCTGTTAAAGGTTTGTACTGGTTGTTTACCATGGCCTCGATCACTGAAGTGTCTTCTGTTGATTCGATTTCAATATCAATCGTACCACCATAAACTCCGGAAGAAGGTCTTCCTTTTGCATCTACATCACGGTTTAGGGAATAGGAACAATGAAGCACATCGTACTCCTTGCCCGAAAAGTCTAATCTTGCTTTGAAAGCCATAACTTTTTGTTTTTGGGTTGAATAATTTTATAAACTATCAGGACATAAACAAAAAGTTTGCCAAAGACATTGATATCTAAGAAGATAAATTAGAAATTTTATTAACATTGCTCTTAAAGCACCCTGGTTAGATTATTTTCTCCCCGAAGGCCTCTAATTTACGCAACCACTTTTTACTATACTCATTTTCAAGCGAGTACAGCTGCCCGATAGTATTGGTATGTACAGGATTGAAGCGGCAGTTTTCAAATACGTTTCTTTTTATAGACAGGTAAGTAATCTTTTTGTCTTGTTTCCAATACTCAAAAGTTTCTTCGTCCAGGATAGATACAATGCGGGCAGATTTGCCACTAAAATTGTTACTGATATTGTGCTGTTTCGCAGAAAATACCTGGTCAGGCATAAAGAGCCTGTCAAAAAAACCAGTAATCCGTGTAGGAATAGAGGATAAATATACCGGACAAAATAAAACAACATGGTTCGCCCACATGATCATCTCCAGCGCCTTTTTTAAATCAGGCTCTAATTCCGTCACCCTGTTATTGAACTGTTTATTTGAATTAAAAATCAGATCTATAATGGCTACTTCCTTTACATGGGCACCAGCTCCCTGGGCACCTTTAATATAAGCATTGATGAGATAGCTTGTGGCAGTAGTTTTATCGGGGTCACCGTTGATGATCAGTACTTGTTTCATTTATTTATAAACCCACATTAAGATTCCGGCGCTAAATTATAAAGAAATTGTTAAGCATGGAAATCTGATCAGCCTAAAAAAAAAATCCTGCACAGATTTATACAATCTGTGCAGGATATGTTCAGGCAAGAAAAATAATCTCTACTGCTGAGCGTATTCTGAGCTCCAGGTAGTCTCTTCGTCCTCACCTTTCTGACCATCAAGCTTCACTACAAAGCTTTTTGCCGGAAAATACGGCGTGATGTGAATGTCTAAATGTATTTTATCTTTCTGTGTTTCGTCACGTTCGAAACGCATGATTTTGAAACGTTCAATCAAACGCTCAGGTCCCTGAATACCATCCAGGAACTTCACAATCTGACCACGCAGGTCCTGCTCAGTTTTAGAGGTCCAGTTTTCAAATGCTCTTCTGTTCAGGAAGTCGAACAGTACTTTGGTTACATAATCGAACACACGAACAACTGAATAAGTCTGCAGACCAATGTTATCTCCGTTAAACAATGTTTTCGCAGAGAAAGCCATTACTTTACCATATTCATTTACCATTGGCACTAAACCAATACGCTCCAGGTGAGAAATCTCGCTTTTTTTCAGGTCAAACTTCACCCCGTCAACATCATTGATAGCACCATGTTTTTTACCAGCTGTTACCTGCGACATTAAGGTATAATACATTTTACCCGCCAGTGCTGCTGATCCCGGAATAGTCAGGTCATCTTCTTCACCAACCTCTGTAACTTTACCCCTGCCTACTAACCAGTTACAGGTCATGATTACATTCGAACGGAAAGCATCTGCACCAGTCAGGTTTGCTGCGGTGAACAGATCGATCACATCATCTGGCTGATCTAAATCTGCGAAATCTGTTACCAGCATCGCTTTATTTTCGTAAGCAATCTTGCCCCACTTCTCTACTACTTTATTAGAGCCCATGTAACCCGGAATCACCATCAGTGAATAGTTATCACGTAAATCAAGTCGGTCATATTTTTGTTTCAGCTCATCACCCACATAATCGATAAACCTGGGGTTGTCTAAATCTTTAATCTGATCCATCGAAGCATTCAGCAACACCACATTTTTCAGTTTATCTGATTCCGTATTCTGATAAAAAAGGTTAACAGATCGGTAAGCCTGCTCCAGCTCCCTCGTTGTTTCCAGTGCGGCAGCAATATTTTTGTTCAGATTTTCTTCCGCTGCAAGCAGTTTTTCAGTGCTTTTACTCGTCATATCCGCTACAGAATCCGATTCTTCCAATACATCAATCCATAACTGAATTTTCTTTTTCAGTTCTTCTCTTTCTTTTTTCTTCTCATCACCTGTTAAGAAGATCTGTTTTCTTGCTTTCCTTTCAGGATTCAGATTTTGCAGTCCATCTACTGTTGCTTCCAACAGATCGAAACCACCTACCCTTGCCAGTTTATCCAAACTCTCCTGCAGGGAAAGTTTTTCCTGAACCTGCTTCTCTGCAGGTTTGAAGGCAGCTTCGTGAGCAGCATCCTGTGTTATTTTTTGTTCTTCTGGAGTTGACATAATATATTTTTAAATCGTTTAACCGATAGATACCTTAATTATTTATTTTCTTCTAATTCCGCAACAAAGTTCTTCAATGCACTGATGAATGCACTTTTAGTTTCTGCATCATCCAATGTTGTTTTCAAGGTTTTGTTGGATTTCAATTGTTTGATCACATTCAGAGACATCTCTTTTTCAATGTTGATATTATTCAAATGTGAACTTTGATTGATGATGCTCTTCACAGAGAAATCCCCAAGGTTATTGAAATGTAATGTTTCAGCTACTGGTGAACCATCCTGCTTCTCAAATCCTACAGTAACTTTTGGCTGGTAATGGTTAAATACCTCCTGAACTGTTTTCAGCCCTTCTACCTTTTCAGGTTTGATAGGCTCATTATCCGTTAATTTCTGGATAAAAAGTGTTTTATTGTGCGCAATATCTGCGAATGCTTCTGAGGTATCAATTTTTCTTTCGTTACCACCAATTTCATAATTAAACATAGTATTGATATTTAAAGGTTTATGATCTATTTAATATTATTTTCTGTTAATTCCACTTCAATAACAGGATGTTGCTCTACAATTTTCCACTCCAGACGTTCTTCCTCTGCATGTTTAGTGATAACGATAGAATGTCCTTTCTTTAATTCACCCGAAATAATATATTTTGAGATCGGTCTCCTGAGCTCATTACGGATTACTCCTGATAGTTGTCTGGCACCATACTTAGGTGTAAACCCACTCAGCGCCAGCATCTTTGTGGCTTCCTCTTCAATCTCAAAAGTTATGCCCTGTTTGTACAATGCCTCAATAAGACTCTTCAGTTGTATCTCAAAAATCCTCACTACATTTTTCTCACTGATCGGCGCAAATGGAACGATCTCCGATAGACGGGCTAAAAATTCAGGTCTGAAATGACGCGCCATAATTTCCATGAGCTGCTGCGACGTAGGTATCTCGTCTTTAGCTACCTGCTCTGCGATCCATTCACTACCGATATTGGAAGTAAATAAAATCAGTGAATTAGAGAAATCTCCTTCCTTACCCAGCCTGTCGTGCATATGCCCCTCATCCAGAATCTGCAGGAAGGTGTCAAATACAGAAGGGTGTGCTTTTTCTATTTCATCGAAAAGCAATACAGAATAGGGCTGCTGCCTGATCTTATTCACCAGTAATCCACCTTCTTCATAACCCACATATCCCGGAGGCGCTCCATATAATAATGCGGCTGAGTGCTCTTCTTTAAACTCCGACATATCGAAACGGATCATTGCTTTTTCATCATTGAACAGGAACTCTGCAATTGATTTGGCCAGTTCCGTTTTTCCGGTTCCTGTCGGCCCCAGTAAAAAGAAGGAACCGATAGGCTGGCCTTTTTTATTCAATCCGCTTCTTGATTCCAGGATGGCGTCAGATACTGCTTTTAAGGCCTGATCCTGACCCACCACACGCCGTTTCAGGAACTGCTCCATATTCAGCAATTTCTCTTTCTCCTGTGCCTGTATCTTACCCAGCGGTATACCTGTTTTATAAGATACAATCGAAGCAATATCCTGTTTGCTTACTTCATCAGATTTTTGTGCAGTCAGCACTTTCAAGGCATCCAGGTTTTTTGATAAATACTGATGGTATTCATCGGCCGTCTCAAATGATTCTACCTGCGTTTCATCAGTTAGCTGACCTAATAAAACCGGACTTACCTTGTCCTGCATTAAACTGTACAGCCATTTATAATTCACAAAGTCGATTTCTTCTTCGGCATCAGATTGCTCCAGTTCGGTCAGCGAATAGGTCAGTTCATCCAGCACTTTCTCTGAAGTATCATTCATCATCTTCATCGCCGCCATGGAACGGTCCAGTAAGTCGAATGCCGAATCCGGCAGCCGGCGGTCCTTCATGTACCTTTTCGCCAGACGCACACATTCAGGAACGGCTTCCGGATGTATTTTCAGCTGATGGTGACTTTCATATTTTTCTGTCAGCTTTTCCAGCATTTTTATCGCTGAAGCTTCATTGGGTTCATTTACTTGTAACACTTCAAATCTTCTGCTGAAAGCCTGTTCAGGCTCTATAATCTTGCGGTATTCATCTATCGTTGTGGCACCGATCACCGTAATTTCTCCCCTGGCCAGTTCCGGTTTAAGCAAATTGCCTACACCACCACCGATAGGCCCTTTGTTATCCAGCAATGTATGAATCTCGTCGATAAACAAAACAGCCTTATCAAATTGCTTGATTTCTTTTAAAATATTTTTTAAACGATCCTCTATTTCCCCTTTATAAGATGCACCTGCAATCAGTGAACCCAGATCGAGCTCAAAAAGCTGTACCCCCTTAAGCAGTTCCGGCACATTATCCGCAATAATATCCTGCGCAAAGCCATCTACCAATGCAGTTTTACCTACACCGGCATCACCTGTAATGATCACATTTGGTTTGGTACGGCGACATAAGATCTCCATAATCATGCGCGCCTCTTTATCACGACCAATGATCGGATCTGTTTTACCATCTCTGGCTAAGGCGATTCTGTCAATACAATACTTGTGCAGGGCACCAGCAGCTCCGCTGCTTTTAGCTCCTTTTTCTGCTCCTGACGCAGGTGCAACCACTTGCTGCAGTTCCTCATCTTTCAGATAGAGGTCTAATAATTCCTTTTCTTTGATTGGAAAAGATTTCAGCTGATCAGGTTTGAACCCTACAGTTGGTTTACACAATGCAGTAAGTACGCATACCGGCGTAATCAGATCCAGCCCAAGTTTAATTCTTACCAGATCTCCTTCTTCAAAAACCCTGGCAATTTCCGGACTGCCCTTCACGTCATCGGCAGCCACAGCTGTTTTATCCAGTTCTTCAATTCTTACTTCAGCCCATTCGCTGATGTACTCTTCATCTTTCCCTATAGAAGATAAAAACCCTCTTAAGCCTACTTCTTTATGCATCAGACCCTTCAACAGGTGAGCAGCAGTAAATTCTGGATTATGGTATTCTTTAGCTAAAGATTGTGCAACCCTTATCGCTAATTTTACTGATTCGCTGATATTTGTAAGACTCATATATGGTTAGAGATTTTCCTTTTCAGGGTTTGGTGTAAAATTCTTTTCTGTTACAAAATAATAGGTCTTTCCATTTGATATAAATTGCTGACCCACCTGAGTGCCTCTTTTGATATTTTCACTTGAACTGATCAGGAATTTCAGGTAAGCTTCAAATTCTGCCTGCGGCATTCTGCTGTCGCTTTTCAGATCATTCACTTTATATTTCGTGAGCATTTCATTTTCAACAGGCAATCCGGTGACCGACCTGATATAACTTGAAAGGGTCATTGATTTGATATCACCTTTTGATATATCCATGTCCAATAGATTTTTTGGAATATTGATATAGTTTTTCACCAGTTTTTTCCTGAATGAAGATTGATCCGGCTGCAAATTCTGACCTATCATCAGAGAGAAGATGTCATTCAGCTGTTTGTATTCCATTGTGTTCAATACAATAGCATATTGCAGCAGGTTTTTATTTTTTGCCACCACGTCCGAAGGCACAGATGAAGTCATATAATACTTAAAGCCATTGTGCGGCATCTTATCTGCTACATCCTCCCCAACCGGCGAAGGCACCTGGCTTTCCACTAAAGGAGACAGATTTTTACGTTCTACTCCTGTTAATCTGAATGCACTGTCCAGGGAACTAATCTGATTCGTGATATCCATATCAGTTTCTTTCATGAACCTGCGCATTGCTATGTTCATCGACTGGTTGGAATTCACAGATCCTTTGGTAGGAAATACTACTCCGCCCTGAATTAAACTGTTCTTTGGATAATCAAGGTAATAAGAAATAGAATCGAGTTGACTCGTGTTATAGGCCTGTTTGTTGTCCAGCCCCTCACCGTTTACCAGGAATCTTTTCTTTCTTTGTGCGGAATAAACAGCTGCGTCAGATACTAATTTTTTGGATTGTAAGACGAAGTTATTGAACGATTGATCATAATCACTGTACATTTGAATGGCCAGTAATCTGGCATCTACATCTGCAAATTCATCTACTACCTGGTTCAGTTGATAAGAAGAATTAGATTCATTTCCGGTACTACCGATTAATACGACCAGGTTTGTTTCGTTTTTATGCGACTTCAGCATATTCAATCCGGCTTTAATACCATCAAAAACCGGTTGCTGAGTAATTCTTCCATTACAGCTTTCTGTTTTTTTAGCCTCACCTACCAGAAAGCTCATTAATTTCCTGTAATCCGGAGATACCGCCGGTGTAGTTAACACTCCGGACGATACGCAGTCCGACGCTCCCCTGTAAACCACAGCACCGTAATTAATGCGGTGTGTTTTACCATAATCGTTGAATATATTTTCAAAAGACTGGATCGTATTTGTTAATCCAGAGAAATATTTTGTCATCGGACTCCCACCATCCACTACGAAAATCACATTGATCTTGTGTATGTTCTTTCTTACATTCAGATAAGTCAGATAAGGCAATGCATTGCCACTGATCGTGATCAGTTTATTGTTTGATTTGTTATATACATCACTGGCTACACCAATGGTATAGTTGCCTGCACCATCATTACCTACTATTGGCGCACTTCGCAGAATGATATCATTTACATCCAGCAGCGGATCAATATGAACATTATTCAGGGCCATAGAAACAGAATCTCCCTGCTCATAAGAATCCATTGTTGCAGGAGCGATATATAAGCGCTCTCCCCAGTTATGGATCGCATCAGAAGCTACCCATCCATAAATGCTTTTAGCCGCACTGTCTGTAACCAGCTGATCTTCGTTTCCAATCAGGTATTTTTTACCGTCCTCTGATTTTTTGTAGATATAGTTGATTTCATGAAGTCTGACTTTTGCCACTTTCTTTTTCAATTCAGGTGAACTGTAAACGTATGCTGAATCCGTATTGTCATAATAGAACTTAGATTCTGTCAATGGCATTTTACCGTTGATGATCGCTATTGATTTCTGTGGATATCCTGATTTTTTATCAGAATAAGATCTCTGCCACAACAGCATCTTCGATTTTGGAATCCAGCCATAACTGATTGCACTTTTTTTGTCGTTGATTTTTCTGCCCCGAACCATTCCGGCTTTATACTTAATCAATTTCAAATAACCGTTTTCTTCTTTGGATACATAAAAAGGCTCCATGAAGTTCAGTTTTTTCATAATCAAACTTCCGCCCGGTGCTGTAGTCGTATAGTTTTCATCTCTGTCAGAAAATACAATCCATGGTAAATGACTTTTACTGTTTGCATCTTCCAGATCTGTTGTCGCCGATGGCTTCTCATAAGCCTCAGGCATATATTTTACTTTTTTACCAAACGCTGATGGCGACTGTGCCATGACGAAAGCAGCCTGGACTAATAAGATCAAAAGGGATATAATTCGTTTCATAGAGGGTTAGTTTTTTACGGTCTTGGCTGAATGTTGTTTGATGTTTACCAGTGTTGCACAGGTAGAGTTAGGGCTGATGGTCAGTTGCGCTTCATCCACCATGATTTCCCCCCCGAAGGTGAGTCCCATTGCATATGAATAGAAGTCGCTTGCTTTTTTCACTCCATCCTGATCTACGTTTACAGTCACTTTTTCATTGTTACACATATATTTACGGATCAGGTAATAATAATTGGAATTAAAGTCGGCACCATTGGCAATGGCCTGTAAACGTGCCCTGATATCATCAATCACTTTACGCTCGCCTTCCCCAGGAACAACGATGTCTGTTTCAAACTCTGAATCCGGATCTGTAATAAAGATGGTATGGTAAATTGGCCTGCGACTACGGTCTGTGGTCAGCTTTACCATATATTTACCCGCTGTATGAAAAGTGTACAGCGCGGTACGGCCTTTTACATCTACCCTGTTGGTTTCACCAAATGACCACTCGAAAGAGTTGGCCTTACCTTCAGCTTCTACCCTTACCTGCTCGTTTACAATACCAGATGTTGGTCCGCTGATCGTAACCATGGTATCTACTGCATTGGTCACTGTATCTCTCACCGTCACAGGAAACTGTTCTCTCAATTCTCCGTCTACCGTTAACCTGATGATATAAGAACCTGATTTCTGGTAATGATAACTTCCATTTTGTGTGGTTGCCTTCGCTCCGTTACCAAATTCCCACAGCCATTTCTTTGCATTCCTGGTATTATCGGTAAATACGAGATCCTCATTTAAAAACATTTCATCTTTCAGGATGCGTGCATCTACATTCCTCTTTTCGAACAATGAGCTTTTAAAAATAAAAATAACCCCTGCAAGTAATAAAATTGCAATAAAGATGTACAGGAAAATATACCCCTGCGAATTACTGCTTACTGATTTTCCATTTGTAGTCGTGTCGGCCATATGCTTGTATTGGTTTTAAAATATTATCTGTTTTGACTGCCTATTGTTTGTTTTAACTGTCTGTTTGATAACTTGCAGTCTTCTAAAGACTTACTCAATTGTTCTATATCCGTATTATTTCCTTTGAGTTCCCTTCTGTCGTAAAACAGATCGCTATACAATTGTGAAACCTGCAAAAATGACTTATAACGGGCATCAGAGGCCTTTCTCTGGTAAATCGATTTAATAGATGCCAGTGAATTTTTAATATCATTCTCCAGAAAAACAGCCTGAACACCCGGATCAAAATTCATGATCTGTTTATAGGTAGTATCTACGATATCACGCTGATCTTTCACATCTTTTTCAAATTCAGCATTTTTAGAAAGCTGTTCTGCCAGATCCTGTTTGGATACCAGTCGGCCATCCCCAAAATCGTGGAACAAGCCATAACTCAGCAGCGTGATGGTAAACAGGAATATCCCGATAAAAAATAAAAATTGCTCTCTCCGTTCCTTTATACTTAATTTGATCATAACTATCGTCCGAATTTTCCGCCCCTTAATTTGATTGCTACTGCTTTGTTGGATTTAATGCAGGATTCCAGCTGAGATTTTACATTTTCAATTTGGAATCTTGTAGTCGATAATGAATCCTGGATGCCCGCCATCTGGGCAACATCTTCCGTCATTTTTTTATATAACAGGAAGCTGTTATCTTTCGAATCCTGCTTTTTGATAATCTCCTGAATTTTGTAATTTGTATTTTGGATATCTTCCAGGAGGATTGCCTGGTTATTCATTTCTTCAGAATTGAAGTAGGTATATTTAGAGAGCTGTTTGAATCTGTAGAGGATCATATCAAATTTGGTATTGATATCTTTCCTTCTCGAGAGCAGCTGATCTGTTTGTTTGACTTCGTTTTCTAAAATCTGATATTCATATTTGGAAGCGGCGAAAAAGAGATAGACACAAAGCAGCGAAAAGGCTATCAATACAATAAAATTGGCAATAAAAAGCCGGTATGACCTGCTGAGTTCCTGAGCGTTTATAGGTTTCATTATATCGGATTAGAATGAGATATGTTAAATCTTAATTAAATAAACATTAATTTAAAAAACAAAGCATCAATATATCCGCCCTTCAAAGTTTTGGACGTAATATTGATTAACCATTTACCAATTACTGTTCCATTTACGTGTGAAATTATGTCAGATTACTTATACAACAAGCCATTTCGATTAAAAAACATTCTGGAAAACAAGGATCTGCTTGAAGCAGAACTTGGAAAGTCTATTTCACAAAATTTGCAACTTATAATTTTCACCAGATTTGGTGAGCACAGGCATAACAGGAACTTTGGATGCGAAATATGGGACCTGGATTTTGAATTAATCGTTAGCGAAACCATTTGGGAAGAAAGATTCAGGCAATCATTGCTCAGATCTATAACGGATTACGAGCTTCGGATCTATCAGGTGGAAGTAGAGATAAAAATGAGTGAAGTAGAACAAACCTTTTCCGTAAGAAATGTCACTGAAATTAAGAAAAAAGTAGACATCACTATACGTGGAAAAATAAATGCAACAGGGGAAAAATATTTTTTCAATACAGGTCTCTTTTTGAGTCCACTTTCCAGTTAAACCAAAACTGTTCTATTTTAAGGAAACGATGAACTAAATTAAAGACAGTGCCCCGACAAGCGGAACATTATATGTTCTGTGAAAATAAATATTATCATTTAATAAACGCTAAAACGTAAAATAAATCAACAAACCAGGGTCAGGTTTCACCCTCAGCTGGCTGACTAATATAAAAATATGAAGAACATATTCTACTCATCAAAAGACGAAATCAGAAACAGAATTTTAAAGAATGCGCGGGACTATTGGGGAATCAAGAATACGAACGACTTCGACCCCCTGGTTAAACTCATTATCGAGGCGCTGAGTACAGAACTCTTCAACGTTTCTAATGAGGTTAAAAATTTGGAGAACAGAATTTTAGACCGTATATCGCGTATCCTGGCATCCGACACTTTAACCTCCGCTCTTCCTGCACATGCCATCCTGCATGCACGTCCTTTTGAAGGGGAGGAAACGGTTGAAACAACTACCCAGTTCTTCTACAGGAAACGATTAAAAGACAAGAACGAGGCAAACGGAGAAAACACTGCAGATATATTTTTCAGCCCGCTAAAACCTGTCAGGGTTTTCAATGCAGAAATAGCTTATATCGCAACCGGAAGTAATATCTTTCAGGTTGATGGTCAGCACAATAAATCAGTACTCTTACATTCCCTGCCGGGCAGTTCCCTCGAGAACAATACAGTTTACCTGGGCATAGAAAGTCCCCGGTCTTTGAAATCCATCAATGGACTAAGCTTTTATTTCGACTGGCGAAATTATGTGGTGGAAGACAGCGTATATGACCTGTTAACGCTTTCCAAATGGTTCCTGAACAATAAACCCATCCATACCACATTAAACAAGTTTAATCTGGAGACCGAAAAGAACTTTCAATCTCCTTTTGAGAAACAAGACATTCTCAACCTGCTTACAGATGATATTAATGCCTTTTATTCCAACAGGTTCCTGACTATTAAGGAAGATAATCTGTTACTTCCCCAAACGCAACTGTATCCACCGGAGTTTGATCAGGTTTTCCAGCCGGGCAGCCTGACTAACTTTAAGAAGGAAATACTGTGGTTTAAAGTCATTTTACCCGCAGCAATCAATGAGGTCATGCTCGATGAGATACATATCTCCATCAATGCATTTCCTGTGGTAAATAAAAGGATTCATGATTTCAAACACCGTTTGAAAATGATGACGAATATTATTCCGGTGAAACTGCCGGATCATCACCAGTTCCTGGCTGTACATTCCTTAGCAGACAAACTGGGAAATTCATATACAGAAATACCACATAGCCAGGACGATGATGCGAATGCAGGCTCTTTCTCCATCCGCTATGGAGGTACAGAGCGGTTTGATAACCGTAATGCGAAAGAGGTGGTAGACTATCTTTTTGAGCTGTTGAGAGATGAAAAAGCTGCCTTCTCCTCTTATGGATCCGATTTCCTGAACAGCTCACTGAAAGAACTGGAACAAAATATTTCTGTTATTGAACAGAAAACAAAAGCTCAGCTGATCACCATCAAAGAGCTGATCAATTATATCATTGTAAAGCCCTTGAATAATGCTGACATCATGTTTTTGGAATACTGGACGACGAATGCAGAGATGGGCAACCAAATCAGACCAGGCAGTCATCTTCAGTCGTTCGAAAGCAATAAGATGATTCCCGAAAGTATTTTCCTGCTCAGCAATTCTCAGGGCGGCAGATCAAGATTGAATGCGGGCGACAGGGTTCAGGCTTACAAATATGGCCTCACCACAGGAAACAGACTGGTGACGCAGGCAGATATTGTCAACTTCTGCTTCTATGAACTGGGCAGCAAAATAAAGGCAGTCAATATCCGCAAGGGTTTAATGGCCGCACAAAACCCTAAGGAGGGATTTATAAAAACAACAGATATACTCATTACCCCTGCACAACACAATGAGCTAAACAGCGAAGAATGGAAATCAATGCTCAGTCTCACCAAGTCGAAACTCGAGAACCGCAGCACGATGAACATACATTACAGGTTGATACTCGCTTAGAGGTAAACCGTGTATCCTAAAAAAGAATGACTATTGTCTTGTCCCAGTGCGCCTGAACGGTCACGCGCATTGGCGACCAGGTTGATCTTGATCTCTGTTTCTACCGGAATAAGATAGGAAACTGCCAGGTCAATAATCCTGGAATAAGCTGTCCCAGGCATAAAATTCACCAATCGATTGGTGTCTGCCGGCCCCACATTGATATGAATCTCTTCCTCATCCGAGTCGAAACTACTTCCGATAATGGAATTGATCCCCAATGTGCCGAAGCCTAATTTGAACTGCATGTGTTCATCAATCGCCTTTGGTTTAGCAGTCAATGATTTCAGCACAACGTCTACACGCACTTTAAAAAGCAGGCTCAGTAATTGTCCCAAAAATTTTACATCATTACGCTTCTGGTGAATTACCGGTAAAAGATGCATCCAGATGATACTTTGTTCTTTATCAAATAATTCAAACTCTTTCCATTCTGCACCGAAAATCATGGTCAGGTCATCATACGTAGTTCTTTTATCCAGCCGGTTCTCATACAACTGAAGCACTGTACGCATATGATTAACTTCGGCCTCAAAAGGCATAAAGAATTTTCTTGCTTCTTTTTCTTCAATGCGTCTTAACTGCACATCTTCTATCATTTCCTGCTCTGATAAGCCTGAACTACCTGTGGGTGTCTCATGAAACAGCCCCTCCGGTAGCATATCATAAAAACCTTCCTGGTTGGTTTCGATAATAAGACAGTCCTTACGTTTACTGTCAGAATAATAAAAAGAATGGTTTCCGATATCTTTAGCATAAGCCATCTGTCGCGGTCCGGCAGGAAGAACTATAATCTGGTCCGACTGATAATCGCCGTTTTCCATCATTTCTGCTGCTTTTGCCACAGCTTTAAAGTCTGTGTTCAGGTCATTCTTTAAATGTAGATTTTGCTTCATATATTAATTAACCGTATAATTAAACCATAGTACCTTAATAACTATACCAAGTTAATCCTAAAAAATTTAAGGTATTATATTTGTTAAGGCTTTAAACAAAAAACATCAAGTATAATTTAATGGACGTTCAATCATTTTTTATCCGCTATCTTCTATTTCCTTTAATTTTCATCATCTCTGCTGCATTACTCTCCATTGTAAATAAGAAGAACCAGTTTCTTAACAACAAAAGATTAATCGTCAGCATTCTGGTGGTGAGTATCACCCTTTCTATTCCGGGTTTACTCGGTTTTTTAAGCTTTGATTTTATGCCATGGGGTTATATTATTTGCCAGATTTATTATGTTGCCCTTGGTTGCCTGTTCGTTTACCTTTTCTCAAAATATTACCCGAAAGAAATCCTGGAAAGGAAATTTTTCATTGTATTTGGGATCCTGATCAGTTTTTTGCTGAGTTTCTACCTGTTTCAACTCGCTTTCAACTGGCTTAGCGATATCCGATTCGGGATATGGGCGGCTACAAGTATCTTTACATTTATTCTTCCCTTATTATTCTGGTGGGCTTATGTTTCACTGATCAGTATTCCGACAGAAATTTATAAAATCTGGGCATACCCGCCAACACCGATCAATATCGATATGGACCACCTGGATTTTGATCGCATGCTGGTGCTGGAACTGGAGCTCTATAAAAATACGAGCGATGCAGAACCTCTGAAAGTAAAAGCAAAGGCACCTGAAAACATGATCTTCGGTAACTGGTTCTATAAATTTATCGAAGATTACAATCTCAAATTCCCTAAAAACCCTGTTCAGTTCAAAGCAGATGACAATGACTCTTACCGATGGATCTTTTTCATCAAAACATCATTCTTTAAAAAGAACATTTTTATAGACCCTGACCTTGATATTATCCATAATAAGATTACGGAGAAAGATACTATTTATGCGAAAAGAGTGTCTGAAAACGCAAACAAGCCTGATAAAATAGGTGATGAATCTATTTTCATATAAATATTAATTATACCTAACGATTATGATATCACCATTAAAATACAAACCCGTAAACTGGGTGGATGGTATGAAGCTGTCCAGCGATCATTTTGTAGCAACGGATCAGTTTAACCAGGATTTTGTAAGGGACGCCAGCTCTATATTTATCAACAATTTCAATTACGGATTATTACCTCCCCTATCCGGTCAGCGTACTTCACATGATATAGAAATTATTGAGAAAGCTACGAATCATATAGAAATTAAAGTAAGGCATTGTAACGCGATTACCGCAGAAGGTTGCAGGATAGACATTGTTAATTCTTCAAACGTTGATGATCAGCTCGTTTACAGTCAATATTTTAGCGGGGAAAACGGAGAATCTTCTAAAAGTACATTATATAATATCCTGCTGCTGGTAAACCCTTTTGAGAGAGTTCCTACAGGCAACCCTGACCCCGAAGATAATCCGCCAAGATATCCTGATGTGAAAAAAGGATACAGCATTTCGATCCTGCCCGCATCAGAAATGGCACCAAAGGCCATAGATAATTACCACCTTACCATCGGACAGCTGGTGCTCGAAAATGGCAGGATCTCAATTAACAATAACTATATTCCACCGAGCAGCAGTATCATTAGTCATTCCAACCTGCTCAGGTATTATGAATTGTACAGCAAGCTGATTAACGATCTTCAACTGGCTGCTTTTAAAATTATCGACAAAACTTCAGGAAAAGAAGCGATTACCCCACTTGGGAAAAACATCCGCTTACTTTCAGAAAAGCTGCTGGACTATATCGCACAGATCTTTTTTAACTACAGAAACCTTGGTTATCAGCAATCTCCGGTATATATTGCAGGTGTAGGCTCAAACCTGGCTCATGTTTTTTTTACCGGTATCAAACTGATAGAACCGAAAGAACGCGAAGAAATGCTGAAGTATTTTTACGAGTGGAGAGATGTAACACCAGGTAATTTTGAAGAGCTGCTCGCCAGGAATATTGAATTGGTATATGACCATCAGGACATTTATGCCTCCATGTCTATGGTAGAGGAGTTTCTGAAGGTAATGGTAGCCTTATGGAATAAACTCAGCCTGCTCGAATACATCGGTCAGCGTAAAGAAAATATCGTTGTTGCAGAACAGCAAATGGTGCAGCAGGTGCAAACAAAACGTACCTGGACCCTACTGGATTAAGTCTATCAACAATACATTCAGGCGGTCATGATGCCGTCTGAATGTATTTATTCCTATCTGAATCTGCATCCTAAAACAAATCAATGATTTAAAGGTTTGATATGCTAAACAACGATTCATCATTGTTATGCCAGAAGGACCTATAATCGCTATTTTTAAAGAGCGGCTCAAAGCGCTGCAAATTGAAGGAAAAGCAATTACTGAAGTAACCGGGATCATCGAAATAGCCAGCCAAAAATTATTGCATGCAGAACTGAGAGAGATAAAAAGTTGGGGGAAACATCTTTTGTTATGTTTTGAGCAATTCACCATCAGGATACACCTGATGATGTCTGGTGCATATACGATCAACAAGTTGCCGAATGGATCAGAAGACCTCAGCATGGTATTCGGCAGTCTGAACTGAAATTTTAATCTTTCATCAGGACACAATCCTGAAATTTACGCGGAACTCCACATTCAGCAGGTCATTTGCTCTCACCATACCGGCTAATCTTTTTGGCGGTTTTAAATTGAAATCCGAGAAGTTCACTGTCTGCTTTCCTACCAGGTGTATTACCTGTTGTGCATCTGTGGTAATTCTGTAATTCACTTTTACTTTTTTCACTATCCCGGCCAGCTCTATATTCACCATCCCGGTGATCAATTCTGCATCAGACCTTAAGTCGGGATATTTCTCCATAGAAAGGAACCGGATGTATAATTTAGGAAATTCCTTTGCTTTCAGCGTTTTACGCAAGTCACTAGTCATCATCTGATTATCACAATCAAAATTCATTACCGGCAGTGCCAGCTGACCCGACATACAGATTCCTGCACTATTTCCACTTCTTAAACTAATGGTGTCTGGTTGCGTATATTCAGGAATCCTGCAGCTAAACTTATTCACATTTGTAGTGCCATTTACTTTTACACTGCAATCTTTTAATATTACCCATTTATGCATAAACGTCGTTTGAAATGAGCTTGCGGATAAACAAAGCAGCGTAGCGATCAGATAAATCAGGGGTCCGGATTTCAGTTGTATCTTCATATTCTATTGATTCAATCACAAATAAATAAGCCGGAATGGGTTAACATCCCGGCTCCACCACAAAACAAACCAAATCTTAAAAACCTATTACAGCCTCTATCACATAACCTTTAAATTCGCCACCTGCACGGAAGTCAGCCACCGGAAAATCTTTATATTTCTGAATAACATACTCCCCTTTCAGCAGGATATTTTTAGTCATGAACCAGCCGGCTGCACCTGCTACCCGGTTTACTTTTACGTCATCACTAAACACCACTGGTCCTGCTCCGGTACCTGTTGCATTATTTGCCAGGCGTGCAGATACGGTATTGTATTTTGCACCAATAAAAAAGTCCTCAGATTTACCGAATCGGTACACCCCATCGATAGCAAACTGTTTCACGTCACGTGTATCAGTTTCCCTCGCGTTCCTTCCTGAGGCAAATTCATAAGTTCCGAACAATTCGAATCCTTTCACTTTCAGGAATCCGTTCAGCATCACTGCATTGATCTTTTTACTGAAACCCGGATTGAAGCGGCCAGAGAACGCCAATGGTGTACCTGCACCGGTAGTGCTTTTGGGATTGGCAGAATTCTGTTCCATGACGAACTGGTAATTTGAACCTGAACGATCACCACCAAATAAGGTATTATCACCACTGCTCTGATTTCCATAATAAGAAGCACTTACCCTCAATCGCACATCCGGCAGCAGTTGTTTATCGAATCCACCTTTTAAATATACAGATGGAGATTTATGGTAATCACCATCAGGATTCGCTGCTGCTGATAAAGAGTCCACATTTCCTTTGATCATACCATTGGTTACGCCCAGCAAGCCAAAGAAGCCATTTTTTCTCACTAAAATCTGTCCGCCGATCTCTGTAGCATATTCGTCAATAATGTTTCCTTCCATGAAAGGATTGTATATTGCCTGTCCGCCATCGCTTCTTCTGAAATGCTGATCACCATAATCAATCTCAAAATGCCCGATTTTAATGGTGGCGATCTTCATCAGGTCTTCCCATACCTGTCCTTTAAAAGGAAGTTTATCGAACTGAATGTATCCCCCTTTTACCCAGGTTTCATTATGGTGTTTTGAAGACAGGTACGAGGTAATATTTAACCGGATACCATCCGCCAGCTGTACATCCATATATAAATTTGCCTGGGCAGTCTGAAAACCCGGAGTAATGATCTTGAGCCTGTTTCCTGCTACTGCCGGACTAAAAGAGCCGATATCATTATTCAGCGCGTCAGGGTTTTTATGTTTCAGCCCCTGGAACTGCTGGGTAAATCCGGCTCCGAACTTTATTTTCATCCCATCGAAACTTGTGATGGTGTCTTTCGGATCTTCGAATACATTGATACCTGTTTTATCGTAAGCCCTTATATTGGCAACTTTAGGTTGTTGTGCCATCACTGTTGCAGGCAGTACTCCGGCCATCAGCATCAGAATACTGTATTTGGTAATTGTCGATTTCATGATATTAATTGTTTGATTACGTTTAAATATTTTTGTTTATTTTCTTAATACCAGATCAAAATTGACAGTGATATCATTACCCGTTTTGATAGTGCCCATCATAAAAGTTGGAGGATCCACTTTGTACGCTTTCATGCTGATTTTTTTGCTGCCGCTGATGCTGATACTTTTATCCGCATTCACCTTTGCTGTCGCCAGTAATTCTGTAGGTACTGCATTACCGGCTATAGATAAACTACCCTGACATTTTACTTTTCCATCAGCAGTTACTGTTGCACTACTAAGTGTATAAGTGATTGCACTGAACTTACTTGCCTTTAAAGCTTTGTAAGCATTTTTATCCATTGCAGTCTTTTCACTTTTCAGACTTTCCACCGGGATGCTCAGGTGCATTGCCGTTAAATCCGTTAGCTGACCAGCTCCGTTAACAGTAAATGTTGCATTGCAATCTCCTTTTGCAGTCGCCATTGTCCAGTCGTGCAAAGTAGAGGTCCCGCTGACCAGAATTTTCAGGTTGTCTTTAGCGCTATATTTTACCTGGGCAATAGCTGCAACCGCAAACATTTGCGCAAGAAGGATTAAAACTGTTCCTTTTGAGATTTTAGAAGATAGTGACATGGGTTTGAGTTTAAGTGAAAATCAATTTTTCTTTGGTCAGCAGGCCATTGTAATGCGCTCTGATAACGAGTGCAAATTAGACCTATAAAGAAAACTAATGCGTGATGGCCGTTGGCAGGAATGATGATTGTGATTACTTAAAAAAGCAACGTAGATCATATTCTGACTTCTCTCCAGATGCTGAAAGCCGGAAAAAAAATTAGCTGACCACTTGCTAAGTAAGAAAGAACAATATGAAATCTATAAATTATTAAAGCATAACGAGTTTGAGACGATAGTTACCTGAGTTTGTATTATCAGGTCAATAACAGGTCGATAACAGGTCATAAGCAGGTCGACAGACCTGTTAATAACCTCTCAAGGACTGGTTAAATACTTATTTATATCTTGCGAATACAAACCCTGCTTACTATCAGTTCTAACTGTGCTACTTTGTTCCAAAGGAAAAAGGCATATACTGGTGGCCCGGAAATCTACTAACAACGTACACAATTCCTTTTATTTTGAAATACAACCAAATAATTCCCTCATTTGCCATTTATTAAACTACCTTGATCCCAATACCGGCAATCCTGCCGGTTATTGCTAATCAACCCTTATTGCAAAAGATCTTCAATACGCTGATCGATAGTTTTATAGACAATAAAGTAGGAATAGCAGAAAATTTTTTAAGTGAGCTCCTTTCCGCTCATCTCAAAGACAATTTGAATACCCTTTATACAGATAAATTACTCCTTTACGCAGGAACTGGAAACGATACCCTGGTGGTACACAATAAATCCGTCAGAAGTGATAAAATCTACTGGCTGGACCGCTCGCATAACGACCCTTACGAAAATGAATTCTTCGATCTGATGGATAATTTTGTGAGCTACCTGAACAGCACATGTTATACAGGCATTACGGGATATGAGTTTCATTATGCTTTATATGAAGAAGGAAGTTTTTACAAAAAACATCTCGATCAGTTTAAAAATAATGAAAGCAGGAAGTATTCGATGATTACTTATTTAAACAGCGACTGGCAGCAGGCCGATGGTGGAGAATTATGTATCCATCAGGATGGTCTTTCTCAGAACATCTCCCCTGAAAATGGCAAGAGCGTATTCTTCAAAAGCAGTGAACTGGAACATGAAGTATTGCTGACCAACAAACCCAGGATGAGCATTACCGGCTGGTTTAAAGTATCTTAAGTCGCATTTTTCAATACGCTCTGCTAAATATATAAGGAATTATATAAGAACTTATATAATTCCTTATATATTTAGCCATGAATTATTATCAGTCTTTAGGATACCTGGTTTTAGGCAGCAGATTAAAGCGCCTCAGTGAGCTTTTTCTTTCTGAAATCAACAAATCATACCGTGCAGAAGGCATCCTCTTCGAAACCACCTGGTTCCCGGTGTTTTATTTATTATCAGAGAACAACTCCTTATCTATCCAGGAACTCTGCGAAAAGATAGAGGTTACCCATCCTGCTGCGAGTCAGCTTGTCACCAATCTCAAAAGTAAAGGCCTTGTGATTACCACCACCAGTCCGGAAGATGCACGCAAACAATTGGTGCAACTCAGCCCGGCCGGTAAAAAGCTCCTGAAAAAGATTCTTCCGGTTTGGGATGCCATTCGTGCTACCATGGAAGAAGTTGTAGGAGGCGGAGCGGAAAGTCAGGCGCTCCTTGATACCTTAACACACCTCGAAACAGCTTTTAAATCGGTAGATATCGTGAAAAGCATTACAGATAAAATACATTCAACAGAAAAATCACCAGCAAATGTCTAATACATTCTTTTACGGTACAGACCACCTGACCAGTGGAATATGTCTGGCTATTGCAGCTGGCAAAATCAAAGGCGTGATTCCCCCGGAAGCCGCTGAAAACATCAAGTCTTCCTGGGAAGAAGTGAAAAAAATAGTGCTTAGTCAGCAGCCGGTTTATGGCGTAAACACCGGCTTCGGACCTTTATGCGATACCCATATTTCAGAAAAAGATACTTCGCTATTGCAAATCAACATCCTCAAAAGCCATAGTGTAGGTGTAGGAAACCCTATTCCGCAGGAAATTGCAAAAATCATGATGATCACCAAAGTCCAGGCATTGGCGCAGGGTTATTCCGGCATCTCCCCTGTTACGCTCGACCGGATCATCTGGCACATCGATCATGACATTATTCCTGTGGTACCCGAGAAAGGTTCTGTAGGTGCATCCGGAGATCTTGCACCATTGTCACACTTGTTTCTTCCCTTGATTGGTCTGGGAGAAGTATTCCACAAAGGGGAACGTATCAAAAGCAGTCAGGTACTGGAAGAATATGGCCTTGCCCCTATTAGTCTGGGACCAAAAGAAGGGCTTGCATTAATCAACGGCACACAGTTTATTCTTGCATTCGCAGTAAAAGCAGTTGAACGTTTAAACAATGCATTGGACGCGGCCGATGTGATCGGAGCAATGTCTTTAGAAGGGCTTACCGGCTCTACGCGACCATTCGACGAACGTCTGCACCAGTTAAGACCCTATAAAGGCACTAAACTTGTTGCCGCACGCCTCTCTGCCTTACTAGAGGGTTCAGCAATTGGTCGTTCTCATATTGGCTGCAGCAGAGTACAGGATCCCTATTCTATCCGCTGTATGCCGCAGGTACATGGTGCTTCAAGAAATGCGTGGCTGCATTTAAAAGAGCTCACAGAAATTGAACTGAACTCGGTAACGGACAATCCCATCATTTTCAGTGCAGAAGATTCCATCAGCGGAGGCAACTTCCATGGTCAGCCCCTCGCGATGGCTTTAGACTATGTAACTGTTGCGGCAGCGGAGCTGGGAAATATATCCGACAGACGCTGTTACCTGATGAACGAAGGGAAATATGGCTTACCAAAATTATTGACTGCCGATGCGGGCCTGAACTCCGGATTAATGATTCCTCAATATACCACCGCGGCATTGGTGACGGAAAATAAAACTTTATGTTTCCCTGCAAGTGCCGATAGCGTACCGACCTCCTTAGGCCAGGAAGACCATGTATCGATGGGTTCTATCAGCGGCAGGAAGTTACACCAGGTGATAGACAATCTGGAATATATCCAGGCGATCGAACTTTTGTATGCCTCACAGGCGATGGAATTCCGCAGGCCGTTACTGTCGGCCCCGATCATAGAAGCCTGTCATCAACTGGTACGCAAACACGTTCCTGTGATTGAAAACGACCGGATTTTTGCAGATGATATCAATCAGCTGCACCAACTGATCACCAGCGGCACACTACTGAAAACCGCAAATGAAAATGCTCAACTGAACCATATAAACTTAAAAAACGATGACGAATTCAGAATTTATTAAGACATACGCAAACCATCCGCATTATAAAGCACCGACAGGCACCGTTCTCCATGCTAAAAGCTGGCAGACAGAAGCTGTATTAAGAATGCTGCTCAACAATCTCGATGGGGAAGTCGCGGAAAATCCTGAAGAACTGGTAGTATATGGCGGTATAGGTCAGGCTGCCCGCAATCCGGAATCACTCCGCAAAATCATTGAAATATTACTCGAGCTCGACGAAAACCACTCCCTCCTGGTGCAATCAGGTAAGCCGGTAGGCATTACCAGGAGTCACCCTCAGGCACCGCGCGTATTGATTGCCAACAGCAATTTGGTACCTGCATGGGCAAACTGGGAGCATTTCAACGAACTGAGAAGCAAGGGCCTGATGATGTACGGGCAGATGACTGCAGGAAGCTGGATTTACATTGGTACACAGGGTATTTTACAGGGCACTTATGAAACATTCGTAGAATGCGGTCGCCAGCACTTTAGCCATGACCTGACAGGAAAGCTGATTGTGAGCGCCGGTATAGGTGGTATGGGCGGTGCACAACCTTTAGCAGCGACTATGGCTGGTGCCATATTTTTAGGTGCCGATGTGGATGCTTCAAGAATACAAAAACGTGTAGACACGCAATATATAGACCGGATGACACATTCTTATGAGGAAGCCATCCGGTGGGTTAAAGAGGCGAAGTCGGCCGGCACCGCTATTTCCATCGGGTTAGTCAGTGATGCTGGCGATCTCCTGGAAAAGCTAATTGCCGATAACCTGATCCCCGAAATTCTGACCGACCAGACTGCTGCACATGATCCCCTGAACGGCTACATCCCGAACGGATTATCACTTGCTGCTGCGGCCGATTTAAGAAAAAAAGATCCGGAGGCCTATAAAAAAGCATCATTACTGAGTATGGCCAGACATGTAGGTTTTATGCTGCAATTGCAGGAAGCTGGTGCTGTTACCTTCGATTATGGCAATAACCTCAGGGAATTTGCCAAACAGGGCGGAGAGCAGAATGCTTTTAATTTCCCTGGCTTCACTCCTGCCTATATCCGTCCTTTATTCTGCGAAGGCAAAGGACCTTTCCGTTGGGTAGCCCTATCAGGCGATCCTGAAGATATTTATGTAACCGACCGTGCCCTGATGGAAGCTTTTCCGGAAAACACTCACCTGATCAACTGGCTGGAGAAGGCACAGCAGAAAGTCAGCTTCCAGGGTTTACCTGCAAGAATCTGCTGGCTTGGGATGGGCGAGCGTGAAAAAGCCGGACTGTTATTTAATGAACTTGTCGCAAGCGGAAAAGTTAAAGGGCCTGTCGTGATTGGTCGTGATCACCTCGATTGTGGTTCCGTTGCTTCTCCAAACAGGGAAACAGAATCTATGCTCGATGGTTCTGATGCAGTGTCGGACTGGCCTTTGCTGAACCTGATGGCGAATACTTCCGGAGGTGCCACCTGGGTATCCTTTCATCACGGTGGTGGTGTGGGCATGGGCTATTCACAGCATGCAGGAATGGTTGTAGTGGCCGACGGTACAGAAAGAGCTGCAAAATGTATCAGCAGGGTTTTATACAATGACCCGGCCCTGGGAATTTTCCGTCATGCCGATGCAGGATATGATAAAGCACAGGAATGGGCGGAAAAATTCGATCTTAAAATCTGGTAATGCCTTTAAATCTATCAAATGAAGAAACTAACCGGACCATTTAGTCAGCTGCTCAGCCTGGCAGATATGCCATTGAAAGGAGCAATTAAAGATGATCAGTTAAAAGTGATTACCGATGGCGGCGTATTAACAGCGGACGGAATAATCATCGCAACAGGTCCTTTTGAAACTTTGCGCACACAACATCCCGATGCAGTAGTAGAAGAGATCGTCGGCGAGTATGTATTGCTGCCCGGATTTATAGACTGCCATACCCATATCTGCTTTGCCGGCAGCAGGGCGAAGGATTACGATTTAAGAATCCAGGGTAAATCGTATATGGAAATCACCAAGGCAGGTGGTGGTATCTGGGATTCCGTAACGCAAACCCGCGCAGCGGATGAACCAGCATTGATCGCATCGTTGGTAGAACGTGCTGAACGACACCTGACTGAAGGGGTCACCACCATAGAAGTGAAAAGTGGTTACGGACTCAGTGTAAGCGAAGAACTGAAACAATTGCGTGCCATTCAACAAGCTGATGGATTGACAAAAGCAGATTTAATCTCTACCTGTCTGGCTGCACATCTGCTGCCCCGTGATTTTAATGGGGATACGGAAGCCTACCTCAGTTATATCCTGAAGGAATTACTTCCGGTAGTTAAAAAGGAAGGTTTGAGTAGCCGGGCAGATATTTTCATCGAAGAGAACGCCTTCGGAACCGCGGCAGCGCTGAAATATTTAACAACTGCCAAAGCAATGGGTTTTGAGCTTACTGTACATGCCGATCAGTTCAGCACTGGTGGTTTAGGCGTAGCCATCGCTACAGGTGCTGTTTCTGCAGATCATCTCGAGGCTTCCGGAGATCGGGAGATTGAACTGATTAAAGATACAGACACGGTAGCAGTGGTATTGCCCGGTGCTTCTTTGGGATTAGGAATGCCTTATGCTCCGGCAAGAAAGTTACTTGATGCAGGTGCTTGCGTCGCTATTGCGAGCGATTGGAATCCGGGTTCTGCACCAATGGGGGATTTGCTCTTACAAGCAGCCCTGATGAGTGCTGCGGAAAAAATCGGAACAGCGGAAGTATTTGCAGGTTTAACTTATCGCGCCGCACAAGCTCTAAACCTCAGCGATCGTGGTCACCTTAGCACCGGGATGCTGGCAGATATGCAGGCTTACGCATGCAGTGATTACCGAGAGATCCTCTATCATCAGGGAAAACTCAAGCCAGCGAAAGTCTGGAAAAGTGGAACCCTAATATCATCCATGGCATGAAAATAAACCCGGCTTTTTACAGAAAAACTGATCAGGCTGTCTGGACTGGCAGAAATGACGGCACAGATCCTGCAGTACAGCGCTGGCATCAGTGCATTGTTGCTATAGATCTTTCCAAAGAAGAACTTCCGATACTCCACAGTAACCAGAAAGGAATAGCCTTAATCGGATTTTCCTGCGATGAGGGTGTGAGACGAAACGGTGGCCGCACCGGTGCAAAAGAAGGCCCCGTAAATTTCCGAAAAACCTGCGGCAGTCTGCCTGTACATTTTGAGCAGGATATCCTATTTCTAGATCTGGGAGATATTATTTGCACAGGTAACGAGATGGAAGAGGCACAGGATGGACTGGCAAAACTCATAGAAATGGTCTTGAACAACAATTACCAGCCTTTTGTCATCGGCGGAGGCCATGAAGTGGCTTATGGTCATTATACAGGCATCAATGCATTTCTTAAAAATTCCGCGAAAAATGACCACTTTGCGGCAGGAGATTATTCCGGTAACACGAACCTGTCCGGTTCTATTGGAATCATCAACTTTGACGCACATTTCGATTTACGCGAGTCCAACGAAAACGGTTATAATTCCGGCACAGGTTTTTTACAGATCGCCAGAGACTGCGCGACTGCTAAACAGGAATTTCGCTATCTCCCAATCGGCATCCAGCAGAATAGCAATACCAAACAGCTGTTTGATAGCGCCGAAGCCCTGAACGTAAATTATATCAGTGCAGAGCAATTTCTGCCAGCAGCACAATCGGCCTTAACAGAGAAAATCCTCCAATTTATTGAAGAATCATCCGTCATTTATCTCACCATTTGCCTGGATGTATTTTCTTCTTCCGTAGCTCCGGGTGTAAGTGCCGCAGCCTATAATGGCATTTTTCCCGATCCTTTTTTCTTTAATTGCCTGCAAACTATATTAGCCAGCGGCAAGGTGATCAGTGCTGATATTGCTGAATATAACCCGACATACGATAGCGAACAGCGAACAGCTAAATTAGCCGCTGCACTGGCTTTCAAAATGATCAATCGGGAACGACGGAAAATCTAACCTACAATAGGGAGTGAGAAACAAAATCTGCTCCCTTCACCCATCTCACTTTCTACCCAGATCCGGCCATTTTCTGCCTCGATAAAGTCCTTTGAGATAGCCAGGCCCAAACCGGAGCCCGACTTATTATTTCCATCGGTTGGCACCTGAAAATAGCGATCGAACAGTCTTTTCTGATACTGTTCATCTATCCCCTTGCCAAAATCCCTGACAGAGAACTCTATATTTTTTCCCTTTTCTTCCAACTGGATCACCACCTTAGATTTCTCCCCACTATAGCGCAGGGCATTGGATAAAAAGTTGATCAGCACCCAGGCCGTTTTTTCAACATCCGCACTCACATAAGGCAGTCCGGCTTGAGTCACCAGCTCCAGCTGAATCGATTTCTGTTCTGCCTGAAAACGCACTGCATTCAGCGCATAAGTAACGATCTCTGACGGGTCGGCCTTCACAAAATTAAGCTGCAGGTTACCCGTTTCTACCTGTGCCAGATCCAGCAATTCGCTCGTAATCTTTAATAAACGGCTACAATCATCTTTCACATGTTCGAGCAATTGTTTCTGCTCCGTATTCATCTCACCCACCCTTTTATCATCCAGCAGTTTGATACTCATTTTAATGGAAGATATAGGTGTTTTCAGCTCATGTGATACCGTAGCAATGAAATTGGTTTTAGCTTCATCCAGTTCCTTAAACTGAGTGATGTTCTTTAAAATGAACACCATTCCTGCAGCGCGGCTACTTTGACGGATCACATCGCTTTCCTGCTGTTCGTACTCCGGAACGATGATCTCCCGTTTTTCCAGTTGAAAATAAGACTCCTTATCATCAGCATAAATCTTGATCGGCTGAGTTCCCTGTTCATTAGTCATGATCCGGCTGAGCAGATCATTTTTCTTCATCAGATCTCTCACATTCAACCCAATTACCTGGCCTTCATTCAGGTTGAGCACTACTGCCGCTACTCTATTGATAAACAGAATTTCCTGCTTTTCATTTAACCCGATAATCGCATCCTGCATCTGCTCGATGATCGCTTCAATCCTTAGCTTCTCCGATTGCAGCTTGGCCAGATTACTGTTCTCCCATTTGTTCAGCTGTGCCACCATCTCATTAAAAGAGCTCGCCAACTCAGCAAATTCATCGGTGCCGTTAAAGACCAGTCGCTGTTTATAATTTTTGCGACCAATTTCCCTAATTGCCTCAGAGAACTCCCGCAGTGGATTGGCTACAAAGCCCGGAAAATTAACAATGAAAGAAAACAGTACTAAAAAGCAAAAAGAAGCAGCAGTTACCAAATACAGACTTGCCTTCTCTACAGCGGCCTGTGCTTTCTCGTTTTTCCTTACAATGGCCGCCATGTTGAGTCCGTCGATCTCCGTTAACTGCGCTCTGATTCGCGCAACAGCCTGCTTCTGGACTTCCAAAGCCCCCCCACCTTTCAACACAGCAAAACCAGCCGCAATCTGCCGGACCGCTTCGGCCTCTCCTTTTTCAGTTACATTGCCCTGTTCTTTGTCCAGATTATCCTTAAAATGGGTTAAAACCGCAGCATTTAGCGGCAGCTCATTTTCATCCAGCAGCGCGCGCATTGCCCTGGTATAACTTAAAGTCTCATAATTATCTTTCAGAATCACCTTTGCGCTGACAGAAATTCTGTTCATATAATACAGCGAAATGGAACCGAAAAACAAGACCACCACGAAAAGGAATCCGAATCCGAGGCGCAGTTTAGTTTTTATCTTCATTTATTCTATTGTCTAAATCATTTATAGCTAAGAAAGTATCACCAGGTCGGTATCCGTTTCCGAAATATTTTTCAGCAGTTCATTAAAAACTGCCGTCCTCATGATCACCTGAAACAAACTGAGATGGGGTTTACCAATACAAATCGTAGTCACCTCTTTCTCTTTTGCCACAGTTATAATCGTTTTCGTTACCTCATCACTTTTCACCTTGATCACTTCGGCTCCCAGCTCCGTAGCCAGCTTAAAATTATTGATCAGATGCCGCTGTAAATCTAGTTTAATCCTGTCACTACTTTCACTCGTATTTTGAACATATAACAAGATCCAGGGAGAGCGGTAATAAGAAGCTAATCGCGCTGTTTTCCTGATGACCACCTTTGCCGTTACATTGTTCGTAGAAATACAAGCCATGAAACGTTCCGGCCGCAATTTAATCTGCTTCGGAATTTCTATGCTGATTTTTCTTTCCACATGATGCGCCACCTCTTTCAAGGCCAGTTCCCGCAACTGCAAAATGCGTTCAGGCTGAAAAAAATTATTGAGTGCACGTTCAATCTTGGTTTGGTCATAGATCTTGCCAGACCGCAGGCGGTCGATCAGTTCATCCGCAGTTAAATCAATATTTACGATCTCATCCGCCAGTTCCAGAACTTTGTCCGGTATCCGTTCCGTAATAGGGATAGCCGTGATTTTCTCGATCTCCTCATTCATGCTTTCCAGGTGCTGAATATTCACCGCAGAGATCACACTGATTCCCGCCTCAAGAATATCTAACACATCCTGCCAGCGTTTACTGTTTTTACTCCCTTCAATATTGGAATGTGCCAGCTCATCAACAATCACCACTTCAGGATGCCTGTTTAAGATAGAGGCGACATCCATTTCCTCCATTTCCTTTCCTTTGTAAAACAGCTTGCGTCGCGGGATAAGCGGTATGCCCGACAAAAGTGCATGCGTTTCTTCCCGGTTATGCGTTTCTATATAACCAATCTGGATGTCGATCCCATTTTTAAGCAATGCATGTGCTTCCTGCAACATCCTGTAAGTCTTGCCCACACCGGCACTCATGCCGATATAAACCTTAAACTTCCCCCTTCTCGACTTCTTGACCAGATCAAGAAACTGACGTACAGAATGATCTTTATTTTCTTCTTCCATCACAGCGTTGATTTACCATTTGATGATTATAATTCCCTGATTTACCAAATAGGATATGACCGAAAAAACGGATATACCCATTAAAAGCAGCAGCAATAACTTGCTATCGCTGCGTCTATTTTTAAATTTAAGCGCTTTCTTTTTAGGTTGATACCTCAGAAATAAAAAACCAACAGTAAAAGTCAGCAAAGCAGTGATTAATATCTCAAAAATAGTACTCATATCTTACGATTTAAGGTCGGGGATATAACCCCCCGACCTATTTTTTTAAAAAGAAACTGCAATACTGGCCGTTAATGCGGCATTGTGGTTTACAGGATCAATATCCCTCACAAAAACCTTATCCTTGCTATCATAAACCTTACCTTCCAGTCGCACTACCGCGTTAGGCATTGGCACATAATCTATATTTAATGAATAGCCATTTGTTTTAAAACCATTCGGTGTACCCGTACTGATGAAAACACCATTTTTGTCTTCATAATATTCAAATCTTCCTGCCACAGCCCATTTAGGATTAATCGTATAACGTGCGATGACAACCGGGGAAATCACTTCATTTTTATCACTGTTACCTTTCGCTTTCTGCTGCGTACCATAATCCAGTCCAAGCGTTACGCCAAATGCGTCAGTAAGCTGGAAGATTCCATAAATATTGTGGTAAAACCGTTTCACACGAACAGAATCAGCCCCTTCTGTTCCCAGGTAATTGCTGTAATTTACGGTGATTTTAGCAGTGGGTTTCCAGGTTAGCTGTGCACCACCAGCAGGCTGACTATTGCCATTTTGCCTGTTAATCCGCTGCCAGCCGTTAAGATACAAACCGGTAGCGGTGAACTTTCCATCCTCAGTGATGTAAGTAATTTTGGCTCCTGATTCATAATAAGGAGTGTTCTCAGAAGAGATATTTCTGGTCAGCACCCAGCAATCTTTCGATATTGCACTTTCAAATCCGATATGCGATGAAAATATACCCGCATCTACCCATAGATTCGCTGATTTAGATATTTTTAAACCTGCATTTGCCTCAAATACGTTTTTCAGTACACCAGGTTCTGCGGCAAGATTTGCATTCGCATAGGTACCTGCCATGATGGCTACATTAGCACGGATCATATCACTTTCGTAATTGGCTTTGATAAATCCCAGATTCAGATTCACCTCATTACTCCTGTTATGTGAGTAGATAAAGCCTGGTCGGTTATTGTCCGCCGGTTTGCTGAAATCGTAACTGTAATAAGTCTCCAGATAACCAGTAACTTTGATTTTTGGTACATCCTGTGCTTTCGCACAAATTCCTGTTAATAAAGTGGCAGCTAATATTAATCGTGTTTTCATTAGTAAATATTTGTTTGTTATTGGTGATGAGCTATCATGATCTTTCATTAAAATGCGATCTATAGGATCATGATAGTTCAAGCTGTTCTGAATAAATGAATAAATTTTGTTGTTGTTGTCGTTGTTGTTGTTTGTCTTTCCCTGGCTATTTAGCTTTCAGTTCATCCAGTGCAAGATTCAATTCAAGTACGTTTACCGATGAGGGGCCAAACAGTCCCAGGAAAGGCCCTTTGATATGTAATTTCACCAAATCAGCCACTGCTGCTTCGTCCAGATGACGGAATGCAGCTACTCTTTTTACCTGAATGCTTGCACCTTCGATAGATATCGCAGGATCCAGTCCACTACCAGAGGCAGTAACCATATCCGCAGGAATATCAGTACGTTTCAAATAGGGGTGATATTTGAGTAGAGAATCTGCCCTGTTGCTTACTTCTTTCAGGTAATCCGCATTGGATGGTCCTTTATTGGAACCTGCAGAGCCTGCTGCATTATAACCTACAGCAGAAGGCCTGCCCCAGAAATACTGAGGTTTGGTGAAAGACTGTCCAAGCAAGGCATAGCCAACTACCTGACCATTTCTGGTGATCTTTTCACCGCCACCTTTGCCTTTAGAGAAGCCGCCGGCAAATGCCACAATTAAGGGATATATAACGCAAAGCAAAACTAATAAGACTGCTGTTAAGCGTATAGATTGTAAGATGTACTTTTTCATTTGTTTATAATTTGTTTTTATCGGTGATGAAGCTATCATGATCTGTTCATATTGTTTATGAGCTGAAAGATCATGATGGTTTCATATGATTGTATTTTATACGAATAAGCCAACTAATAAATCAATTAACTTGATACCAATAAATGGTGCGATAACTCCTCCTAATCCATAAATAAGCAGGTTTCTCCGCAATAAAGCACTGGCACCGATTGGTTTGTAAGCCACCCCTTTTAAGGCAAGAGGGATCAGAATAGGAATGATGATGGCATTGAATATTACGGCCGACATAATTGCACTTTCCGGGCTGTGCAGCCCCATGATATTCAGGCTTTGCAATGCAGGAATTGAAGCAATAAACAAGGCTGGTACAATTGCAAAGTACTTGGCCACATCATTCGCAATAGAGAAGGTAGTCAGCGTACCGCGGGTAATGAGCAGTTGTTTACCAATTTCCACAATCTCAATCAGCTTGGTCGGGTCATTATCCAGATCCACCATATTACCAGCCTCTTTTGCCGCCTGCGTACCACTGTTCATCGCTACGCCAACATCTGCCTGAGCTAATGCAGGTGCATCATTTGTACCATCACCCATCATCGCTACCAGCTTACCTAAAGCCTGTTCGTCTTTGATGTAGTTCATTTTATCCTCAGGTTTGGCTTCAGCAATAAAATCATCCACACCTGCTTTTTCTGCTATAAATTTAGCTGTCAGCGGATTATCACCGGTTACCATCACCGTTTTCACACCCATTTTACGGAGCCTGTCAAAACGTTCACTAATACCAGGTTTGATGATATCCTGCAGTTCAATCACCCCTAAAGCATTTTCATTTACCGTTACTACCAGCGGTGTTCCGCCATTCGACGCAATCCTTTTCACTTCATCTTCAATATCAGATGGAAATACATTTCCGGCTTTGGTTACGATGTTACGCATAGAATCAAATGCACCTTTTCGGATTCTTCTGCCGTCAGGCGTATCCAGGCCGCTCGACCGTGTTTCTGCGGTGAATTTGATAAATGAGGCACCTTCAGGGATAACCGGTAATGCGCGACCATCCTGCAAAGTAGCCAGCTCCACGATAGACTTACCTTCCGGTGTTTCATCCGCCAGCGAACTTAATACGCAGGCATCAGTGAAATCTTTAAGGTTAGCATTTGCTGTCGGATAAAAGTGAGTAGCCTTACGGTTACCAATAGTAATAGTACCAGTTTTATCCAGTAACAATACATCAATATCACCAGCAGTTTCTACCGCTTTACCTGATTTGGTGATTACGTTTGCCCGTAAAGCCCTGTCCATCCCCGCAATACCAATAGCGGAAAGCAAACCGCCAATGGTAGTCGGGATCAAACACACAAACAAAGAGATTAAAGCCGCAATAGTGATAGGTGTATTTGCGTAATCAGCAAAGGGTTTCAAAGTCACACAAACGATGATAAATACCAATGTAAAACTGGCCAGCAGGATAGTTAAAGCAATTTCATTCGGTGTTTTCTGACGCGAAGCACCTTCTACCAGTGCAATCATTTTATCCAGAAAACTTTCACCAGGCTCAGTACTTACCATTACTTTGATCTGGTCTGACAATACTTTCGTACCACCAGTTACCGAAGATTTGTCGCCACCCGACTCGCGGATTACCGGGGCTGATTCCCCGGTAATGGCCGACTCATCAATAGTTGCAATACCTTCTATGATCTCCCCATCCGTAGGGATAGTATCTCCTGCTTCGCAGAAAAACACATCCCCTTTTTTAAGCTGGCTCGAAGAGCGTGTTTCCAGGCTTCCATTACTCAGCACCACCCTTGCAGGTGTTTCTTCCCTGGTTTTTCTCAGACTATCTGCCTGTGCCTTTCCTCTCGCCTCGGCAATTGCTTCCGCAAAATTCGCGAAGAGCACCGTTAAGAAGAGTATCAAAAAGATAAAAAAGTTATATATCGGAGAACCCTGACCTGTATGGTTGATAGAATATACGGTTACATAAGCCATTACCAGTGTGCCTACCTCAACAGTGAACATCACAGGGTTACGCACCATTACCCTTGGATCAAGTTTGATAAAAGATTGCTTTAATGCTGTTTGCACTAATGCGGGTTCAAATAATTTATTAGAAGAGTTCATGATTTCTATTTAATCAGCGTAAAGTATTCTGCCAATGGACCTAAAGCCAGTGCAGGGAAATAAGAAAGTGCATTCAGCACCAGGATGACAGCGAAGGTCATCAGACTAAAAGTCATCGTATCTGTTTTTAAGGTACCAGCAGATTCAGGGATGTATTTTTTAGCTCCCAGTAAACCAGCAACGGCTACCGGACCAATGATCGGTAAGAACCTGCCCAGGAATAGAATGAAACCTGAAGTCACGTTCCAAAACACATTATTATCACCCAAGCCTTCGAAACCAGAACCATTGTTCGCATTAGAAGATGTGATTTCATATAACATTTCCGAGAAACCATGGAAGCCAGGGTTATTCAGCCAGTTTTTAGGCTGTACTGCCCAGGCAGCATCACCATGTGCCATAAATACATAACTCGATAAAGCCGTACCCGCAAGAATTAAGAATGGACTTAGCAATGTGATGATCGCCGCAATTTTAATCTCCCTTGCTTCGACCTTGTGACCCAAAAATTCTGGTGTTCGGCCTACCATTAAACCTGAAATAAATACCGCAACAATCAGATAGATGAAATAATTCAGTACCCCTACTCCGCATCCGCCATAAAAGGCATTGATCATCATACCCAGCAATTGCCATAAGCCGGTTAAAGGCATTGTACTGTCATGCATACTATTTACAGAGCCTGTAGAAATGATGGTCGTTACCGTACTCCAGTAGCCCGATATAGCAGGTCCGAACCTCAGCTCTTTACCTTCCATTGCACCACTTAACTGCGAAATGCCCATTTTAGCGATAGCAGGATTTCCTCCCAGTTCGCTGCTTACCGTTGGGATCAGTAATAAAAACATCCCTATGGTCATGACGCCAAAGATCATCCAGGCCAGTTTCCTTTTTCTGATGAAGTAACCGAAAGCGATTACCATAGCGATAGGCAGTATGACCTGAGCAATCAGCTCCACCATATTCGTAAAGTAAGAAGGGTTTTCCAATGGATGTGCCGAGTTCGCACCAAACCAGCCACCACCATTGGTTCCCAGATGTTTAATAGCAATGAATGCTGCTGCAGGTCCTCTCGATACATTTACGGTATCGCCCTGTAAGGATATGAACTGATCTTTAGCCTCATAACTTGATGGCGTTCCTGAGAATGCCAGTATGATCGCCATTATCAGCGATAATGGTAGTAATAATCGTGTAATTGATTTCACAAAATATTCCCAGAAGTTACCTAAGGTAGCTGTGGTTTTATCCCGGAATGCTTTAAAGAATACCACTGCGGCTGCAATACCTGTTGCGGCACTCACAAACTGCAGGAACATTAAAACCACATGCTGTGTGAGATAAGAAACACCACTTTCACCAGAGTAATGCTGTAAATTACAGTTCACCACAAAACTGATGATGGTATTAAAAGCAAGATCCGGCGTCATTCCCGGGTTACCATCAGGATTGAGCGGCAGTTTATCCTGGTTGAGCAAAACAAAGAAACCGTAAACCAACCAGACCAGGTTGATGGTAAGCATAGCTTTCATAGTCTGCTTCCAGTTCATTTGTTCGTTCGTATTGATACCAGATAATTTGAAAATACCTTTTTCAACAGGTTTTAAGAAGTCAGTCCAGACTTTCTCTCCAGCAAATACCTTTGCCAGGTACTTACCCAGGGGAATAGCTATTGCCAGCGTGAGCAGGTAGGTGGCAATAATTCCTAATAATTCAGTGTTCATAGCGTTTAATTAAAATTTTTCGGGTTTAATCAGCACATAAATCATATAGATGAATACGGCGATAGCGATAATAAATAGTGCAGTCATAATTGTTAGATTTTTTCGAACCAGTCGATAGATTTGTAAACTACCCAGCAAAGGGCTAAGAGGACGATGAATAGAATTGCAGTAATCATTTTTATGTTTGTTTACATGCCCATTGCCAATGTTGGTACCAAGAAAAGGGACATAGTCACTAATCGCTATCAATCAATTACTTATGATTTTAAATATGAGTTGAAGGAAATTTTAAATGGATAAACCCTTCCAAAATGGAAGGGTTTATTGTCATTTCGGTAAGCGATAGCGCTCCTGCAACTAATATGTTATGAATTGGCTTTTTAGGGTCAGCATACAGCCGGCAAAATATTTTTTAAAATTATTCTGCTTGAAAAGCAAGGCATTATGTGATTTTTTAGACTTAAACGATCTTAGCCTATAAATATCTCATCTATTTATTTACCTTTGTCGCATAGCAAAACAGGGGATCTTGTTTTAAATACTATTAAAAAGGTGATACCAATTTTTTCGGGGTGTAGCGTAGCCCGGTATCGCGCCTGCTTTGGGAGCAGGAGGTCGTAGGTTCGAATCCTGCCACCCCGACAATATAGACGTCAAAATCTAGCAAAAACCCTCTAAATTTCACAGTTTAGAGGGTTTTTTCATTTTAATCAAATCATTGAGGGCATGATATATCAAGGAATTTATGCCCTATTCTACACACTAATATTGGATCGTATCGTTGTCATCTTACAAAATATAAATATCTGTTTTTCAATTTTTAACATAAAAAAAATAAGACTTATAAGGAAAAGTTATTCCGAGTTTATATCAAAGGTGAAGATTTTCCCGACATCCGTGAACAACTAAACATGTTAGGTATAAATAATGCATCAGTGTTTTCCAATATTGATTAATTTTGTAAAGATTTAGTGGACGTATTCAAAATTGGACGACGAAAGTTTTAATAATAGCTGGTGATAACTTGTGGGATTTACTGATATCGTTTCAAAAACTTTAGGTAAGTGGCTTGAATATTATCATATCATTAAGGTTTGGGAGTAGCATATAACAAAACTTAAGACAGCATTAAAAGATCCTGTTAAAGTTCGCGAAGAAAATACAACATTTTCATATACTACATTTTCAAATCGTTGAATATATACTTATGTAACAGGCGGTAGGACTGCAATCGCAATTCGTATAATTAAAAATCGAATTAACATTGTTTTTAGATAAAAACAATCAATATTAGTATATGAAATGGATTACTCGTGAGAAGCCAAAGATTGATAGGATCGCATGCCCCTGGCTAATTAAAAACTTCATTGATAAAGAGGCTGAGTTTTATTTTGTTCCTTTTAATGAAGTTAGTGTTCGGGCTTCAAATTTAAGTGCAACTCCTTTTGATATTCCGGGAGTTGAATTAACACATGTTGATGATCAATGTACTTTTGATGTCCTGTTAAAGAAATATGCACTTGATGATCCTGCATTGGCAATCATGGCTCCCATTATTAGGGGAGCAGATACAGATCGACATAATCTTGCCAGTGAGGCATCAGGATTGTGGGCCATAGCAGCTGGGATGGCTTATAATTTTAAAGATGATTTACAATTACTCGACGCTGGGATGGTCATTTATGATGCATTATATAGTTGGGCCAAACATCTGCAAAATGTAAAACATACGGAAGGCCCAGTAGAGCAGCTTTTAATCGAAGTATATAATAAATACCTTAAAATTGGTAATAAGGGTAAAGTCCCTGCCTGGGCAACTGAATTAAAAATCATTATACAAGATCAGATTGACACAAATCTTACACTAAGTCTTACAGGCCTGTCTAATGAATTAAATGTGAACCCAGCTTATGTATCCAGGGAATTTTCTAAATATTTTGACAACCTTTCCTTTGGTGAATACATTAGAAAGCTTAGAATAAATAAAGCAATAGCGTATATTGAAACCAGTGCCTACTCTCTGTCCGAAATCTCTTATTTGACAGGATTTTCCGACCAAAGCCATTTCACCCGCATTTTTAAACAGGAACTTGGTATGACCCCCTCCGCATACAAAAAAAACATATCAAAAAGTAGAATACGTTCTAAGAGTTAAATAGATTCTATTTTTAGTTAGACATCTTATGTAGCATTGTACTATGCAAACAGAAGTCTATATGATCCGCGTTTTTCTACTAATTCTGGGAAGCCTACTGGCCTCTTTTTCTGGCTATTCACAGCAAGAAACTCTACAAAGCCACCCAAAAATAGTCGGCTACATAGGTATTGTTCATCCTATCGTTACTTTTAGCTCAGACGGAACCCATACAAATTTCAGAGACAATTATGTTGTTGGAATGCCTATTGGAATTAACATCTGGAAGAGTGGCAACATTGGATTCAGCAGTGAAATTGTACCATTTATCAGCGCTTCAAGCGCCGGGAGTAAAGTTAATAATGTTTTGTTTCATCCAGGCATATTGATCGCCTTAGGAAATGGCTTTACGTTTGCAGGCCGTGCGGCTTTTGAAACTTCGGGACGTTATGGCATGACTCCCGTTTTTAACAAAGTGATAAAGAAAAATAAAGGCACTAATTATTTTGTTGCTGTTCCTTTACCTGCTCGTTTTGGCAATAACCTTCCTTCATCTTTTGGCATAGGTTTCCAGTTTGGTATTTCATTTTAAACAACAGTCATGAAACAAGAACTCATTCATAAAACCTTCTATTCAAAGCGTGAGCTTACCAAATATTTTTTAGGATTGGGAACATGGGGATTTGGCGGTCCTGTTGCACTTGTAGGAAATATGCACCGCGATTTGGTAGAGCAGAAAAAATGGATAACGGAAGATGAATATAAAGAAGGACTTGCCCTTGCACAACTTGCGCCAGGGCCATTAGCGGCACAGTTGGGGATTTATATTGGATATATCGACTATGGGATAGTTGGGGCTACCTTAACGGGACTAGCTTTTATACTACCCTCGTTCATCATGGTAGTTCTGCTAGGTATCGCATATAAACTGTATAGTGGCATACCGGGCATGCAGGCCGTGTTTTACGGAGTAAGTGCCTGCGTTATTGGCATCATTGCTATTAGTGCATATAAGTTAACCATTAAGTCAGTAAGCAGCCTGAATTTTGCAATGATTAAATCTAACTGGCTGCTATGGTTTTTCTATGTTGCCGGCATATTGGTTACAGTGATCACCCAAAAAGAAAATATATTGCTTTTTGTGGGCTGTGGTATGCTATACATGATGGTCAAATCACCTCCAAAATGGATCAAGCACACTACTGCCGTTCCATCTGTTACCTTACTGGGTATTGGATTCTGGCATTATGAAAGCAGCACATTGCTGGAAATTGGATGGTTTTTTCTGAAGGCGGGAGCATTTGTTTTTGGCAGTGGCCTGGCTATCGTTCCATTTTTACACAGTGGGGTAGTTCAGGAATTTGGCTGGCTGACAGAACATGAGTTCTTAGATGCCGTTGCTGTAGCGATGGTTACACCGGGGCCTGTAATCATTACAGTTGCATTTATCGGTTATCTGGTTGCCGGTTTTCCCGGGGCCTGTGTAGCTGCTTTTGCAACTTTTTTACCCTGTTACATATTTACAATAGCACTGGCACCCTCATTTAAGAAGATTGCGAAGAATACCAGTATCAAAGCATTCGTTGATGGAATTACTGCGGTAGTTATTGGTGCGCTGGTAGGCGCAGTAATTATTATCGCTATGAGGGCAATTGTAGACATTCCTACTGCCTTGATTGCTTTACTAAGTGTGCTTGCTTTAGTCTGCACAAAAAAAATGAAAGAAACGCATCTCATCTTCATATCAGCTCTCATCGGAATAGTCATCAAAACACTTTTGTAATGAAAAGAAGTGGTTTTTTAGACCTCTTCCATCCCGGGTGCACCAAGCTATTGCCAGTTAATTCTATTTTTACCAATAACCGTAACGTCAATGCAATAGATAAACCAGCAGACCCAAAAGGCAACTTTATTCATTTGGCACTTTCTTATCAATTACGGTTCCTTTAACCGTATATGGACAAGGAAACACTACACTTACATTACACTTTCCATCATGACGGTGCGATGAGTGCTGCCAACAGCAAATACGTGCTTACCAATTTAGGAAATGAATTCTTCAATAAATCTAGTGGTGACCAATGAAAAATGGTTCTATAGTTAGTGATTATATTATAAGATTTAAAATCCGGAATTTTATTTTAAATAGCTTTACACTGTGAACAAGGATGAATTAATTACCGCATTAACAGGACTTACCAAAAACCGTGTAATACAGTCCGCCGCTATCATTGAAAAAAATAATGTAAATATCGATGATCTGCTGGAACTCAGCCTACACAAGCAGAAAGAAATAGCTTTTCGCGCAGCCTGGATGCTTGAGTACCTGTTAACGACTCAGCCGGCCCTTTTCAGTGTTTACCTAGCGCGTTTTCTGGATGTCCTACCTAAACAAAATAATCCATCGGCCATGCGTCATTTCAGTAAAATGATTGCTATAATTACTGATAGGAAAGCAAATAATCGTTATCAGCAACTGGTAGCACAAATTGACTTCGCACCGCTGATTGAGTTGCTGTTCACTCATCTCATCGATCCTCAAACGCTGGTAGCCACCAAGGTTCACTGTATGCAGGCACTGGCCAATCTTACGCCTCGTTACGAGTGGATTAAGGAAGTACTCCCCGATACGATTGATCATCTTATAACGGTTGAAAGTATTGCTTTTTTTGCCAGGGCTAAAATGATCAGGAAACAATTAAAGCGCAAAACATGATGAACAACAAGATCATTCATATACGACCTGCTATTATTTCAATGCGGCAATTTTGATTTAAAAACTCCGTAAGTATAAGTACCCAACAGGGAACCAATAATCACCACCAGCATCACAGCATAGCCCTGCCCTAACAGTACAAATATAGGCCCCGGGCAGGCACCAGTGAGAGCCCAGCCCAATCCGAAAATCAGACCACCAAACAGGTATCGTTTCCAGGACCTTTCTTTACCTGGAAACTGAATATCCTCGCCATTCACGTCTTTTCCTTTTATTACCTTGATTAACCAGGTAAAAAATATGCCGGATAGTACTGCTGTTCCGATAATCCCAAACATATGGAAAGACTGAAAACGAAACATTTCTTGTATCCTGTACCAGGATATAGCTTCAGATTTACTCATGATAATTCCGAACAAGATGCCAGTAATGATATACTTTATAAATTTCATAGAATCCGGATTAAAATAATAATGGAAAAATAAGATGGGTAGTGATCAGACCGCCAATAAAGAAACCTATCACGGCAATAAGGGATGGAAGCTGCAAATTAGATAAACCACTGATCGCATGTCCGGAAGTGCAACCACCTGCGTAGCGCGTACCAAAACCTACCAGAAAACCGCCACCAAGAAAGATAAACAGCCCTTTAGTAGTCGCCAGAAAATGCCAGTTGAACAGCTGGTCAGGTACGATATGACCATCAAAATGGATATTCATTTTTTGGAGATCCAGTATTGTTGCCTTTGATAAGGCCAATGGCACATCAGGCTCCAGCCAGTGAGAGGAAATGAACCCTCCGATGATTGCACCTACCAGAAACATCAGGTTCCAGCGCTGACTTTTCCAGTCAAAATTAAAAAAGCTTACACGCTTACCTGCTCCTGCCATCGCACATATAGTGCGGAGGTTGGAAGAGAAACCAAATGATTTACCGAAGTAAACAAGGATCAGCATAATCGCTGTAATAGCCAAACCAGATATATACCATGGCCAGGGCTGTTTGATGAATTCTATCATATGATATAAAGCAATAATAACTAAAAATACGGCACCCACGATTTAAAAATATTTTTCATGGTATATTTTTTAGCTTCTCTTTTATTCAGCTGTTTAGCCCATGCAACCCTTTTTCCGGCAGAACTTCCCGGACCTGAACTCTCAAATTCAGCATAATAAGCAGTTTTATCCTTATCAGCGAACATTGGGTCACCCGGCCAGGCATTCCATCCTTCAGGGAGAATATGTGCCCCCATAAGCGTTCTGATAAAAACTGTCTTTGCATAAGGCCGCCAGGGTCTCCCGAGGTAAACTTTTCCTACCCCCGGCCCTGCTCTTAATTCGCAATCAAAAAACACATAACCAAACTCCTGCTCTCTGGTTGTGGATGCGGCGGTAATATAAGAATCACTCAAACTTTGAATAAGGCATTGCTTAAAAACAGCCGTAGCTTCTCCGAATATAAAGTCGGTAGTTCCCGCGATGTAACAGGATTCAAAGTAATTCCTTCCATCTTTAGACGTATACAGGGTATCCTGATTACCAAGAAGCGCACAATTGCGGGCCGCAAAACGATCAGCTTCTACATGCAACGCAACAGCCTGCCCTACCCTTCCCGAAGTATTCTCTATCGTCAGGTTTTCCAGCACACAGTCATTCCCCCTCACCAAAACCGTGAAGGAGGTATACGTGCTGAATTTCGAACTTCCTGTCCAGTCCTTTTCGGGATAAGATTTACCTGAATAATCAGCATTAGTGATGATCGTGTTTTCCTTACCTGCGCCTATAATTGCAATATTTTTTTTCGCTGGTGAGATATAGAGCTTTTCGTGGTAAGTACCCGGTTTCACATGAATAGTGACGCGGAACTGCATATGATCCCGAACTGCGTTTACCGCTTCTTGTATGGTTTTATAATCTCCGGAACCGTCCTGCGCAACAGTAAACTTAATCACAGGGTTAGCTTGCTGCGCAACGGAGGCAGCAGCTGTCAGTATTGTTATCATTATGCTAACGCATATTACCAGTATTCTTTTCATTTCAGAAGGACAATCCTATTGTAATATACAGTGCATTTCTATAAATACCGAGGATTATGTGAATTAGGATTTGGTTACCAGTTAATATCATGTGATTATTAGCTAAAATTGACCTATAGTAACAGCAGGATTCTAACTAGTTTTAGCTTCTGCAAGTTTCATTGTTGCTAACAAACACGGTCGGCTTGAAAACAGTAAACATCGCTCAGGTAAAAAGAAAAATATAGTCGAATGAATGATTTAAATATGAAAATGTACAAAGTATTCTTGCGTGTTATTTTGTTTGTTACGGTTCTGACACAAAGTATAAACACCGCTCAGGCTCAAAATGGTGACCAGATACTGGACGGAATCGGAGAAACAGGAATGATTGCACGCTATGTGTTTGATGGAGATGGGAAAGATTGGTCACGAAATAATCTGCATGCCCAATTCCAAAGTACCGCAGTCAAATTCGTTAAAGACGATCGGTTTGGAAAAGTTATATCCCTTTCGGGTAACAACAACTCTTTCATTACGCTTCCCGGAGCTGCCTTAACAGATCTGGAATCGCTCAGTATCTCCGGATGGATTTTCCTGCGTTCAGCACAAGCCGGACAACGTTTTTTTGATTTTGGAAAAGATGCCGGAAAGCACTTTTTTACGGCACCTGTTGGTACCAATACGCAAAAAGGCTTTCAGGCATTGATCACTGCGGAACAGGGAAATAAAAAGGGTGCACTTTCTCCTGCTATAGCGTTGAATAAATGGGTTCATCTTGTCATCGTAATTGATATCCCTTCCAAATCTATGATCACCTATGTGGATGGTAAGCCAGTAGGAGAAACGACAGATATGCCCACTGAATTATCAGCAGTATTTGCACAGCAATCAGGAAATAAAAATCTGCTTTATATTGGAAAATCTTTAGCTGCCGGAGATCCTAATCTCAATGCCTTATTACATGATTTCCGTATTTATCGTGTTCCCCTGAACAGGAGACAGATTGCCGGAATCTATAAAAATTCCCTTAACGGCGGACAACAGAGTGCTGTAAACGTAGGTAAACCTGAAGATGACCTCCCTCATTTCCCTGCTAATCAACCACAGCTTTATACGAGCTATTTAGTTGGGGTATCTGATGTAACGGTAGAAACTGAAACGGGAACATTACCGCGACTGCCAAGTCATGTCACAGGCACTTACCGGAATAATGTGAAAGGTCCTGCAGTGCGCGTGCTCTGGCCATCTGACATGGACAATACTGCGGTACTCAAACCCGGGACTTATACGGTTACAGGACGTGTTCCAGGTACGGATTTCAAACCAAAAGCCGTTGTGAGCATAAAAGAATCAAACAAATCAGCTGCGCCGGTTTCAAAACTGGCAGCCTTTCATCTGGACCAGGTTACACTCGAAGCAGATGCGCATGGCCATGAAACCAAGTTCATCGAAAATCGTGATAAATTTATCAGCACATTGGCTAAAACCGATCCTAATTCCTTTCTCTATATGTTTCGTCATGCTTTTGGGCAGAAACAGCCCGAAGGAGCAAAACCTTTAGGTGTATGGGATAGTGAGGATACTAAGTTAAGAGGCCATGCCACAGGGCACTATCTCTCGGCAATTGCACAAGCGTATGCGGGTACAGGATATGACAAAACACTGCAAGCCAATTTCGCTAAAAAGATGGAGTATATGGTAAATACACTATATGCGCTATCAAAATTATCCGGAACGCCGAAAGCAGCGGGTGCCGCCTTTGTGGCCGATCCTAAGGCTGTACCTTTTGGTCCGGGACGATCAGCTTATGATTCTGATCTCAGCGAAGCGGGCATTCGTAACGATTACTGGAACTGGGGAAAAGGGTTTATCAGTGCTTATCCCCCGGATCAGTTTATCATGTTGGAACAAGGAGCAAAATACGGCGGACAAAAGAACCAGGTATGGGCACCTTATTATACCCTGCATAAAATTTTAGCTGGTTTAATAGATGTGTATGAAGTCAGCGGTAATAAAAAAGCCCTTGAAATAGCGACTAACATGAGTGACTGGGTGTATGTACGACTCAGCCAATTGCCACAAGAGACCCTGATCAAAATGTGGAATACCTATATCGCTGGTGAGTTTGGAGGGATGAATGAATCGATGGCCCGTCTGTACAAGATTACAGGCGACCAGAAATATCTGAAAACTGCACAATTATTTGATAACATTAAAGTATTTTTTGGTGATACTGCTCATTCGCACGGACTGGCTAAAAACGTAGATATTTTCCGTGGCCTGCATGCCAATCAGCATATACCTCAGATTGTAGGGAGCATTGAAATGTATAATGTTTCGAATAAACCGGAATATTACAATATAGCCGATAATTTCTGGCATAAAATGATGGATGATTACATGTACAGTATTGGCGGAGTTGCGGGGGCACGTAATCCTGCTAACGCAGAATGTTTCATTAGTCAGCCTTCTACCTTGTATGAAAATGGTTTCTCTGAAGGGGGACAGAACGAAACCTGCGCAACCTATAACATGTTAAAATTAACCGGCGACTTGTTCCTCTTCGATCAGCGTGCGGAGTTGATGGACTACTACGAACGTGGTTTATATAACCATATCCTCGCTTCAGTAGCGGAGAATAGTCCAGCCAATACTTATCATGTGCCACTCAGACCCGGATCTATCAAGCAATTTGGTAATCCTGATATGACAGGATTTACCTGCTGCAACGGTACAGCTATAGAAAGCAGTACCAAACTACAGAATTCAATTTATTTTAAAAGTAAAGATAACCAGTCGCTTTATGTGAATCTGTACATCCCTTCTAAACTGGAATGGACAGAACGCAAGGTAACGGTAGAACAAACAACAGATTTTCCTAAGGAAGACCACACCAAACTGACTATCAAAGGCAGTGGGAAATTTGATCTGAATGTACGTGTACCGGGCTGGGCGACCAAAGGATTTTTTGTAACGATTAACGGTAAGCATCAAAACCTGGAAGCTACACCAGGCAGCTACCTGAAAATAAGCCGCAAATGGAAAGATGGTGATGTTGTCGAATTGAAAATGCCTTTCCAGTTTCACCTGGATCCGGTAATGGACCAGCAGAACATTGCCAGTCTGTTTTACGGACCGATATTATTGGCCGCCCAGGAGCCTGAAGCAAGAAAAGACTGGCGTAAAGTAACGCTGGATGCAGAAGATTTAGGAAAGACGATTAAAGGCGATCCGCAACAACTGCAATTCACCATTGATGATGTGGTTTTCAAACCATTTTATGATACATACGGGCGCCATTCGGTTTATCTGGATGTAACCTTGAAATAGGTATGACAAAAAAGATAGATTGCTCTTGGCAAGACAATCTATCTTTCCATAATCTACCTTAGCGCTTCGAATTAAAGATTAAAAAATAAAACCGACCTTTGATCCATATGATGAACATTTCAGACAGACAAACCTTTATTACCAGCTTCCAGGATAAGTTTAATGAGTCTTTGGATCGTATTGAAGAGAAATATGACGAGAAGGCGGACTTTTGGTTTTATTACGTACAACTGAAGGAGGGCATTGATAAAGATGAATTTCTACAATCCAATTTTCAATACATAGTAGATAACACCGATTTTGAGGATTCTTTTGACTTGTGGTTTAATGAATTTGGGGATGATATGGAAACTGAAGCTAGCATATTATCAGTTAACACGGAACTTAACGAGGATGATGAATTCTAAGATCAGTATGCAATATCCCTATGATGCCATCATCAGTAGTATGCTCCCTCGGGGCATCGAATAATTCCTTTGAAAATTATATTTTTTTTAATTCTTTATTCTAAATTTAATATCCATTGTTTACTAAGGTAGATGCGCTTATAAATAAAGAATAAAGTTAATTAAGGAATCAATGATGAATAATAGCGACAGAGTATACAAAATGTCTTTTGCAAGTGTTTACCCGCACTACATCCAAAAAGCGGAGAAAAAAGGCCGCACAAAATCAGAAGTAGATCAAATTATATTTTGGCTCACAGGATATAATGAACAATCCCTGCAACAGCATATTGAACTTAAAACCAATTTTGAAACCTTTTTTGCCGAGGCACAGATCAACCCAAATGTTTCAAAAATTACCGGTGTAATTTGCGGTTATCGTGTAGAAGAAATCGAAGATAAAGTCATTCAGCAGGTTCGCTATTTAGATAAGCTGATCGATGAGCTGGCAAAAGGTAAGTCAATGGAAAAGATCCTCAGGATTTAGCAATAAGCTATTCACAGCTTCCTCCCTACAAACCTAATCACAGACCCTTTACCCTTATGATACATTCCCTCATCCAGAATGACTTCCTTTTCTTCTAATAATATGTGTTCGTAATTGCTGAAATCAGTTTTCACCTCCTCTATAGCATACAGCATATCTATGTCCTTTGGACCACCAACCTTAGGATCAGCAGCAACATAAGACAGGTGTTCTTTACTGAATGCCTCCATAATAATAATTCCTCCGGATTTAAGGTAACTATGTAATTTCCGATGGAAAGCCGATTTCCTATCAGCAGCGAAGTGTGCATAGATAAGGCCAATGACATCGAATGATTCCTTTTCAAAATCGAGTTGATCCAGATTTCCCACTATATAATTAAGGGAAACCTCCTTTTGAGCTGCCAGTGCGAGAGCTTTCGCTTTTCCCTCCATGCTTAAATCAAAAGCAGTCACCTGCCATTTCAATTCCGCTGCATAGACCCCATTACGTCCCTCGCCCTCAGCAGGCATCAGTACAGATCCGGGCTTAAATTTCTCAATCCATTCTTTAAAAAACAGATTCGGTTCTTTTCCGTAAGCAAATTCAGCCTTTTTATAGCGTTGGTCCCACGTCTTTTTGTATTCCTCATTCCAAAGTTCATTCATCGTTTTTGCCTGATTATGTTTGTAAATCATTAACTGCAAAATTCCAATATAAATGATAGCGGATGATAGGACAAAATTTGAATTTTATAGGACGATAAGGTAATAATCCTATTTATATCCTTTCCTAAATGCTTCGGGTGAGTAACCTGTATTTTTTTTAAAAAACCGGACAAAGTAAGAAACGTCTTCATAACCAAGATACCCAGCGATTTGGTTAACCTGACTTGAAGTGGCCAACAGGTGTCTTTTCGCTTCTAATATGATATGATCATTGATGACTTCCGAACAGGTTTTGCCTAACGTTGCTTTAGTGATCGCATTGATCTGATAGGTAGTCAGATGAAGTGTATGTGCGTAAAAAGAAACCTGCTTGTGATTTGCGGCGGAGCATACCAGCAATTCCTGCAGTTCATGCAAACGTTCCTGTATATAATCACTCTGATCGGCACTACGTTCCGCCTGTTCTATTCCTCTTAACAATTGCATAAAGAATATATCCAGATATGATTTGATCACATTACTGTGCATGTCCTGTTGTTGTCTACTTTCCTGGTAAATATTGCTTAGAACAGCAGAGAGAGTTTTCATGTGATCGGCATTGAACCTATACAGGTTGTTATTGCTTACCTTCCTGAAGATCCGCTTTAAAGACGCATCAAGCGGAGTATAAAAATCACTACTGAATTTAAGCAGGTAACCGCTACATTCCTTTTTTAACGTTAGTTCATGCACTTGTCCGGGACGTAAGAAGAAGACGGTATTATCGATCACAGGATAATCTACAAAATCTATATGATGTATTCCAGCACCCCTTTCTAAGACCAGTACATAAAAGAAGTCATGCCTGTGCAGTGGCTGTACCCTATCCTGCCCGGCCAAATAAAGTTCAATATCAAGCATACCGAAAGTCGCAGAAAAGGCGGGATCTCTGGGCGTATTGCTGATATGTCTTACCGGAATAGTCTTCATTAAATCTATTTTAATTCTGCCACAGAAACTGGTCTGATCATTGTTATTTTGAGGCAAAGATGCGCAATAATCAAACTCCATCAAATTGCAATAGTCAGATATGGGTTCCGCCTATTTTTATTTAGATTTACCAATATGAAGCTAATTGCGATGATAATTACAAGGTCTTCCATTGTGCGATAGAGAAATTATAAAATACGATTATGAGCAGAGAATGTTGCGAAAATAACCATAATACTAAAGGTGCGGTCGACAAAACAACGGAGGAACTACCTGACGATGACCATTCACATCATAACCATTCAGGAGAAGGAAACGAAAGCTGGATGAATCATTGGCCACTGCTCTCAGCGCTACTTATTTTGATGGTGATGCTGGTCCTTGAATTTGGTTTCAGCTACCAGCCGGCATTTCCTTTTAACCTGATCATATTTACCATCGCTTTTTTATTGGCGGGATACAATGTATTGGGGATGGCCTGGCAAAAGGCAAAACACTTTGACTTCTTCAATGAGTTCTTTTTAATGAGTGTAGCTACAATAGGTGCATTCAGCATCGGCTCTTATAGTGAAGGCGTAGCAGTCATGGTGTTTTATTCTATTGGAGAGTGGTTTCAGGATGCAGCTGTAGACCGTGCGAAGAGGAGTATCAAAGCCTTACTGGACATCAGGCCGGATGAGGTTACCGTGATCAGAAACGGCCAAACTACTGTTATCAATCCCAGTGATGTCCAAATTGATGAGGTGATACAGGTGAAAGCAGGAGAAAAAGTTGCGCTGGATGGGATATTGAACTCGGACACTGCAACGTTTAACACCGCAGCTTTAACTGGTGAAAGTAAGCCGGATACGAAAAGAAAAGGTGAAACGGTTCTTGCCGGAATGATTAATCTGGATAAGGTGTCTGAAGTTGAGGTTAAATCGCTTTTCAAGGATAGTAAGCTCAGCAAAATATTGGAAATGGTACAGGATGCCACCGCCAGAAAATCACAAACGCAGCTTTTCATTAGTCGTTTTGCTAAAGTATATACACCTATCGTTTTTGCGCTTGCACTGCTGGTCTGTTTGGCGCCTTACTTTTTTACTCAGTCGTACGACTTCCATCAATGGTTTTACAGGGCTCTGGTGTTTCTGGTCATCAGTTGTCCATGTGCCCTGGTCGTATCCATTCCCCTGGGCTACTTCGGCGGAATCGGTCTGGCCTCACGTAATGGTATTCTTTTTAAGGGCTCCAATTTCCTGGATGTGATGACAAAAATCAACATGGTCATTATGGATAAAACAGGTACACTGACGAAGGGTGTATTTAAGGTGCAGGAAGTGGTGACAGTTAATCGGGATAAAGATGAGTTCATACGTATTGCTGCAGCTCTTGAAAAGGACTCTACGCATCCCATTGCCAAAGCAGTGGTGGAATATGCAGGAGATGCAGCGGGTTTAGAAAGGGCTGAAAATGTAGAAGAGGTTTCCGGACACGGACTAAAAGGAACGGTTGCCGGAAGCACTGTTTTTGCAGGAAATGGCAAACTCCTGAAAAAGTATAGTATTGCTTATCCTGCAGAGGTGGATCAGCTGGTAGATACAGTTGTATTGATTGCAATAAATAACCAATATGCAGGTTACATCACCATTGCGGATGAGCTAAAAGAGGACGCGAAACAGGCGATTGAGCAGTTGCACAGCATGAAGATTCAGACAGTCATGTTGTCGGGCGACAAACAAATAGTGGTAGATAAAGTTGCTCAGCTTCTGGGGGTCGATAAAGCTTTCGGAGACCTGCTTCCGGAAGGGAAAGTGGAAAAAGTACAGGGTTTCAAAGATGCAGGAAGCCGTATCGCCTTTGTGGGTGATGGTGTGAATGATGCACCTGTCATCGCCCTGGCTGATGCAGGAATGGCGATGGGTGGTCTTGGAAGTGATGCCACGATAGAAACGGCTGATATAGTTATTCAGAATGACCAGCCTTCCAAAATAACCACTGCGATTAAAATAGGAAGAATCACCAGAAACATTGTATGGCAAAATATCACTATAGCCATGGCGGTAAAGATTCTAGTACTGGTTCTTGGCGCCGGTGGTATTGCTAATTTATGGGAAGCCGTAATTGCCGATGTCGGCGTTGCTTTAATTGCTATTCTGAATGCCGTGAGAATCCAGAAGATAGATTTAGACTAAAGCCCTTGATGTCAGAAGATTTAAAAATATCTTAAATAGACACCTTTTATCCGTTTATCACATTTATATTTTCATATTTTGATAAATTAAGATATATTTGCTTAATATTAAATTAAAGCAGAAATTGAATAACTACATACAGCAAAATGACAACAACACCTTTAATCTTACTTTCCAAGAACTCAAAATTGAAACAATAAAAGAATTTATCCATCATAGTAATCATCGTTATGCTACGGTTCAAAAAGTGCTTTGCTTTGCGATTATTGCAAGAATATACAGGAGGGTGAAAGCGGGATACTATTTTGGTCCAATCAGGATTGATGAAGAAATGATTATTGATGGTAATTACAGATACATTGCTTACAGACTAGCAGAAATCGACTTTGAAATCGTTAGGGCTACCAGATCACATTGTGATGAATTGAAAAGTTTTAACGATATTGTATTGGATGTAATAGAGGATTGGGATGCAAATCATCCTGATCATGAGAAATACTGCACTGATGACTTTCTTAAAGAAGGAAATTATAGACGTAATTGAGATATAATGAAGTTTTTTTTAGACATAGACGGCGTTATGGTTCATGCTAATCCACATCGAAAGGTGGAGATGGAAGAGGACGGATTTTATAAATTCAATGCTCTTGCAGTAAAAGTGCTTCAGTCTGTATTTCTGGTAACTAAGGATGAACTCATTTTATCAACCTCTCATCGGTTTAGGTACAATATTAAGGAGTGGCACAACATCTTCAAATCGAGGGGTTTATCAATGAAAAAGATATCGATTCTTGATTTACCTTTGGAAATAAAATCTAACAGACGATTGGAAATTACAACCTGGATCACTCAGCAACAGCTGAAACCAAATGAAATCGTAATTATTGATGATGATAAGTCCCTGAATGAATTGCCCATCCACCTTAAAGAACGTTTGGTTTTAACTAGTCCTTACGTTGGACTTGCAGATCCAGCTGAGTTATATCGGATAGTCAACAGGCCTTCTAAAAATCAGAAGGCAGCATAAAGCCAAAAAGGGGTGAACACGCAAATGTTCACTCCTTTTTGATCAATCATCTCCGTTGTTATTTGTTCAATTTTTTCAATAACAACTCCGGCTCATTTGTAGTGATATAGTCTACTTTTTCGTTCAGCAGCCAGTCCATTAAAGGCTCTTCATTTACAGTCCACACATTGATACTTACCTTTTCCGCTTTCGCTTCTTTGAACCAGTCCGGGTTTTTCTGCATGATGCTGAAATGATAGTCCAAACCTGTTAAATGATCTGCAGCAAGCGCTGCCGGAGCCTTATCGCTTTTTAGATAGGCCGATTGTGCGTAAGGAGCCAGTTTAATCACCTCTTTACATACATCATAGTCAAAGCTGATATAATCTACCCATGCTTCAGCTTTCAGTTCACGAACCATTGCCATCACTTTATGGGTAAGGGCAATTCCTCTTTCCTTGCTGATGATGGAAGCTTTGATCTCTAATACCAGTTTGGTTTTATTCTGATTCATGCCTGCAAGCAGGTAATCTTTCAAGGTTGGTAATGATTCACCATTACTTAGTTTCACCGCTGCAAGCGTTTGCGAAGGTGTTTTTTCTATAGTAAGACCTTGTATAATATCGTCATGGTTGACGAAAAGAACGGAGTCAGAAGATAAATGAACATCAAATTCACTGCCTTCGCAACCCATATCAATAGCATGTTTTAAAGCAGCAATTGAATTTTCTGTAGCTCCTGTGTTTTTCCAGGCACCACGATGGGCAACGACTTTATTGTGAATAAACTGATCCCTCACAATTCTAAAGCTTTCTTTAATCTCTGCACCAGCTGTTTTCGCGGTAATGTCTACATCCAGCCATTTCACCTCAGGTTTTACGTTATTGCTGCGCAAAGTAAGCACATTGCCTTTACCAATTTTAAATGCCGCTGCATCCGGGCCACTTAAAGTAATATTGGTAATTTTTGCATCTCCCCCATTTTTCAGTACCCCTACATCCCTTTTTTGTGCAGAAAAAGTATATCCTGTGAGATAGATCGAAGGTTTAACTTGTGCAACTAAGGTACCGGCAAGGGTCATTTGAAGGAGTGTGATTACTGTCAGAAATCTTTTCATAAATATAATTAAAATGCATAACGAAGGCGAATATATGCCTGTTATATTGTCTTTTCAACGGCGAAAATAGACGACTAGTATTAGCTTAAAGAGACTTTCATATTAAGTTAAGGCAAAGTTCGTACTCAGCTTACAATGAAATTCCTATCTCAGCAGCAGTAATTCCGTTACCTTTTACCACCCTGCGACCAGTAAATTTAATATAACGGGCAGAAACCGAATTTTTCAATTTGATGACCTGATTAATTGGATTGGCGCGGATATTAGAGAATTCACCCGAAGCGACCTCTCCCCATTGCTGACCATCGGTACTGGTGTAAAAAGTATAAGTATCTACAACACCATCTAACACTTTATCCTGGCGTGGCAGGTAACTTACTGAAGAGATCACATTCACTTTCCCAAGATCGATAGCAATAGACCCGGGTTTAAATTGTTGTGTACTGTCTGCCTGTAAGGTGCTCCATAAGGTGTTGTTTTGTTCATCAATAGCGGCTTCAGGGTGTGAACCAAATGCACCGGGCATAATGCTCCATTTTGATTTGCTCACTTCCAGTTGCACCTTCACCGCTTCACTGTTTTTTTTATCCACAGTTGCAATAGCACTCACAGCACCTCCATCTTGTAACAAAAAGGGCTGAGTATATGCAGGTGATTTTATGGTCGGCACAGTACCATCAAGCGTATAATGAATACTGCTTACAGGACTAGCCGTTTCCATGATCACCATCCCTGTTTTATCACGGGAAATAACGGGAGCAGTCAGGTGATCTGGTTCCTTATACAATCCAAAATCACTCAGGGCGATAGATACAGGAGATTTAGTAATGCGTAATCTTACTTTATTGGTGGTTACCGTTTGTGGCAAACGAATCAGCCTGTTTGCACCGATACTTGTAGCCTCTGCAATTTTTTTCCATGCACCATTGATAAAACCATCAAGTTCGACAGCTTCAATGCGCTGACCTAATTTAATATTTTCACGAAGACGGATCACGTTGAAACTTTTTGCGACTGGCAACTCTACTGTCAGCGATGGCGTCAAAACCTTATCATCTGTTGCCCAGTAAGAATAACGGTCAGCATCGGTTAATAATTTCGGACCAAAAACTGCTGTCCTACCCCCGCGAATATTACTGGCGGTTAAACGCGCTCCCTTAGCCAGATTCACTGCAAAGGTCTGCTTCAGGATCTCCCCGAACTGCTTCAGTGAATTTACATCCTCATCATCCAGTACGCCGTCCCTGTTGGGCGACAAACCCAGGTCGAGATTTGCACCGCGACCTACGCTTTTATAATATAAATCCAGCAAGGTATATGGCGACTTCACCTGCCCGTTCTGGCTTTTATGGTAAAACCACCCCGGACGCAGTGAAACATCACATTCTGCCGGCATCCAGTACTTTCCGTTTCGCGTTCCTTCCACACCTAACCAGTGTTTCACATAACCGTTTGAAGGTTGATTGCCTGCATCAGGTGCTTCCGGCGTATAAGTGGCCCAGGAGGTTTGACCAGCATGACCTTCTTCATTCCCTACCCAGCGTACATCGGGTCCAACATCACCAAAAATTGTAGCTCCGGGTTGCAGTTTACGGATCTCAGCCCAGGTAGTATCCCAGCCATAATAAGTACTGCGGTCTATTTTACGCGCTTCATTGGCACCTCCATAGTAACCATCTCCTCCATTGGCACCATCATGCCAGGAGATAAAAAGGGGACCGTAATTAGAATAGAGTTCTTTAATTTGTGCGCGGTACAGGGATATATATTCCGGCTTGCCATAAACCGGACTATTTCTGTCCCATGGTGAGCAGTAAAGCCCCATTTGCATGCCTAATTTTTCACAGGCCAGCTGATATTCTTTCACCATATCACCTTTACCATCTTTCCATTTGGTTTGCGTGATATTATGTGTGGTGGTTTTAGTCGGCCAGATACATAAACCATCATGGTGTTTAGCCACAATGACTACTCCTTTAAAACCACCAGCCTTTGCCGCACCCACAATCTGTGAGGCATCGAAACGCGCAGGATTTACAATTGCAGGATCTTCATCCCCAAAGCCCCATTCCTTATCCGTATAAGTATCTACACCAAAATGGATAATACAGTACATGCCCATTTCATGCCAGTTGAGCTGTGCCTTTGAAGGTAATACCCCATAAGGTTTTGGTGCTACCTGCGCAACGCTTGTCGCCATGAACAGCACTAAAGAAAAAGTAAGAATACGATGTTTCATATTTAATTTTTTAACCATTCAGACGGTACTGCTACGGGAGCAGAACCATTAACGCTATATTTTAATTTCAGGGTAAAACCGCCGCCGCCTTCTACAAAATCCATGGCAATCGGCTGCAATCCCTTTCTCAATGCCGCTTGTCCGCTTTTTTCAAAAGGACCATGCCAACCATCATTGTTAATGGTTTCGTTGCCGGCTATAGTTAATATACCGCCGTCATCGCAAGTAAAAAAGAAACTGTAAATGCCATCTGCGGGAATATCCAGGTAACCATGGTATTTGAGACCGAAAGAAGGCGCTTTAGCCTCAGCAGGAACTACCACTTCATTCACGGTGTAGACAGCGTCAGGTTTGCCTGTCATTAATTTCGAACTCTTATACGAACCAGGATAATAATCGCACAGTAAACCAGGTTTAGCTGCCATCACATTCACTATCGGTGCAGCCATATCCTGCTGTTTATAATGTAAATTATAAACATCTCCCCTTCTGCCCGAAGTTGTAAATGCAGCAAGGCGGATATAAGATGCCTTCCTGATAGTCAAAGGTTTATCCAGTACAATTGCGTTCATATTTGGTACACTTCCATCGGTTGTGTAACGCAAAGTTATATTTTTCAGTGGTTTCTGAGGATCTAAGACCGCATAATCTGTAAAAACATTTTGCTCTACCATCCCGGCGATATCCGGTAAACGGTAGCTTACTTTCAAGGCATCCAATCTTGGGAAATGTTGAATTAACCTTGTCATATAGGCATTGTAATCGTGTGTGTCCGACCATAACCGTTCCGCCAGGGCTGTCATACGCGGGAAGATCATATAATCTGCGCGGGCTTCCGTAGGAATACGTTCCGTCCAGGTATTGGCCTGGGCGCCAACTATCCCCTTCGCTTCTGCCGCAGTTAATCCCGTAGGAATCGGACTGAAAGCATATACATTGGCCAGTGAATTCTGATCCGGTTCATTGTCAAAATATAGCGGGTTGCCGGGTGACATAATCACCTGATTCCCATTTTTAGCCGCTTTCACCGGAGCATCTGCTACCCATGAGCGCCAGTACATCACCATTGCGGTAGAACTTACCCCATCTTCCAAAATCTCATCCCAACCAATCAGCTTGCGGTTTTTAGAATTGAAGAATTTCTCCATCCGGTTGATGAAATAACTCTGCAGTTCTGCCGTGGTCTTGATATTATTTTTCAGCATAAATGCTTTACACTCGTCCGATTTCTCCCAGCTGCTGCGGTCAACCTCATCGCCACCCACGTGAATATATTTACCCGGAAAAATCTCCGTGATCTCCGTAAAAATATTTTGTGCGAATTCAAAAGTTGCCTCATTACAAGGACAGATCGGTGTAGTAAATAACTTGCCCCATTTGTTTTCTCCGTTACAGGTCAAAAAAGGATAACTGTTAATTGCAGCCATCATATGTCCCGGCATATCCACCTCAGGAATGATATCAATATGTTTCGCCGCAGCATAAGCAACGATGCCTTTCATCTGTTCCTGTGTGTAAAAACCGCCATACATCTTCTTCCCGTTTTTAACCAGGATATGTTTGGGATCAATGGCAAAGTCCGGGTTTTCTTTCGACTTCACTATGCAGGCTGAATCCTGGTTATTGAATTCCCGCCATGCACCTTCTTCTGTCAGTTTTGGATATTTCTTGATTTCGATTCTCCAGCCCTGATCATCCGTCAGATGCAAATGAAACTTATTGAATTTATATAAGGCCATCCGGTCAATAAACCTCCTCAGGTATTCCAGTGAGAAGAAGTGTCTCGACACATCCAGATGAAGTCCCCGCCACGCATAAACCGGCTGGTCCTTGATCTGAACAGCCGGGAGGGCGATTTTGGTCGCAAATTTCCCTGGATGTTCATCGGCCGGCAGCAATTGTCTTATTGTTTCCACCGCTCTGAACATACCCGCAGCTTCTTTAGCGAGGATAACAATGCCTTTAGGTTCAATCGTCAGTGCATATCCTTCTTCCGCAGGGATTGCAGCGCTGTAACGCATCGTAATGGCCATGGCTTTTTTTGTCGCACTGACTTTAACCGTTTTACCGAAGTACTGTTTCAACAACAGGTTGAGCTGTTCTGCTTCCTGTTTAAACATCGCACTTTCAGTAACGATTGCAGTACCGGACTGTAAAATAAAAGATCCCTTTCCCACCTTCAAAGAGGTAGGATAAGGGATCAATGAAAATTTAGCAGCTGCTTCCTGTGCTTTAATAATCGGCATGCTGCAAAATAAAAGCAGCGCTGAAAGCAGGATAACATTTCTATAGTTTTGTGGTCTCATGTATGTTTATTGTATCAATGAAATTATTTTGCGGCAACGGGACTGTCCAGGATCGGATCAGCAAGCGTAGAAATTTTGGTGTGTCCCGACTTTAACTGGTCGAACACCGTGATTTCATTTTTACCTTTCTTTAACCAAACTGCAGGCACGTATATGGTCTGCTGTGCACCTATATTCCAGTATTTACCCAGGTTATGGCCGTTTAAGAAAACGAAACCTTTTCCGAACCGGCGCATATCCAGATAAGTATCTGCAACATCATTCACTTCAAAACTGCCTTTATATAATGCAGGCTGTACATGATCAATATTGGTAGCTGTATATTTCCATCCTTTCAGGTTGGCAAAAGGAAGACTGTAGTTTTCCCAGTTCTGCACTACTTTTCCATCCAGAGATACTTCTCTGGTAATTCCATGCCTGTTGTCTGTCAGGTAAGGTCCGTAGTTAATCCTTCCGTTGTTCTCTACTAAAATATCCAGTACCGCATCCTCAGGCACATTCACCAGCTGCAAAGAATCCTTCGTCAGCCTCCTGTCCAGCGTACCAATCTGCTTCCCATTGATATAAATCGTAGCATAGTCTCTTAATTCTTTAACCTTCAATAATCCTGCTGCACTGATATGCGTTCTGTACAATACGAAACCATAAGCCTGGTTCAGTTCTTCAAAAGTTAGTGGCGTTTTAGAGGTCACCGCTTTCGGTAGTTTATTAAATACCGGTGCATAGCCACTCAGTTGAATATCCTCGATAGCAATAGTTCTCTTTTTCAGCGGAACAGCTGGCAATTTGATATCCGCAGGCAAATGTTTTGCAATCACATCCCTGAATTTTAAGAATTTTTCTGTCGGATTTCCTGCTTCATCTAAGGGTGAATCATAATCATAACTGGATACCTGCGGTGCATAAGCTTCAGTTTTGTTCATGTTCGCACCGTTCATAAAGTCGCGCGTAGTACCGCCATGGAACATGTACATATTGATCGAAATACCTGCACCTAAAATGGCATCCAGTTTTTTCGCGGCACCTTCCGCAGCTACTTTTGCATGTTTTTCTCCCCAATGGTCAAACCAACCCGGGTACCATTCTGCCACATAATATGGTCCTTTACCTTCATGGTGTTTATTGATCAGTTTTTTCACTTCAACAGGATCTTCCAGACCATTTACAGCTGGTAAATAACCCGGCAGGTAACCTTTAGTCATCTGATCTGCTCCATCACAAGTAAAAAGCACGCCATCAAAACCTGCCTCACGGAAAATCTGACGGTTCAGGTCCATATAACTTTTATCATCACTGTAAGAACCGTATTCATTCTCGATCTGCACCATCAGGATATTTCCACCATGGGTAACCTGCAGCGGTACCAGCTGTTTAGCCAGCTGGTTGATATATTTTTTATAGGCTTCAATGAAACGAGGATCTTTACTCCGTACTTTTACGGAACTATCTTTTAATAACCACCATGGGTAGCCACCAAATTCCCATTCCGCACAGGCATACGGGCTTGGTCGCATCACCACCCAAAGCCCTTCTTCCTGTGCAATCTTCACAAATTCAGCAATGTTATTGTTACCACTGAAATCGTATTTACCCTGCACTTCTTCATGTGCATTCCAGAAAACATATGTACCAATGGTGTTTAAGCCCATTGCTTTAGCCATCTTCATCCTGTCACGCCAGTATTCTTTAGGAATACGTGCACAGTGCATTTCACCAGAAATCATTTGTAAAGGTTTCCCATCCAGCATAAAGCTGGATTCGCCCAGTTCAAATTTATGGGTAGCCTTTTGTGCCTGCAGGTTTGTGTTTAAAAATAAAAGGGCAGCGGATAGAATAGTAAGGGATTTTTTCATCAATAATCGGAGATTTATCTTTATAATTCAAAAATGGCAAAAATATTGGCATTAGCCTCCATATTTATAGGACTAACGTCAATATTTTTGCCATTTTCGGCAGCAAATCCAAATTTTCAATCAGGGTTTTATCGCTTTTAATGCTCCTTGTTTCAATAAGACCAGGCAACAGTTCACATTAACCCTATCTGGATTGATAAATAATCGTTTTTGATTTTAAGCCAGCTGCGCTGAGGGTTACTTTTATGGTACCTGGTTTTGCGGACGACTGTATATAAGCCAGTAATCTGCCCTTATATACTTTTCTGTGATCTGCCTGGTAACTCTCGTGACTGTCCAGACTTCCGCTTTCAAGTCCCATTAGCGTTGCCGGTCCCTCTATTTGCACAGAAATATCATTTGCAGCATCGTAAACAAGGTTACCTTTACTATCTTTTACTGCTATTTCTATGTGTGACACCTGCTGAGCAGCATGATCAAATATTTCCTTGTCCGCTTCTGCACTAATTTCCACTGCATCCCCAGCAGTCACCAATTGGTAAGAAGACACCTCTTTACCTTCATTGAAACCTTTAAGTAACAAGATACCTTTGGCATAAGGCAGGTTCCATGAAGGATATTCCAGTTGATCAGCTCTTTTTCTTCCTAATGACCGGCCATTCAGAAAAAGCTCTGCCTCTTCTGTATTGGTCACACCCCCAACCTTAAGTGCCTCACCATCCGGCCAGTTCCATTTTGAATCTGCATTCCACATGAACCTGTCGGGATCATTTTCACCTGCTTTCATCACCATCAGGTAAGCCATGGGTTTATCCGACCAGAGCGACTGACGTACGAAGTAATCATTTTTAGGGAAACCAGCCATATTTGCGAGTCCGGCGCCACTACTGCGCACAGGCCACTTTCTGGCTTCACCTACAAAATCGAATCCCGTCCAAAGGAACTGCCCGAAAATATTTTTGCTGGTATCTACTGCAAGCCACTCTTTTTTTCCTTTTCCGTTCTCACTGCCATAGATAATTCTTTTAGGATACTTCTGATGGTCATCTGCATAACGGTATTCCTGATAATTGTAACCCACAATATCCAGTAGCTCCGGGTAATCGGTCATATTTGACATGACTACACCAGCCAGTGCTGCAGTGACAGGCCTGCTGGTATCATTCTGTTTCACGACTTTTACGAGCTTTCTGGCAATTTCTGCCATTTCACTTGCTGGTGGTCGTTCTGCACTGTAACCTTTACCATAAATCTGTGGGTTACGCCCGGTATTCAGTACTTCATTCGAATAAGGATCATTTGGGTAATCGATCTCATTGCCTATGCTCCACATGATGATAGACGGATGATTGCGGTTACGGCGAATCATATCTGCCAGATCACGGTCAGCCCATTCTGCAAAGTATTCATTATAACCATCCTTTGCAGGTGTACCTTCGTTCCATCCCGCTACCCATTTGTTTTTTCCTCTTGCCCATTCATCAAAAGCTTCATCCATTACCAGAAAACCCATTTCATCACAAAGGTCATACAGATAATTCTGATGCGGATAGTGGCTCATACGTATCGCATTGCAACCTGCCTCTTTCAGGATACGTAATCTTCTTGCCCATACTTCCCGCGGTACGGCTGCACCCAGCGCACCAGCATCGTGATGAATACATACACCCTTCAGCTTTGTATTTTTACCGTTGAGGAAGAAACCTTCGTTCGCATCGAAACGGATATCACGAAAACCTACCTTTTCTGTATACTGGTCTGTAATTTTCCCGTTCTGACTCACGGATACCCGGAGGCGGTAAAGATCTGGTTGGCCGGCCGACCATAATTTTGGGGATTTAATAGAAAATGATAAAGTTGCGGCAGCCTCCTGTCCTGCCTTTACCGTAAGCTGCTGCTGACTGCTGGCCACCACTTTTCCCTGTGGATTGCTTAATGTGCTTTTCACCAGTGTTACAGCACCGGCTTTGGTATCGTTCTTCAGGCTCACATTTACCCTGGCCGAAGCATCTTTGGCATTTACCTGTGGGGTGGTAAAAGTGACACCCCAGGTAGGGATATACACTGCTTTTTTAAAGATCAGGTAAACATTACGGTAAATTCCCGATCCCGGATACCATCGCGAATCAGCAAATTTGGTATGGTCTGCTTTTACAGCAATGATATTATTTCCGTTTTTGTTGAGGTAAGGACTCAGCTCATATTGAAAAGGCGTATAGCCATTTGGTCTTTTACCAAGGAAGTGGCCGTTGATCCAGACTTCACTATTTTTATAGACACCATCAAAGTAGATGAAGACTTTGCCTGTTTGCTGCTGTGCACTCAGCGTGAATGTTTTCCGGTACCAGCCTATACCTCCGGGCAGATAACCCGTACTGCTGGCCCATTCTGAACTGAAAGGACCTTCAATGCTCCAGTCGTGCGGCAGGTTTACATTTCGCCATTGCTGGTCACTAAACCGGATGCTTTCCCCATCTTTAACATCTCCTTTATTAAATTTCCAGTCCGCATTAAAAAGCAGGTTGCCGGTGGGATCATCCTGTCCAGCAGAGTAGAATGGACAAAGCAGGATTAATAAATGGAACAGCAAATAGTATTTTCTCATATCATTTAGGTTGTTAATTTTTTATTCAGGTAGTGAGCGTAAATACGCTACAATAAAAACCCTGCAGGTTCCGGAACCTGCAGGGTTTTGTATTTAATATCCCGGATTTTGTTTCAATTGATTGTTTGAAGCTTGTATCTCCGTACGTGGCAGCGGCAACCAGTAATGTTTGGGTTCGAATTTCCGTCCGTCCAGCGCTACTTTACTGGTATAAGTGAAGGTACCGTCAGCATTCTTCATGATGATCACCCCGCGGGCCGGCTGGTTTTCGGTTACTTCAGCAACTTTCCACCTCCTTACATCATAAAAGCGATGTTCTTCAAAAGCCAGCTCTACCTGACGTTCGTGATGTATGGCCGTACGCATGCTGGTCTGGTCAAGACCAGCCGCCAATGGTGGCATGTTCACCCCCTGCCTGGCCCTGATCATGTTGACTGCCTGCCTGGCACTCATGCTTGCCCCTGCAGGTACCGCATCCGGACCAGCAGATTCATTCGCTGCTTCAGCAAAGTTGAGCAAAATCTCCGCATACCTGATATAGATCCAGGGCTGGAAACCTGCATTACCCCATGGGTTTTCCAAAGGATAGGCTTCATTCATAAACTTCTTCAGGTAATAGCCCGTTTTTGTGGTGTTCCAGTTGTCTCTTCCATCACGGCTATCTTTTCCACCAGGGATAAAAGTTTCTATATTACGCTCCCTGTAAGCAGCGCCATTGTACAGGATCGTAGCTGTAAAACGCGGATCTCGGTTAGCATAAGGCTGAGCGGCATTGTAGAGCGGGTTCGTTGCATCTGCGGGTAAACCATTGGTCATTTCATATGCATCCACCATATTTTGCATAGGTGTATTTCCTGCCCATCCCCCATACCCATTAGGTCCGTTCGCAATTTCAAGGTGCACATGATTCGCATTTTTGGTATAGAGGCGCTGAAATATCGCTTCATTACTCTCATTGATCAGGAACATATTGGCATAACCTCCCTGATAGATACCATATTTATTCAGGGCAATCACCTGCTGCGCAGCTGCCGCAGCAGCTTCCCAGGTACCTGCATTATAAAGCGGACTTGCTGCATACAGTAACAACCTCGATTTTAAAGCTAAAGCAGCCCCTTTAGTAGCCCTGCCCGGCAACCAGCTATCACTATTGTTCAGCGGCAATTTATCCGCCGCTTCATCAAATTGCGCGACTGCATAATCAATACCTTCCTTTATTGAAACACGCTCGAACAAAGCTGGATCCTGCAAATCATCTGTCAGGCCGGTCACTTTATCGCCCATCAGCACTACTTTACCATAGTTTCTGATCAGGTCCAGGTAACGGAAAGCCCTGATGAACTTGATCTCTCCATCGAGCTTTGCTTTATGTCCGGCACTCATTTCAATTTTACTGAGCACACCTAAGGCATAGTTCATTTCCCGGATACTACGGTAGCTTCTGGCCCAGATTACACCCAGTGCACCCAGATTTTCAGGTGCCAGCTGCCCTCTCTGAACCAGCCAGGTATTGTCATCATTATTATACACAGACTCGTCTGTGAGCGAACTCCACATACTGTATTCAAATCCGCGTCCGAAACCAGGATTGGTACCATCGGCCTCCTTATCCTGTAAGCGCTGCCCGATATAACCGTTGGTGACATAAGCCTCAAAAACAGCGGTATCAGATTCCAGCGTAGCCGTAGGAATACGGTCTGTGGCAGTGGTATTCAGAAAATCCTTTTTACATGAACTCAGTGCGAGTACACCGCCCAGAAGAATAAAAACTGGTATGCTATATTTATATTTCATTTTGTTCGCGATTAAAATTTAACGTTTGCACCTAAATTGATAATTCTTTGCTGAGGGTAGAACTGTCCGCTCTCGCTGTCACCTTCAGGATCATAATCTTTTACTTTGGTAATGGTAAACAGGTTAAAACCACTTGCAAATACCCGCACACCAGAGATCTTAAGTTTAGAGAGGAAGTCACCCTTCAGGTTATAAGCCAGCTCCACATTTTTAAGACGCAGGAATGCTGAATTGTTCAGCCAGAAATTGTTCTTGTACTGACCACCACTGATGGCATTCGAAGAACGTTCTGTTACTCTTGGAAAAGTACCGTTTGGATTAGAAGGGCTGAACCTGTTATCTGCCCAGGTACTGTAGAAGTTACCAATTGTGCCCGACTCAGAAAGAACATACTGACTTACCTGTGCCTGGCCTGCAAAGAGTACGGACAGGTCAAAGTTTTTATAGGATGCATTCAGGTTAAATCCATAAGTGATCTGGGGGATATTACCGTATTGTGAACGTACCTGATCATCTGCATTCAGTACACCATCCTCGTTATAATCCTGATAAATCAGATCACCTGGTTTTACACCAGGAACATGTGGATTGCTATCGATATCTGCCTGTGTGCGGAAGATCCCTATAGCATTGTATAAAAGATATGTATTTAAAGGTCCGCCGGTTTGTCTCTGGTAATCCAATGTACCCGCTGCTTCGTCAATAAAGATGATTTTGCTTTTTGCATAAGTAAAGTTACCGGAAACGCCCCAGTTAAATTCACTGCCACTATGGTTGTAACCCAATGTTGCCTCAAAACCTTCATTATTTACCTTACCTATGTTTTCAGAAGGTACAAGGGGATCTGAAGTCGATGTTTTAAAAGGATTAACTATCCCTGAAGAACCAGGCAGGGAAGCATTTCGTGTAGTCAGGATGTCAGAACGTTTTTGTTTGAAGTAAATGGCTTCAAACGTAAAATGCTTAAGAAAAGAGGCATTGATACCTATATCCAGCTTTTTCGACACTTCCCATGTTACATTTGGATTGGCCAGTTTAGCCAGCGTAACACCGGGCTGAATGGTAGTAGTATTGTTGCTGGGAACATAGGCCACAAAACCATTGCCGGCGAGCGTATAATTATCATAGAACTGGAAGCCTTTGATATTATCATTACCCAGTGTTCCATAAGAAGCCCTTAACTTCAGTTCGTCAAAGAAATTTACGCTTTCACTGAACCATTTTTCCTTATTGATACGCCATCCTGCAGAAATAGATGGGAAATTGCCCCATTGTTTACCCTGCGGAAAAAGTGAAGATCCGTCACGGCGGTATTGTGCTTCCAGCAGATACTTTTCATCATAAGTATAAGCAACTCTGCTGATGATACTTCTGCGCGTATAGTTTGTACTGTAACCGGAATTCAGATAATCGGTTGCTGCAGTACCGCCCTGCGATAATTCAGGAAGTTGTGTAGACAGGTAGTTGAAACGCTGTGCATCAAAAAATTCAAGATTGTTATTGCTCTGCTCATAACCTACGAAGGCGTTGATATCATGCAAACCGAAACGGCGTACAAAATTCAGCTTGAAATTGGAGGTGATGAGTGATTCTCTTTTCTGTGCTTCTGTTAAGGTGGCTTTATTGTTGTTTCCCCCTACCGTGCTCGGTTTATAGGTTCCTGTTGAAGGTTCATAAGTATATAATACATAGGGCTTACTGAAGGTCTTTTTAAAATCATTTGATCTGTCAACTGCAAAAAATCCATCTACAGATAAACCCTCAATCCCTGGAATCTGGTAACTGCCCCTCAGGATCGCATTGAATACCTGCGTCGGATTATTACTGGTACCGCCCAGGTCAGTGCCCAATACAGCAGGATTCAGATTTTCTATACCCGTAGTAGGCAGCCCATTTGTATAAAAAGCCGCAGCAGTAGGTTTAGAACGGTATAAAGAACGGAAAATATCATTTGCTGACGTCACAGGGAACTTTCTGCTTTCCTCACGACCAGACAGCGATAAACCTACTTTCAGTCCTTTACTGATCGTTGCATCAATGTTTGACCTGAAGTTATATTGTTTATAAGTGGCAGCACCGTTTTTGTACAAGCCATCCTGGTTAATGGTACCCAAGGACATATAATATTTTACATCGTCCGTACCACCATTTACAGATAAGCTATGCTGACTCTGTGTGGTTGTCTTTTTTAAGACTGTTTTGGCCCAGTCTGTATTTGGATATAACAAGGGATCAGAACCATCCCTGAACTTCTGAATCTGTTCATCAGAAAAAGACTGATTTAGTCCGCCGCCAGCATTCGCATCATAACTGATTTCATTCATCAGCTGTGCATAAGTTGCTGCATCTGCCATTTCTGGCAAACGTGTAGGGGAGGTGAATCCCTGATTAAAGCTATAGCTGATGGTAGGCTTACCTGTTTTACCTTTTTTGGTGGTCACCAGAATTACTCCATTTGCCGCACGGTTACCGTAAATAGCTGCCGACGCGTCTTTTAATACGGACACACTTTCGATATCATTCGGGTCGAGACGCTCAAATCCGCCAACCTGCCCCGGAACACCATCTACTACTACCAGTACATCGGTATTGCCGGTAGTTGCCACACCCCTCACCGTAATTTTGGATCCGTCATATCCCGGTTCTCCGCCCCTGTTATTGATAATTACACCGGAAAATCGGCCAGCCAGCGAATTGGATAAGTTTGGCTGCGGACTCTTCACGAGGTCGGCACCCTTAACTTGTGAAATAGAGCCTGTTACTGTTTCTTTTTTCTGCGTGCCATAACCTACAACAACCAGTTCATTTAAATTACGGTCGTCGCTTTGCAGGGAAACATTGATTTCCGTTTTACCATTTACGGCAATTTCCTGAGTCACAAATCCTACGGCAGAATATTGCAGTATGGCAGTAGTGCCGGGAACATTGATCTGATAGTTTCCTTTTCCATCAGTAGACGTACCAGAAGTGGTATTTTTAATTCTGACGCTGATCCCCGGGAGGCCTGCATTATTGCTGTCTGTGATTTTACCCCTGATGACAGTAGCCTGCTGGGCAAATGCTGTAGTGCTGATCGCCAGGAACAAGAAGATTCCTGCGATAAATTGAATACTCTTTTTAGTAGAATATCTGTTATACATAATATTTTGGTTAATGTTGATACCTGATGAATTGCTCTTTTTTCAGCGAAACTCATGTATACCCGGAAGGGTTCCCGTGTAGAATTTTTCTCATACTTATATTTGGTTTAAAGATTTGCTGTTGTCATAAACGTCGGATTGACTATTGTAACAACAATGCTAAAGTCGCTAATTTACACCTGTGGCTGTGAGGGGTAAACTCTTAAAAAGAGAGGGGGATTTAAACAAAAAAGGAGTTATTTAGGGTCTTTTGAACGGATCAGAGATTTATTGAGCGAATACCTGCCATTAAAATTTTTCCGGTACTTCTTAATATAGTCTGACGGATTCATCTGGAAAACTTTGAAGAACTGTTCCCTGAAATAACGTGCATCTTTGATACCTACCCTGAAAGTGGTCTCCTGAACAGTCAGCTCAGTACTGATAAAAATCTCTGCTGCTTTCCGGAGCCGAATAAAACGGATGAAGCTATTGGCCGACTGTCCCGATATCGATTTTATCCGGGTATATAAATTAGAACGGCTCATCCCTATTTCTTCTGCCAGCATCTGGATACTAAAATTGGGATCGGTCATATGCGCTTCGACAATAGCAATACAGCGGTCAAGGAATTCCTTATACTCTGCAGAGATTTTCAGGTTGCCCGACCTGAGCGTGATTTCATTGTAGAAGTACTTTTGCAGTTCATTCCGGTTTTTTAACAGACCTTCTATCCGGGCAATCAGGATTTCCTTTTCAAAAGGTTTGCTGATATAATCATCTGCGCCGCATTCGATTCCCCTGAGTTTACTTTCTGAAGAGGTACTTGCCGTTAATAACACTACCGGTATATGATAAAGCGACGGATCCTGTTTGACGAGACGGCACAATTCAACACCATTCAGTCCGGGCATCAACACATCACTGATCACCATATCCGGTAAGTACTGGCGCACCATTTCCAGGCCTGTTTCTCCATTATCTGCCTCCAGCATTTGGAAATTGGCCCTAAACAACTGAACGATATATTCCCTGATCTGCTGATTATCGTCAATCACCAGAATTGTCTTTATCTCCGATGAGATATCTTCTTTCACATCAGAGCCCGGGGCCAGCAGATCCGGACTGGTATCCAGGTCATCCCTTTCTTCTCTTAACTCTTCCAGAATGACAGAACTTTCAGGCTGATCATCAAAAATAGGGGCATCACTAAAATGTGCATGTCCTTTCAACAGCGTAAGGCTGAAAATTGTACCAGCAGTCAGGCTACTGGTGTAACTCACCTTACCCTGATGGCGTTCAATAAAATTTTTCACCAGATATAATCCTACACCAAAACCTCCCTTTGCATAATTTTTATTGTTCTGTACTTTATAGAAACGTTCATAAATCCTGTCACCCACCTGCGGATCGATTCCCGTGCCCGTATCGGCCACTTTGATATAAACCGCAGCCTTGTCTTCATCCAGACTTAATACTACCCTCCCACCCTCATGTGTATGCCTGATGGCATTTGAAATAAGGTTAAATAAAGCGATCTCTACCTTTTCACGATCGCCATAAATACAAATATCCTCTGCCGAAGTAATGAATTCGTAACTGATGTTTTTCTTCGCTGCAAGGTGTGTGAAACAAAGGAATACCTCCTGGCAAAGATCGAATAGCTGAAGATAAACGATCTTCAGTTTATCCGCATCTGTTTCCGCCTTGCTAAATAACAGCAGCTGATCCACCAGGCTAAGTAGTCGCTTGGCATTCCTGTACACGATAGTCAGGCTCCCCAGATCTGCCTCCTGTTTTTTATCATCCAGTATTTCCCTGACCGGATTAATAATGAGCGTTAATGGTGTACGGAATTCATGCGAAATATTCGTAAAAAAAGACAGTTTATTCTCATGCAGCTCTTTTTCTTTCTGTGCTTCGATCCTGGCAATACTGATTGTGTATTTTAATTTTGCCTGATTGGATTTATACTGCACCAGCAAGTAAATCACTCCGGCAGTGATCAGCAGATAAACCGTGTAGGCCCACCATGTTCTGTACCAGGGAGGCAGCACTTCAATCCGCAGTGTAGCATAACTGCTTTGCCAGATATTATCCTGGTTCGTAGCCTTGACTTTGAATGTATAATATCCGGGTTCAAGATACCTGTAAGTAGCCGATTTCTGATATTTTACGTAATTCCAGTCTTTATCCAGTCCATCCAGTTTATATGCAAATTGTGCCGCCCTGGGATAAGCATAATTTAAGGCCACGTACTGTATAGAGAAGACGGACTCATCTGCTTCCAGCACAATGTGACCAGATTCACTGATATTTTTACTGTCAGACTTTTCATCTTCTCCATTTCCATAGAGCTGCAGCCCCGTAATCCGGATTTCCGGTTCCCCGGAACTTTGCACTATTTGTTTTGGGTAGAATAAGTTCCAGCCCTCTGTGCCTCCAAAGCAGATAAAATTACCCTGTTTACCTGAAATAGAGGATCCGGGATTAAACTGTCCACCCTGAAGTCCGTCTTTCTCATTATAATTATAGATTTTATGCTGTTGCAGCGCTACTTTAGATAGCCCGTCGTTGGTGCTGACCCAAATTTTTCCGGGTTCTTCTTCCTGAATCGCATAAACAGTATTATTAGCTAGTCCATTTTTCTCGCTGAACCTGCGTGAAGATTGCTTTTCTGTATCATATACCAGTAGTCCGTTCCCTTCGGTGCCAATCCACAAACGCTTCTGCGCATCCAGATAAAGCGCAAAAATGATTTCGCGTGAGAGGTCAACTACCTGTTTCTTTACCTGAGAGAAGGAATAAAACTTCTGTTCTGCTGTATTAAAATAATTGAGTCCACCACCATAGGTGCCCACCCAGATATTACCCTTACTGTCATGTGCCAATGAGCGTACATCATTGGAACTGATCTTACTGTTGGCAGTATTGTAGACCGTAAATTTATTTGTAGACAGATTCAACCTGTTCAGGCCGCCCCCATTAGTTCCTACCCAGATATTGTGCTGATTGTCCTCATGGATCACCCTGACATCGTTCCCGCCAAGCGAGCCGGCTACCTTATCATCATGCCGGAAATTGATGAAAGCATCAGATTTACGGTCGTATAAGGAAAGACCTTTACTGTAGGTACCGAACCAGAGGTTATTTTTGCTATCCTTATAACCATATAACACCGCATTTTCGGCTAGGCTGTTTTTACCAGCCCCCGCGCGGTATTTTTTGACCACCTCACCATTTGGTTTTGTTTTATAAATTCCGTCACCATCCGTGCCTAACCATAAGTAACCTTCATCATCCATACACATCCCATAATAGCGAAGGTAATTCTCTCCAAAATTATCCTTTACTTTTTTATGGAACCATTTGAATTTATCAGCCGTACGGCTGATCATAAATATGCCGTCACCATAAGTCCCTACCCAGAGGTTTTCTTCTTTATCAAGATACAGTTCCGGAACTGATCTGGGGGTAATATTGAACCCATTTTCGTATTTAAGTTGCTCAAATACCATATTTCCGGGAGTCTGCTCAGCCCTATGGGATAAATCCAGCTGATACAGACCGCCATCCTGCAGTCCTATAAACAGTTTCTCCTGACTATCCTGTACGAGCGAGAGAAACACATTACTGCTTAAGCCATAGTTTTTCCCTTCCAGTTTGTGGAAGCTTTTGGCCGTCCTGTCAAATAACCAGAGCCCGGCAGAAGTAGCAATCCAGATATTGCTGTGGTGATCACTATATATACAATTGACCCTGCTCGCCTTGTTTATTGCTGCATCAAAATTGACCTTTCCCAGAATTTTTCCATTATTCACCCTAAACACACAGATACCGGCATCTCTGGTACCTACCCATAAGAGACCATAGGCATCCTCGTAAATTTTAAGGATGCTGTTGCTGGTGAGCCCCTTCAGGTTTTTCATCAAATAATTGATGGATTTTCCCGTTTTACCGTCCAGAAAGGAAAACCCGTTTCCGCTGGTAGAGACCCAGAGGTTTCCAGCTTTGTTTTCCATGATATGACTTACATCAGCCTTTTTTGCAACTGAAAACCGGGGATCATTCTCAAAAGCTTCTGTTTTTGGGTTGAACTGATACAGTCCTTTTCTGGAGGAAATCCAAAATTTACCATGCGAATCTTTAAATATTTTCTGCACATAATTACTTGGCAGACTGAATTGCTGTTCGGGATCATATTTGAAGATTTTAAAGTCGACTCCATCAAAACGATTTAATCCATCTCCCGTGGCAAACCACATAAATCCTTTATTATCTTGCAGAATACTGTTTACTGCACCATAGGAAAGGCCTTCTTTTCTTGTATAATGCAATATTCTGCCGGAAGGGAACTGTGATGCAGCCTTTAGTGAAAGAAGAAAGAAAAACATCAACAGCAACTTCTTCATTTCAGGTTTTGTCTTTAAAATATGTGGCCGTCAAATATATGGTTTTATTCAAAAACCCTTACTCCTATTTACCCTATCCCTTTCGTTAATTAATTTACTATTTTTAAAACATGAAATTTCCGTCTCTAAGAAATGTAATCTCAGATATAGCAACTGTCATCAGGCGTTTCCCTTTTGAAATGCTGTTTGCTGTTATTGGCACCATTGCAGGCATCTGTTTAACTGAACTTTCCAATACAGCTACCCTTGCTGAAACCTGGTGTGTAAGAACTTTGATGACTGCTAATCTTGGTCTGCTCATTAGTTTGTCGACCACTCTTTATGCCGAAAGCAGAAAAATAAGCGGAAAGCATTTGATGCTGTATAAAATAATTACCGCATTATTGGCAGCAGGACTTATTTTCCTCATCAATCCTTATGTGAATAAAGCAGATTATATCCGGTTCTTTTTACTGAGTTTTGGTTTGCATCTGCTTGTTGCATTCGCTGCTTTTCTGGCACCCGGACAAATCCAGGGATTCTGGCAGTTCAACAAAACACTGTTTCTAAGATTCCTGACCAGTGCCTTATACAGTGCCGTATTATTTGGGGGTATATCTGCTGCACTTGGTGCCATGAACTTCCTTTTCAATTTCAAGTTTGAATGGGATACTTTTATGATCCTTTTCATCAGTATTACAGGACTGTTCAGCACGCTGTTTTTCCTTGCTGGTGTTCCTGAAGATACTGCTGCACTGGATAATGATCTTTCTTACCCTAAAGGACTGAAGATTTTTACACAATATGTGCTGATCCCACTGGCAACATTGTATGTAATCATTCTGCTGGCCTATGAAATAAAAATCCTGGTGCAATGGAACCTGCCAAAAGGATTGGTATCCAACCTGATCCTGGGCTATTCTGTATTCGGCCTCCTTTCGCTGCTGCTGGTTTTTCCTATCAGTCACCAGGAAGAAAATAAGTGGATCAAGACCTTTTCCCGCAGCTTTTACTTCCTGATGCTTCCGCTGATCGTCTTGTTATTCATCGCAGTAGGCACACGTATCTTCAGTTATGGGATTACCGAGTTCCGTTATTTTTTAATCCTGCTGGCCTGCTGGCAATTGTTTATCGCATTATACTTCCTTTTTTCGAGGAAACAGAATATCAAGCTGATCCCGATCTCCTTATGTATCTGCACATTATTATCTATTTATGGTCCGCAGAGCGCGTTTTCTGTATCTATGTATTCCCAAAAACGCATCCTGCTTAACATACTGAAAAGGAATGGCCTGTTGAAGAAGGATAAGTTAATCCATTCAGGTGAGCGAAAAATCGCAAAAAAAGAAGGTGAGCTGGCAGTAGAAAAAATAGAATACATGATCAATAATTATGATTTAAAAGTATTCCAGCCCTACGTTAAAAAAGACCTGGAATTGGTAAGTGATTCTTTAAGCAAGCTAAAAAGCACTAATCAGCGCGGTTCAATCGACAACTATGAGCTGAAAACAAAAAAGCTTTTATGGATCACCAGTTATCTCGGTCTAAATAAATTTGTTGGTTACAGGTACGACTCGGATAAATCGACATCAGATTTGAAGACTAATTATTATATCACTACGGAGCGCAATGGCATTGTGGATGTGAAAGGTTACGATCTGATGGTAAACAGCAACAGTTACCAGAATGAAACCAGGGGTCAATTGATCGGCGGCATCCGTATAGTAGAGGATGGAACTGAAAATTATCCCGCGCTGAAACTGAATGGAGAAAAGGTAGTATTTGACCTGCGGGCTTTGATGACAGCTATAATGAAAGATCAGACGAAGTTAAAATCTTTCGCAGGCAGCGAGGAAGATCCTTACGATGCGGATTATATCCTGCCACCAAACCACCTCACATTTACGAAGGAAACACCGCATTATACGGTAACCCTAAAGGTCACCGATATCAGGTTTTTAATTGATCATAAGAAAGTGGTAGAAGAGATCAATTATGCGACTACAATTTACCTGATAAAAGTAAACAACAAGAAATAATAAAAGGCCGGAATGCCAATGTGAAGCCCAATTTTTTATACAAATTTAGCTTTTACATCAACATTCCGGCCCTTATATCTACACCGGATCTATTACTTTTTCAACGTAGTCTCGTAGATCGTTTTACCTTCGTGATTAATCACTTTTGTGTTCAATCGGTTACGGTCTACTGAAAAATACATAAATCCATAGTCTGCCGCTTCAAAACGACTGTAGCTGACACCACCAGTAACAGGTGTAACTTCAGAACCTGAACCGGAGATAAAATGATGCGTAAAACCTTCAGTTTTGAGGTGCTGCTGTGAATGGTCATGCCCCGAAAGATAAACATCTACCTTTTGGCGCTCAAAGATTCCCAGCAACACTTTTCTTACGGCCAAGGTATCGTAATTCTTGATTCTCGGACCAACTGTATAGATCGGATGGTGACCAATCACCATTTTCCAGCGCACATCAGGAGAAGCCTCTTTTAACGTTTTCTCCAGCCACTCCAATTGTTTGTCCGGCTGCTGTCCCGCTACATGAGGACCGTATTCTGAGTTGCTATAAAACTCAGGAATCATTGGATTGGTATCAATAAATACCATCAGCATTTTTCCGCCATCAGGGCCATGAAGTCTCACTTCTTTGGAGTAATACCTGGCTGGCATTTTCCACCTGCGACTAATCTTACTGTAACGCACCTGTGCATCCGGATCGGATTTATAATCATGGTTCCCTAAAATAGGATACCAGTCCCATTGCAGAGCGAATTCAGTATAGATATTCTCGTAAGAATAATGCCACAGCGGATCATGTTCACTCGTTACCCCGCTCGGGTAAAAATTATCACCGAGCGACAGGATAAAATCGTTAGGATTTTCCGTAGCCCATTTCCCCATCTGTCTCGCAACAGGCAATTGATGATCTGCACCATTCCGGCCCCAATCACCTATTGCCATAAAATGAACCGGATAATCATCTTTCAGTTGTCCAAGGACAGAAAGATCCTCCCCCTCCAGATGGGTTTCACCTGTTGTGGCGAAGGATTCCAGCGGACCAAGCAAGCCGGCTCCTAAAGCTGTAAGTGCTGTATTTCTGACAAAGTCTCTTCTCTTCATGTGCTGATGATTAGTAACCAGGGTTTTGTACCAGCTTGCTGTTTAATACCAGCTCAGTTGCAGGTATAGGGAAAATCCTGAAGTTCACACTTTCATTTCCGGCTTTGAATCCCCATTTACCTTCATATTTACCAAAGCGGATCAGGTCATTCCTTCTCCAGCCTTCCCAGGCTAGTTCTCTACCCCGTTCTAACAAGATATCATCCAAAGTAAGACTGGTCAGGGGAACTGTTACGCCAGACCTGGCACGGATATCATTCACCAATTTAAGTGCAGTTCCCGCATCACCACCCGTTCTTAGCAATGCTTCAGCTTTCATTAAATGCACATCAGCTAATCTGAATATGGGCATATCATTGTTCTGAGCTCTTGTAGAGGGATTTGTATTCGGATCCGGAAAGAATTTGATGGAACGTACACCTCTGGATATTCCTCCGATTTCCGGCCCCACATCCATCGTAGCCTCATCTGTGAGAATGATCTCCGGGGTGAAGTTTAATGGTCCTGTTCCGTTTTTAATCTCTTTTCCATCAGCACCATATTGTATACCCGCAAGCCATAGCGCATTACGTTTATCCTGCGGTAAATTAAATGTATTATAAAATTCAGCGATCGTACACATGGCATTACTCGGACTAAAAGGAAGGTTGTATTTTGCTCTCAGCGTGCTGTGCAGTGTAAATCGGGTCACTGAATTTCCCGGAGAATAATTGGCATCGTAAACAGCTGAAAAGATAGTTTCACTGTTTGGTCCGTTGTTCGCCGCAAACAGGTCGTTATAATTGGCAACAAGCGTCATCTTTGATTCCGTCATGATTTTATTACCATACTCGAGCGACTGTGCATACATCGCTGTTCCGGTATAATATTCTGCATTGAGATACAATTTCTGCAGCAGCGCATATGCCATCCATTTGGTCGGGTGACCATAGTATTTCTGTTCTACAGTCGCCGGTGCAGGCAGCTGCTCCGCTACGGCAAGTAATTCGGTTTCTATGAATTTGAAAACTTCCGTTCTGGTCGACTGTTTTGGCTGTTCTGCGGCACCAAATGAAGTGATCGGCACATTTCCATACATATCCATCATATAGAAGTAGAACAATGCTCTCATGGCACGTACCTCTCTCACAAAAGAGGTTTTGAGCTCACTATCAGCTGCATTTTGCAGCAGGCTCAATACCCTGTTGCAATCACTTATCCCTCCAAATCCCCATTCCCAGGAAGCTTTAACGATATCATGCGCAGGTGTCCAGGTGTGTTTGTGCAAAGTTAAATACCTTCCCTGGTCGTAATAACCCCCATTGCGGGCAGTGATGATGGCTTCATCAGTACTCAGTTCACCCATCCGCCAGATGTCAGTACCAAATGATCCGGTAAACTTTTTATATATCGTTCCTGTAGCGGCCAGTAAATCATCCTGACTAACGGGAAAATTCTCACCAGTCGGCTGCGCCTCCACTTTTACATCTAATTTAGTACAGCTCCCTAAAGTAATCAGAGAGAGTGCTGCCATTGTTATAATTTTTTTCATCTGTTTATATATTTTTTGAAGAAGCTATCATGATCTGCTCATTCCCTTGTGTGCGTTGAAAGATCATAATGGTTTCCAGTTGATTTTTATTTGATATTAAATACTAAGGTTTAATCCGAACATGACAGACCTAGTTTTAGGATAAAAATTACGGTTATCAATACCCGGTGTCTGACCAGCCATATTTATTTCAGGGTCTACACCTTTGTATTTTGTAATAATAAACAGGTTATTTCCTGAGGTATATAAACGCAGTGATTTATTTCCTTTCAGCGTAAATGAATAACCAAGTGTGGCGTTCTCCATTCTCAAATAAGATCCGCTTTCCAAATACCTGTCAGACACAAATTGTGCAGTATTGTCTTTGATCGATTCAGACAAGGTCATCACCGGTATATTGGTCTGGTGTGCATAAATCGGTGCATTCATATCTGCCAGGGTAGCATTCAGAATTTTATTTCCATACACACCACGTACAAATACATTCAAATCGAAACGTTTGTATTTAAAGGTATTGTTCCAGCCGTATAATAGTTTTGGCTGTGCTGAACCGGTAATTGCAAAATGTTCAAAACCCGTATTTGAAGTGGAGGCATTACCGTCCTTATCATAAAACATAGATACTCCGGCCTCATTTTTACCCGCGTAACGCAGGGTATAAAATGAACCTAATGGATAGCCTTCTTTAATGATCTGGAAACCGCTGATACCCGACTGTCCCCTGCCGCCAAAATTGGCTGTAAAAAACTGGTCTGCCCTGATATCACCTTTTGAAATGGAAGTGATTTCATTTTTATTATGCGATAAGTTCACGCTCGTAGTCCAGCTGAAATCTTTTGTTTTAACAGGAGTAGTATTCAAGGTCACTTCAATCCCTTTGTTCACCATCGAGCCAACATTGGCTGTTAATACATTAAATTGATATTGCGTAGTGGAAACACTGTAAGGAGCAATCAGATCAGTCGTTTTCTTATTGTACACATCGATGGAACCGGTTAATTTGTTTTTGAACAAACTGAAATCAACCCCGGCATTAATGGTAGCGGTACGTTCCCATTTCAATTTCGTATTTTCATTCTGGATGGGTCCCACAGCTTTCAGCCATTTACCATCAGCATAAAAATAATTGGCATCCTGAGCGCCATAAACCAGTTGGGTTGTATAGGCATTAAAGCCTAATGAGTTACCCGAAACACCATAACCTGCACGCAGCTTCAGGTTGCTCACAAAATTGACATTCTGCATAAAATCTTCCCTGTCGATATTCCATCCGGCCGATACAGAAGGGAATAAACCCCATTGCTCATCTTTCCCGAAAGCCGAAGATCCGTCACGTCTTAAGGTAGCCTGCAACAGGTACTTTCCTTTATAATCATACATGGCACGACCATAAAAGGAGATCAAACGTAAAGTAGAAATATAATTATTGCCATAATTCACTACCGTATTACCATTGCCATTGCTCAGGCCAAGGTTGTTCCACAGCAGATCATCAGAAATAAAATTTTGTCCCGAAGCCTGGAAACCATCTCCGCTGCGGTTTTCCTGCCATGAGTAACCTGCCAGTAACTTCATATTATGGTCACCAAATGTTTTATCATAATTGAAGTACAATTCAGCAATGTTCTGGGTGTTTTTAACCGCTGCTCTTTCCGCATAACCTTTCAATCCCTGTGATAGCATTGAAGCTTTGTTGCGATACAAATTATCATTTACCTGTTCTCTCTGCATGGATGCCATTGCGGTAAAATCCAGGCCCTTAAGAATGTTCAGTTTCGCAGATCCGTTAACCAGGTAAAGGTCTGTTTTGTTTTGTATGGTATTGTTGTTGAGCAGTGCAACCGGGTTATAATAACCACCGGTACCTGTTGTCCGTGAGTAATCTTCGGAGTAGCTGCCATCAGCTTTTCTAACACCTACCGTAGGCAGGTACGTGAACATATTGTTATAAACCTGATCGGCAATTTTATCTGTAGTGGTATTACTGTTGGTTACGCCAAGATTTAGTTTTAACCTGTCTTTCAGCATCCGCTGCTCCATATTGGCACGTACAATAAAGCGCTCCAGGCCCGAAGTTTTAATGATACCCTGGTTATTCAGGTAATTTACACTTCCGCTATAAGAAGTATTTTCGCCCCCGCCACTCAGGTTAATGTTGTGGTTGTGTGAAAATCCTGTTTTAGTGACTTCTTTAAGCCAGTTTGTATTGCTGCCATCATCGTTCACAGCATCAAGTGTTTTACCATTATCTTTAAGATAAGCACGCAGCTGATCTCCACTGGCCATTTCTATACTGTTGGAAATCGTCTCCGAAGCGGCATAAGCACTGTATGACAGATGAGGTTCTCCCTGCACCGCCCGGCGGGTGGTGATCATGATGACACCATTTGCAGCTCTTGAGCCGTAAATTGCTGTGGCAGACGCATCTTTGAGTACTTCCATGCTGGTAATATCATCTGGCGCCACCAGGTCTATCGACGCACCAGGCACGCCATCTATTACGTAAAATGGTTCCTGTGCACCTTCTCTGAAACTGGAAGGACCACGAAGGATAACTGAGGGTTTATCGCCCGGATTACCACTTCTGGTGATGTTTAATCCGGCCACTTTACCTTGCAGCAATTGTCCGGCAGAACTCACCACGCCTGTATTGAAATCCTCGCGTCTTACCGAAGTTACAGCACCGGTAATTTCATTACGTTTACTTTTGCCGTAACCAATCACTACTTCCTGCAAACTCGTTTGTGCTTCCTTTAGCTTTAATGTTAAAGCTACCTGCTGACCAGCAGTTAAGGTGTAATTAGACAATGTATCTGTCTGGTATCCCATATAGCTGAAAATAAAACGGTAAGGTCCGCCTGCAGCGAGATTGCTGAATGTAAACATCCCCTGGGCAGAAGAACTGGTGGTTACAGATTTACCCGTACCCTGGTGCTGTGCACGAATACTTACCCCTGGTAAAGGCTGTCCGGAAACATCCTGAACTACCCCCTTTACGGGAACTTGCTGCGCATACAACAGATTTGCCGAGCCTACAAGGCCAAGTAAAGTGATGCGTCTTAAATACCTGGTAATTTTTGAATACATAATTTTTAATTGAGATTGGTTCGTTTAATGATTTGTTTTGATGACCTCCTGAGCCCGCTCCCATGCATTGGATAAAAGCTGCAGGAGAATTTGTTATTTGTTTTTTTGCAATATATATTCCTGTGCTGTGCCTCTTGATAAAGACATATTATTGATCAGACAAATCATATTCAATACACTTTCGATACTTTCCGTCTTGGTATTGACTTCTCCTGTATAAGTGATATTGCCAATTTCTTTGCTGTTTGCCTGAATTTTAACCTGATAGGCACTGCTTAACATCGTAACTACCTTTACCAGAGGAATATTTTTCATGATGATCAGGTCACCCTCATGCGTCAGGGAAGTCTCAGGAATGATTTTTACAGCCTTTGGTTGTTTTATGGAACTGGCTAGCTGCGACTGACGGTCGTAGATCAATCCGGATTCTGCTTTTGTTAAGTATACCGGTTGCTGTTTTGAAGTAGCAATTTCTGCTGAAACAACGATTTTTCCTGTATGCAGTTTTACCGAGGTCCGCTCTTTTCCTGCGACAGTGTTAATGGTGAACGACGTACCCAGGGCAGTTGTTTTTAGTCCACCTGCGTATACGCTGAATGGTCGCGCAGGATTTCTTTTCACCTTAAAATAGGCTTTACCAACCAGGTATACATCACGCAAAGGTTTGGAAAGTCCTTTTTCATATCTCAGTTTACCCTGCGGATAAAGCGCAACTACGGAAGAATCCGGAAGTGGAATATGTTTTACGGCAGCAGTAGTATTCGAAACTTCATCCCATTGAACAGGCTGAGCAGCAGTATTATTTTTTACGGCGGCGGTATTGAAATTTTTAACAGGCTGAACAGGATTCCAGTCGCGCTCAATAACCCAGGCAAATACCAGTAACAGGCAGGCCGCAATAGCGTATTTGCCTGCAGTATAAAAACCTGACCATATGCGTAGTTTCCGTGCTGCCGCATTTTCCTTCAGTTCGATCAATTGCAGTATTCGCTGCTGCATTTGGGCAGATTGCTTTGCTGACAATTCATCAGCAGGCTGATGTTGTTCCCACTCCTCATTACTGAAGAGATCATTGATGATTTCAGGATTTTTAAAGAGTTTTTTTCTGAGTTGTTCAGTGCCGCGTTTTCTAGCCTTCATAACCGTATTACGCAGGCCAAACACTTATCCCCTACGAGTTAACAATTATTTAATATGTACTATAGGAAAATCGTGTACATATACTGCCTGAGGCGGGATAAGACTTTCCCGATGTGATTCTCTACAGTTTTAGGAGAGATGGAAAGGATTTCAGCAATTTCCTTGTGTGAGAGACCTTGTTTCCGGCTTAAATTGAAAACCATTTTACGAATACGCGGGAGACTATCTATCTCATTTTCGAAATGTTTCAACATATCTTTACTCTCGATCATTTTGATCAGGCTGTCAGAAAAAGGTTGCTGTGCTGATTCCGTATTGTACCTTGATCTGGTTGCTTCTTTCCTTAATTCACTGATCATCACCTGTCTTGCTATGCCAAATAATTGCACATTTAATGGCACATCTTCACATAAGACTGTACGGTGTTCCCAAAATTTAATAAAGGTGAGCTGTACCACTTCAGTTGCGATAAAATCTGATTGCGTTTTGTGATGAATGAAGCTGTAGATTTGCGCATGATAACAGCGGTAAACCGAGTTAAATACACTCGGATCACCGTCCTTTAATCCGCATATTTGATTCTGGTCCATTAACAGGCAAAAGTATTTTCTTTGGTCAAAAGAAAGATACGACTATTATTAAGCTTATATGAAATTTAGGTTAAAAAATTCATAGAAAATAATAGAAACGAATTTGTGTACTAATTCTTCACCCTGTTCTTCTCACTTTCAGCACCAGACTCCTCATGTTTTGCAGGTGTACTGAATGCTTTCCCAAAACGGTAGCTTAAAGACAATACTGCCGTTCTTGAATCGCCCTTGTTTACCCAATTGGCCGATGTTTGTGCCAAATTATTGATAATCCCCCTGTTGATCTTGCTATAAAACAAATCATTACCACTCAATTTCAGGGTCGTGCTCGCGGAAAGTTTCTTCTGCACCGCGGCATTTGCCTGCCAGAGTGTTCCCAGCACAAATTGCGCATCAGTTATTTTTGTACGGTAATTACCGCTCAGCTCGCCGTCCCATCCCTTACCAAATCCTAATTTCACATTTGCACTGGTATAACAGAATGTTCCGCTCGTATTTAATTTTCCTGTGTAAAAATCTGTTTTAGTGGTGATGTTAGTCAGCTCCGCATATAGATTTATGCTCAGCCATTTAGCAGGATCAAAGGTTCCGTTAAAAGAGAGGCTCTTTACAATTTTACGGCCCAGATTGCCCGGCCTGCTGTAATAAATGCCCTCCAGTATTTCTATTGTTTCGTTCACATCATCCTTTGTATTCGAATAACTTAAAGTGGTGGTATACTTACTTTTATACGTATGCGACAATTCCAGACTTTGCGTATAAGAAGGTTTTAAGAAAGGATTACCCTGGTAGTACGTAAATTTATCCAAAGGCGATAAAAAAGGATTCAGATCTTCATAATACGGCCGGTCTATTCTTCTTCCATAATTGATGCCGACCTGGTGAGTGGCAAGCGTATCGAATTTGTACAGCAGATATAACGTAGGAAAAAGTCCGGTATAATTCCTTTTAAAAGAAGAATCTGCTTTCAGTAAGTTACCTAACTGATTGCCATCGGACATGGTATTTTCTGCCCTTAAGCCCACCTGGACAGAGAGTTGCTTCATCTCCCTGTTGAAATTGATATAGCCGGCATTGATGTTCTCCTTGTAAAGGAAATGGTTACTCTTATCGTAATCCTGCTCCGTTAGCCCGTTAACAGTTGTACGATAGTCGGCCACATTATCTGTTTTGGTATAGCTCGATTTCAATCCTGCAGCAAACTTCCAGTCGTTTTTTAATGGTAATGCGTAATCTGTTTTTATCGAATAAATATCAATGTTGGAAGGTAATGCCCCGTCCAGCCTGTCCTGAGATTTAAGGCTCTGGTCAGCAAAATAACTGGAATTATAAAACACCTGGTTAGTTTTGTTCCTGTAAGTCAGGTAATCTGCATCTGCAGTGATACCGTGTCCTTTTTTATCAAACTGATGGCGGTAGTTGAGGTTAAACCCTCCATTTCTGAAATTCAGTTTATTGATATTATCTGCAGCAATGGTAGAATCCAGCACCTGCGCCGAATTTAATAAGCTGCTGCGACTATTTTTCACTTCAGTGGACTGCCTTGAAATACCGGTGACGACTATTCCCCATGTCGTATTTTCCGAAGCATAATAATCGGCACCTGCTTTTAAATTATAACTGTCCCCTTTTCTGTTGGCATAGGTGTTTTGGTTGAAATATGTTTTCGGACTGTTATCCGCATTTCTGTAAATCCGGTTAATGTCCAGGTCCATAAAATTACTGTTATGGCTATAGTTCAGGTTGGTAAAATAGTTGAACTTTTTATCCCTTATATTGAAGTTGATACTATTGATCGTTCTCGTTTTCTTGCCCTGTGTAACACTTAAATTCAATCCTCCGTTAAAACCCTTCAGTGTACCTTTTTTTGTTTTGATATTGATTACCCCTCCATTTCCCGCTGCATCGTATTTAGCCGGAGGATTAGTCATGATCTCCAGTTGCTCCATTGAAGAGGATGGTAAAGATTGCAGGTAGCTCTCCAGGTCAGCCCCGGTCAGGTAGGTAGGTTTATCATCGATAAAAATAGTTACCCCGCTTTTTCCCTTCAGACTGATGTTGCCGTTCTGGTCTACAATTACACCCGGAGATTTACTTAATACATCCAAAGCACTAGTTCCCGCATTGGCAATTAATGCATCTACATTCACAACCACCCTATCCAGTTTCTGTTCAATAAAAGCTTTTTTGCCCGAAATGCTGACCTCTTTGAGTGCTTTGCTGGTCGCCCCCAATTTAAAAACACCCAACTGAACCGATTTACTATTGCTATCTAAAGAAATCATTTGCGTTGCACGATTTTCATAACCTAAAGCGGACATACGGATAAAGTAATGACCAGCTTTTAATTTAGTGAATTCGAATACGCCATTTCCTTCCGTAAATCCAGTTTTTACCACGGCCGAATCTTTAGCCGAAAGAAGCAGCACGGTAACCAGATCTATCCCTTTGCCATCAGCATTCTGAATACTTCCTGTGATGACAGCACCATTTTGTGCAAAAGCCGGATTTTGGGCAATAAAGATCCAAACAGCTACAAGAGCTATTATTTGTTTGAGCATGTTGAGGGGATATAAAGCGTTTTAAAGATGGGAATACCTATCCGATTTGTTATAACGAGGGTTGAGTAACCAGCTAGTTGCTGGTTACTCTTGTTTCGATTGTTTGGTTAGGACTTTTAAGGAATTTTTTAACATATTTCTGGCGCATAGCGTCAGATTGTGCTGTTCCGTTTACAGTCAGCTCATTTTTATTGAGCTTATAGCTCATGTTTTTTGTATCCCTGATCAAACCGTCTTTAATCAATTCGTTTTTTATCGCTTCCGCCTGAGTCATATTAGGTGCGGGTGGAACAGGAGGCAGATTCGGCATCTTTGGCGCACGCGGAACATTTGGCATAGCAGGCATCGCTGGCATAGCAGGCATAGCCGGTACAGCAGGCATGGCAGGGACTGCAGGTATAGCGGGCATTTTAGGCATATTTGGTGCAGTTGGTGCGCCAGGTATACTTATACTAAGTGGAATATTCTGCCCGTTTGAAGACGAATAAGTATAAGCGTGCCCTGCTTTAGCCGAAAACTTAACAGTTTTGGCTTCTTCCTTGGCTGCTTTCGCTTCCTCTTTTGCCGCGAATGCTTCTTGTTTTGCGGCCCATGCTTCCTGTTTCGCTGCCCAGGCCTCTTCTTTTGCAGCTCTCACATCTTCCTTTGCAGCAGCAATTTCTTCTTGTTTACTCCACTCTTCTTCTGAAAGGTTATTCCTTTTAACGGTGGTTGTGGACGCAGTAGTTGCCGGTTTCTTTTTGGAATGCTTGACCAGCGTTTTGGTTTTACTCTTTGCTGAAGTATCCTGCCTGCTCACATTGTTGATTTGTTCAATTTTTATTTTCTCTGCTTTAACAGGTTTACTGATTTGTGTAAATGCTGCGGTAAAAAGCAAAGTAAACACAAGACTCGTCGTCAGCAATGTTTTTTCCATCCCATTCAATGAAGTACTGTTATTGAATACGATTCTGCTTATGCGCTGAACCAACTGGTTTTTCCTTCCGGTGATAGCCATGGTTAATTCAGGCGTATCTGTCTGGAACTCCTGACAAGAAATGAGCGCCTTGATATAATCCTGTTTATTTCCGGTGCAAGACAAGGCCAGATCATCACAGCAGTTTTCTCTCTCTTCTCTGATGAGCTTAGAAATCCATAATACAGCCGGATTGAAAAAAAATACAATCTCCACAAAGCTTTGCAGGATGTTTACGATATAGTCGCTGCGTTTCACATGAGCCAGTTCATGACTGATGATCGCTTCTACTTCGGCGGTCGACAAACCATTCAACAAACCTAAAGGCAGTAAAATTACCGGTTTAAAATGACCAGCTACCAGTGGCACCTTAGCCAGTCCTGATTGCAGGATCTTAACCGTTCTGCTGATTTCAAGTTTAGCAGAAAGCGTAATTACTTTTTCGTCCCAGTACCTCCCTGCATCAAACACACGTGTTTTCTTCAGATAAGATACGGAGTGTATGCCTGCAAGCAACTGTATACTGCGTGCAAAGATAATCAGAAACCAAACCAGCACGATCTGCGAAGAATAAGCTACCCACAGGTTCATTAAACGGTCTACCTGACTGTTCACATCTGTGACTGCACGTACAGCAGATGGAGAATTGTTCACAGGTACAGTGATTGAATCACCCAGACCCACCACGTGACTTTCAGTTGCGGGAGCGGAAATGACTGACTGATAAAACAGACCGGCCATCACTAAAACATATATACCCAGACAGGCAGTGAGCAGATTGTACCGCAAAACGGCTTTCTGCTTTTTAGTAAGCATGATCACCAAACTGGTGATTACAGCTAAGATCACACCCACCCAGAGGGAATGAAATAAAGTCACACCCAATGCATGTACCAGGTTTGACGGCAATAAATCTACAAGATGAAATTCCATAATTGTGGTTCTTAATTATTTTGAATTCTATTATTTATCTAATTTTTCAAGCATTTTTTTAATTGCTTCCAGATCTTCTTTTGAAGCCTTTTTGTTGCCCAGCACCTGCATTACCAGTTTTGAGGCCGATCCATTATACAGTGTATTTACAAAACGGTCCAGTAGCTGATCTTTTGTTTTATGCTCTGCCTCTACCGGGATATAAATGTGTTTCATCTGGCTTTCATCCCTTTTCAGGATGCCTTTATCCGCCATGATCTGCATTTGTTTCAATGTAGAAGTATAATTCACATTCCTGTGTTCATTTAGTTTATCATTGACAGTGCGCACTGTCGATGGGCCAAATTCCCATAATACCTGGAGAATTTCCAGTTCAGCTTTAGTTGGTTCAGGCAGCATATTTTCAGGAGTTATATGTTTCATATTTCAAAGGTAGGAAACTTTTCGTACGAAACAAGTATTATGATGAATATTTTAAAAAATAATTCATACAAGATCCTTTTCCCCAACAGTTTATGTCGGGGATCATATCTTTTTACATGTTAAAAGGGGAATAAACAGATGAGTGTTCGCTCCAAAGAACTGCAGCAAACAAAAACCAAATGAGTAGCTCTAAGAGAGCGATTAATGGAAATCTACACTGTAGGTGTTCGGCCCCCATCCACGGGGATACTGGTACCCGTTACGTATGATGCAGCAGGGGATGCCAGAAATGCGACCACATTTGCAATTTCTTCGGGCTGACCAAATCTTTTCATCGGTACTGTAGCTGCCATTTGGGCGGCAACCTTTTGCTCGTCGAGGTCTTGTTTCTCTGCTGCAGCTTTGACAAGACTACTCAATCTGCCAGTTTCCGTTAAACCTGGTAATACATTATTCACCGTAATGCCGAAAGCGCCTATTTCATTCGCCAATGTTTTTGACCAGGAGGCTACCGCAGCACGGATGGTATTTGACACGCCGAGATCAGGCAGAGGAGTGCGTACGGAAGTTGAAATGATATTGATAATTCGGCCGTAACCAGCTCCTTTCATCCCCCCTATCACAGCATTCACTAAAATTTGATTGCAAACCAAATGCTGACGGAAAGCATTTTCGAAGTCGGCCGCGGAAGCCGCTGTGATTGGACCGGATTTAGGTCCACCCGTATTGTTAATCAGGATATGAACGGTATGTTCTACTGCGATATCAGCTATAACTTTTTCTACTGTTAGTGTATCTGAGAAATCAGCCACACCATAACCATGCTTTTGTCCGGCTGAAGTATCTAAAAGCACCAACGACTCCTTTAGTTTATCTTCATTTCTTGCTATCAAAAAGCAGCTTGCACCTAATAGCGCTAATGCTTTTGCAGCCGCTAAGCCTATCCCCTGTGTACTTCCGCAGATAACCGCAGTTTTATCTTTCAATGAAATATCCATCTTTAAATATGAGTTGACAATCAACATAGATCTGTTGCTAATCTAACAAACAATATATAAAAATGATTTCAAAATAAAATTAGCTGATCACCATTTACAGATGATCAGCTGTGGAGGATAAAATTACCAGTGTCCGCGGTGATGACCGTGTCCATGACCATGGCCATGCGGACGATGTCCGTATCCGCCACCACGTGGTCCATCCTGTACCAAACATGAACTGAATAATGACACTGCAACCAGCAGCAACATTAAATTTCTAAATCTTTTCATCTGTATGTGTTTAAATTTTTAAAAAAATAACCTAACATAATATAGACATAGGACATTAGAGAAGGATTAATCACAATCATAATAATTATAAAAAATATTTCCCAAACAACTCATCTTGAACAGGTAATATTTGCAGCAGCAGCAATCCCCTTAAAAGGGCAATTTTTAGTCATATAAATTTGAAAGCGACAGTCATTCACTATGAATAATTATTTGAAATTTATTAAGATTGATGAATGTTCAATTACCCCAAAATATTTGCAGCTCACACATGCCATTCTGCAGGCTATAAGAAAGGAGGAGATTAAAAAGAATGACATTTTACCCTCTATAAATGAACTGAGTATCTTATTGGCAACCGCCAGAAATACGGTTGAAAGAGCCTACAAAGAACTAAAAAAAATGGGGCTGGTTACGCCCATTGCAGGTAAAGGGTGCTTTATTTCAGCTACGCATTTCAATAACCCAATTAAAATATTATTGCTTTTTAATAAGCTGAGTCTGCATAAAAAAATCATTTATGATGCCTTTGCTGCAACATTAGGAAATGAAGTAGCAATTGATTTCTATATTTATAACAACGACTTCAACCTCTTTAAAAAACTGGTGGAAGAGAAAGCAGATGCATATACAAAATGTGTGATCATTCCTCATTTCACCACTTGTAAAGAAAAGGGATACGCGCTGATTGATACCATACCCAAGAATAAACTTGTATTAATGGACAAACTTGCAGATCATATTACAGGTGATTTCACCGCTGTCTATGAGAATTTTGAAACTGATCTGTTCAATGCCTTGGAACAACTGCGGCCCAATCTGGCTAAATACCATACTTTGAAGATCATCTTTCCTGAAAATTCTTATTACTCCAAAAAGATCCTTTGCGGTTTCACCAATTTCTGCATGAAGTATGCATACAACAATCAGGTGATCAATTGTATTGCCACGGAAAAAATAGAAAGCGGGGCTGTTTATATTACCCTGATGGAGGACGACCTGGTCATCCTAATTGAGAAAGTGATGGAACAGGAATTAAACGTAGGAAAAGATATTGGGGTAATCTCTTATAACGAGACGCCTTTGAAAAAGATCATACTTGATGGTATTACTACTATTTCAACAGATTTTAAGATGATGGGAGAAAAAACAGCCGAATTTATACTGGCTAACGTTACCACACATCTCGCTATTCCATTCAGCGTAACTTTGAGAAATTCTCTTTGACGTTCTATATTATATTTTAAAAAAAAAGAGTGTAGATTAACTAACATATTATCAGTGTGTTGAAATATTTTCATTTGATCAGATCAGATAAAATGCGATGATTGAGAAAAATAAATTTGCATCTATAAATAATTGTTGTACTTTTGCAATCCCAACAACGAGATAGATTATTCATAATCGCCATCGTTGGTCAAGTTCGGGGTGTAGCGTAGCCCGGTATCGCGCCTGCTTTGGGAGCAGGAGGTCGTAGGTTCGAATCCTGCCACCCCGACTTAATAGATGTAAAAATCTAGCAAAAACCCTCTAAATGTCACAGTTTAGAGGGTTTTTTCATTTTTATCATATCATTGAGGGCATTATATATCAAGGAATTTATGCCCTATTCTACACCCTCTTATTTTCTCGTATTATTGTCTCTTTACGCAATGTAAATATCTGCTTTTCAGTTGATTAATTTTAAATCATGGTTTTTTGTGTCCTTTTGTTGGCTGTTGAAAAACATCAATAAAAAGAGAGGGCATAAATTGTCATAAAGGGACATAATTTATGAGAAGCCCAAATACATTCAGTGTCTCCTTTTTTCTGAAAAAAGATAAAAAAAAGATGGTAACGCTCCGTTATATGCTAGAATTACGGTTAATGGAGATTACAAGGATATTTCTACAAAACAATGGGCGCTAGTGTCTGCATGGAATCAAAAGGCACAAAAACTTTCTTGTAAAAGTGACGAGGACATCATCACAAAGGAAAAGATTCGGCTTAGATTTTTGATATTAGAACCGCCACCGTCACAATTTGTAAGAAAAATTAGTGTATTATAACACTAGCGTGAAAATTTACGCTTCATTGGTCTTCCAAGATCATATTATGCCTTTTTTTATATCTTAAAAAAACTAACTCATAGAGAGAATCCAAAGCATGATGACAAAACTTTCATTCCCCAATCGCAGCACGATTATTGTCGGTTTTTTTTTCATGAAAAACATACACCTTCAGTCATCAGAAAACGAATCCTGATCACTATTTACTAGCCACATTAATCATACCACCAATGTGTAATTTAGCTGATTTAAAAAAAACTATTCTAACCTATGGTTAAAATACGTGAACTTCTGAAATATTAATGTATTTTATCTTGTAGCGGCCTCATGGGAATAGCCTTTGAGCCATTTGAGCTTTCAGAACAAAATTATTCACTTAATCAAAGTTTTATGAAAGCATTAGTTTATTACGGCGCCAGAGACGTGAGAGTATCAGAGGTGCCCGATCCAAAGATCCAACAACCCACTGACGTTTTGGTCAGGATCACAACGACCAATATTTGTGGTTCTGACCTGCATATGTAAGAAGGACGAACCAACATGGAAGAGGGACGCATCTTCGGGCATGAAAATCTAGGGGAGGTTATAGAAGTCGGTAACGTAGTAGTTAATATCAAAGTCGGTGATATGGTGTGTATGCGATTTAATATCGGGTGTGGTCATTGTAAGAATTGCGAAAGTGGGCTCACCGCCTTTTTGACACCGAGCCGTTCACGGTTTTACAAGAGCTCTTGCGATCAGCTGGCCTTTGCTCTACAGATTCTTATAGGTGAGCTAACCTTGAATCGACTCGTTCCTCTCCCTTATCTTCTTTTCGCTGAACCGAGGCAGCGCAAAATAGATGTAGAGTAATACTATGGGAATAATACTAAATGCCACGTTCCAAAAAGAAATAATTAAGGCAGCTAAGTGTAGCACAGGGGCAATCGCATATTCTCTTGTCAGCAGTTTGACAAGTGCCGGGTCTGTATTTTCTTCCAAAAGTCCTTTCTTTCTGGTGGCATACCACCATACGCAGTTATAAAGTACTGTCATCAACACCAATATAGTATGATAGATCAATGCTGCCGTTCTTTCGTCTGGTTTGCCTACATGGCGTGCCAATAATCCTGTAGTGAAAGACTGGAGTGTGACAAACATTAAAAACAAGATATGTAATATGAGCAGGTACTGATCTGTCTTTTTTATATAAATAAACATGTTGTGATGGTTGGACCAGGCAACGCATATAAACAGGAAAGACGCGGCGAACGCAGCATAATGAGGCCAGTTTTTCAATATCTCTCTCAGCAGATCTGTTCCGGCTTCCGGTTTAGGCAATTCTGTGGCGAGTAGTGTTGCGGCAATAGCTAAAACAGCATCGCTAAAATATTCAAGCCTGTCAGTTGTTCGATGATTGTACATAAGATCCCTATTAAACTAATTGTTATTGCAGGTCTGAACTGAAAACCAAATATCTATTGATATCGGCCATTGATCACAACGATATTTTATGTGGTTGGATCGGGTAATATTTGAGATTATCGGGATCCGATCCAATCATATTCAACAGGCAAGTGATAGCGGTCGGCCTGTGCCGAATGCCGACCTGCGGTCACCGCCAGCTTTTGTTAGAGATTACTTAAAGGCAAGTATTTTTACTTTGTCAATCACTGGCGTCGAAACAAGTAGTTCGTCGGCGCTAGCCATCAGTGCTTTAGCGATTTCACCGCTTAGGTGGGCATCCCGACCGGCATCATCGGTAAATGTATCAAATATGCCAAAGGTAGAAGGTCCGAGCTGCAATGCATACCAGCGAATAGTACCGGATTCAGCTTCTGCCAAAGGCAAAGCGCTTGTAAGGAAGTCAGCAACTTGTTGTTCTTTACCAGGTTTAGCCTCGAAGTGGGCCAGTAACGCTAAATTTTCCATTTGATCAATTTTAATAGAAAGGTTCGTTAGCGGCAATATACCGCCATAATAGATTGAACACGAATAGTGCCACGATCAAGCAATTCAGATACTTAGCAAATTCATAATTATTATCACAGATCAAGGGTATCTCATAATTCATTCTTTAATCAGTACACTGGAACAGGGATAAAAGAACGAAAAACGTGCGTGTGTGTTGTTACCAGGTCGAGCATGAGGGACAATTGTGCCAACCTCGTCCGTCCGAAGGAACTCCTTAACGGTACAGTGACAGAAGATATGGGACATCATTTGCCGGAGTTACGGATCTTGGCTAGTCAGCTTCAGTCCGGTATATCGACTGGGCAACAGTCAGTTATTTTAAAAGATATACAGAAATCTTCAAATGAACAACCTCATAATTTCCGTAAAAATTTGCTAAAAAAAATTACCTGCAATCAATATAGTTATTCCGAAGGACTAGCAAGAATTAAAATAATCTGAAAGATCACAATGAGGGGCGCATATGTATCAGAAGACAAATCTGATAATTTTTACTGGAGTAAGGAGATATTTGATAAAGCTTTGTATCTTCCCACTTGTGTATTGGAGCGCCATTGACACAGCATTTTGACTTGTTTACCTTAATTATTTAATCATATTGATGATGTCGGCTCTTCGTTTTTCCGGAGATACTTTCAATGCTATCAATTTTCCGTTTTTCAATGTGCCTTCTACCGTAGTTTGATATGGGGCATGCAGTTTAAAATGTACATCCCAATCCTTCGGCCAGGCAGGAAATAGCAGTATCTTTTTACCATCACAAGCCATCAGCATTTCCTGCAGACCAATCATTCCTGAGCCTCCCCAGTTATGGTCTGGTGTCCAGTCAAATCCCGGACCCCAGAAAGCCGGAAACCTTCTGCCCGAATCCTTCAGTTTCAACTTGGTTAACCTTGCTGCCTCATCAGTCAGCCCCAATCTGGCAGCGAAAATATTATCCTGCTTCCAACCCACATGACTGCTGAATTTCAGTACATCTGTATCGTATTGATAAGTGTTTCTGGCCGTATCTAACCCAGCTTTCCCTACACCATAAATTCCCCATGGGAAAACCGGATACAATTGGGGACTCTCCGTATTGTTTATTCGCTCCCAGGTCCTGGCAGGTGAAATGGTTGTTTTGCCGGTAAATTCGCGAAAACTGATTGGCGGGATTGTGTTTAACATTGCCTGCCAATTTTCCTTTTGTACTGCAGAAGCTGACTTTAATTCCAGTAATCGCTGCAGGACCGTCTTTAGACCAGCAATGGTTGAAGTAGAATTATAAGCCATCTTATAAGTTTCCGCACCTGAACCCGGGTACAAAACCAAATGGCCGTTCGCATCCAGGCTTTTTGCGCCTCTTTGTTTTGCTAAATAGACATAATGCTCTTTGAAAAAGCTGAGGCTACTCTCGATTAAGGGCAGATAAACCTGGATATCCTGATTATTGTAACGCTCAGTTTCCAAAATCATCATACAAAACTCTAAAATCGTATCCCATTCATATTCTAACCAGGCATTATATTCCATTCCCTTATCATATCCCGCAGGTCTTTTCCATCCGTACTCTGCTGGATTAGGCAATCCGAAATTCTCTATCTGCTCTGTAAAACTTGCTCCTTTATGGCCCCAGGCCGCTTCGGTGCGTATCTCTGCATTTTTTAACAGCTTGGCATAAAAGTCGAACTGAGGTTTCATCATCCCGAAATCACCACTTTTTAACATTGGCCAATACACCAATCTTTGATTTTGTGCCGTATGGGTACCGCCACCCCAATTTCTGAAGTCGGGCGTATATTTCAACGCTGTGTCGGTCAATTGCGGATCATATGTGAAAAGTCCCCCGTTAAACTTTGTAGGCCAATTGCCATAGGCATTACAGCCCAGCATATACCGGAACAGCTGGTAGTTTTTAGCCACCTGATTTGCTATGGAATCTGTCGAGTTGATATCTATAAAACTCCTGTTCCAGTACGCATTCCACCACTTTTTAGTAGCAGCAAAGGATTTTCCCGGGTTGTATTGCTGAATCTCGAACTCCTCAACTGATTTGACACGATTGTTTTGACGGTCAGTAACACTTAAGTTTTTGTCAGCTGTATTGTACAATGCAATACTGATTTGCTGCTCATTAACTGGCTTCCGGCTCTTTAACGTCCAGCCTTTGAATGCTGTACTTAGGTACTTGCCCGAATAAGTTCCTGAGGCAATCATATTTTTACCCTGCATGCTTCCCCCAAATTTTAATCCTTTTAAAGGGTTATATAATTTCGATTGATAGTGTGCTAAACCCTGTTGTCTCACAGCCACATCAAATACTGTTTCTGCAGCATTCTGATGACTAAATTCAATTTGATTACCGCTGAAATCAATCTCATCTTTTGTAGTTTTTACAATTCCCTGAGGTGCCCATTTATAAGAATTCTGGTTATTTTCTTTCCCTTTGGTCATCCTGTCTTCAAAACGCCAGCTCTCATAACTTGCTGCTGTACGCACCTTTTGCTTAGCCTCAATTTCTATATTTACCACAGGCTTAAAAACATCTACCCAGACTTTTATCTTTGCATTTAACTTGCCATCTTCCCCGGAAATCAAAACGTAGCCATCTTTTAAAACCAGCTCTTGTCTAAAGGTTTTCCCTGCGAATGGATTTGGAGATAATGATAGTTTTATTCTGCCCAGTTTAAGTAAGGTGTTGTTCTCGTCAAATGTTCCGCTTCGTGATACATACAGATACACCTGTCCCGCTTCAACCCATACATTCACACCAATATCGCCACCGCCAACTGGCATTGATTCTGATGAATTTCTGCTTTGTGTAGTCCATATTACATTGTGATTTAACAGCTCTTTTTGTTGAGAAAAAACAGGGATGCAAAAACATACGAATAGCAAAAGCACAAAACATAACTTTAAGCTGTTTTGGTTACCATATCTCGTGTTGGCAGCTGATCTTTCCATATATTATCTGCTTAAAGGTAACCAAACCGACATCTCTGAATGCCCTCTGTTTCCCCAGGCAAAATAGGGTATTAATTTTATTGGAGTGATCGTAGTATTTTTAGAAATGGGATGGTACAGCGAATTACTCCAGTCTGTTTTTTCTATCAGCCTGGCTTTGCCTTCGAGGCTCACTACCTTTGCACCGCCAATGATTACTGGTGCAGCTTTCCATACTATAGAAGATGGAATTACAGCATCGAATATATTTTTACCTTCAAAATCTTGCGATTCCAGACAATAAACAACCGGTCCTCTTTGTACAGCCACCTGGTTTCTGTTCTCTTCCACCAAAGGGTTAGATGCAACCAATTGTGCTTCCATCGGTAATACCAGTTCAATTACATCTCCGGCTTTCCAGGTCCTGTTGAGGGCGGTGTAAGAACCAGCTTTGTTAGCTATGCCTACCACTTTCCCATTCACACTGATTTTAGCGCGCTCAGCCCAACCGGGGATACGGAAGAACATGCCATAAGGTTTAACACCTGTCTCCTGAACAGTGATCTTTATATTGCCATCCCAGGGGTAATTGGTCTCCTGTTTTAATCTGATAACAGATCCGTCTGCCAATTTTGTATGTAACTCATTTCCTCCATATAAATTGAAGTACAGGCCCTTCTCCGATACACTGTATAAGTAATTATTGAGTTCGGCGATGGTACGTACGATGTTTGGCGGGCAACAATTAGATAAAGCAATATAGGGCACACGATCTTTTGACCAGCGCTGTTTAAACGGTAAATGATCTGACTGAGCCAATGGATTGGTATACAAGAAGTTTTTACCGTCCAGACTGATCCCGGATAACACACTGTTAAAAAGTGCCAGTTCCATCACATCAGCATATTTAGCATCACTGGTAATTTGGAGCATGCGCCAGTTCCAGAGCACGTTCCCAATGTTTGCACAAGTTTCATTATGGGCGGTAAAATTTGGCAATTGATAATCACGGCCAAATGCCTGATGAATCTTTTGCACTTCTACCGGGTTATAGGAAGTACCATCTGGCGAAGTGCCATCATATAGCGACCCTAATCCCCCAGTAATATACATTTTATGTTGCGTTACATCGTCCCACATCAGATTTAATGAAGTCAACAAGGAGTCGTTTCCGGTTTCTGCATACAAATCCGCCACACCTGCATACAAATAACTGGCCCGAACTGCATGACCAGTTGCCTTTTTTTGCTGTAAAAATGGAATCCTGTCCTGGTTGTCATCCGTTCCATCATCTATTTTTCCCTTGATGGCGATCAGGTGTTTAGCGAGTTCCAGGTAGCGCGGATCTTTTGTGGTCCGGTACATTTCTATCACCCCCATATAGTGAGATGGACAAATGGCATTTCTTGCCAATGTCGGGGATGCAGTTTTATAGAAATTATAGAGGTAGTTTCCGGCCTTTTTGGCGATGTCTAACAGCGTGGTCTGACCTGTTGCCCGATAATGAATACAGCCTGCCGTCATCAGGTGACCAATATTATAGGCTTCAAAGCTTAACCGGTCCTGGAATTGATTATTGGCTCCAGTCTTTCGCTGTTCAATCATTGCTTTGGTATAGATATAACCATCAGCTCTTTGCGATTTCCCAATCACTATTATGGCTTTATCCATCATTGGAAGAAGTTTCGGGTCCCGGGTAGAAGCATAAAGACTGGCCATCGCTTCCAGGGTTTTGTAATAATCGCCATCATGGAAAGAAGGTCCCGAATGTGATCCGGTATCCAGCCCGGCAGCGATTTCAAAGTTTTTAAAAGCATGACTGATGTTGGGATCGTTATAGATCGCCCACATATTGGGCACCATCGTCTCCGTGGCCACCTTAAAGCGGTCTGCCCAAAAGCCTTTAGTCCAGGTTACATCGCCCATGTTAATACTTTTCAGTTTGCTGTAAGCTGAATTGGAAGTATTCACCAAAGACTTCTCTTGTGCATTCAACACGGAATGAAAGATCAGTACAACAATAATTAAGCTACAGGCATATCTTTTCATCTGTTTATATTTTGTTTTTTATGATGAAGCGATCATGAGCTGATCATTTCATCTTGATATGAAGATCCTGGTGCTTTCATATCTTATTTCTCCTCTGTTTGAATAGTAACCGGCCCCACTAACCCGGCGGGATATAAAGGTTTTCCTGCTAAGCGGAAAGGTGCAGTCGTATTGGTCATTCTCTTTTCCGGAGGCAATTTACTATCTCCTATTAAACGGTTGCCCCAGGTATTGGCAATTTCAATGGTAATCAGATTTTCACCCTTTTTGATGGCTTTGCTGATCTCTACGCGGTGTGGTGCAGTCCAGATGGTGCCGCAATCCAATCCGTTGACCTTTACCCCGGCTATGTTAGAAAAGGCACCTGCATCGATCCATACTTTAGTGTTTGTGTCTCCATTGAAAATGATTTTTTTGGTATAAATGGCAGTACCAGAATAGTATTTAACCAGCGTATCAGCACTTTTAGTCCAATCCTGCAGTTGAGTATAAATTACAGGCTCCACCGGTCCGCCATCAGCCGGATCGAATTTGGCCTGCCAGTCTGCAGATATATCCAGAACCGTTTTATAGGTAAGCCAATTATTTCCGGCACCTGATGCTGACTCATTTACTGGCTGCTTAAATAAGATAAAGAACGATTGATTAGCTTCCAGCTTCAGGGTTAAAGCGGTCTTGCCATTAACAAAGCTCCAGTTATTTACCTTTATCGTATCATTAGATACAGCATCGTAGACTACAGGTATCTTATTGGTGATGTTAAAAGTAAAACTCAATTCACGAACTTTATCCAGCTGGTTAGAAACAAAATAGATGTCCTGATCTGCCGATTTTCTATGGAGAAAAGCAACGTACTTTGCATATGATGGCGTGCCGGAGGCTCGCTCTGTGACTGTTAAATCCCTTTCTACGCCAAGTTCACTAAAGTCATCTCCATAAAAAGGTGCTTTATAAACCCATCCCAAACCTAGTTTTTTAAAAATAATGCGTTCCGAATGTTCGATTTTAGCACTGAAATGCCCACCCCAAATCTCTGCTACGATCTTGTTGAATGCTGTGGCATCAGCTTGCCTGATGCCGGACTGGTAAAGCGGTTTTTCCGCTACAACGACCTTCGCTCCCTGTTTAATCAAGTCATACAGCTTTTTCACAGTTTCAAAACTGATGTATTGATAGTTTGGGTTTAAGCTCAGTTTCCCGGTAAATACCAATACTTTGTAGCTGGCTCCACTGCTAAAAACCACATTGCCGTTTTTGACTGTTGCCGTACTGAGCACATCCGGATTAAAAGAATCATAGGCATATCCCCTTAAAGGGTTCACCCAGTTTTCCGGATCAGCCATGTTCGCAGCATGTGTTACGCCTGAAGGTATCTGCCTTAGTGGTTCTCCCACATTAGCCAATCGTATTTTTTCAGCGGATACCACATCCTTCCCGAAGATTCCCGGTAAAGTTTGCACAAGGCGGTTGGGTAGTACGGAGCGCCTCGGCAATTCTTCTCCTGTAAAAACTGCAATAGCTGTTACTGGTTTACCTTGCTGTAATAAATGCTGACTGCGCGCGGCGTAATCTACCCAGGCTTTTCCCAGCTTCCACCAGGTTTGATCACGCTGGAAATAAAGACCGACTCCATCTAAGGTCATCCCGGGCTTTCGGTCTAGCCAGGGATTGTGTGTAAACACATGGTATACTAATTTATTCACACCCAAAGCATAATTACGGTCCAGCAGTGTTTTCATGTTACCCGGATGCTCGTTCCAATCCATCCGCACCGTCGTAAAAGCCTCTGCCTGAACAATATTTTTACCGTAAATATGGGCTGCAGAAATGGCATCAAGCATATCGTTAGGTTTGTCGTGAGTCGGACTATTTAACCAGAATTCACCCATCGGCATATCAACTGTTTTGTAATGCAGTAAGCCATCGCTCATCATAGTTGGGGCTACACTTTCAGCGGTAAAGCGAAGTCCTTTTTCCTTCGCAAAACTGGCTAGTGTTTTGTAAAAATTGTCTGCAATCAGTTCCGAGATGGTTTTTCTCACATCATAAAGAAAATTCTCCGAGACAGATACATTCTCCACTGGTAAACCAGTCATGACTGGCAGGTACTTCGTGATATCATAACCACGGCGTTTTAGAAATTCTGCTTTGAAAACAGGCGACCAGTTCTGGCTGCCACATTCCCAGCTATCCACATAGAAAACGTTCAATACTTTTTGAGCAAGTTCCGGTCCGGCATGTTTTAAAGCTTCCCCGTACCAGCTTTTGATCTGCAATTTCGTCGCTTCGGGATTGAACTTATCGCTTTCTAGTCCTTTTCCGCCACCACCGGTAGCATTGGTATGTCCCGTAGACGTATGTCCAACCCTCAGAACCGTCCAGTTTCCAGGTGGCGGGGTCCAGTTTAAAGAGCCATCAGCTTTCAAACGGTCCGTAATATTGATCAGCTGAGATAAAGGAATGCAGAGCTCCTTTGGGATTTCCGCCGAAGTACTTCTATTGCTGACCCTCCATACAGAACCGTTCTTACCTTCAAACTGGTTAATCCTTGCCTCAGTAAACAGTTCGAGGTTCAATAATTTTAACGAAGGTTTCCATTTTGCGGCATCCAGATCTTCAGCACCGGCCTCCGAACCTTTTTTATCATATACAAACCTGTAGAATTTAGCGGTAGTGGTTTTTATGCTATGTGTTACATCTTCATCGGTATCCTGCCATCCATGTCTCGGTGGTTCAAGCCGGCCGATGGAACGAAAGGTTTTACCATCATTGCTTATCTGTACAGCCAGGCGCTGCGCCTGGTAATTATTCCCTCCTGTTTTTATGGTGATGGACCGGCAGGTAAAAGGCTGCTCAAATTCGTATTGTATATAACAAGGTTCATTGGAACCAAAACTTTGTTTATTACCATCTTTGACTAGCCCTGTTGCATCAGCACCATTGCTGGCCGTAATTTTAGGTTGTATTGTTCTTGTAGAAAGTCCGCTTCCAACAGCTGAAGGATAAGCATATACAGCGATATCCCGGTAATAATTTTCTTTAGATTCTGGCTGAGGTAAAACAATCTTACCTGTAGCTGCAGTGACATTTACACCAGACCAAACCACCTTTTGCATAGATAGTTCCGGGCTAATCCAGGGTCCTCCCGCCAATGCAAAACCATCACTGATATGCATGCCCATTTTCAGGTCCAGCCTTTTAGCCTCGCTCATCGCAAACTGTACCATTTGCCACCATTCTGGTGTAAGCTGAACTGCAGCTGGAGTGTATAAGGGTGTTGGATCAGCCCCCTGTATGGTTACGAGATAAGCGCCCCCAATTCCATTGGCTTTCATTGCTTCCAGATCAGCGGTGATTCCGGGCTTGGAAACCCCGGCTTTAACCCAATACCACAAGACCCACGGTTTCGCATCATCATTTTGCTGTGCCAACAAAATTAAGGGCAGGCAAAAGCTTAGCCATAAGACTGGAAGTAGAAACCGGAGGACTGTTAACTTTTTCATTTTTAACCTGCTAATTGATTTCCCTTTATCTCAGCGGTTTGAATCCCTTTTTCGCCACCAGTTTCATTATTTCTTACTCCAGCAATTTGATAACCTTTTAAACCGAAATAGAGAATGATTAAAAAACATACTAGTGGAATGCTATAGCCAATCTGAATATCATCGCCATAAGCATCTATTAAACTCCCCATTCCAAATGGCAAAATAGCACCGCCTGCAATGGACATGATCAGCCAGGATGAACCTGGTTTGGTATCCTCGCCAATGCCCTCAATACCCAGGGCAAAAATAGTTGGAAACATAATTGACATAAAAAAACCTATCGCCCCTAAGGCATATACGACATATGAACCTTGCCCTAATATAGCTACCAGACATAACAGCACACAGATCACCGCATAAATAGACAACAGTTTATGCGATGAAATAAATTGCAGTAATGCTGTACCCGCAAATCGTCCGGCAGTGAACAGAAAACCATAAAGCACTAAATAAGATGCTGCTGTTTTCTCATCAAAGCCTCCGCCCTGCTGTGCCATTCTGATGAAAAAGCTGGTTACACATACTTGTGTACCCACGTAGAAGAATTGAGCAATAACGGCCCATCGTAAATGTTTATGGCGCAATGCACCAAAAAAACTGCCTTTGGCTTCCCCGTCAATACTCCTGGTCCTGATCTCCGGCAAATGGACAAAATAGAATACGATAGCAATAACTACTAACACGATACCCAGAATAATGTAAGGTGTTTTAACTGAAGCAGCTTCTTCCAGGAAATAAGTATAGCGGTTATCCTCGGGCATTGCTGCTAATTCTGCCTGGGTATGGGATTTGCCAGATAGAATAAACAGACCACCAATTAATGGAGCTACCATGGCGGCCAAACCATTAAATGAAGCTGCGAGATTTAGCCTGCTTGTTGCTTTGGCCGGATCTCCCAATACCGCGGCATAAGGGTTTGCAGAAGTTTCCAGCAGCGTTAAGCCGCAGCCAATGATAAATAAAGCGATTAAAAAGGTACTATAGGACAGGTTATTTGCTGCCGGAACAAACAGGAATGCCCCCAATGCGAAGGCTAACAATCCACAGATCATGGTTGCTTTATAACCCCATCTTTTTAAGATCACACCTGCAGGTATAGCCATCAGGAAATAGGCAAAAAATACAGAGGTATCAATTAAGGTGGATTGCCTGTTGTTGAGATTGCAGGCTTTTTTCAAATGTGGAATTAAAATAGAATCCAGGTTATGTGCCATTCCCCAAAGGAAAAATAAGCTGACCACCAGAATAAAGGGCAGTAAATTCTTTCTTCCTGATAAATTACTTCCTTCAACAAGGATATCTGGTTGTGTATTGTGGTTCATTATATTTGGTTTTTCTTTGCTACTTGTAAGCTTATGATCGGTTTTGTATTGGTGCGCCTGAGCTTGATCAGAAAGCCGGCTTTCTTTTGACAACGAGTAAATGATCGCAGACCAATACTACTTCACCATGCTGGTTGATGATTTCCACATGTTCGGTTATAGCTCCATATTCCGGTCGTCTGGATTCTGATTGAGCAGAGATGGTAACTTCTGAATGTATCGTATCACCGATAAAAACAGGTTTTACAAAACGCAGTTTGTCGTAGCCCTTAGACATCGCCTCAGGATTGATTTCCGATGCCGTCAGACCTATGCCTATACTAAATACCATAGTTCCATGGGCAATCCGCTGTTTAAATGGCTGCGTTGCACACCATGCTGCATCCATATGGTGCGGAAAAAAATCTCCTGTATGCCCTGCATGAACTACAAAATCAGTTTCTGTAATCGTCCGACCCAGCGTTACTCTTTTTTCTTCCAGTTGATATTCTTCAAAAAACGTTGATTTGAAATACATGTTTAATTTATTTTTAGTGGCCTATACCAGAATAATCTATCTTAACTTCAGCGCCATCACTCGATTGATAAGCACTTTCTACCACTGCCATGGTATTTATTACATCTTCAACGCTAGTCTGCAAATGCTGATCGCTACCCTCGTTGAAGCGCATCAGATTTGCCATTGTTCCAATAAATGCCTCCGGAAACCAGGAGCCCTCCAGTTCCACCCTTTTCCATTCCGGGGACTGACCTTCCTCCGGGATGCAATACTCAAAAACATCAGCAAGCCCATGCGGATAATCCATCAATAAACCCATTTTAGCTTTAATAGCGCCTTTAGTACCTTCCCATTTGATATAACTTTCCTGATGATCCGGCCCAAAATCATGGTCGTGGTTCGTATTGATCACCGCATGCATCGTATCGCCATAATCGAACAAAATCGTAGAACGGGATGAGGACAGTTTTTTAGCCGGATGTTTTAAGGTTTTCGCTAAAACACGTTTTGGATTACCTAAAAATGAGCGGATCAAATCCACATAGTGAATACTGTGGTACTGGATTTCCAGCCTGGGATGCACGATCACATGCGGGAATATCTCCCAGGGTGTTTTTATCGTCACACGAACTTCCATATCATACAACTCACCAATCAAACCCTGATCGATCAGGTATTTCGCAGCCGCAGTAAATGGGGCGAAACGTAACTGGAAGTTGACTGCGGCTTTAAATTTTTTCTCCTTACAAAGGGATAAAATCTCTTTTGCCTGTATAAAGTCATCGCCCATTGGCTTTTGAATCAATACCGCGCTTCCCACAGGTAATTGCCGGAGCGTTTCCATATACTGCTCAGGCATAATGGTCAGGTCATATACCACGTTGGCAGGGGCATGTGCTATAGCTTCTGCCAGGGAATCAAAAACATGAGGGATACCAAATTGATCTGCTAATTTTTGTGCGCGTTCTTTAGTGCGGTTAACAATGCCCCAAACCTCGAAACCGGCAATTTTATAGGCAGGAAGATGCGCATCAGCAACAATGCCGCCAGCTCCAATGATAATAATTGGCTGTTTAGTCTCTGGTAACTTTGGTTTGTACTTGATTTCTATACTCATATTTTTTAGTATATCATTCTTTTATCGGTTGAAGCCATTATCAACATTCATGGCTATTGGTAAGCGCTGTGCTGATGACCGTTTGCAGCGCATTGATTTGTTTTTGGGCCTTATCCAATAATATCGCAGAACTTTCTTCGGAGTTTACTGCTGCTAAAACCAATTGGTCAATTATAGCTGCAACAGCTACCCAGTTTCTGTTTTGGGGAAGACTATATGCCACATCATGCAATAACTTCAATTGATGATAAAAAGGGATAGTCTCATTGATTTCCAGATCATTCCAGGTCGAAAGCCTGCAACCTATACCTCCGGATAAAGTGAGTGCCTTATCCTGAGCCGCCTGGGTCACAAACAGCAAAAAATCATAAGCAAGGGCCTGATGCCTGCTACCTTTAGCTATCGTGTAGAGCCAGTAAACATTCAGAGAGGCGGAAGACTGACCACTCGCTGCAGGAAGAAGACCTACACCTATCTTTCCCTTCACTTTTGAATCTGCATCGACCTCACACATTGCGGCAAAACCAAACCAGTTGATCATCATGGCAGCCTCGCCCTGAGAAAATGCTCTTCCTGCAGCGACAGAATCAAAAGTCCCGGATTGCGGATGAACAGCGTTTGTATCGTTAACTAACTGACGGTAAAAATCCAGTCCGTCTATAGCAGAGGGTATATTGATATTTATATTTCCATGCTGATCTTCCAGCACTCCTCCCCTTGTCCATAACTGCAAACAGAAATCAAACACAGTATTATGTCCATCAGGGAAACAGGCAAATAGGCTACCGTATAAATTGTCCTGGGGCCGGTTAAAAAACTGTGCAACCTGATGAAAATCTTCCCAGGTTTTAGGGACTGCCAGAGATTTTCCATAAAGGGCAAGATAGTTTGCCTGCGCTGTTGTATCCTCGAAGAGATCTTTTCTGTAGATAAAACATTCCGGGCCATCATGAAAAGGCAAACCAACAATGTCAGCGCCAAATTGTTGTAAGCCAAGCAGAGAACTGCTCCATCCCTCTGGAAAATTATCCGGCTGCTGTTTATCGAGATATGGATTTAATACTTCAAAGGCATTTGCGAGATAGCCTTCATACACCCAATCCGTATTGATATGGGCAATGTCAAACTCACCATTGGCTAATCCACCCCGGGAAATCGTGCTATCATACAACTCGTGCAAATCCATCACAACCATTTCCAGTTGAAGTGTGCAACCAGAAAAAGCACAATATTTATCCCAGAACTGCTGCATGGCAGATTCAAAAGGAGCAAATTTTCTTACCGCTATTCTGAAGGTTGCTGTCTTATTAGGCATCTGCAATGATATTTTGGTTGATAAATTCTTTAATCTGATGATTATCCTGACCTAATTTAGGCGATCCCTTCGCAGAGGTCAGCAGCTCTCCGTCAATACGTATTGGGCAACGGGTGGTTTGATACTGATAACCATCAGCCATCTCTACTTCCTGGAGCATATTTAAAGATTTAAAGCCATCATGCGCCATCAGGGTATCCCAGTTGAATACTTCTGCACACCAGATATCTGCTGGCTCTAAAATAGAAAGCCAATGCGCTGTGCTGCCTGTTAGCAGGTGTTCAGCTAAAATAGCTTTAATCTCATCACGTTTAGAATAAGCTTCCATCACATCAGTATAGTCCAGTAATTTCGCACAGCCCAGTAGTTTTCCCAATACGGGAATAGAACCCATTGCTAATGATAAATATCCGTTTTCTGTCTGATATATTCCATAAGGAGCCCCCAGATAAGCATTAGCATTATTCTTTTTAGATCGCTGGGGCAAGCAGCCACCATCATTCATAAAGGTGGTGATCGTTTCGAACTGAAAATCGTATGCAGATTCCATCATGCTCACTTGTACAAATCCTCCTTCATTCTTTACCGCTTTACGGTATAGACAAGCTAAAATCCCCTGTGCCAGATGCGCACCAGCAAGCATATCTACAACAGATAAACCCATGGCTACCGGACCACTGTCTTCATTTCCTGTTAAGGATGTCAGTCCGGTAACCGATTGCAGCAGTAAATCCTGCCCCGGTTTGCCTTTCCAGTCGCCACCAGTGCCATAACCTGAAATCTCTCCATAGATAATCTTCGGATTAAGGACAGCTACAGCGTTATAATCAAAACCTAAACGTTCCATCACACCCGGACGGAAATTATGAATCATCACATCTGCTTTCTTCAGCAATTCCTGTACTAATTTTTTATCCTCATCATTTTTTAAATCCACTTCCAGGCTTTCTTTATTCCTGTTAATGGCATGAAAAACGGATGATTCACCATTCATAATTAAGTCTGACGTATATAATGTGCGGCAAATATCACCAACACCTAAACGCTCAATCTTGATCACCCGTGCACCAAAATCTGCTAAACGCAAACTTGCTGATGGCCCGGAGAGGAACTGGCTAAAATCGATAACTAAATAATCTTCAAGCGGTCGCATAACTTAATTTATATCAAACTCATTATTAATAGCTGCGGTATCAAAACCTAATTTTGGAGCCGCTTTAGCAGCAAACAGCTTTTCATGATCTAAACGAATAGGACTTACAGTAGTCCTGATTTGCTTAGCATTACCCAAATCCAGCTGCTGTTCTATCTGCAGGTATTCGTAGTTATTTAAGGCGGTAGCAGATTGGTAATTCAAAACTTCTGCACACCAGATACCATGGCGCTCTAACCGCTCCAGCCATTGCCTTGAAGGCTGTTTTTTAAATGTCTCTGCCAGCCGTTCAATTAACAAATCACGGTTTTCAAAAGCGGAATGGCTGTCAGTATAGAGATCGGTGATATCACAGTCAATCAACTGACAGATCTCGGGTAAACTGCCCATAGCTAAAGCCAGGTACCCGTCTGCTGTTTCATACATTCCATACGGAGCACTCAGATAGGCATGTGCACTTCCTTTGGCCAGACTTCGGTTAGGCAATTTGCCGCCATCATTCAGGTAAGTGGTGATCACTTCAAACTGTACATCTAAAACTGATTCCAGGAGACTGACTTCTACCAATACCCCTTTATTGGTTTTAGTGCGCTTGATTAATGCAGCCATCACACCCTGCGCCAAATGATTACCGCACATGATATCAGAAACTGATAAACCAAAAGGTACAGGTCCGTCAATGGCAGAGCCTGATAAATAAGTAAGTCCGGACACCGACTGCACCAATAAATCCTGACCCGGCTTGCTGGCCCATGGGCCTTCTTTCCCATATCCGGTCACTACGCCATAAATCAGCTGCGGATTAATTAACTGTACGGACTGATAATCCAAACCTATCTTTTCCATTACACCCGGTCTGAAATTGTGGGTCATGATATCTGCCTTTGCAATCAGCTGCTTTAATTTAGCCAGATCTTCCGGGTTTTTAAGATCGGCAGCATAAGATTCTTTATTGCGGTTAATGGTATGAAACAGCAAGCTATCCTCTTCTATAAAGATGTTCTTGATGGAGAGCTGTCTGCAGGCATCTCCGATTCCGGGACGCTCTATTTTGATTACCCTTGCGCCTAAATCTGCCAGTTTCAAACCAGCAGATGGTCCGGCCAGAAACTGGCAGAACTCTAAAACTAAAAGCCCTTCTAATGGTCTGTTCATGATATCTTCAGGGTTTTAGATTTGTGATATAATTCGTTTAAGGCCGACAATACCTGTTGTTCTGAGCCTCCGTTCATTAAATAATCTCTTACTACCTCACCGGCATGGTCCTGAAAAAATAGAGAACCATGGTACCTGGGACGAAGAAATGCTCTTTCTAATGCAGGTAGTGTATTGCTGAAATAATTGTGGCTTTGCCTGTTTACTTCTTCATTTTTCCAGGCAGATAAATGCCCGGGTTGTCCGCCGCTTTCAAAAAACAAAGTCTGCTGACATGCCGGCGAACCGACATATTCAGCGTATGCAGCGGCAACCGCGAGCTCTTCACATTTGGAAGAAATAGCCAGACCGGTTCCGCCTAATGTACTGCGCAGGTTACTTTTACCATTTAGCGAGATCATATCATGAAAATGCAGTGGTTTGCGTGCATAACCCTTTCTGGAGTAATTCGCATAGCCATAAGCAAAAGGACAATAGGCAATTTCATCACCCTGTGTCATCGCCTCATACACCTGTATTGGGTTTCTGTTAAAGTTTGCCTTGTCCATTTTATTGGCAAGCATGCGATATAACGACAAAGCTTTTACCCCTGTCTCTATAGAAATAACCTGGTCATCGCTCTGGCAGGGATCTTCTCCTAAAGAGCAGCAAATAGTATAAAAATTCATTAAAACATCAATGGGAATACCAGCAAAGGCAACCAGACCTAAATTGGCCAAAGCCATCAGATCCTCAAAAGATTCAGGCAGTTGCAAACCTTTTTCTGCCAGCAAATCTGGTCGCGATGCCGCCACAGGAGTAGCAGCATCAATCGGCAGTGCCCACAAGTGCCCGTCATAGTGGTAACTCTCATAAGATGCACCCACGGAGTTCAACTGCTGATCTGTTAAATATGCCTTAGACAGATAGTTGTCGAGTGGAATGATCGACTTTGTTTTCGCTGCAAAGCCAGCCCATGGATGATCTATCACTAATAAATCAAATCTTTCTGCCAGTTCCTGAATAGAGAAGTCAGCAAATTGCTGTAAACTCCTTTTCTCCCAGCTGATCTGAACATGTGGGTTCAACTCCGAAAACCGCTGCGCTGTAGCCACCATCGGTAAAAAACCACGACTGTGGTTCCAGGTTATCCCTCTTAAACTAATTTGTTTTTCCAAAATGCTACAAAATTATTTAACTGAATTTATTGTTATCGTTGCTGCTTTCAACCCCCTGGCGCTAGCAGTCAGCTTGATTGTTCCACCTTTTTCCTGCGCCTGTATAATGGCCAGACATAAACCATGAAATGCTTTCCGGTAATTCGCTTTAAATGGCTCTAAACTTGCCTGAAATCCATTGTCTACACCAGCGATTGTACCAGCACCTGTCAGGTTAAACTGGACAAGGTCATCTGCATCGGGCACTATATTTCCGTCTTTATCTAAAATTCTTACAGTGACAAAGGATAAATCTTTACCATCTGCCTTGATCCTGGCCCTATCGGCAATCAGTTCAATTTTTGCAGGTGCAGCAGCAGTTTTTACAGTTTTAACCAGCACTTCCCTGCCATCTTTCCTGGATACTACGCGTAATGTGCCTGACTCAAAATTAACCTTCCACAACACATGCAGGTCGTCACCTTCCTTAGATCGCTTTCCTAAGGATTTCCCGTTCAGATACAATTCCACTTCATCTGCCTGGTTGTAATAAGCCCAAACCTCTACAGATTTGCCTTTTTCCCAGTTCCAATGCGGCAGCAGATGCAACACAGGTTTGCTGGTCCACTCACTTTGATACATATAATAAGCATCCTTTGGGAAACCAGCTAAATCCACAATTCCGAAATAAGAACTTCGGGCAGGCCATGGATAAGGTAAAGGCTCTCCGAGGTAATCAAAGCCAGTCCACACAAATATTCCGGAAACGTGGTCGTATTTCTTTGCCTCTTTCCAGGTTTCTTCGTGAGTAGAGCCCCAATAGGCAGAAACATTATCATAAGAAGAGGCCGACCATTCCTTGTTTCCTTCTGTAAACTTAGTCTTGCCATCTTTAGGCCAGCGGCGGATCGTATCAGCAGTATCGTAAAAACCCCTGGTTTCTAAAGCCGAAGTAGTTTCTGTCGCCAAAAACTTAATCCCCGGATAGTTCAGCGGAAAATCTTTGTAGCGTTTATGGTTATAATTTAGGCCATAAATATCCAGGGCATTGGCCTGATAGATAAAGTTCTTTTTGGCATCCGTCTCCGTTAAAGCAGAAATCACCGGACGGGTATCATCCAAACTTTTTACTATGCCAACCAATTCTTTGGTCATCGCCACCCCGGTACTGTCAAACTGCTCACGGATTTCGTTACCAATGCTCCACAAGATGATTGATGGGTGATTGCGATCGCGTTTAAGCATATCTTCCAGATCTCTTTGATGCCATAGGGGAAAATCCAGGTGATAATCTTTCGGGTTTTTCTTCTTTTTCCACATATCAAAAGCCTCATCCATCACCAGGAAACCCATTTTATCGCATAAGTCAAGAAACTCTGGTGCGGGTGGATTGTGCGCAGTGCGGATAGCATTGCATCCCATAGCTTTCAAGATCTCCAGCTGGCGTTCCATTGCACGTGTATTTACCGCAGCACCTAATGCGCCTAAATCGTGATGTAAACAAACCCCTAATATCTTTGTAGAAATCCCATTCAGGTAAAAACCTGTTTGCGCATCAAATTGAATATGGCGGACACCAAACAGGCTTTCCGTTTGATCAATTACCTGATCAGACTGCATAATTTGCGTGATGACTTTATATTGATAGGGATCTGAGGTCGACCAAAGCCTTGGGTTTTTAAAGCTGATGCTATCCTCCAGTGCAATTCCCGCCGTATCTATTTGAAAAGGATGAGATTTGCTTTGCCCAACGAGTTGATTTGAAGCATCATACACCGAATAAAGAACAGTCACGGTTTTTGCCTTGCCGGTTTGATTTTGAATATCGGTTTTAACCTTAACCAATGCCTCGTCACCCTTAGCCAGGGTATTGCCGGCCATTTTTACAGCGGCATTTACGAAAGTACCCCAATGGGCCACAGATAATTTAGCGGCAGAGGTTAACCATACATTTCTGTAAATGCCGGAACCTGAATACCAGCGCGAATCCGGCTGGGCCGAATTATCCACTTTGACCGCAATTGTATTCCTGCCTGCTTTTAAGTAAGGGCTGATTTCATAAGCAAATGAACTATAGCCATAAGGTCTTTTACCTAAATAATGGCCATTGATCCATACTTCAGCATTTTTGTATACCCCATCAAATTCTACTGTAACCAGTCTGTTTTTATAGTTGACCGGTGAGTTGAATGATTTTCTGTACCAGCCAATTCCCGTTGGCAAACCACCGCCTTCCGGCTTTGCCGGGTTCTTCTCATCAAACTTGCCTTCTATACTCCAGTCATGCGGCAAAGTTAATTTCCGCCAGTTCCCGTCATTAAAAGCAGGCGACTTAGCTTCCGTTAAGTCGCCCGCAAAAAACTTCCAGTCTTTGTTAAAACTCTCCCTTATTCTGGATTGCCCAACAGCAATCCTACTCATTATGAGTACAAAAACTAAGGTAGTCAAGCATATATGTATGCGGTTTATTTTCATCATTTGTCAGTACCTATAAAAGTTAATTTGCTTTTTCCCAGATCTTTCGAAGTGGCTACTGCAATTCCGCGCTGGTCTTTCTGATTCACCGCGCAGTAAAAATGGTACACAATGCCTTTGTGTTTAATCACAAAGGATTTATGCGCATATAATTCATCATACTTTTCGGAAGAGCGAATCAGGTCTTCCCCTCGCCAGTCCGTCCAGTTCATTAAATCATCAGAAGCTGCAAAACGGTTAAAGGCACCTTGTTTGTCTTTCCAGAACGCACCGAAATAGAACATCACCCAGGTTCCGTTTATCTTTTGAATCACACCATCACCAGTAATCCCGACCGGATGATGAACTACCGGGTTTCTGCCAAAGCGTTTCCAATGCTGCATATCGTCAGAAACCGCCATGCCTATCCTTTCATACCATCTTGTCTTTTTGTTATTTACAAGAGAATCGCCAACAGCGTTATAATACATCACAAAGCGGTGCCCGGTAAGCTTTTGTTTATCTTCAATGATGGTACTTTTAAAAAGTTTATTGCGGTTATCCCACCAGCTAACATCTGCATCAGCAGAAGTTAGTACAGGTTTGGGTAAACGTGTCCATTCCTGTACAACTGAGGGTTTTCGGATGCTGTAAGCAATGCCGATAGATAAGGGTTCCGTTTCATAACCTTTCTCTTTACCGCCGAAATAAGACATCCAGTACCTGCCGTCATATTTGCCCAATTGATACTTTCCACCCCATTCAGTATCCTGTAATGCATTGTAACCCGCTTTTTGGTTATCGTCCCAATTGCCTTCATCAGCAAAAGACAATAGTTTACCCTGGTTCTCCCATTTCAGTAAATCTTTACTTCTTGAGAGCCAGGTTTCGTATCCCCTTCCACTATAGATTAAATAAGTCATGTACCAGTACTCTCCATCTTTAAAGATGGTCGGACAATCCATTTTGTGGTCATTGTCTGCCGGAACCATCACCAATCCATATTTAAATGGCGTTTTCACTTCCTGGTAAATCTGCTCCATCACCTTTGCTGATACCGGTTTCGGTAAGCGCTGACCAACCGCAGAAAATACTGTAAAAACACTGATTAGAACTATAGCGATCCCTTTCATATTTAGTTAACCTTAAATTTGTAGTGACCTGACCCAATACCTATTTTGGCTCTGCCTGAGGCATACCCTATTTTTCGAAATGCTACACCAGATTCTTCCTTAACTGTTTGGTTGACTCCAGCTGGAAGATATAGGATGGCGGTAGTATTAGCCGGAATGTCAACTTCCATTTCAAAACTTTGCCCGGCTTTTTTCCAGTCTGTAGCGATTAAACCATATGGTGAATTGTAACTGGTTTTAGCGAAACTAAGATCACCAGCAAGCTGGGGGTAAATCCGGATTTTGCTGAATGCAATCCCATCATCCTGCTGACTAATACCGCCAACACCACTATAAAACCATTCCATCAAATGCCCTAACATAAAATGATTGTTTGAAACCGTCGGCAATGCAGCCCAGGATTCTGTTAATGCCGTAGCGCCCTTTTCTATCTGCATACCATATCCCGGAACATCCGACCTGCTATTCATATCAAAAATCACATCAGATCTGCCAGCATCTTCCAAAACCCGCAGCACATAACGGTAGCCGATGTCGCCAGCAGTCAGACCATTTTTATGTGCTCTGATATCTTTAACCAGATTGTCAATCACCGCAGTCTTATCATCTTGTGCGACCAGCCCCATATATACCGCCATAGCATTGGCAGCCTGACTCCCAGTTGCGTATTGTTTGGTTCGTGTATTGAAAAATTGTTCGTTAAAAGCTTTCCTGACTTCTTTGGCAAGCTGTTCGTATTTTAGTGCATCTGCCTTTTTACCTGTGAGGGTCGCCATCTTATTCAGGATCATCAGGTCGTAGTAATAAATGGCTGTTCCCGTTACACCCATAGGCGTAAGTTGTGAAACACCAGGAGGTTGAGGTCCCAGATCGTACCAATCTCCTAATCCCTGTGATAAAATATGGTGCTGCGCTTTGGTCCCCAGGTAATCGATATACCGTTGCATCATCGCATAGTTATCTGTAATAGCTTGTTGATCACCATACCACTGATATAAATACCATGGCATTAAAATACCGCTGCTTCCCCATTCAGGAGAATCGCGGAACATATCCCCGCCCCATTCAAATTTGACGTATTCAGGAGCAATTTCAGGAATGAGCCCATTTTCCAGCTGTGAGTTTTTCATATCCTGCAAAGCTTTTTTGAATAATGGTGCTGCGTTGTAGTTGTATCTTACGGAACTGCCCATTAAATGAAGCTCCTCTAACCAGCCCAGCTTCTCCCGGTGGGGACAATCCGTAAAAACACTGACCATATTACTTTTAATGGCCCAGTCAATCAGATCGTAGGTTTTATTGAATAGTGTATTGGAACTGGAAAAACTTCCAACCTTTGCCGCAGCATTGCGAATATGCAGCCCTTTTAAAGATGCGATAACCGGCTGACCTGATGTATGCGCTTTACCGGAGGGAACAGCACCTTTAACTTGTAAATAGCGAAAACCGGTATAGGTAAAACGTGGCGACCAGGTTTCCAGTCCCTCTCCTTTTAAAATATAACTGAAATAGGAAGGCCCGCCGATATTCTTTTGTGTCACGCTGCCATCTGCTTTTAGTAATTCTGCTGGTGTAATGCGGACGGTATCTCCTTTTTTACCTGACACTTTAATTTCGATGATACCGGATGCATTCTGGCCTAAATCATAAACCCATTGGCCATCAGGAACTGCACTCACCTGCTTAGGAGAGAAATGCTCAAATACCTTTACAGGCTCCTCTTGCTGTGCTTTTAATGCCGGGCCATCAACTGATAATGCTGATTTCCATTGGTCATCCTTAAAACCCGGTTTGTCCCATCCCTGTTGTTCCAGGTTAGCATTATAATCCTCACCGCCGTAAATACTGGAGAAGGTAATCGCTGAGGGAGCAGTTTTCCAGGAAGGGTTGCTGACAACGTCTGTACTGCTGCCATCGGTATAAGTTAGATGTAGCCGGCAGATCATCTTTGGATAGCCAAAAGCAGATTTCAGTTTTCGGTACCTGCCTTTGACCGGTGGTACATAATAAAAACCATTCCCCAATAACACACCAATTGCATTTTCCCCTTTTTTAAGCTGACTGGTTACATCAAAAGCTACGTATAAAGCTTCTTTATCGTATTTGGTCCAGCCGGGAGATAAAAAGTGATCCCCGGTTTTCTGTCCGTTGATATGCATTTCAAACTGACCTAAGCCGGAGATGTAAGCTACAGCGTTTTTCACCTGCTTATCCACTTTAAAGCTTTTACGAAAAACGGGCAGGATATTATTGGCATTAAACTTATCCTTTTTACCATCAGTTGGAAGTACATTGATATTGGAATCTGCTAATTTCTCATAGGCAATCCATTTTGCCCCTTTCCAATCTGAAGTATGAAGTAAACCCATCCGCCAGTGAGCAACAGCGCTCCAGGCACTGGTATTCTGATTATCCCAGACCTTCACTTTCCAATAATAAATTTTACCGGATATTAATTGTGGTCCGGCATAAGTATGCTGAATGGAAGCTGAAGAGCTCACTTTTTTAGAGTCCCAGATATTTCCTTTATCCTGTTTTAAATCCCGCAGATTATCTGCCACAAGGATTTGATAAGCTATTTGAATGATATTGTGCTGTGAAGAATTGATTTTCCAATCTAATACAGGCTGAAGATGATCAATACCGATAGGATTAGTTCTATACGCGCAGGTAAGGGCTACAATCCTGATTTGTGCATTAAGTGAAAAGCTGATCAGCCAAAATCCGGAAAAGATAATAAATTTGCTCATACAGCAATGGCGTTTAGCTGGTTAACATACCGCATGGCGATATAAGTATTCGGTTTATAATTGGTTTTTCATTTTGCTGATCCCGGAAGCATAATTGCGCTTTTTATCCTCAATCAATTCCGGCCAGTGATGATATAAAACACCAGTCGTTAATTCAAATATAAATATTTTTTTTAAATATGAAAACGTATATTGTAGCTTAATTTATTTAAATACTTGCCACAAATAAATATGAAAGCATTTTGTATGTTTGAAATGGCAAAATTAAATCTAACCAATTCATAGCATATGGACGAAAAAGAATCAAAGTATCAGGCACCAGCGCTGGACAAGGGACTTGATATATTGGAGTATTTATCTGCTCAATCTATTCCCCTTTCACAGACTGAAATTGCTATTGGCATTGAGAAAACGCCAAATGAGATTTACAGGATGCTAATGAGCCTGGAAAGCCGCGGTTATATTTTGAGGGATGAGGTTTCTGGTAAGTATCGTTTGTCTTTAAAACTATTTTACCTTTCTCACCGCCACTCTCCTGTTGACGAATTACGTAAGGCTGCGCAGTATCCACTGGAAGAGCTGGCCAATAATGTACGCCAATCCTGCCATTTGAGTATTTTATATATGAACCAGGTCATGGTGATTATCCATGCAAAAAGTCCTGGTCCGATTGCCCTTTCCATTGAAGAAGGTAACCTCTTCCCTTTACCGCTAACCGCATCGGGAAAAGTGCTACTGGCGTACATGAATGAAGCGGAACGCAAAAGAACACTGAAAGCTAATGTGATCTTCAAAAAGCATCCCAAAGAATGGCAGGAAGAGTTTGTCACCTCATTGGAAGAAATCAGGTTAAACGGCGCTTATCTCAAAGACAGTGATCTGGCCGCAGGTGTAACTGATATCTCCGTTCCCGTAGGTATACACAGCAATAATGGAATTATCGCCTGTTTAACAATTTCTATGTTAAACGCTTTGAATAATGATAAAAGCATTACGAATGAAGAGATCCTGGAGGAAGCTAATAAATGTGTGAAGAAAATCGAGAAAAGGATCGGCTTATTTAAAATTTAATCATGCTGTGCTTATTCTTTCATCATAAGCACAGCGTTTGAAGATGGTATTTTAAATTTTATTGTGGTTGCCCTACAGCGCTATAGTTAACCAGGTATTCTTTTCCTTTTTGAATTGTGATCTCATAAATCCCTTTGCTAAGCAGGTTGACCGTTGCTCCGGAAACCACTGGCTTAGATTTACTTTTCAGCCTCAGGGTTCCTGTACCTACAGCAGATTTAATTTTAATTTCTTTCCTGCTGCAATACAATTCAATATCACCTTGTTGTGTTGGCACCTTACCTTCCATCCAGGTCAATCCACCCAGATTGGGTTCAACAGTATAGGTTTCATAACCTGGTGCGCCGGGCTGAACCCCTAAATAGTATTTCCCAAGCAGGTAAATGGGACTTGCGCCCCAGGCGTGACAAAGGCTCTTACCAAATGGCCTGCCATACATGGCCAGATGTTCCACCCCTTTTTTATCAGGATTGTATTCTTCCCAGAATGAAGTTGCCCCAAGTTTTAACATGCCACCCCAGTAGTTTTTCATTTCTTTGAGTACGTATGATTGCTCGCCCATGGCACATAAAGCTTCCAGCTCGTAAAAGCGCATATAGGGTGTAGTGATCTTTGCAATACGATCATTTAATAACACGTTCTTCTTGACACCTGACTTTTGACCGGGATTGAAATAATCGAAAAAGATGCCAAACATATTGGCGTAGCGAGTGACGTTGTCGGTAGCTTTACCATCAATCCTACTGTGCGCCAACGCCTGCTTCTGTTCATTCCAATACAAATCAAATAGCTTTTTTTTCAGTTCCCCTGCCTGTTTACCGTATTGCGCTGCCGCTGATTGATCATCTGCCAGTTGAGCACAGAGTGCCATCGTTTCTAAACTTCTCGCATATAAAAGCTGTTCAAAACTTACTTCCCCTTCTTTGCTCAGTTGATCTGCCCAATCGATAAAAATCCAGTCGCCCGGCATCCATTCCAATAAGCCATCTTTATTCTTTCTTCCATTGATATAGGTCATTAATGACTGCATCCGCGGATAAATATCCTGTACAAACTTTTTATCACCAGTGAATTTATAGTACTCGTAAATCCCCAAAAACCAATAAAAAGAGTAGTCCATAATGGTATTGATATGAGCCGTTACCGGATCTTTGCCCCGCTGCGCCCACAGCGTTCTTTTAACCGTTTCTGCATCAAAAAACGAATAGTAATTCATCAGATAACTTTGATAGGCATCACCAGACCAAACCCATCGGTCGCGTTTGATCCCATCAATAAAAAACTCACGGGTGTTTAGATGAAAAGTATATTTAGCTACATCATAAATTTTGTTCAGCTCCTGATCAGAAGAGGTAAAACTTCCCCGCTCTGTCACCGGCGCATATTCATATAACATCGATATCGAATCAGCAGTAACGGAGCCTTCATACTGTGCATTTACATACCGGAAAGCTTTTGACAGCGGCATAACAGAATCTTTTTTTCCAGGCAGATCCAGATCAAGCTCATCCAGTGTTTCGCATTTATCGGTTGATAAAGCTTCTTCTCTTGACTCACCATAATAGATGTTCATTTTACCTTTGCCCTTCAGGCCATGAACTTTAATAAAACCAAAGGTTTCTTTTCCGAAATCCAGTAAACTGCCGTTTTTTACTTTTTCAGTTTTAACCGCCGACAGCGGTGTTACCGGAAGTTTAAACGCTGAAGGGACTATCAATGGATCGGTAAAATTCCATGATCCGGCAGAGACAAAGGTAGTACCTGATTTGTCGGATGTCTTTCCGCTGGCATCTATCCATTCTTTATCCTCAAAAGTACTCAGCCATGTATCATCAGAAACCACAGTTTTCCCCTGTACAAAAATTGCCGGAACCCGGGCCTGGTTATATACCTTTAAACTCAGTTTATGCTTGCCGGCAGGAATGTTGATGGTTTTAGGAAAGCCTGTAATTGCCAGTCCGTCAATTTTAACGTTATAAGTACCTTCTACATATAACTTTACTTCCTCAGCCTCAGCCAGATTAAACTCCTTATGAAAGTCGACCAATACATAGTGGCTATCCATTTTCCAGAACACGGGGAAAAATACCCCCCTTTCGGTCCTTCTGTTTTGCATCACATTGCTCATGTAGATATCAAAATCACCAGGGTACCAGATCCAGGAAGCTTTTTGGGCATAAGTCTGCTCTCCAAACAGACTAACAACAACTGCCAGAAATAGGTAAATTCTAAGTTTCATAATTAATGTCCGTTAAAAAATAGATAGAGTGAAAGCATTACAATGGCCAATACGATCCAGGAAATCCATACTGTCCGGTCAGGCTGCTCAATATTGGCCTGATGTGCCTGATTAACCTCATAAACTGTAGGTGAGCGCTCCAGGACAGAGATGATGACCGCCAGCAAAAGCAAAATCATAAAAATCAAAAAGGATATAATTAAATAATGGGGCCAGAACAGGAATTTATCCGGTGGTAAAATCCATAAATAGGTGATCCCGACACCCAGACTAAATACAGAGCCAATTGAAAGCGTAAAGTTAACCGCTCTTTTAGTGGTTCTCTTCCAGAAAACAGTCAGTAAGAATACGACTGAAAGCGGCGGTGCAATAAAGCCCAAAACGGATTGAAAAACGTCAAATAAGTTCAGGCCTTTAATATTGTCTATCGCAAGCACCACAATTACGGCGAAGATACAACCGGCGACAACAGCCATTCTTCCAATTTTAATGATCTGCTTGTTGGTAGCTGTGGGGTTAAATTTCTTCAGGTAAACATCCATGGTAAATACCGTGCTTAAGGAATTGAGGGAAGAACCAATTGTCCCAACCAAAACAGCAATGAGTACAACGATCACCAAACCATTCATTCCCGGCGGGAAAAGATGGGTCACCATCGTCATGTAAGCCTCATTGGGATCTTTCAAATCCGGAAAAAGTACTGCACACAATATACCCGTGAGGATAAATAAAGGCAGTGAAAGAATCTTTAACCAGCCAATAAAGCTTACCCCCAGCTGTCCCTGTTTTAAATTCTTAGCGCCTAAAACCGATTGCACCATACTTTGATCGGTACAGAAAAAAGCAACCGCAGCAACCGGGTAACCCAGCAAAATAGCATACCATGGGTATTTAGGATCACTGGCTGGCTGAATCAGATTCCAGAAATGTGACGGTGTCTGATGGTATAAAGATGAAATACCACCAACTTTGTTTAGACCTAAAATGGTTAATGACAGTGATACGGCAATTAACAGGATCATCTGGAATACATTGACTTTTGCAATAGCTTTTAGTCCGCCGAAAAAGGTAAACAGACCGGCGAAGGCAACTAATACAGTTACAGATTGCCACATGGGAATCCCTAAAATCTGCCTCACCAGAAACCCTCCGGCAAATAAACCCAGAGAAAGCCAGGAGATCAGAATCTTAACTAAAGCATACCAGGCCAGGATATTCTGGGTAGAATCACCATAACGGTTGCCCATAAATTCGGGCATGGTACTTACTTTCGCGGCTAAATATTTAGGCGCAAAAACAATGGCGAGTAAAAACAGAAAGATGAATGCATACCAATCAAAGTTTACGGCTACAATACCAGTCGTATAACCAATACTGGCAAAAGCCAGTAACATGGAAGGCCCTACATTGGTTCCCCACATATTAAATCCAATGCTGGCCCAGCCTAAAGATTTATTGGCCAGAAAAAGGTTTTCATCTTTTTGTGCACCCTTTGTAAAACTCGCTTTATAGCCAATGAAAACCAAAATGACTACATAAGCGGCTACAATCAGGTAATCTAAAGTGGTTAAACGTTCAAGTATGTTTCCCATGGTTAAAGTCCTATTGATGCTCTGCTGATGTTATAATCCTTCAATATCCCGTCAATTTTGACCGGCAGACCTGTTTCCAAAGATTCATCCATGGCCTGCAGCAAAGCCACAGTTCCTATTCCTTCCTTTAAATCCGGATAAGCGGTAAAATTGTTCATGATACTGGCTGCAAAATAATCCAGGTAGTTCTGATATTCCCCGGCATGATGACTTTGCCCTTCAAAACGGAAATAATGTTTTAGCGCTGCATCACCCCAGGTAATGACTTTTTCTTCCCCGGTATTGGTGGTCACGGAATAGCGCAGTTCATGGTAATCAGCCTGACTTGCCCCTTCCGTACCTCGTAAAATGCAGGACATGCCGCTATCGCGTGCAGCAGGCTGTGTCGGACCAGTGTAGGCGCCGCTTACTCTGGCAATTCTTCCATCCTTAGCTTTGAAAATGAAATGCATGGTATCCTGATTTTTCAACCCTGCCTTTTGTCCGTTAGCGCTCAGCATTCCATAACCCATTACCTCCTCAATATCTGGCAAATACCAGCGGATGAAATCTGTCGGGTGACTTAATCCTCCGTATAACCATTTAAATGATTGCTTAAGTGACCATCCCTTTTCCAGGAACCAGCGGTGATCTGCATGATAATGACTTTCGATAGTGATTAAATCTCCGATCAGTCCTTCCTCAAAATCTTTCCTCTGCCGTTTTGCAGGTTCAAAAAAGCGGGAACTCTGACCGACAAATACCCTTTTTCCAGATTGTTCAGCCAATGTGATCAATTCATTGGCATTTGATAAATCATCAATAAAAGGTTTGGTACAAACCACATGTTTTCCATGCACCAGGGCTTGTTTAACATGCTCAAAATGCAGGTGGTCCGGCGTATAAATAGCGATGACATCAATTGCATCATTCTGTAGCATATCGTCATAACTGGTTGTCCAGTTTTGGAAACCAAACTCCAAAGCGCGGTCTTCACAAAGCTGTTGATTCGCATCGCAAACCTGAACAAGTGTAAATTGATCACTTGATAATGCGGCAGACATGGTGCTCCTGCCCTCACCTAATCCCAGTATCCCTAATTTTAACATGGTTATCTATTTTAAGCTGTATAGTGTTAGAAAAAAATTATCGATTTAACGGTTTAAACTCGACCCAAACTTCATCAGGCTTAGTTCCTTCAATCCCCTCCTGGTACTTCTTCATGAGGGCATTCCATTCATCTGCTCTCGGATTGTTTGCTGTGGTTTTCGGATTAAGCTGCTCCAGGCTTTTACCCTTAGGTATGCTGATGATCAGCATCAGCTGTCGCTCGTTTTTATAGATCACTAACTGCTGAAACTCCGCTTTACAGAATCCCTCAGATAACTCCGGCCATTTTTCAAACTGCGTTTGATGGTAATCAAGATATTCTGCCTGCAATTTTTGATCATTTACCAGATTGGCTGATAAGATGATATTATCCCATTCAGCAACGGGTTCCAGTCCGCAGTTCTTTTTCCTGCTGAATTGATAAATCTGATCTTCGTACAATTTAATGCTGATTGGATTGAGCCGTTTTAAGGTCTGCTGAAGACTTTCAACTTTCAAAGCAGAAGTATAAATTACCATGCGATTGCCCCATTGATAAAGAGCAGAAGATTTAAGATTATTTTGTGCTGCAAATGTTTTCAATACAGCCGACCCCGGGATACTGTCTTTGTTAAAAATGAGTTCAATTACTATAGCTTTATCTGCTGCCGTATTGATTCCTCTGGCTGAATGTTTAGCCTTTTCCTTCAGAAGGTATTGAAATTCTGGCGCTAGCCCAGCTTTATTTCTGATTGATGAAGAAACACCCGGACCATTATCTTTCCATACGTTATCAGGGCCATTTGCATTTTGAAGATACTTTTCATTCGGTGTCCAGTTATCTTTGATGGTAAAACCGGAAGAGCCTTCATCGGTATACAGATAAAACCAATGGTTAGGCAAGTGCGCATAAGGCGCTTTGTAAATGCTGTCGATTTCATTTTCAGCAATCAACGATCCTGGCTGTGCGGAAAGCGTATAAATGCCTGCCACATCATACAAATGTTGACCATAGTGATGAATTTTGTTACCAAGGATGACGTTATTATTCATGACGTTCATGGTTTTCGTCCAGCCCCAGCCCATACTGATCCCCGAATAAGAAACATCGGAGATTTCATTGTGTAAAATCTTCAACCCTTTAACATAACCTGCTGCAATGCCAACAGTGCCCCAATCTTCATTCGTGACATTAGTAATCAGGTTATTTTCGATCGTATTATTGGCCGATACTTCGCGATCGTCTTTGGGTTGATAAGGTAAATGCACTTCCGTAGCTTCGTCAGAAAATGTACCCATTACAATAGCCGAACCACCAATATCTTTAAATAAACTTCCCTTAATCACATTATCATGAGTGCCTTTACCATAATCCAGACCAGTTGAGGCGAAGTGTTCAAAGCTGCAGGAAGCAAAATTGATATGATGGGCATAATTTAACTGCAGGGCGGATGCCGGTCTGCCTACCCAGGCCTGGTTTTCCAGGCTTTTTTTATCGGCTGTTCCGGGTATTTTTAATTTGTAGGCGTCTAGCATGTACATCCCCGTTTGATGCGGTACATGACCCTGTTTAGAGGGTCTGAGCCAGGAGCTGTGCTGGAAGGTTATACCCTTGAAGGAAAGATAAGATACAGGATGATCAATGTCACCCTCCACCTTTATCAGATTCTCTAAAACTGGTACAACGACTTCGGCAGTTGACATATTTTCTGTAGCCTTCGGCCAGTAATAGACTTTATGCGCCGCGAAATCTTCAAACCACTCTCCTGCTTCATCTAAAAATTGAATGGAATTAGATAAGTTAAAAGCTGAGTTACCTGTCTTTTCAGAAATCCATGGCGCAGGCCAGGGATGCTCAGATTGGATGCGGCTTTCCGGCTGCATAAAAGAAAGCTCAAGCCCCTGTGCTGCTGTCTGAATTGATTTTATACGCAGATTGGCAATCGCCCACCATTGGTGAATCAGCATTTCCATCCCCTTCGTATAGCTTAGGTTGATCTTCGCAGGCAAAGGGATTTTGCAGGTCTCTTTCGCTGCATTCCAGGATAAAATCCTGCCCATTTCATCACCATTATAATATTGTGCATTTGTGGCCTTTCGGTCATTCACCCAAAGCTGTCTGAATTGCAGGTCTACGCCAGCGAAATCAGGAATATCGGCTACCCAAACCTTTCCTTTAGCTTTTTCAGGCAAACCGGATACGGGACCCGGCAGTCTTTTCCAGCCACTAATCTTTATCCCTCCACTAAAAACGACTTTGCCATCAGCAATTACTTGCGTCGGACTATCAGCGGTACCTGAATCCTCTGGACGGATCATCATCGGTTCCTCCAGCCGATACAATCCCTTGCTGATCATAATCCTTATACCGCTTTTGATATCAGGATCATTTAAACGACGTAGTTCCCTGGCTTTACGTAAAGCCGCGTGTAAAGAAGCCATTGGTTTATCCTTTGTCCCGCTGTTGCTGTCATTGCCAGTTGTGGAAACGTACAGATCGACCACTGGTTTGTTCTTAAGCGTACTTTCAGTCCCAGCTTTGGAAACGCGTAGCGTTATCGCAGCGGTATCTAGCCGCAGCAGCATCATGATCAAAAAAGCAAAGCTGATTCTGTTCATGATCTAGGGATTAAAAACTTGAAAAACTGATTTCAGGTAAGCAGTATTTGCACTAAAGTTTTGTTTTACCGCTGTTGGCATTTTTGCATCTCTGGATCGTTCCACGACCAGCCATCCTTTCCAACCCATATGATCTAATGTACGCTTAACCTCTTTTAAATTGATTTTGGGATCGTTCTGCAGCCAAACACCATCTTCATTGGTACAATGAATCTGGATGATGTTTTTCTTTCCTAATATAGTGAGCTCCTGATGCAGGTTCCTTCCATTCTTGAGTGCGTTCGAGAAATTGAAATAGCTTTTTACCGCTTTAGAACCTATATCATGAAGTAAAACCAGTTCAGCTGTAGCGTCTAAAGCAGTTTCAATTCCGATGACAACACCAGCTTTAGCAGCCATTTTACCTGCTATCTTTAACCGCTCTACAATTGCGCCCCTTAATTCGGGATATTTTACCAGATCTCCCTGTACGCCCAAAGGAAGAAAAACCACCTTAACTTTCATCGCTTTTGCCGTATCCAAACAATCCTGTATCATTTTTTGATAAGTTGGCCGGGTGGCAAAAGACTGCGCATAAAAACCGGTCATAGCCAATGAACAGATTTCAATATTTAATGCTTTTGCCTGCTGCAAAAACTGTGTTCTTATTGCCGGATCGGCCAGTTTACTCTCGAAAGTTTCCCTGTTCCCTAAACCGCCCATATCCAATTCTAAACCGTCTGCACCAATCTCTCTGGCCAGGGGAATAGCGCTGAGTTTTTGGCGTTTCAGGATCATCAGATCGATCACTGCTACTCTATAACGTTGCTGCTTCCCTGCCGCCAGCAGCAAAGAACCAGGAAGAAAAATACTTCCTGTGAGCAAAGTAAATTGCCCGATAAAACGTCTTCTGCTTTGATTTACTTCATTCATATGAATTACTCTTTTTAGAATAGAATAAACTTTCCAATTGTCCAAATCCCATTACTGCATTTTTTGGCAGGCGCTCTCCCTTATCGCCAAAAACATAGAGCGCATTTTCTTTTTCAATGGTTACTTTACGCTCGTCGTATTTACCTGTTTTATCTTTTAAGCCCGCTGCGTTCAGATGGAAATATTTTACCAGAAAATCATACAACGCAATACGTTTATTAATTCCAAAATCATGCTTTTCATTGGGCAGGTGAACATTCTCTACCTTGCTTTTCTCTCCATAATAGCTGTACAGCTTTTGTAGATAAGGGAAATCATGCTGCGGAGTATGCGCAGTCCAGTCACTGCCATCAGATACAATTAATTGCGGATTTGGGGCAGCCATTGCAGCTAACTCCACATTATTTGTTCCGCCCGCACACTGATGGATTGGCATGCCGCTCTCACAGGGACAGCCCCCGTAAAAATAGGATGACATGGCCACCACCGGTGCGCTTAATTTAATGCGGTCATCCATAGCTGCCATTAATATGGTATGACTTCCGCCTCCCGAACCACCGCTGATGCCAATGCGGTTTGTATCGGTTTCTTTTAAAGCAGAAACATAGTCGAGTATACGTATTCCACCTAATGTCTGAATGGTTTGCGCCAAACTTCTGCGGTGATCTTCGTATTTAAACTGCAGCTGAGATTCCCCCCAGCCAAACAGATCATAACTGATAGCCATCGCACCCATTTTCGCAATCATCGCACATCTGATCTGGCAATCCGCCCGGTAACGTTGTTTGTCCCAATGGCCATCCGGACTTAATACAACCGGCAATTTCCCTTTAATCTTCAAGGGCTTATAAATCGAACCATTAATCCACACGCCGGGTAAAATTTCTATAGCAATGTTCTCAACGGTATAACCATCCATTATCCTTTTCGGTGTGATGACCGGCTTCGACGCAGGCATTGCAGGTAATGGATCAAGCAATAAAGCTTTGTATAATTCAGGTCTGATCTGCGCTTTCCACTGTTCCCAACTGGCCTGATCGTGATACCTGGTAGCTAAACTATCCAGATAAGCCCATCCATCCTGTACCTCCCAGCGATAGTATTCGTATTCTTTCAGTTTGTACAGACCGGGTTTCTCTTTATTCACCTTCAGGTCTAAAGGGCTTAAAATATTAACCAGCGTTTCATCTGCATTGGCACGAAACCTCCAGTCTGCATAATTCACCCACTTATCTTTTACCTGCGCATCCGTATATTTAATCTTCAACTTAAAGCGGCTTTCTACAGCTTTTAGCACTTCCACCAAAGGCTTTTTATATTGATTGTCAGAGTTATATTGACTGTTAGCGTTCTGGCTTTGGGCGCAGAGGTTTAAAGCAGAACACAGTCCTGCGACCAACAGCACAGTTCCATTCTTAAAATGCAGGTTGCGAACGAGCCGAAGCCAATATTTTACAGGCATAATTCTAATTCGGTTCTTCATTTTTGCTTTCTTTAATTACAGGGGCTGTATAACCTTTTAAGGCTGGCCAAACGCCATCTTTTATCTTTTTCAGTTTCAGTTTGGAAGGATCTACGACGACGTGTTTGATCTTTTCTCTTCTCCAGGTATAAATGAAATGCAGCATCCCATCAGCAGTTTCGATGACTGCCGGATAAGAATACTGACTAATCGGGGAATCTTCTAAAATCACGGCGGCCGACCAGCTTTTTCCGTCTTTGGAAACAGCAACATTTAATGGGGTACGGGGACCCTTAGCTAAGTCGCCCGGAGGTAATACATGATTATACACCAACACTTGTAAGCCGCTCTTCGTGGTTACCGCGTCGGTTCCGGAATTGTTATTCGGTAAGGATGTTTTAGTTAAGGGCGACCAGCTTTCCCCATTATCGGTCGACCAGGATTCAACAATTGCCCTGTTGGCCGTTCTGGCAAGCAATTGTAGCTTACCGTTGCCATATTGTAAAATACTGGGCTGAATAGCTTTAATTCCATTTTCGGCCAGTGGACCAACAGTTCTCCATGTTTTACCATTATCGTTAGTCACTTCAAAATGAATCTTCCAGCCGTTTCCCTCTCTACTGGAGGGCGCAAAAAGGTTCCCATTGCTGAGCAAAACAGGTTTATTTTTTACTGGCCCGATATTACCATCAGGCAGTTTTTTGGCCTCAGACCAGGTCAACCCGCCATCTTTAGAGCTCTTCATCAAACCCCACCATTCCGATGGTTTAGGACCAATCTTATAAAACAGCAGCAGATCTCCTCCGGGTACCTGATACAGTACGGGGTTCCAGGTGGGCAATCTTTTGCCATCAGGCTGAATACCATTAGCCACTGAAACTGGTGCCAGCCATTTTCCATTCAGATATCTGCTGATGTAAATTTCTACGTCAGGATTACGCTCTTTGGTCCCTCCAAAAAAGGAAGCCACTAATCCAAATGGAGTTTCCGCAAGAGTAGCCGAGTGGCAGGATGGGAATGGTGCTTTATCATAAAGAAATTCTTGTTTCACCACTCCTGATTGCCATTTCTCGAGCGACGAACCAACCTCCGCAGCAGCTAAGGCCTGAGCAGAGGTCAGGTTGTCAGCGACTCCATTCTGCTGGCTAAAAGAGCTTGCCGCCTGCGTCATCAGCATGCCCAATAAAACTGACTTTAAAAAGTTCATCATCATATAGATTTATATCGGTTATTAAAATATTTTTCATCATTGCCCACTGCAATGAAATTGATCACTTATTTACGGCTCACTTCAAAAGAATAATCCCCGGAACCCAATTCATAGACCGCCCGGTTATCTTCCATTCTTATCAATTTCAACGCTTTCTGCCCAACCAGCAATTCCTTCACCTCTTGCTTTTTTTCCGCTGGCACATATACCACAGCCGTTGTATTTGCCGGGATAGTGATATTCCATTTAAACTGCTTTGCTGTTCTGGTATAACTGCTTTTGATATCTCCGTATACCGAATGATAACTTGCATGAATACTGTTCAATCCATCAATCAGCTCAGGTTTCATTTTAATCTGCTCAAAAGCTGGACTGGCAGCTTTAATACCTGCAAGGTTCTCATAATACCAGATCAATAAATCGCCCAGCATCATTACATGGTTCTGTGAATTCATTTTAGGATCGGCCGTATTTCCATTCCATAATTCCCAGATAGTTGTTGCGCCGTTATCGATCATATATCCCCAGCTGGGATAAGATTTCTGAGTAGCAATGGTATAAGCCAGATCGGGTCGCCCGTAATCATTTAAACAGCGCATCAGCCATTGTACGCCCACCAGGCCATTGCTTAGATGCCCTTTGTTTGTTACCTCCACGGTGTAAACTATATTTTTGAAAACCTCTTCAACATGTGCTTTAGGCACCATCCCAAAATAAAGCGGAATAATATTATCGGTTAAAGCATTGGCAGCATAATAGCCTTTTTCATTAAAGAACTTCTTGTGGAAAGCATCTTTAATATGCCCGGACGTTGTCTCAAATTCTTTATAATCACTATCATGACCGCTTACTTTGCTAAAGTCCATCATCAATTTCATAAAATGATAGTAATACGCTGTAGATATCAGTTCTGAAGGATACTTTTTATCAGCACTCTTACCTCTTCCTGCTTCAATAGTGATTGGCGGCATACACCAGTCGCCATAACTGTCTTTCGTCAGGATGTAATCTTTCATGTACCTGTCCTGCATATACGCAAGCCACTTTTTCATTGCCGGATAGTTATCACGTATCGCAGAAGAGTCACCTGTTTGATTGTAAAGCATTTCTGAAACCAATAACAGCGTACCCGGCCAGGTCATATTATCACTGTAGTAACGCCAGAATGCAGGGGCGACATCAGGGATAGCGCCATCCTCCTTTTGTGCATAACGGATATCCTGCAGCCATTTCGCATAAAACCTCCCATTATCGAACACAAAGTTCTCTCCATGCGCTACCGTACCACGGTCACCCAACCAGGGCTGACGTTCATTTCTTTGCGGACAATCTATTGGAATACCCTTGTAATTGCCTGCTATTCCCCACCAGGCATTTTTAAAGATTTGGTTGAGCAAAGGGTTAGAACTTTCAAAAGTCCCGACCGTTTTCATATTGTCGTAAATCATTTTACCTGTAAAATCATTTACCGTCGGGGCATAATTGTAGCCGTTGATTTCTACATATCTAAAGCCGCGATAAACAAAGGTGGGCTCCCAGCTTTCTGTTCCTATACCCTTTAATGTATATAGATCAGTGCATTTTGCATCACGCAGATTCGCCGTAAAAAGTTCTCCGTTATCCTGCAGTGATTCTGCAAACCTCAATTTGATTTGCTGCCCTTTTTGTCCCTTTACCCTGATCTGTAACCAACCCACCATGTTCTGGCCCATATCAATGATGTACCTTCCACCAGAGCGTTTTAGGATAGCAACGGGTTTTAGCGTGTTCATTACCCTGATATTTTCGTTCATCTGCGCCTCATAATTACCACCAGGCTCCTGTACAAACTCTGCCTTCAGCCATTTGGCATCATCAAAACCATTCCTGTTCCAGCCTGGCATTTCTTTGACTGCATTGTATTCCTCCCCGTCATATTCATTGTTGGTACGGATTGGGCCATCCGCAGTTCCTTTCCAGCTGTTATCTGTATCGATATTAGCCGTACTGCCATCAGTATACACAATATTGATATTCAACAGCATTTTAGGGAAACCAAAGGTTTTAACTTTATAAGGCTTATTGTGCTGTCGCATGGCGAAGAAACGACCATTACCTAAAATTGCACCTACGGTATTTTTGCCTTCCTGAAGATAACTGGTCACATCCAGCGTATTGTATTTTACATTTTTGGTATAGTCCGTAGCCGTCGGCGATAATACATCTTCTCCTACCTTTTTACCATTGATATATAATTCATACAAGCCCAAACCAATAATGGAGGCCGTTGCAGACTTTATCTTTTTTGTACTTTGAAATTCTTTTCTGAAATATCGGGCCGACAATCTTGAGTCGGTAAGCATATTATCCCAGGGAAAAGCCCGGTCGAATCCTATCCAGCCTTTTGGCCAGTCCTTATAATACAGCAAGCCCATGGTAAACGTATTTGGTGCCGACCATTCACTTTCACCAGCCGTTGTCCATACTTTAACTTTCCAATAAGCAGCCATGCGGCTTTTCAATTTTGCACCGTCATATTTTACATGAATAGATTGTGGCAGGTTTACTTTGCCGGGGTTCCATAAATCGCCATCATTAGCATTTAACTTTTCCAATGTAGAGGCAACTAACACCTGATAGGACTTTTGTTTAATATTATGCTGATTAGAAACTATTTCCCAGCTTAATCTGGGTTGAACAACATCAATTCCCCGCGGATTAACCAGCATTTCACAGGTAAAATTTTGCATAGTAACCTGTGCCGCCAGTTTTGCAAATGGCAGCAGACAAATACTTATAATTGATATGTATATTTTTATATTCATTTCTATCATCTTCTGAAATGAGGATCAGATTCCTTATTGTCCGCTAAAATCAAAATACAAGGTCATATCCAAAGCCCTCATTGGCGTCTTATCATAATCGTAATACACATGCTTCATTCCCATTGGCCCGGTGGTTTCTGGTTTCTGGGTTTTCGTCCCAATCGCAGAAATACCGTTCATAAAAGAAATATCACCATTGGGGAAAGTCGGACTGATATTGTCATACTCCGTATCCTTAGACTTCTTAGGCGTGAATAACCTTAAGAATATATCCTCCTGATCTGTCACCACTTTAAAGCGTTGCGCTGCACCTACAAACTCACACCAGTACAGGTTAGCATAATACCCCTTAAATTCCGGATATTCCCAGGGTGCTTCTCCTGTTGCTGAATTATTATAGTCTTTATTCCAGATCCCGAACTGGTTGCCTTTCATCCTGTTTTTCCACACCCGATAAGGACCATTTCCTTTATAAGACACGGATTTCAATTGGGATTCCGGGTATGAAAAGTTCAATCCTACGAAGGTTGTGAAATAGGCTGAAGGAAAATATTTAACCTGCATTTTGATCCATCCGGAAGGATAGATTGTCCATTCTAATGTGTTAAAACTCCCCTTTTTATCGAATGTAGAAGAGATGATTAAATTTTGTCCTTCCAGCTGATAACTGAAGCCCTTAAAGTTATTCTCACCCTCCTGTAAAACCGGACCATTTGCAAAAGGGATGATTCCTTTAGCGTTTTTGACCTCATTTAATAAGCCCGTATTTTTATTAAATGATATTGAAATCCCGTTAGCAGTAACCTCATAGTTAGTGGCTGTTTCTTTTATCTTAGCGGCTGAAGGACCTTGTTTAACCACAATCCGATTCGCATCGTCTTTAGGCAGGGCAATTGGAAAACTCCAGGTAAACAATTCTTTTCCATCAGGACCTTTAGCGGTTAAATACAAGGCATCAAAGCTTCTCCAATCCGATGGTAAGTTGACCTTCAGCCTGCCCTTTTCGAAAGGTTTGATGTCAGGAGATTCAATTTTGCCAGCTTTAAACGTGTGCTCTTCCGTAGAAGATTTCAGGTTTTTAAGCTTCCATTCAAAATTGCATTGGTTCAGATTGGTAAATGCATACCTGTTTTCCAGATTAAATGATCCGTCAAAACCGGCCGTCATTTCTGTGCGTTCCACAAAAATAGGGTTCCATACTTCTTTAATCGTATAAAAACTGCCTTCTTTCTCATGGTAAGGACCAACAATACCATCCGGACCATGGTTCCCATCTGTGTCCAGCTCGCCATTTTTATCGGTACGTACCACCGCCTGATCAGCAAAATCCCACAGGAAACCACCAGCAGAAAGCGGATTATTCCACATTGCATTCCAATAGTCTTCAAGACCAGCACCATGTCCCCCGTCGAACAAACCATGTAAAAATTCTGTCGGCATTAAAATCTGATGTCCGTGATCGTAATTACCAATCCCGTAGTTAAACTCACGGTAATGCGTAGTTTCAAATCCGCCGAAAATCTCCCAGGGATGTATCAACGGGCGTTTTTGAATATCTTCTTCTGCAAATAAATGATCCAGTTCCCGGTTATGTCCACCTTCATTGCCATTTGCCCAGAATACGATTGAAGGGTGATTTTCATCATTCAGCATCATCTCTTTCAATAGCTTAGTTCCTGTAGGTGTATTGTAATGACCATGCCAACCCGCCAGTTCGTCCATTACGAAAAGTCCGAGTGAATCACATACATCAAGAAAATGGCCATCCGGAGGGTAATGCGACATCCTCACGGCGTTCATATTCATCTCCTTCATCAGCTCCACGTCAGCAATGCTGATTTTCTTACTTGTCGTTCTGCCGGATGATGGATAAAAAGAATGACGGTTCACCCCTTTAAACTTGATCTTTACGCCATTTACATATACTCCATCACGCTCCTTTACCAGGATTGTGCGGAAGCCAATATTTTTTGAGAGCTGATGTATAACCTTCCCATTTTTGAATAAACTGAAAACGGCTTGATACAGATTAGGAAATTCTGAAGACCATAATGCTGGATTTTCAAATTGATGATTGACTACGACATGGTGATTAAGGGAACGCTGAGTGTGCAGCGTAGATGGATTGCCGAATGTTGATTCACTTGTTGTTTTCCGCAGATCAGTACTGAACTTTTTTCCCAATCGTTTGCCATCTTTTGCAAGCAGTTCAACTTCAACCTTTTCGGCATCACCCGCAAATTGAAGGTTGGCAGAGAAAACACCATCTGCTTTGGCATCAATCTGCACTCTGTCTATATGTATCAGAGGCAAGGCTTCTAAATAAACAGGTCTGAAAATACCGCCAAATATCCAGAAATCCGCCTTGCGTTCTGCTTCATTTACAGATGGACTAGCTGAATGCTTAGATACGGTTACTTCAAGCAGGTTCTCAGATCCGGTTTTTAATAGTTTAGAGATATCATATCTGAAGACGTAAAACGATCCCTGATGGATTGCTCCGGCCGACTGCCCATTAATTTTAACCTCCGTGTCGGTCATTGACCCTTCAAACACCAGGTTAATTTTACGGTTGTTCCAATCCGCCGGCACCTTAAAACTGTATTTATATAAGCCTTGTTCCTTGCCTTTATTTACTTCTTTAGCGAAACCATAATCATACTTTCCAAAGCCCTGCAACTCCCAGTTGGAGGGGACAGGAATGGTGGTCCATTTACCAGAATTTGCACCTGCGGTACAAAAGAAGTCCCAGTTCACCGTCTGGTCATTGCCGGTTCCACTCAGGTACAGTTTCTCTGTTTGCTGCGCTGTTGCAGCAAAAAATATCGGGAACAGACACAAGAAAAGTATAAAACTACGTTTCATTAATTGGGCTTAAATTGATTCGTTAATGGATTATCTGTTCTGAATGGCAATGCAGGTAAACCTTCACTAAATAAAGTGCCTGATGGGTTTTCTGTCCAGTTATAGCGCACAGCTACCGGATCACTGATTGCGGAGGCCGATACGATCACATGGCCACTATCAATATGTGCACTGGCGGGTATAAATTTGCCATCCTTACCAGCTATAGTAAATCCGGAAACCGATCCTGATTGGTTATTTAAATGGTCAAAATTCAGGATCGCCTGACCAGATGAAAAAGTCGCGGATTGATAAAGAGGTCCCGACCAGGCAATTTTTTGATGATAAATTTTAGCCAATGCCACAAGTGCCAGTCGACGGCCCACCTCCCATTTATAAGTTGGATGGAGATCCTCGTTCGTATCGGTTAAGTCGTTAGTTGAAATCATACCGGTATTGGGCAAACGCAAAAGCTGTGTCTGCGCTTCCCAAAACTGAGGTTCGGTATCTGCTGTTAAAATCACTTTACCAGTTGTTTTAGAATAATTGAACGGGGCAATCTGCACATAGTAAAAAGGCAGGTCACCATTCCCCCAGGCTTTACGCCAGCTGTTAATCAGGGTTTTCATTTTATTCGCATAACTAAGACTTTCATTCAAAAAGCAGTTGGTCTCGCCCTGATACCATAAAAAACCACGGATTTTGAACTTTGTCAGCGGCTCAATCATCGTGTGATAAAACTTACCAGGATCATTACTCACCTTTTGATTCCTGAACTCATCCGCAGCCTGGAAAGCACCTTCAGCAATCCATGGCTCGATAGCACTTCCGGATACTGCAGATGAGATCATTCCCACCGGCACGCCTAACTTCTTTTGCAGTTCTTTCGCAAAGAAATAACCCGGGGCAGAAAATGCACGTAAGGCCGAATCGCGGGCTACGCTCCAGCTTTTGTGTATAGAGTCCGGTTTATTCAGGGTTTTACGGTTCACCAAAAAGATTCTGATCTGGTCATTATTAGCCTTTGCAACTGCATCAGATCGAAAACCCAGCTTTTCATTCTTAGGCTTCGGAATTTTAACCAGCTTACGCATCGCGTATTCCATATTTGACTGACCGGAGCATAACCAGACTTCACCTACCAGTATATTGGTCAGGACGATCTTATTCGTTCCGGAGACTGTCATCGATTGCGGTTTCCAGCTGATTTTTAAGGGCTTTAATACAACGCTCCAGTTCCCTGACTCACCGGTGGTAACTTTGCAGGTCTGACCGGCAAATTTGACGGTAATCCGCTCACCGGCATCGGCAAAACCCCAGATAGTGATGGTTTGATCTTTTTGCAAAACCATATTACTGGATAAGATCTGCGGCAGCAGGACTTTCCCATTGGCAGAGATCGCCATGCACAACAATACAATGAAACATGAATAACTGATTAGCCTTTTCATCTAAAATCCCTCTGTTTTTAAATATTTTATGGAGTAAACCGCTTCTTTTGTCGATTCACCGGCATTTTGCAAATCATATGTCTGATCTGCCGGGGTATCTATATTCGGAAATGTACGTACATCTCCAGTGCGAAAAACAATTTTTGACACTTCCGCAACGGGCTGGAAAGCCAGACTGGTTAACACCTCTTTTCCGTTCACCGTAACCGTATAGAAACGGGTAAATGCATCCAGCTTCAACTGGATTGCGTAAGTTTCACCAGCACTATACTTCATGAAGTTCTTGTAACGTGCCCCGGCTTTTGCACTAAGCGTGCCTGCAGTATCAAAAGTTAACCTAACTGTAGCCAGCCCTTTTGCATCCTGCAGCTCTATCTCCAGTAATCCAAAATTATTTTGTTTTGGCGTAACCGAAAAAGAAGCAATTACTTTTCTGGAAGATGGAAACAACCGTTCTGCCTTTGCATAATCAAAAGGATCTTTATCTTTCAATACTAAATTGCCATCTTCCACTTTCACAGGCGCCCAAAGCGGACTGTATATATTCCAAAATTCGAGTACTTTATTTGCTGCATTTGTGCTAAAATCATCATTCACCTGTGCTGAAGCATTATCGTTTAGCGGTACAGGGATGGAAGAAACCCAGATATCTTCTTTGTTCATGCTATAGGTTACCCATAACTTTTGATCAGCAGGTTTTCCATTGCCTTCATCAATTCCACGAACATACTGGGGACCATAAGACTTATAGTTTCCGCCGTAACGCATTGGTGCTACCTCCCCATTAACCAGCAGGAGATTGGTGTAATCCAATCCATTTTTGCTGGATGAAATCGCCAGCGGCCAGCGGTATTCTGATGGATTGTAGACCGTAACATAATGTCCGTCACTTGTTCGTTGTCCCCATATCTTGGCATTGCTGTTTACAAAACCGGGTGCCCGACTGGCGTTTTCAGGCCAGCTTTTACCGTTGTCATTGCTGATTGCAGTCAATGCATTTTTCCATAAACCAACCACTCTGCCATCGGGTAAGTGATAATAACTAAATGCTTTATACTGCTTTTGGAGTGTGATGAGTGGATCTTTACGATCTGCTTCCTCATTCCATTGCTGGGTCATCAGCTTATTGGCCAACAACTCTTTACAAGCTGCTACAAAAGCTTTGTTTTTGCTATTTGTGTACAGCGGGTATTTTGTGTTTTTCTCCGAATAGCCGGGATTGTAATGGATGAAATAGATTGGTCCATAACTGCCATCGGCTTTAATCTCTCTGACAGCCCTGCCAATTCCATTACCATCATTAGGATCGTCTTTTGCATCAAAACTGATCGCATAAAAACCCAGTACAAGGAATACATTTTTGGTAGAAACATAAAAGCCCATTCTCTGGTGCATTACGGCATCAAGATCTTTAGCTACATCAGTTCTTCCTTTTTTAGTCGTTCCATCCGGAATCCTGTAAACCGGAAAAATGACATCAGGCTTTGTCCATCTGTAGCCATCTGGAGATGATTGCAACAAGGTTTGCCCCGGAGGGATGCTTTCGCCCACTTTATCACTCAGGTATTCCACATAAAATTTATTGTTCCAGTAAGCCAGCATGGGTGCATGGTTATAAGTCCAGCCAAAGTTTTCTGCCAGTTCCGGATGCTCCCTGTTCGCCCTGAAAGTCTGAACGCTGTGCACACCCATCACCGGTTTGAGCTGACCGTGGTGGTAATCTGCATTAACCAAGGTTTTACCGGTATAACGCACCGTATCCTGCGCCTTTACTGATGAAAAAGCAATAGCAGTAAATAAAAGTATGTTCAGTATTTTCAATTTCATATTCTCTTTATTGGAGCAGCAAGTGATTGCTTTTCTAATTATCTATCTTGCTGTGCATTTTTAATGTTGTTCTTCTTTTTCAGCTGCGTGATCACACTTTTCTTTACCTTAATGATTGTTCCGTGTTTATGTCCTTCAGGTATAGCAACCTCGCTGGTCACCTCTGTAAAAGATTTAAAATCCCTGGTTTTCATTGCTGAATAAGTCTTTTGTCCATAGGCATCAAAATAGATCAGCCAATCTTTCCCCGTTTTAACCACCGTTGGCCCTTCGGTTAAATTCGGACTAAAAGTTTCGGAAGCCTTACTATATGGCCCTATCGCACTTTCACTAAAAGCTACTTTCAAATTCCTGTTAGGTCGGGTGTTATCTTTTAAAACCAATACATAATCTTTGCTTTTACGCTTAACGATCACCGCATCAATCACACTAAAACCAGGATCAAGGAACAGCTTAGCTGCAGAGAAACTGTTAAAATCTTTCGTTGTCACATAGTACATCCTATGGTTATTATCTTCCTCCTCTATCCCTTTTGCAAAGCGGAACGGAATGGTAGAAGCCCAAATGATGATATATTCCTTTGTTTCCTCTTCATAGAAAATCTCAGGCGCCCATACGTTAACAGCAGATGGTTCATTTTCCATCACAGGGATGAACTTTTGGGGCGACCAATGAATCAAATCTGCAGAGCTGGCGTAGCCAAATCCTTTGTCTCCTTTCCAGCTGCAGGTCCACACCAGATGAAATAAACCATCAGGTCCATATACCACTGATGGGTCACGCAATATTTTTTGCGTCCCCGTTTCTGGTTTTAAAAAGGTCTTGTTAAAATCTTTCCAGTGATAGGCATCGTCGCTGTACAGCAACCTCAACCCTTCGGTTGCCGGCTCATGAAATGAAGTGAAAATATAAGCCTGTTTGCTGCATGAACAAAAAACACCGCTCAATAGCCCGACTAAGGCTAAACGAATCAATGATATTTTCCCAAATGCCACCATCATTATATTTTATCCAATAGTAAAACCCAGTCATTTCCGTTTGCAGCTTCACCCGGAGGATCAAATTGATGTGTCCCGGCATTGTGCATTCGACCAATCAGGGTTGTTTTTCCATCCCTCGGATTAAACCAGGAAGCCTTTACCTGATCACCAGCGATTTTACCCATATTGAGCGTGATCGTTCTCCCCGTATACGTATAAACCATCACATAATCCTTCCCTCTTGCCGCCAGTAATCTTTCATATTTCAGACCATTTTTACCCGCGATCAGGCTCTGATCCGGCACCCGGTCAAAATATGATCGTGAAAGCATTAAATCTTTAAGAAATTTCATCTGGGTAGCCCCTGAAGCGTTGATGGCAGTCGTCCATTCCTCTTTCGGACCATAAGAAAACTTTTTATCTGTTTTTTTATAGAACTGCATCACCGAATTATGACCATAGGTATAACCAAACGCGCCGGCGAAAACTGACCAGTAACCATATCTTCTCACATCGGCAGCTGTCCATCTCGGCTGCAGGGTATCATGCAATCCCTGAGGGATCCCCTCATAGGAAGGTTCCCCATCAATTGTGGGTTTAACAGGTTTTAATTGGTAATCAGCTTCAATGTAGCGCCAGTTATCTTCGCCATAATGCAGCTTTTCATTTTTAGAAGTATCCTGATCATAGCGGCGGTGACCAGACTGGATCATATTAAAATCGCTCCATGCCGCCTGGTGAAACCATTGTGAAGAAGTCGTTCTCCCCCTTGGATGAAAGGTAATTAAGTGATTCGGATCGTTCTTCCGTAAAGTTTCACCAATTGTCGCCCACACCTCCATTCCGTCACTGCCTTTAATATCACCGCCATCTAACCAAATGATATTCCAGCGTTCCCTGTATCTTTTCGCTAAAAACTCAGCATAAAGTTTCGCGTCAGACGCCTTCACTTTTTTGTCTTTAACATTGGAGCCCCAAACCGGGACCAGAGCCATATATAGTCCTTTTTCCGCTGCTTTATCGATGATATAATCCACATGGTCCCAATAGTCATATGCTTCATCCTTTTTAAAGTCATTTCCGGCAGTCAATGCTGGTTTAGCTACATTGGCGCTGACCAAGGATGAATCCTGGTATACATTAACAGAAGAAACACTGTGCAGTAACATGACCTGAATTACATTGAACCCTTTTTGTTTGCGGTCCTCCAGGTATTTATCGGCTTCTTCCCTCCCAAGTTTGCTAAAAAGCAGCCATGCGGTATCACCTAACCAAAAGAATGGTTTACCGTCTGCGGTTGTTAAAAATCTTTTATCTGGTGATACAGCCAGCGTTTGATGCGCAGCAGATTTGCTGTCATCCACGGTATGCTGACCGGAATTTTTATCGTCAGCAGGCTGATCCGCATTGCAGCCAGAAGCGATGCTGGCAATAGTGATCAATAAATAGCTATAAAATGTATTCAAGCGCATAGTTAAAGTTTTTGGATTAATATTACCTCGTCACCAGATCCTGTTTTCTGCATCGTTACCTTCCCTTTGACAGTTATCTTATCCTGCTTAAGGACCTTTCCGTTTTTGGGATCCAGTACCGTTAAATGATATTTACCTGGCTTTGCAGAGAGATCAAGTTTTGTCGCTTCAGCTGAAGCATTGTACAAGATGTAAGCTTTTCCTTCGGCAGAAAGCCCGTACTGTCCGGCAGATTTTCCTGCTGGTAAAAATGGAGTCATGGTCGCTGCCAGGCTTAAAATTGCGGGACTTAATCCTTCTATATTGGATAGTGATCCCCCTGCCATAAAAATAGCCCAGCCAAAACTATCAAAGTTATCTCCTGAATAAATCACCGCCTTAGCTGGATAGTGAGTTCTGTATTCAGCTACTGCACGATACACTTCTTCAAAAGAAGTTTTCTTAGGTTTAAGCAGCCTGGCGTGCTGCCTTGGCGCCAGGTTCTGTCCCCCTTCCGGAGCATAAGTGCTGCCATTCGCCTGGTAGTGCCAATACCTGATGTCGATCATATCAATTACAGCTGCCCGCTCAGGGTCAGCTAAAATCGCATCCTGTACATCTTTGGTCACACTTAAACCGATGATCGGATGTTTGCCAGTTTCCTTCTCCCATTCTTTAATGGTATCAATCCAGAATTGTACAAAATGAAGCGGACCAGTAAATTCTGCACCAATTAACTGGATAACGCCAGTATTCCCGTTAAAGTTCTCCAGGCATTTCCTGATGTAGGCTCGATGAATGGCCCTGCGCGCTGCATTGCTGATATCGTAGAACTGCTCAGCCATAAAAATCCTTTTATCACCAGCGTAAGGAACAGGTTCCGGAAATCCGCTGTTATTGATGTTGTTTGCCGTACGCCACGGAAAATCTGCATAATGCGCCCCCGCTTCAATGATATTATGCTGAAAGTAATTCTGATGTATCAACACCAGCCCTTTTTGGTCAGCCAAATCCGCAAATTGCTTTAAACGGTCCCAATACCAAAGGTTATATTTTGTGAGATCATATTTACTTAATCCGTCCCATGCCTGATCCTGACCGCTCCGCGCAAAAGGAAGCTCATAAAAAGGTGCCCACACTTCCCCGTCCATTCTGCGGATCCGTTCATGATCGTCTCTTCTCCTGTCATACCAAAGACCGTAGTTATGGTCTATAATCTTCAGTTTGCTCTCCTGCATTATAGTGGTCATCTGATCCAGGTCGTCGGTCAGCCCATTTCCGGCACGACCGGGCACAAAACGGGTAATGTGGAATTTAGTGTTTTTTAACCCGTATGGTCTGGCACTGCCATTCCACCAGGGAACCTCCTGACGATCGCCCAGCACGAGTTCCGTTCCACGAACAAGCCTCCCCTTCTGTACAGACATCGCTCCGGCTAATTGAGGTTGTTTAATTCTATCTGCACCGATTTCATTAATGCTTTTCACACCAGCAACAGCTGATTTAATATTTGTTGTCACATTATCTGCTGTAATTGTTCCGGGTATAGGATTTCTTGCAGATGCCTGATCAATGTATTCCGACAGCGTGAAGGCAGGAGCAACTGCCAGTTTAGTCAGTTTTTGCGCTATAGCTACCGGGGGACTGCTTGAGGCCTCAGTTTCTACCGGCAGTAAGAATGTTCTGGCATCAACGTTTTCACCCAGTCTGTCTTTTAATTGTGCGTAATACAAACTCCTTGGCTGAATTTGTTCGTTAGACTGATCCCAGAAACCATCTCCTGCAAATTGTGCCCAGTTTCCAAATGCCCAATTCTGTGCCGTTGGCGGCTGATAACAATCAATTCTCGCCGCCGAACATTGCCAAAACATACTATTGGCGGCCGTCCAGCCTGCACCCTGACCATCCTGACCCCTGTTCATAAAACTGAGTGCCTGCCCCTCTACGTTGACAATATCAAATAATACTCCTGAGGCCCAGCTGTCTATCGTGCCGCTAAAACTAAAGGGTAAATAAGACTGGCACTGCACAAAAACATTCGGTCCGGCTGCACAGAAGCCTACGGCAAAATCATGATAGCCATACTCGGCATACAATCGCTGAAATAATGTTTGCTGACCAGTAGTCAGGAAGGTATGACGTCTTTCCCCGCCAATTTCAGATACGGGTGACAGCGATTTGCAATCCTCAACGGTTATCCTTTTTGCTGTTTCCAGTACATTCACTGCTGAACCTGCAAAATGTTCAAATACCACCTGACGCACCCAGGCATCCTGCACATTTTCCATACAGATAGCAGTCCAGCGGTGGTACTCATCTTTTCTATTCTCTTTGTGATAATCAGATACTAATTTTATATGCTCTACGCCCGACTGTGAAATTCTGCCTTCCCAACTATATTTAACTACCGTGGCCCCACCATATTTGGCGTCCAACGCTGTAGTTAAGGGCGCATCCAGTGTAATTACATGGCTATTGATTGCAGTAATTTTTCGATCCCAGTACACATCGCGCTGTCCGGCTTTCCAGCCGAGAGAAGTAATGCCACCGCCAAAATGCCCGGTATGGAGATCTTCAATCCACTCCTTTGTAGACGGACGGTGGATATTTACATGGTCTCCGGTTTTAAAACCTGTTATATTGGCCAGCGTAATTTGAGTAGCATTTACCGGAACATATTGATCAGTAATCTTAACGGGAGCTTCATCCAGGCGGTTGGCTTTTCCAAGTATCCTGATTACACCGATACGGTCTAAGCCGGTGGCATGGATTACCGTGCCCTGATCAGTCATTCCTGCCCCGCGAAGAACCACCCCGGAGGCCGGGATCGTTAAGGTACCTGATACTTCATGAACACCTGCTGAAAGCAAAACAGCCCCGCGCAATCCATCTTTTCCGATTGGTAATTTACTGACATAGTTTATTGCCGACTGGATTCTTACTGTCGCATCACCAGCCTTAACCGGAACAACTACTTTAACGGCTGCCATCGGAATAGCCCTGTCACCCGCCATATAACCAGCAAATGAAAAATCAGGCACCCTATTACCCTGTGCATCTGGCGTATAGGTCATCCTTCCGTTTTTATCTTTAAAAACAGGCTTAGGAGGCTCCACAGTTTTTGATTTTTGAGCAAATACTGATAATGAACCCGTCATAAAGAGTAAAACCACTAGCAGCTTTGACATTTGCAATTAATATTTAAGATTTTATCCAACATTTATATTTTTACTCCCCTGATTATCACAGGAAATATATTAGGGTCTGACGCTACCAATATCTACCAAACTATTTAAATACACTTCGATATTCGCATAACCGCTCTTTGTAATTTTAGCAGCATCAGCGGCATCTTTAGGGTTTAATCCATTTTTTAATTCCCAGGCATCCGGGATACCATCGTTATCCCTATCCACATATGGTTTTCCTTTATACTCCGGATAACCGCCCACCTGTGCGATATCAGAAATGATCCCCAGCTTATAAGAATCTGCAGATAAGCGGCGTTTCACATAATCCTGCTTCGCCGGCAATACCCCATCAGCCACATGCTCAATCTTACCCGTACGCACCTGTTTTACAATCCTTGTATCTACCGCATCGCGGACTGGCAGACTTGCACCGGCATTTGCCAATACATATGCATACGCTTTTTTAGTATCAATAATTGATATTTTAGCCATTGGCAGCGGCTCATCTGTCCGTATAGAATCCAGCAGTTTTTGCCGATCCCTTTTACTTTCCGGTTGCACACCACCATCCCAGTTGTTTTTAGTAACCTTTTCATTCCCTTCAACGATATTTCCTGTTACATAAGCTTTTCCAAATTCACTGGTAAATCTTTTATCCCTGCCCGATTCCGGTTTCAGGATGCGGTAAGAGATCGGCGCATCCAGAGGAGTGATCGGACCAGGTTTATAATAGTTATTGATGAAACTGTAAAATGAAGCATTATCCCCTCCATCGGCACTGCGGTTCCACCAGTTAAAGATTACATTATTAGCAAACCCAAAATCGCCATACATCCCTACAGAAGGGTTTCTGCTGATATTCGATGCCCAGAGGTTGCGCATAAATGTACTGTTTAAACCTCCGATCGTACTTCCAAAGGCATGGTTATAGGTATCTAAAGCTTCTGAGAAGATTGAATTTTGTATCGTCACATTAACCGTGGGCAGCTTAACGGGTTTAGAGCCATCTTTTGCATCATAAACATGGCGGTATATGGACATATTTTCATCCAGTCCCCAGCTTGCAGAAACATGATCGATGATGATATTTCCGACCGGGTTACCACCAATGGCATCATCGCGGCGGGTTACATCGGTTGCTCCCCTGCGGAAACGCATATACCTGATCACTACATCGTGGGTATTGATCCATACCGATTCTCCGGCGATACAAACCCCATCACCGGGCGCACTCTGCCCGGCAATAGTGACATAAGGCGCACGGATAATCAGCGGAGATTTTAACCTGATAATCCCGGAAACATTAAATACAATGATTCTGGCACCTCCCTGTTCACAAGCTTCACGTAAGGTACCCTTACCAGCATCTGCCAAACTGCTAACCACGTATACTTTACCGCCTCTGCCACCAAATGAGAAGGCACCTCCACCTTCTGCACCAGGGAAAGCCGCAAGTTTGGCCTGAGGTAAATCAGAAGGTTTTGCTGCCCATGGAATATAAGGTTTCCCATTTTTAGCTTCCGCATCTACCACATGTTTTACTTTTAAGAACTGCTGTTCTGAAAGCGTTGTAATATTTTCCATGATAGTATCCGCTTTTTTTTCCATCGCCACCGGTATAACCGGATACTGGGCACGGGCAAGAGTTGCCAATGCAAAAACAGTTGTGATTGTTAAAAGGGACTTCCTCATCTTAATTAGGCTTTACAATAGCTACAGGAACCACACTATTCAAGTAAACTTCAATGTTCGAATAACCGCTTTTGCCAATTTTTGCGGCATCACTGGCATCCTTAGGATTCAATCCGTTTTTTAACTCGTAAGCATCAGGCATACCGTCGTCATCAGCATCTTTGTAAGGCGTTCCTTTATATTCAGGATAACCACCAACCTGACTGATATCTGTGATGATACCCAGTTTATAAGAATCTTTAGGTAAACGGCGGTGTTCAAAATCTTTCTCTGGCAATTTTACACCTTCAATGTATTCAATTTTACCTGTTTTCACCTGTTTCACAATTCTTGCATCTACCGGATCCCTTTTAGGAAGTATGGCCCCTGCATTAGCCAACACATAGTCTTTAGCCTTTAATGTTGGTAAAATAGTAATCTTAGCCATCGGGAAAGGTTTATTCACCCGCATCGCCGCAAAATACGGGGAGGCCTGCTCAAAGGTCAATAGCTCGCCTTTTTTATTTTCTACCTGCACACCGCCGGCCCAGTTATCTTTTGTTACTTTTTCATTTCCTTCAATAATATTCCCCTCTACATAGGCACGTCCAAACACTACATATGGCAATTTACTGCGGCCGGATTCTGGCTTTAAGATCCTGTAACTGATTGGTTCTTTCAGGTCGGTTACCGGACCTGGTTTGTAATAATTATTAACAATATTGTATAACGCGGTGTAATCGCCGCCATCTGTAGATCGGTTGTTCCAGTTAAAAACTACATTGTTTGCAAAATTGAAGATACCGTTCCAGCCGATTGATGGGTTTCTTGCCCCGTTATCAGCCCACAGGTTTCTCATAAACGTACAGTTCTCCCCGCCAAGCGTACTTCCGAACGCGTGATTCCAGGTATCTAAGGCTTCAGAAAAAATAGAGTTTTGTATAGTAATATTTACTGTAGCCAGCTTCTCTTCAGTTTTACCGGTACTGTCATTATACATATGGCGGTACATCGACATGTTTTCATCTAATCCCCAGCTGGCAGAAACGTGGTCGATCATGATATTTCCTACAGGATTGCCGCCAATAGAATCGTCTCTTCTGCCTACAAAAGTTTCACCACGACGGAAACGCATAAAACGAACTACAACATCGTGGGTATTCAGCCAAACGGATTCGCCGGCTACACAAACTCCATCACCTGGTGCAGTTTGCCCGGCAATTGTGATATATGGCGCGCGGATGATCAATGGTGTTTTTATGCGAATTACTCCTGACACATTAAAAACCACGATTCTTGCCCCGCCCTGTTCGCAGGCATCACGTAATGAACCGGGTCCGCTGTCATTTAAATTCTTAACTACGATGACTCGCCCACCACGACCACCAAAGCTGAAAGCACCACCACCTTCTGCACCAGGGAAAGCAGCAATCTCTGCCTGCGGCAAATCGGTTGGCCTGCCTGCCCATGGAATATAGGGTTTACCTTGTTTTGATTCCTGTTCAATAATCACCTTAGCTTTTTCCCAGGCAATTTCTGACTGACGTTCAGTTTCTTTCATCATCTCATCAGAAGCTTTTTTAACATCCTCCGGAATTTTAGGATACTGCGCAAACGAATAAGTAGTGGAGAGTGTTAATACTGCAGAAAAGAGCAGATTGAAAATGTTCCTGTTCATGTGTATGTTCTTGGTAGGAAGACAAAATAAGGTTTCGCTCAAATAAGCTCAAAACAAATCTCTTTAATTATCAAGATTTTTGTTCATTTTTTTTGTATTCCCTGGTTTATATTTCTTGGTTAGAATTATACTATATTTCAAATTTGCAATCAAAAAGCCACATTTTACTGCATAATTTTGACAAGGTATTGTACGATCTTATCAATGAATCCAAATATCAGTAACAATCTAAACGCAATATCACAGCAGTGTTACAAATTACCAAATAATTCATATATAAATAATACTTTCTTTAATAAAAAAGGAGACAAATTATGCCCCCTCTTTTAAACCAAAAATATTACATTAAAAGCTGCTGGGAATGGCGGTCATGCCCAGCTATTTTGTTGGATCAAACGGACCTCCCCACGTATTATTTTGCTGCAGATTGATGTTGTTTATTAAAGAGGTAGTGGGTATTCCAAAAAAGTAAACTTCTGGCTGGTACGTGATATTATAAGTATCCAGCTCTTTGGTGGTTACCGTAAAACTTGAGGTATACAATGCATCTAAGTTTGTATTCGCAGAAGCGTCACGTGTAGCCAGCAGGTAATCTGTATTTGTACCCGTGTTTTTCAACGCAATGGTTACCCCCAATCTTCTTTTGCCATTCAGTGTAGACTCTAATAATTTTCTACGGCGAAGGTCCCAGAAGCGTTTACCTTCATAAGCGAGCTCAATATTTCTCTCGCGCAGCACGGCACTAACCAGCTGCGCAGAATTAAGTCCGAGAGGCAATCCATACAATCCATCTGCACCTGCTTCAATACCGGCCCGTTTTCTAATGGCGATGATATTTGCATAAGCTTCTTGCCCCTGACCAGTATTTCCGATTTCTGCGGCACATTCTGCCTGGTTCAGCAATACTTCTGCATAACGGATCTCTATCCAGTCTGTACCAGCATTTTGAAAGTTTGCCAGGGTTAATGAAGGATCAATCCCTTTGCGAAGGTATAAACCACTGGAAGTTACTGCGCTTTCAGTGGATGCCAGTGCATTATTTCTTGTAAAATAATACGTCCATAACCTGTAATTAGGATTACCCGCCAAAGGCCAGCTGGCACCATTATATGCGATGGTCTGATCAAATCTTGGATCACGGTCCTTATAGAAAGTCGCCTGGTTATAGGTATATTTTCCAGACGTACCAATATCTTTACCATCCTTCATCGGAAAAGCTAAAGCCATATTCCATGTTGGCAGGTTAGAACCGCCGGTACTTCCGATATATTTAGGAACAGTTGAATTTGGGTAGCTGTTATTATTCTGACCGATATCTGTTGTTCCATTATTGTAAAGTGTTGCAAAAACGGCTTCCGGATTTCTAGGTGTACTACCGCCATTACTTCCTTCTGTAGTCCACATACTTGCATCAAACTTTGCATACAAGCCAAAACCATTTGCAGATAAAGTAGCTATAGCTTCCGTGTTCGCCTTATATGCCTCTTGCCACCTCGATATAATATTGGTAGGATTGAATTCTGGTGAGGCAAAATAAAGCAGTATGCGGCCTTTGTACGCTTGTGCAGCTCCCTTAGTGATACGACCATAATCATTGTTTGATGGCCACTTAGTTGGTATATATTTAATGCAGGAATCCAGATCCCTTGCAATCTGTGCAAAAGTTTCTGATGTGCTGCTTCTTGGTAGCAAAGCAGCCAGTTTAGCTTCCTCTCCCACGGCATCAAGCGGAACAAGTACAAGCGGCACGCCACCATACAGTTTAGCCAGTTCAAAATACCGGAAAGCTCTCCAAAAGTAAGCCTGTGCAATAAACCTTTTTTTGACTGCCGGATCCATTGTACCCGCATTGACATCGCGGATAAACATGTTAATGGTACGGATTTTAAAATAGTTTCCACTGGTATTTGTAGCACCGATATCAGTCACAGATTCAATAGTAGCAGTTCCTTTTACAAAGACATTGTCGCCATAAACCTCTTCAGCTAAGCTATTCACCGAGCCACTCAAACCACCGGTATTTCCAAACCAGGCAGGTTGGTTCTGACTGTATATATAGTCTACGCTTAATTTTGTGGTGGTAGAATCATTATAAACCTGATCTGCGGTAAAGCTGCCCAGATCCTGTTTTTCTAAAACTTTTTTACAGCTGCTGAACATCAGTGGTATCAGACAGGCTGTTATTGATAGTATATTTAATTTTTTCATGATAGCCAATTATTATAGTCCAACATTTAAACCAAAAGAATATGTTTTGAGTGTTGGATAACTTCCGATCTGAGTTCCAAAATCTCTGTATTTCCCAGGGAAAGGATTGATAAACTGAACAGGGTTTGTTGCCTGTGCAAATAACCTTAAACTTGCAATTCCCACTTTCTCGGTCCATTTTGCCGGTACTGTATAACTTAAGTTGGCATTGCTAATGTTGAATGTGGTTGCCGATACCAACCAGAAATCACTTGTTTCATAAATACTGCTGAAATAAGGATTTGGATAGGCTGCGCCGGTATTTGCCGGTGTCCAGTGATCTGACCAGTAGGCTGCCCTGTTACTATAGGTACCCGGACTATTACCTGCTGGTTTCAATCCGCCGATATTGGTTTTACCTCCCCAGGCTAATCCCATTACTACATTTAAACTTAAACCGCTGTAACCCACATTAAAGTTTAAACCAAGGTTATTGTGGTTGCTTTGTCGGTCGCTTACATATACCCTATCCTTAAGATCGATCACCCCATCACCATTGGTATCTTCATAATTGATCATACCAGGCTGTAAAGGGTTATCTAAGATTTTCACTTTAGTAGCAGCTCCTGCAACGGCAGAGCCGTTTAATCTTTGAGCAATAATTGCATTGGCCTCTTCCTGATTTCTGATGATACCTAATGATTTATAACCAAAAACCCCTCTGTCACTTGAAAAACCAGTTAAGTCTTCGAGCGATCCTCTGATACCAGCAGATACATCATATTTAATATTTTTGTTATCGCTCCAGGTATAAAATGGAGTGAAACCGAAGTTTACCTGTCCAATTTTATCACGGTAAGCAACGCTTAACTCATAACCAAACATATTGGCTTTTGCAAAGTTCTCTGTTGGAACAGCAGCACCAATTGTTGCCGGAACTGAAGCGGTCAGTGTAGATAACAGGTTGTAACCATGCGTCCAGAAATACTCACCTGAGACGGTTACTTTATTTTTTAGTATCCCCAGGTCAAAACCATAATTGGTTTTCAAATATTTATCCCATGACACAAATTCATTTGGGATTGCAATATTGGCTTTAATAGCGATACTTCTATCGATCTCATTGAAAACAGCCCCGCCGGAACTGCCAGTACCTAAATTGTATGAGGATAGAAACTGATAAGCTTTAGTAGCGTCAGTTCCGGTCAGACCCACTGAGGCACGGATCTTAAACAGATCGATAAACTTGAACCTGTCTTTGAAAAATTGCTCCTGAGATACTACCCAGCCTGCTGATGCTGCCGGGAACCCTCCCCAGTTTCTGCCCGGACTAAATCTTGAACTTCCATCACGGCGATAAACCAATTGCAGCAGATATTTATTATCGTAATCATAATTGAGACGGGTAATCAGCGATTGAAAAGCAGATTCGCTCACCTGTCCGGATTGCGTAGAGGTTTGTGTACCAACAGCAAATGTCTGATAAGGCAATCCCCCGGCGACCAATCCTTCCACCATTGCGGCCACACCTTCAGTTGAAAGCTCTCTTTGTTCAAATAAAGCCAGAGCTGAAATATTGTGTTTACCAAAAGATCTATTGTAATTTAAACCAGCATTTAACTGGTAGTTGTCTGAAAATATCGGGTTAAGCCTAAGCCTGTCGCCATTCCTGATGGGGAATATACCTTGTAAAGCGCCACCTGGAATGTGGTTATTACCGCCTGTACCAGCATATTTATAGTAGTTAAATGTAGTACCATACTGCTTACCATTCGAACTGCTGATGTTATTATTAAGGGTTGCTGTGGCCGTTAAACCTTTCACCCCCGGTACTTCATAAGTAACTTTACCAAGCATATTCATCACATAAGATTTGGAGCTGGTGAAATTGTTTGAATTCTGGATCAGGAAAAAGTTAACGTTATCTAATCCGCCGGTATTGCTGGAACCCAAAATTACGGGGTTGCCATTGATGTAATATTCAGACCAGGGATTCACGTTTTGTAAAGAAGCAACATCATTATCCAAACTTTCTGTAGTGCTGTTCAATTTGTAATAGTAACTGCGGGAGCTGGACACATCTGTACTTACCGACGCAGAAACGGTTAAGCGTTTTGATAATTTTGCATCAACACTGGCGCGGAGACCATATTTACTGGAGCTCACACCTTTAAAGTTAGAGTTTTGCGAGACATAGTCTCCCCCAACAAAATAAGTGACCTTATCACTACCACCGCTAATGTTCAGTGCCTGACGATACATGTAGGAAGTTTTAAAGGCTTCATCCAGCCAATTGTGGTTATTTTTTGAAAAATAATCCAGCTCATCCGGAGTGTACCATTGCGTTACCGTTCTTGTTGGTTCCGCAACACCATTGGTGACAATGTAGCCATCAGGATTAATGAATTTGTTGACTGGTGTACCAGCTATGGTTTGCTGATAAACCTGTGCATTCAAATAATCATTCACGAAATTACCCAATTGTATACCTGACATCATCTTAGGCAGCGTTGTTGCGTCAGAAAACCCAACGGAACTGCTCAGATTAATTCTCGGTGCACCTGAGCGACCGCGTTTAGTTCTTACAATTACCACCCCATTTGCACCTGAGACCCCGTAAATCGCTGCTTCTGCATCTTTCAAAACAGAAACACTTTCTACAACATTCTGATCCAGTAAATCAAAATCTGATTGTGTTCTAATCACATCATCAATTACAAAGATTGGGTTGGTCCCCTGCTGGCTGTCTTTAGAATATACTACAGGGTTTCTCACTGTAATTGTTGTACCCTGACCCGCGCGCTGCGTGCCTCCAGAAATAGATAAACCAGGAACGGTTCCTCTTAAAGCGGCACTTAAAGATAGTGCAGGAACGTCTTCTACCTGTTTCAGGTCTATCGTGGAAACGGCTCCTGTTAGCGTAGCCCGCTTTTGCGTTCCATAACCAACTACGACCACTTCATCCAAACCCTGGTTGTCTGATGCCAGTCTTACGGTCAGGTTGGTCTGAGCTCCTACAGGGATTTGCTGTCTTACATATCCGATGTAAGAAAATACTAAAACATCGGTATTTGATCTTACCTGTATGGTAAAGAACCCATCCGAGTTCGTGCTGACATTACTTGGAATGCCTTTTAAGCTGACGTTCACCCCAGGTATGCCTTTGCCATCGCTCTGGTCGACCACCTTACCTGTCACCTTTCGGTCCTGGGCAAACAACATTGTACATGCCAGCATCGTGATCAGCAGTGACAATGTAATTTTACGTGTAAAATTTATGTTCATAGTGTTTATTTGGTTTTGCTTTTAATCTTTTGAGTCAATCGCAATTTACTCTGTGATATCAGCCTTAGCTTTTATCCTCTTTTGCCATTCTTCACCCTCTTTTTTAAGGTTATAGCCTGCGGCTGACAGGTAATTGTTGATTCTGCCTTTGTATTTCCCGAACCATGCATGTTTTTTATCTGATGATTCTGCATCAATAGCATGCTCACGTGCTTCGGTTAACCAGCTTAAGATCTGTTTCTTTTGGGGATCAGTCAGGGTGAGTATTTGTTCCTGATAAGCCTTATAGGTAATTGGCAATACATTATAGGTCATACCGTTTTTTACCTGATCTACCTGCGCTGGAGTTAAATGACGGTCTAAATTATTTATGTACTTTGGATGAAGTCTGGCAAGAGATTTTTCTACTATTTTTGCCTGTACTGCCAAAGCTGTATCTCTTAGTGCCCGCTCATTTTGATACTGTTCTTTGATTGATTTAACTTCATGATCTCTTTTCGTGTAGATATCATTTAAGTTGTCATACTGATCACGGATAATATTACGGACTTTTTCTGCAGTGCCGGCATCGCTGATAGCTAAGCCCGCAACAATTTTATCAGCCCGCTGGGTGATCACTTTCAGATAAGCTTCACGTTCTGCCGGAGCATTATTTTGCGCGTAAGATTTCGATACATTTATCAGCGCCAGGAACGCAATCATAAATGTAAAATATGTGCGCACAGATTTTGTAAAATACCCGTCAGAAACTAGCAGATTTTGTCTTAGTTTTTTCCTTTGCATAATTCATTACTGAACAATATATTTATATAAAAATAAATTGTCGGTTTATAATTTGGTTAAAGCCACAAGGGCCTAATACAAAACTCAACAAACAAAAACACTAATTACTAGCAATTTTTATCAAATTAATATAGGATGTTACCATAAAACACGTTACTTTAGCCTTGTAATACTGCGATTTACCAAATATTATTACCGCTGCTAACCAAATATTTTCACCAAAATCATGAAAGCACATTTTCATAAAATCCCAAATACGCTACAAAACTCGTTTAGTATAAATCATGATATTAAGCCTGACTTTGGAGACATCTGGCACTACCATCCCGAGCTGGAATTGCACTATGTAATCAAGGGTGAAGGACTACGTTTTGTAGGGGATAATATCAGTAATTTTGTGCCTGATGAGATGGTATTATTAGGTGAAAACTTACCCCATAACTGGCGCTGCAAGGATGATTATTCACAAAATAATCCCGATCTCAATACCGAAGTTATGGCTATTCACTTTTTGCCGGACTGTCTGGGGAAGCATATGCTTACCTTACCAGAAGCGTATCTGATCCCCAAGTTGTTTGAAAAGGCTAAAAGCGGCATGATTATCCATGGTGAAACCAAAGCTAAACTGATTGAACTGATGCGCCTGGCGCTCAATGCAACCAATATCGACCGGATTATTGTTCTCCTGAATATCCTGAAAACCTTAGCAGAAACAGATGAATACGATCAGATCATCAACAGTAAAAATACATTTTATCAATCCAATGAGTCAGAAATCTTACGGATCAATAAGATCTGTAATTATACCTTAACCCACTATAAAAACGATATTACCCTACAGGAAGTAGCCTCTTTAAGTAACCTCAGCGTTACCTCTTTCTGCAGGTACTTTAAACTGGTAACAAAAAAAACGTATTATGATTTCCTCATTGAAATTAGAGTAAGCCATGCCTGCCGGTTTTTAATTGAGAACAAACTGCCAACTGAGGTGATCTGTTTTGAATGCGGCTTTAACAATGTTTCTAATTTCTACCGGCATTTCAAAAACGTTACCGGGTTAACTCCGTTGGATTATAAAAGGAAATACTTGAGTTAAGCGGATACATTTACTTTGTTAGAATATTGATACATTATTGAACATCCAGCGCATCTATTGCGAGGCCCTGAGCATCAACAGCAGTAAATTTAACCAGATACTTTCCAGCATTAACCATACTGCCTGTACTCGTATTCAAGTAATTCCATTTCCCTTCTTTAGTAGGCGTAAGTTCCAGTTGCTCAGTTTTCATTAACGTTCCATCACTAGCAAAGAAATCCATTTTCACTTTTTGTGCTGTTGATGTGGGATTATGGTACTTTAGCGTAAGTGAATAAGTATCAGCGACACCAACCTTCATTTCAAATTGAAGCGCAACACCGGCCGGCTGATTAAAAACAACACGTTCTTTGCCCATCAACACCTTTTTTTCAATCTGTTGTCCGATCAATTTTGCATCTGCTGCCTTGTAACTGGTAACAGTTTTCAGATCGTAAGCGGGGGCCAGATTACTTGGGGGAACGATTGCCGTAAATGCAGGTGTAAAATTCAGCTTTAACTCCTCTCCTGCTTTTAATCTTTTTCTATATACATCAAAGCGTTCAGCTTCAGAATTTACCAGAGTTGTTTTAGTATTTTCAAAGCCTGGTAAACTGTCAACCTCTTTTGATATACCTACAAAAACATCAGACGCTTCTTTAACTTTAAACTTTAGGCTTTCTTTACCCACTTTCAAAGGTTGAAGCCAGATTGCCCCATATAAATTGGAAGGTAGAGCACTGAATTGCACATCCCTTTCCTGAAACTGCTGATCGCCAATATCCAGCCACGTTCTTTCTTTTACTTTACTATCATCCGACAACGCTACAATGGAATTACTTTGCGGTCCGGCAACCGAAGCGTCGTCTAAACTTGCGATAGCAATAGCAGAAATCACCGCCTGTCCGGATTTAATATGAGGAAAGGAAATCACCATATCTCCTGCTTTCACTTTTACCCTGACGGACTTCTTCAAGGCAGTATGAGTTCCTGCAGTTTTCCATATGTCCAGATCTTTGAGCACAAGCTCATCATTAACCGCAACATCGAACAAACGCATTTTCTCTGCATTTAATCCTCCCCCAACACCTAACCAGGGTTCTGCAAAGTATAATTCTATCAAATACTCACCAGCAATTGTAATTGGAAAACTAAACTTTAACTGATCACGACCGTACCTGAATGTCTGAAATAGCTTCCAGTCCTTTGTACCATTTATCGGGCTAAAAGTTCGTCGCTGACTGGCAAAAAACGATGGTACGCCTGCAAAAGTATTTGTCCATGACACTGAACCATAATGCTTAACACCCTCTTTTAAAGGCTGATCTGCTAACCAGTGCTGACCATACGTATCTGTATACGCTGCTCCACCGCAATTTAACCTGTACAGGTAATTATATTTATCCTGCCCTTTAACAAGAGAGGTGTTATCCGTATAAAGTTTATCAAATTGAGGTGCCTTTGGCAAACTATGCAGCACTATGCAGTCTTTAGCGACAATTTTACCATTTACATAACCTACCGCATAAAGCACATTGTATTGAACATCAACCTTATTCCACTGAAAATGACGACCAGTACCTTTCTGTTTCTGCCTGCCCAGGGAAGATCCGTTTACATCATTAAAAAGCTCTACTTCATCACAGTTGGAATAAATCACAATACTATCTTTAATCCCTGGCTTATTCCAGCGGTTTGGCCAGGTATGCGAAACAATATAAACCATTGGATCAGTTTGTTTAGCTGCGAAATTAGCCCTGAACATATAATAAGCATCAGTAGGCTCTTCCCAGGGAGTAAACATTCCTTTGTAATTTACCGGCCCTATCCGGTCTAAATCCCGCAACCCTTCACCACCCTGCACCCGGCCGGGATTATCATGCGAGCTATACAACCAAAAGAAATGTCCTGCAACCTCTTTCTTTACAGAATCTGCTAAACGAACTTTCGTTTCCATCAGGGTAGTCATATAGTTTTCGGAGTAATCCGTTTTACTCAGCGCATCCGGTTCATGTAAGTCAAGCGTTCTCCAGGCACCGTATTCTCCCACCAAAACCTGTCTTTTCAAATCTTCTCCATAAGTTAATGGATTACCGCCATACGTTCCCGTCCAATTTTGGGGCACGTCCCAATCTGTGCCTTTTCCGCCGTTACAGGTGGTCACTTTCCGTTGTGAAGAAGCTGTTGGATCTAATTTTCTAATCAGTTCGGTGCATTCTCTGGCAAAATCCTCCGGCAAAGTACTCTCGTTTTCCAATCCCCACAATACCACTGCAGGACTGTTTCTTCTTTCCTTTACCCAATCCGTCAGCAGTTCCTTAAAATTCTTTCTGAAAGCCGGGGTATCATACCAAATATGCGCAGCCATCTGTGTCCAGCATAAAACGCCATTTTTATCCCAGTAATCACCATACAATAGGTTATGCGGTTGATGAGCATCTCTGAAAGCGTTAAACCCTGCCGCTTTAATCAAACGTACCCGCGTACTAATCTGCTCATCAGTAAAAGCATGACTCTGTCCGATCATATGTTCATACTCTGCAATACCATTGATCAATACAGGTTTCCCATTGAGCAGAAATTGTTTCTGTTTAACATTTTCAGCTATAGGCCAGCTGATCCATCTGATCCCGTATGGCGTAACCACTTCATCAACTATCTTTCCGTTTTCTATAACCGTGGTTTTTAAATGATACAGATAAGGGTGTTCAATTGACCACAATTTTGGGTTGACTATTTCCCTGGTTTGCTGGGAGATAATTGATTCCCGGTTAGCAGGTAAAACAACTGTTTTTTTCAATTCATGAACTGTTGTGCCAGTGCTGTCAACCAGTCTGTTCAGCACAGTGATCGATTTAGATTGGTTGCTGTAGTTTTTAAGCGTAGTCTCCAGGTTAAGCACTGCTGATCTTTCAGAGATTCGGTTGTCATTCCAGATATGCAGCCCAAAAGGTTCCACACGGGTATCATTTGTGATCACCAGATGCACCGGTCTGAATATCCCCATCGGTTGGGAACCTTCAGAGAAACCTCTTTCTGCAGAACACCCGCCATCTACCCAGGGCAAATCCTGAATATTTGCAGGATGATCTGCACGAACAGCCAGCACATTCTGCTGATTATTAAGTTTGATGGCAGCGCTGACGTTTAAAGTAAAGGTTGTTCTGCCACCTGCATGATAACCAACTTTTTTACCATTTAACCAGATTGTAGCGTAAGAGCCAACGCCTTCAAAATATAAAAAGAACTGTTTACCCTTTTTCTGACTGCTGATTTTAAAGGTTTTTTTGTACCAGGCATATCCATGCTTATTTCCATGTAGCTTCCGCTGATATCCCTCATATTGATCCCAGTTATGGGGAATATTTACTTTAATCCAGCCCTTATCGCTGAATCCCGGCTGCTCAAAACCATTGTAAGCGTTGCTGTTTTTTTCATCCGCTATGCTTATCCAATCCTCATTCAGCAAGAGCTCCTTTCTGGAAGATTGCTGCGCAAATGATTGACTTAAACCACAAAAAATAAGAAATGCGAAGAAAGCCGGGTACCTGATCATCATAACAATTCACCATTAAATTTATGGGATTCACCAGCTTTTAGCGTTATGCTTTTGCGTTTAGCACCATAACGCAATTCACATGTGCCTCCAACTGTCGCTTTAACAACCAGCGCAATCAGTTTTCCATTGCTCCATTTAAGGTCCAGTTCATAACCGCCTCTAACTAGTAAGCCTTTGATCTCACCAGTTGGAATAGCTGCCGGCAACGCGGGTAGTATATCTATATACCCCTGATGGCTTTGGACAATCATCTCCGCAAGTCCTGCTGCAGCTCCAAAATTACCATCTATCTGAAAAGGAGGATGTGCATCGAAAAGGTTAACATAAGATCCGGCGCCACCGTCCGCAGGTTTCAATAACAGTTTAACCAGCTCCATCGCATGATTGCCATCTTTAAACCTTGCCCAAAAGTTGATCTTCCAGGCTAAACTCCAACCTGTAGCCTCATCCCCACGATACAGCAAAGATTGTTTGGCTGCTTCCATCATCTCTTTATTCTTATCCCATGTAATATCATCACCGGGGTACACGCCCCAAAGGTGTGATACATGACGGTGTTTGTTGGTAGTATCGTCCAGATCGGTTAGCCATTCCTGTAATTGTCCGTATTTTCCAATTTGATTAGGTGCAATTTTATCTGCCTTATCTGTAAGTGAGCGTGTAAAATCATCATTGATATTCAAAACTTTTGCCGCTGTTATACAATTATGGAAGAGTGTACGGATGATTTGATGATCCATAGTTGGCCCGGCAACCAAGCCCCCGTTCTCCGGAGAATTAGAGGGTGTACTGATCAGCCAGCCTGTTTTTGGATCTTTAACCAGGAAATCGTTAAAAAACAATGCCGCACCTTTCATTAAAGGATATGCTTCTTGAAGTAAGTACTTTTTGTCCCGGCTAAAAAGATAATGTTCCCAGAGGTGCTGACTTAACCATGCTGCCCCCGTGACCCAAATACCATGATTTGAAGCGTTGATTGGTGCTGTGCCGTTCCAGATATCAGTATTATGGTGCAACACCCACCCCTTTGCATTGTAATATTCCTTAGCGGTCTCCATCCCTGTATGGGACAGTCCTTTTATTTTTGCAAAGAGCGGTTCATTTAATGCCTGCAGGTTTAGAATTTCAGCGGGCCAGTAGTTCATTTCCAAATTGATATTGGTCGTATATTTACTGTCCCAGGGCGGACTGAGCAAATCATTCCAGATCCCCTGAAGATTAGCTGGCTGTGTACCGGGTCTGGAGCTTGATATCAATAAATATCTTCCATACTGCATATACAATGCGGCAAATGCTGCATCGTTGCTGGTCGGAAACTTCGCTAAGCGCTGATCAGTTGGCAGGTTTTCATTTGCTGCCGGACCAAAACTAACCTGAAAGCGGTGATAATATTTTTGATATTCTTTGATGTGTGCGCCTTCAATGGCAGCATATGATTTGCCTTTTAAGCCAAGTAAAGCTTTTGTATTTCTCTCTGCCGGATCACCAGATACATTTTGTGCATTAATAAAATTTGTTCCCGCGGTAAGAAACAGGGTTACTTCATCAGCACTGCTCACCTGTATTTTATTATCGAGCACCTTGACAGCTCCATTTTTCACCAATACCCTAAGCCTGCTTTCTCCTTTTAATGCTCCATCTTTTACTTGCACAGTTAACATCAGGGTGTGATCACCAACAGATTGAACAGCAGATTGTGGATGGACGCTGGATAAATCAGCAGCAAAGCTGATTGACTTTAGTTGACTAGCCGTTAAATGAATAACCAGCGCATCATCTGGCTGACTTACAAAATACGCTCTCTGATACGATACGCCTTTATATTGGTATGTCGTTTTTGCGGTTGCAGTAGAGATATCAAGTGATCTTTTATAACCTGACACCTGTGCCGAATCATGAAGAAAGTGCAGATTGAGGTCTCCAAATGGCTGATAACTGGCCTGATATTGTGCCGCTTCCGGTGTATTGGTATTTTGAATTTTGTACTTCCACTGTTTATTTAATGAAATGGCATCTCTGGTATCTTGCCCTGCCGGATAAATACTAATTACCTTACTGGTATCCTTGTAACCTAAAATACCTCCCTTATTATAGTAATTGAGTACCAGGATGGCAATCGTATTTAGGCCCTTTTGCATCAGTTTTGCGGGAATGGTATATTTTCTGGCTTCGTTGTTATCTGTATTCCCGACTAAGTGGCCATTGATATAAGTGAAGTCCTGGTTATAAATGCGGTTTAAATCCAGCACCAGCTCTTTGCTCAGCCAATTGTCTGGAATGTTTACCTGGGTTCTAAACCAAACTGCACCATCAACATTCGCTAAACCAGCAGTTTCCCATCCATCATAAACCGGCACTTTAATAGACGCCCAGTCAGTATCGTTGAAAGTTGGCAAAGCCGGGTTGCCGGAAATACCTTTTCCGGATGTAACTTCCTTTACCCAGGCAGCACGATCGCCACCCTGACTCTGCATGCCCATAAATTGCTTTTGCGCCAACTCTTCTGCCTCCTTCTGTTTCCCATCAAATAGCAATTGCCTGATCTGACCGAGGTATTGATAAGCACCTTTACGGTTATAATCCCTTGGTTTGCCAGTCCATAGGGTCTCTTCATTAAATTGAATATGATCGTCTTTGACCCCGCCATAGACCATTGCACCAATCCTTCCATTTCCAAGAGGAAGGGCATCAGTCCATTTTTGGGCTGCTTTCGTATACCAGAGCTGATGATCATTCTCCTGCGCAGAAATCCCCAGAACTGGAAACAACAGATAAAACAATAACAAATAGTAGAACAGGGAGTTAGCTTTCATAATTACATTATTTATTGTCCGCTATCTCCGGAAATCACCTTAATCTTTCCCGGAACATCATTATTTTTTTCAATTGCCAGTCTGACATTGCTGAAATTATTGTTTCCGATGGCTATATTTTCCGTTTGATCTCCTGCCAGCTTCAGATAGCTTTTTGTTCCTTTTACTGGAAATGCATTATATAGGAACACGTCTTTTACATTTTTAAGGTCTATAACTGCTGCAGTATCATGTGGCGAATAACTTTTTAAAGCATCTACGGTGAGGTTTTCTACCAAAATAGCAGTCAGCGAGGGCCCGATTTCGGTATTGACCTGTACATGATGAAATTCTAAATTTTTAGCTTGCTGCACCATAAATCCTGTCTTAGCATCCAGGTTAATATCATTGAAACTGATATTCTCAATCGGCATCTCTTCCAGGCCGTTTAAATATCCTGCCTGGTTAACCTGTCCGGTAATATTGCTGAAATGGATATTTCTAAAACGGGGCGTTCTTTCAGATACGGGTTCCAGAGCTGTTTTGGCATACTGCATGTCCAATACAATCGCCTGCTCACGGATATTCTTCATGATGACATTGTCCACCCTGATCTCTTCTACAATCCCACCCCGTCCACGCGCAGTTTTGATCCTGATCCCGCGATCAGTTCCATCAAAAACACAATTTGAAATCGTTATTTTTCTTACATCACCAGACATTTCACTGCCAATCACTACGCCGCCATGGCCCGAGAGCATCGTACAATTGGTAATCGTGTAATTCTCTGCGGGAACAGCCATTTTTCTGCCAGGTCCATCTTTACCAGATTTAATAGTAATACAATCATCGCCCACGCTGATGTGACAATCAGAAATATGCACATTCTTACAGGATTCAGGATTGATGCCATCGGTATTTGGCGAATGCGGATTATTGATCGTCACCGCATGTATTTTTACATTCTCACAAAATTCTGGATTCACCGTCCAGAAAGGAGAATTTATGATGGTGATGCCTTCAATTAATACATTTTTACAGAACATTGGCTGAATGAAAGGGGGACGCAAAAATCCTCTTTCCATCTGCTTGGGATCATCAGGAAGCAAAATATCCTTATTCAGCTGATCAAATTCCAACTGCCATCTGGAGCGTGGCTGATTTTGTTTATAACCCTCTACAAAGTCCCACCATTTCTTACCATGGCCATTAATTAATCCCCGTCCCGTGATGGTAATGTTTTCGGCTTTATAAGCATAAAAAAGCGGAGAAAAACTAGTGACATCTACGCCTTCATACCTGCTCTTCACCATGGGCAGGTAATCATCAAAATTGTCACTGAAATGAAGTTCCGCACCAGCATCAATCAGTATAGTAATATTACTTTTCAAATGGATTGACCCGGTCAGGTATTTTCCGGCAGGAAAGTAAACCGTACCCCCGCCTCCTTTTGAAGCAGCAGTTATTGCCCGTTCAATCGCCAGAGTAGCCAGCTTACTACTGTCATTTTTGGCACCATACTTTATTACATTATAATAGCCCTGTGCATACACACCAGATGCATAACTGCAAATTATAATTAATAAGCCAGTTAAATACAGTTGTTTTTTTTGCTTCAAAAATTTCATTTCAGGTTGTTCATTTGTACTTTAACAGGCTTCAGTTCCTTATAAGTGACTACTTTTTGTCTATCTACATAAATATGGAAACCTTTACCCAACTGGTATTTCCCACCTGTCTTATCCCAGATCAAAGAGATATTTTTACCATGATAACTGACATTACGGAGTGCAAACCAATCCCATTTGTTTCCGGGAATGAGCGGGCGGATCTCTAAAACTTCATCAGCACGAGGTTTAATACCCACTAAATCATTAATAATTAAATCACAAAAAGTAGAATGGTTATAAAAACTGCTTCTCGGATTATCTCCTTTAAGCCATTCTCCCGTACGCTCATCCTGATATTCGCCAATATAGGGTCTACCATTTTTCACATGAGATGCGGCATATTGATGCAGTTTTTCATAAAAGACAGCGGCTGTCATTTTACCTGTATTTTTGTAGTTATTGAGCAAATTAGCAAGTCCTTTCAACGTTTGTGACGAAGCAAATGGCCATAAAGAGCCGTCCCATTCACAACTGTGGCCGGTTCCCCTCGTTCTAAAAGTAGGGTTACGACGTTCAGCAGTCGTGATCCCCCAGGGCGCACTAAATCCGGCAGTATCCAACAGTGCATCCCAGGCTTTTGCATATTTTGCCTGATCATCCGGCAGATTAAAATCCCATGGAATAAAACCTATGGCTTCCCTTACCTGCACCAAGGCGCCTGTTTTTGCGGATTTGGTCTCAAAAAAAGAAGTAGTGTTATTCCACAGGCTATCCTGAACCATTTTTTTAAGTCCGGCAGCTTTCGCTGCATATTTACTTTGGAGCTGCTGGTCACCAATCACTTTACCAAGCTGAACCAGGGCTGTTGCATTGCCATACATATAACTATTGATGCTGGGTCTGCGGTTTTGGTCCTTTCTGGAGCCACTGACAGATTCTTCCATCCCGTCTTTTACATCGAACTGCCAAAAGAGACCGCTGTTCAATTGTCGCTCGCTCTCCCATTTGCTGTAATCTGCGTCTAAGGCAGGAGCTATACTTTTGACGAAGTTCAAATCAGGTTTAACCAGCTGATTTGCATAAACAGCATCATCCACCCAACTGCTAAACTGATGAAAGCGCTGTTTTTTCTGTCCTACGTCCGCGTGATAGAGCCAGAATTTGATATACTCCTGCAAGTAACCCTTGTCTTTTAACCAGCGGCCTTCATAAAGATGATGACCTAAGGCACAGCTGATAGAATTATATTTTCCGGCATGTTTAACAGGCTCAATGAATTCCGTGAAGATAAAACCCTCAGGCGTTTTAACCAGGTGTTTGCGGTACGACCACCACCGGTAATAATAAGTTTGTTCCAAAACTGTATCGGGGCATTCGAACAGGGGAATATTAGCAGAGAGCCAGTCGAATGCCTGTGCATTTGGAACATAGTTCCTCACAGCCTCTGTATCTATAGTATTAAAATAGCTTACATATTTTTTTAACGCCGCTATACCCGGCTTCGCCTGTTGCTGAGCAAAGGCCGATGATGTTACCGCAAGCAGTAACAAGATCATTCTATATATTTTGCTGTTCATCATTATTCAAATAGCCAGTCAATATCTTTTCCTCTTCCATCTAAACCTGCGTTAAAAATCCTCAGTTCCTGCCGGTCAGGTATAAAACCGATGACCAGACAAGCGCCTTTAGCTAATGTTAATGTATTTGTTCCTGCCGGAAAGCTGTATGCATGAACATTGGCCGGAGGAAATCCATTTAATACGAGTGCATTACTGATTTTAATTTCTGCCTGTCCGTAATTGTTTGCACTGGCATCGATCTCCAGCTGCGGCGGCAACAGGTATTTGGGATCTTTCTGGTTAAAATAAGCAACTAAGACCTTTACCGCCTGTTGATTGCTAAACCTGATCTCCGTTCCCGATGTAACCTGTTTTTGCATATCTAATTTTAACCCTTTAAGACCAGCTAAAGCAGGCGTAATTTCTTTGATCAGCACACTCGTATCACTGTAAACCGATACATTCTGTCTTAAAAACACGCTTTCTATTCCAGGGCTATTCACCTGAACAGCCGCATTTTCGTAAGGAACAATGGCGGCAACCGCTCCTGGTTTGATCTTTTTAAGCGAATCAATACTGTGTTCAAAATGGCTGAGTTCTTTGGTATAAACCGGAAGCATCTCTTTCCAATGGATAAAAGTTTTATCCACGCCCCTCATGGGGATTTTACGCTGTTTAGTCTGCATACTGTTGGCATACAGGTATTCCTCTTCGGTAAGTTTAACTAAGGTTGTATAATGCTGTATACTACTCTTCAACAATGGCAGCGCTTTTTCTAAATCAGCTACCTCGTTTGAATATTTGTATCTCAAAATCCACAAAGCTGATTTAACTTTATCTGCATAAAAATTAGCCATTGCATCGTAACAGTAGATATCATTTTTTAATCGCCTGAACTCCTCCTGATTCTGGCCGACCAGTTTCACCTGCTCAATTGCTTTGATTGCGGCGCTGCCATGTTGCACCACCTCTTGCGCAACCCGCATCGGTGTTTCACCAATGTGTCCCTGTTTTTTCCATTCTTTCTCCGCGTAATCTATGATCATCTCCCCTTCCGGTGCTTCAGATTCATATAATAAAGTGAAGAGACCGTAACGAAAAGGGTTAATGAGTTGTGTCATGAGCATACCTAAAGTCAGTGTTTGTCTATTTCCATCAGTAATCCCATACCTGCGCAGCAATTTTGGAGAGATTTCACCGGATGCTTCGTAAGCATCCAAAATAGCTTTACCACTCTTTAGATCAGTACCGTATTGCGCTGCCAGTTGTCCGCTCCAATAATTTACTTCATCAGCACGGTCCCTTTTGGAGTTCCAGGCATAACGTGCCCATTCTTTGTACCAGATCCAATCCCTGTCTACTTCAAGGATTCTTTCTTTTGATTTATCTGCCGTATAAGGCCAATCCCAATAACTGGCCTGCGGATATAAGTGCAGCCCTTTAGCACCATAATTCTGATTCATAGCCTGCACAGACTTCTGAATAAAATCTGCAGATCCATATCTAAAAGGTTCCAGGTTTGCCAGGATATGCACATTGGAGATATTGACAGTGCCAATATTCGCCAGCTTGCGATTGAGTTCCGCCCATGCACCTCTGGGTTCATAAGTAGTTAGTGCTTCTCCATTAAATTTATTTTCCGTGTAAAGGTTTTTATATAAAGGAAGCGCTGCTTTCATTACCGCAGGCGCATCTGTATCATGAGCCCTTAATACCAATGGAGGTTCTTCCCGGATATTAGCTGCTTTAAGCCCATCTTTTACGCCTGGGATAATGGTTTTAGTAAACCAGTCAATATCATCCTGACCAACACCTTCCATCGCTTCGCCTAAAGCCACCATGAGTCCCACATTTGGATATTTTTCAACAAATGCAGTGATAGACTTCCGGGTATAATCGGCTATGATTGGAATAATCGGCCTGTTTCTGTCCTGTGTCTTTAAATCGTGTTTATCTGCGAAAGGCTTAGGAATAATAATATTGTAAAACATCTGGATTACCCAAATACCGCGTCTGTCAGCTTCCGTGGTCAGGAATTTAAATATTTGCTCATTCTTTTTAAAGGTTTCATCATCTACTTCAACAGCATAAGGATAATCTTTTAGCCTGACCAGCGAAGAAAAAGGATGTCCGTTCCATAAATACAAAGAGTTGTAGCGATTTTCGACCATCATATCCAGGTACTTAATCCACAATTCCTTATCATAAAACCAGGGGAAAGTTTCAGGCGTATAAGGATATTCGTAAACATCATGGCCCGGCAGGTAATCGGGTTTTTGCAATCCGATACATGTACCTCTTAAAATCATCTCAGGATGATCACTGATGGTTAATTCCTGTGGCAATTTTCCAGTTTTATTGATGCGTTCTGTTAATTCTAAACAACCATATAAGGCACCGGAAGCATCCGCACCAATAACATAAATACCCTTTTTATCAGTGTAAATATAAAAGCCCTCCTTACCCATAGCCAAAACTTTCTGACGGATAACTTCAGGAATCTGGTTCTTAAATATGACGTCAGTATAAACACCAATCACTACCTGCTGCTTGCCGGACTTAATTTTTTCAGCAGTGCTGATTTGACTTTGAATATTCAATTTGTGCAGACCATCCAGAACTTTGGTTGCGCCAAACCGCACACGCGTATGGTTTTCTGTAGAAATCAGGATATCTCCGATAGATGCGGAGGCGGTAGTCCACGCTCCTGCAGTATGTGCTATTACTGTAAATAGAAGTGAAATCAGGAATTTTCTCATTCAATACTCCGGGTATCCGGCTAAATCGGCTTTATAAATATTTGGTTAACTCGACATCCAAATATAAGAATAGCGGATTTTTCATTCCTGTAACATGTCCCCAAATTACTGTAGAATCTTATCATTTGCGATGGTATGCAATGATTTCGATAAAAAAAGGCACAACATTACCTACCTGACAAATCATTTTCTCATCTTGTAATAGGCTTATAAATGCATGCACCAATTGCGATTCGGTAAATTTTATTTTACTTTATAATTTTCCAATGCCCTCTTGTCCCCCCAATGCGGGTAATATATCCTTTGTTTTTTAAAACCTCTATATGTTTTAACACTGCTGATTCATTAATACTTAGCTGTTCTGCAATAGCTCTATAACTTCTACTTTGATCAGTCCTAATAATTGCCAGTACTTCCTTTTGCCTATCTGTTAAATCTCCCATTGCACCACCTATTGCACCACCTATTGCACCACCTATTGCACCACCTTTAACTACTCTATTATCAGTACCCCCCTCGTCAACCACAGCAACTTCATTATTAATGGAGAATGACATTCTCAAAAAATTATCTGAAAATTTAAAACACTCTTTTGGATAACTTTCTAAAATACGGGGAATTCCTGAACCTAATTGCTCTACCAAATCCAAATCTTTGTAAATGCGCATAATCTCTTTATTCCTGGGAACAGAAAATCCATCAAAAAATTCTTCCTGACTTAATCCATCAGGTAAGCCTCCTGTAGAGGTAATTTCAAGCCTATCATCAAACAATTCAAATTTTGGTGGGACTTCAGTAGTATAATCGTTATGAACAAATGCATTAATGATAGCCTCACGTAAAGCGATAGCATCCCAATATCTAATCTCTTTTCTTTCTTTTGCTGTAATTTGCGTAATGGTTTTGTTTTCTAAATCAATTTTATCTAAAACCTGTTTGGTGGATTTAATCAAAGATTCATAGCCATACTCATTGGTTTCTACCAAATTAACTCTGTTAATACCTTTATACTTGGCTAGCTTTATTGAGGTGCTATTTTTGTCTGAAATTAAATAAGCAACATAATTATATTGTTCATCCGCATTAAGTAGTTCTAAATTGGTTGCAAATTTATCATTAAGCCTTTTCCCGATACCATCGTAGTATATTTTTAATTGCTCGAAGCTCAATTCTTGTTGATTAGATTTAATCTTACTGATTGAATTTCTGGTTCGCTTTGCAAATAAAGCATCAATCATCTTTTGAGGCATAGGTTCAGATGCTGTACCAATTCTAATGAAACAACCTTTTTCTGTCATGCCATACTTTTTAAGGAAATAAGGCTTTTCACTTCCACTGGCTACAATAAGTTTAATGATTTCCAACCCATCTTTTTGCTCACTGACTACATCAAACAAGCCCATGCAAGACGGTGCTATATTATGTTTTAAACGGTCTTTGATTTTCAACTGATCACCATCACTGTCTACAACACCTGTTGTTTTACCGGCTTTATCAATACCAATATAAATTACGCCACCTTCTTTGTAATTTAAAAAGGATACTACTTCCTTTTCTAAAGAATCGGTAAGTTCTTGTTTATATTCTATACGGTTGGTTTCAGACATTGCCTTGGTCTATTTAAAATTCATCATCATTTTCAACAAAACTATGCTGTTCATCAGTAACGTCATTAATAAATTTATGTTTTTTTTGGATAAATACAATAGAGTTTTCCTATCAAACGAAACCCTATTGTACTCCAAGTCTGTTAATTGAAAAAGTTAAATTAGTGGCCACGATTTAATTTTCACAAAGAACAACCTGCTGACAGCGATGGCTCCACCTCAATTCCCATGTTTTTTGCTTTAATTAAATCCAGACAGTAATCTTTATCAGCCAGCATCTTTTTAATCTGTCCCCTCACATAGTACGAAAAACCTATACTACCGTCCAGTGTTATCCCCATATTGCAATCTTCTACAGCAACGCGCAGTACTGGTTCTACTTTTTTCGATGACGCTCCGCCCTTTAACACCAAATAATTCTGAAAAGGTAGGTTAGCCAATCTGGCGCCGACCATAGTTTTTGATTTCTTTAATATTCCTATAAGGCTTACATTAGCTATTGCCCTATTGACATAAGACACAGCATACTTATCATTGACCTGTATACTATGGTTAAAATCAGTCCGAGCCAGGTCGAATTGGTTATTTTCCAGGTAGATTTCTCCCCTCCTGTTAAAATAAGTTTCTTTATTCAAACCAGGCAAGTCCGGAACAAGCGCAATCGCCTCATTCATATCTCTTAATGCCTCGTCAAACTGCCCGGCATAGATTTTACATTCAGCATCAGTATAATATATAGAGGCCACAGCAGCATTATAGTAAGTCAGCAGTTCTTGCCTGCTTGCAGCTGCAAAGCGTGGGTTTTTCTCGTATTCGACCAACAATCCCTGCTTATTTGCCAGTGCCAGTTTATAATTTGCCTCCGCATTTTGATAATCCTTCAGGGCCAGGTGAGCATTTCCTTTAAATGATAAAATCATAGCGTTAGCAGGGAATTTGAGTAAACCCGATGAATAAATGGCTAAAGCTTTATCATATTGTTTTAAGTTATAAAAAGCTACACCACGCTGATAATAATAGCTGGCCTTGCTGGCATCGCAAAGATCTTCTATTGACTCCTCAATTGTTTTTATCAATTGAGGATCATAATTTCCTTGCTTTCCCAGCAGCTTTTTCGCTTTCGTATAATCCTGACAAGAAGCATCCATATTTTCCAGTTCAAAATAAATTTCAGCCCTGTTAAAATAGACCAGGACATCAGTAGAATCCGCCGCCACCGCTTTATCCAGATAATCTAAAGCCTGCTTAAAATCAGATTCACTGGCATAAATACGACCGATATTTAAATAACAACGGGCACAAGCTGGATTAACTGCTAATGCCTCCAGGTAATATTTTTTGCCCATTTCCAGATTGTTAACCTGCAGGTACCGGAAGCCAGTTAACCTCAACAGTATTTCGTTCCGGGGCTCCTTTTTCACCTCCCTTTCCAGATAGGGAATTATTTCTTCCAGCCTGCCGGCCTGAGCTAAGGAGTCTACCTTTATCTCATAAACAGTTTTGTCTTGCCCAAACACGCGGACAGTGATCAAAAGAAGAATTACATATAGAGAGATCTTGAATTTCATTAGGATACATCTTTGTTTAGCGGTTACGAAGGGCATTAATCCACTGCTAGAACCTATTATTTCTCTTTCTTATGTTTGATGATATAGAATTCACGCTGATTAACACGTAGCAGACCAAAGTTTAGTTTGTCAGATTGGTAGTAATCCATCCGCCTTTCCTGGCAATGGTCATAAATATCTCCTTCAGTATAAGTGCTGTTTAATTTAAGTAGTAGCAATTCATTGTTAGTTTTTAGTTCGTAGTACCTGGTTCCATTATACCTGACAGCATCACTATTCCTACAGTAAAATTCGCTAATTTTCTCAAAATAGACCATTTTCAAGTTTGAGTCCTCTTTCAATGAATCAATCACCCAATTATCCAGCAGCTGAATGTCATTCTTTTTTTTCCTTTCTCTACCGCTGTTAAAAATCCAGGTAATTACTTCTTTTCCGTTGTAATTCGTTAACAGCCCATCGTTATAAATAAGCGGATAAAAGTCATCGTTAGTGAGTTCCTGATCTTCAATTTTTTCTATGATATCTCCATCCTTATTTAACCTGTAAATAGTTTGAACAGGTTTTTGCTTATTGTTACTGCTATGGTTTGATATAATGATCACCTGATTAGCATGAGGTAACAAATACGGCTGTTCCATATCTTTATACTCGCTAGTTTCCAATAAGCGTATGATTTGATGATTTGCTGAGGATGGTAGTTCATCCAGACTCTTGTATTTTTTGTATTTCGCATCATAACCCGGCTGTTTGATTCTATTGATGATATAAAACAGAAATACTAGTGCAAGGAAAACAGCAACTGCAATGACCAGAAAATTACGATTACTCTGCAATGATGAGGGATTATCAATTATTTCTTTTGGGGCAGGATAGGTAATTGTCAGACCGATAACCACCGTACAAATGGCGATAAACAGTCCATATGTAATAAAAAACTGTTTAAGGATATCCAAATAGTAGCTGATATTGCCAAATGGTTTGATCAGCACCGCTGCATAAATCAGCCAGGCAACAATGGTAAAGACCATAAACGGCAATAAAATACGGAATCCAATGTTCGGGTATATTATTGAAGAACTGGCATAGGCTATTATTTTTACTACACAGAAATAGGCAAAGAAAATCACGATACCTATCACTCCTACAGCAATTGCCGCTACAGGAGATAGCAGGCTTCCAGGCTGCCTGACATAATACAGGTAAGTGAACATCAATAGTATAACCGATAGAATTACAGCCTTTATATTTATGTTTTCCATATTCAATCTTAATTTAAGCCTGCATCTAAAACCAATTGACCTCGCTTTCAAATTGGTTCAAGGCTAAAATAGATTAATATTATTACATTTTAGCTGGGAATTACTATTAGCAGTAAGTCAATGTTTATTTGCCGGCATGCTGCTGGAATAAGTGATGGTGAAGCAGATCCCAATTCATCAGTTAGTAAAATAAATATCCGCACAGTGGTAGATAAATAAGTCATCTCATACGTAATTTAAAAAGTGACTGTCAAGTGGCTACTCTTGTAGCGTCGAGTTGATTAACTATGCTTAAAGTTATATTAAGATCATATACCAAACAGATACTATATACATTATCTACAATGTTAATAGAGGGTTGATACACGGTTGATACAATCTTGTACAGTTGTAAGTTGATTTAACATGCTTTTAAAGTCTGCTATAAATTATGTAAAATATTTGTTATATATATGTTTCCTATTGCTTTAGTGTATGCTTATCAATACCTTAGCTACTATCTAATACAAGCACAACCAATTAGAACTTTTAATTATGGCAAAACTTCCACACGGCATAAACGGTCCTTTTATAGGAAAGAGCGGAAATCTGGTAGGTTACATGCTAAACGGCGTGAACGTAATCAGGGAAATCGGACAATATCATGGTGAAAGAACTGATTACCAAAAAGCTAATCAACAGCGTTTTGGCCTCATTTCCAGTCTTTCAACCAAAATACAGGAATTCCTCCGTTTTGGTTTTCAGTCGGTAGCTGAGCCTGGAAAACAGGGACCCAAAAATTATTCTGTTTCAATCAATAAAGAAGTTGCTGTAAAGGGAAAATATCCAAAACAGAAAACCGACTTTAAAAAACTGGTAGTAGCGCAGGGAACTATACCTGCCCCTGCTAAAGCAGCGGTAAAAGTGGTTAAAAATGGCCTTGAATTCACCTGGAAGGCTAATCTGCAGGAAGAAGGAGCAGATAAAACCGATCAGATCATGTTGCTCGCCTACCTGCCGAAAAGCAAAAGAGCAATCATCATGTCTAGTGGTGCACGCAGAACTGCTGAGAAAGAAATCCTGGAACTGCCCGAATTTAATAAGGAAACATCGATACATACCTATATGGCTTATGTGTCTGACGATCGTTTAAATGCTTCAAACAGTGTTTATATGGGGAAAATTATTATTCAACCTGCTCTTGAGCAACAGGAGGATCAACCTGTGGAGATAATAGAAGATGTTTTGGAAGTAGCTAAGGAAAATCCGCTGGAGACCAACGAAGCTTTTTTTCAGGATACAGAGGAAGAAAAACGCAGTGAAGAACTACAGCAGACAGCGGGAGAAGCAACAGATAATGAAGCTCTTGAGGAAGAAAAGACCTTTACGCTTGCTCCTGAAAAATATGACCAGGGATTTAGTGAACTGATCCACTTTGGTAGCGGAAGACAGCCTTATACAGAAAGAATGCAAATTATCTCTCCGCTTTTATCGCGTTATAAAGACGAGATTAATCTTGGTTTTCAGCATGGTAACAGGAACACTACGCCAATGAACAAGGCGGTAAAGCGCAATATTACCGATGCGATAGATGGAGATGGGGTTTATAATCTCTATTATCCGGCACTGGTATTCAGCAGCGGTAAAAGAGAACCAGCCTGGGCCACTAAGCTGTCGCTGGCCAGTGGCAACGAGCTTACAATAAGATGGGACGTGCCTAAAACAGCGAAAATGAGCGTGATCGGTAATGACGATGCTATTTTCATTTTATATAACAGTACCAAAAAAAGAAAATGTGATGGTTATTCCTTCGCAAAAAGGAAAGATCTTTCAGAAACAATGACCATGAAGGGAGACCCTGGAGATATTATTTATTGCTGGATGTTCTTTGTATCACCAGATAAGAAAATCGTTTCTGATACTGATTATCTAGGCTGCGTGGAGATAGTGTAATGATTAATTGTCCTGGCAATTAATCAAATACATCTTTTCTATAGTATCAGCATTAAATAATGGCTTCTGTTCTGCCTTTAGCGGGATAGTCTGCCATTTTGTGGAAGGGATAATTTTTAGGTTAACGTTGCCTTTTGTAAGCACCAATGGCAAGTTAAAACCACTAAGACAATTGCTATAACGGAAATTCACTTTTTCACCTTCTATTTTGTATTCAAATACAGGAATTTGGGTTGTACGGAGATACTGATCAAATACCTTGCTGTAATCAAACCCGGCCTTTTTGGAAATGTAGTTTTCTATTTCGGTTGTATTGACCGTCTTGTGGTAAAAATCTTTGTTGAGACCACGTAAGATCTGCCGGAAAGCTTCATCATCGTTCATGCTGTGTCTGATGCTGTGCAGCATATTCCCACCTTTAGGATACATATCACCACTCCCCTGCGCATTGACGTTATAAGCCGGAATGATCGTTTTATCATTTCTGATACCTTTTCTGATGCCGTAATTATATTCATTTCCTGCAGTTGTACCATAATGATAATCTACAAAGAGGGTCTCGCTATAGTTCGTAAATCCTTCATGCACCCACATGTCGGCCAGGTCATTGGTGGTGATATTATTACCAAACCATTCATGGCCGCTTTCATGGATAATGATAAAATCCCATTTCGTACCCCAGCCATATCCTGAAGCATCCCTGCCGCGATAGCCGAATTTATAGCCGTTCCCATAGGATATGGCCGACTGATGTTCCATCCCGCTATGCGGAGCATCTATCAATTGATAACCATCTTCATAAAAAGGATAAGGGCCAAACCAATGCTCCAAAGCTTTAAACATCAGATGCACCTGCTCTGGCATATACGGTTTTGCTTTTTTCAGGTTATAGTCCAGCACCCAGTAATTTACATCCAATGGCCCCTTTTCTCCCTGATAAACCTCTTTGAAGTTTACATATTTACCGATATAAGGAATGATACAGTAATTACTGATGGAGCTGTTCACATTGTATTTATAGATGACGGTACCGTCGTTATTATCTTTTTTATAAACCATACGCCCATTACCAACAGCTACCAGGGTATCCGGAACAATCATGGTGAGTGATGCACCCAAATCTGGTTCATCACTTTGATGGTCTTTGTTTGGATACCATACAGATGCTCCCAGTCCCTGACAGGCTACAGTCATCCAGGGTCTGGATAGTGAATCCAGCTTAAAAATAAAACCTCCATCCCATGGTGGATTAATAGCTTCGTGAACCTTTCCATGGTAGTAGACCTGGATATTGTTTTTTGCAGCTAACTTTTGTGCGGGAACAGCAACATACCAAACGTTTTTTGTATGTGTAAATGTCAATGACTTTTGACCATTATAAATCACACTGTCGATGAGCAATGGCTCCTGCAGATCGAGCTGAAGTTTAATATCACCCGTATTTGGCTTTACTACCTGGTATTGAATTTCGTTTGACCCACTGATAGTTTTACTGTTAAAATCTGGCTTAACGGTCACCTCATAACGTTTCACGTCCCACCAGCTACGTTCTTTTGTCAGGGATCCCCTAAGCGTATCCTGCCGTGTATATACCTTTGGTTTTTCAGGTACCTGTGCGAATATGCTGGAGCTGAAAATGGTGGTAACTAAACTGATAAAGAGTTGAATACGGAAAAAATTATTCATGATCTGATGGCCCATTTTTTATTGTCTGACCAAAACCCATTTCGGGATAGGTGACAATGGTGATTAAGAGGGCAATTTATTAAACAGCGGCTGGATTTTCATCACCTATTTTAACTGGTTTAAATAGGAAATTACCTCTTACCGCTGGAATCTTCAAAATAGCGATCGCTATAGCGTATCATTAGCAGCAAAGAAAAAGAGGCTGTAAAACAAGCCCCCAAAATTTAGATACTATTTTGGGGGCAGTTCAAAACAACCTCTGTTAACGATGATCAATCAATACACCAAATTATCAATTGTTAGCAATACCATGTTTCTTTAAAATATCTACTAACTGTGGCGCCAGCTTTTGTGTCATCCGGTAATACCCCAGATCGTTTGGATGAGTACCATCTACCGAACCTTCGTGATCTATGCCGATCAGCTGCTCTGAGGTGATAAAGTAAAGATGCTCCATACCTTTTTCCAGCAAGCGCAATACTTCTTTTTGAATGTTGATATTCTGATTCTTTACCGTCTCTCCTACTTTCCTGTTAAAATATCCCTGCTCGCGTACAATACTCTGCATAACTATAATGGGAGCTGCAGGATGTTCCTTTCTTATTTGATGAACCAGATAGCTTGTGCGTGCTGCAATTTGCGCGGGCGAACTGTTGGGCACACAATCAAGTACATAGGCATCGGCATCAATAGCAGCGACCATGTCTGCCACTTCAGGTTCCATTTTTGCACTGCCACTTAAGCCCAGATTGATGAAATTTAGTCCGGTAAGCCGGGAAAGCTGTGCCGGATAAGCCATTCCCGACCGACTTGCTCCTGACCCCTGCACAATGCTTGAGCCGTAAATCAGGATCCTGTTTTTTAGCGGCAGCTGACCGGCTTTAATAAATGCTTTCGTATCGACTCCAATCTCCAGTTTTCTGACTGCATCATAGATAGGGAGATATAAAAGACATTCCTTTTCGCTATTGTCCATTTGCTCTATCAGCAGGCCTTCACTGCATACACCAGTTGGCTTACAGATACCCGCCGCCTGCCAGTTGCCATCCTTTTTAATGTATAAATCCAATCCTTTATTCGCAATTGGCGTCAAATTTGGATAAGGTTTACTCTGGCTAACACACCATTTCGCAGAGATAGAAGTACTATTGGTAGTAAAACAAATTGCCACACCTGCGGTATTGGTCAACAGTTGTTTAACACGAGCAGGTAATCCATTATACTTACCCGTATCTGCACGATCATAAGTATTCGTTGTAGCCATGCTTTTACCCACAATAGTGAGACTTGCGGCATCCACATAGTTGCCCGGATATTTTTGCTGTGCCATCAGCGGCAAATACAAAACCGTTAACAGCGAAGCCATCAGCGTAATTCTGAACAACGCTATCATAAAGATCTTTTTAGCTTAAGAAACATAGGATAATGATCAGACAAATAATCTGTAACGCCATCCTTAATGATATAAGCATCCAGACAATCGGGGCTTAAAGTTTGGTTGACTAGGATATAGTCGATCCTGGTGTAGTTATTATGATTCTTCACTTTAGTAGGTGCACTTTTTTCATATCCCGTATGGAATAACTTCCAGGTATCCTGAAAATTGATATCAAACATGGCCTGAAGCACATAATAATCAATCTTTCCATTGTTTAAAATGTGTACTGCCGGATTATTAGCTTCGGTAACTCTTACCAGTCGCATCTTTTCTTCATTTTGGTAGGCAAGACTATCCTGGGGCGACATATTATTTAAATCTCCCATCAAAAGTATTTTTTCCGTTGAAGGAATCTGGCCGATTTCATTTTTAATGATTTCAATCTCCAGTCTTCTGTTGTTATAATCATTAGGTTCAAGATGGGTAACATAAAAATGATGGCCCAGTATTTTGCCATACAAACAGCCGTGACGCATTCCATCAACAACCTTTTTGATGTTGGTAATCGGGTATTTTGAAGCCAGTCCCATCGGAAAGGCAGATTTTCTGAGCATTACCGTATAAGGGTATCCTCTATCCTTGAAATATTGCCTAAAGGTTTCACCGGTAAAGCCGTTTAATTCCTGAAAAGCCATCACATCTGGTTTCAGGCTATCTATCCACTGTGTGAAGGAATTCTTCAGCGCTTCATCACCCCTGAATCCTTCATAAATATTATAAGAGAGGATCTTAAGCGAGCTATCGGCTACAGCGGCCTGTGCGCTCATCGTTTGATTACCATTGACCAGTTGTTGCTTAGCGGCACCTGAAGATGCGATCTCGATATTGGCCATATCCTGCTTGCAGGAAAGACTCATAAATGCACAAATAGCGACGATATATCTAACCGTTCTGCTATAAATTATTGTTGCCACCATACTTTTGTTTTTAAGTTGTCGCCACCTATTCTTGCAGCGGCTTGTTCATAATTTGTTTTATTCGTCGCTTTCACGATCAGCGGGTATTCAAATCTTCGGGGCAGGATGCCATCATTTTCTACTGCCGGCCCTACAGGCATGACTGGCAAACCTGTACGGCGGTAATCGTACCATGATTCAAAACCCGAGAAAAACATGGCGATATACTTCTGTCCCATCAAACGCTCCATTGTTGCAGTTGTACCGGTAAACCTGACAGTGGTTCTGGCCAGATAAGCCGTACCTGCTGTTCCATCCCAGGTACAATTCCATTGTCTCCAAGAGGCTTCAATACCTTTATTATAGTATCCCTGGGCAGTAGTACCGGTAGAGATCCAGCCCTTAAGCGCAGCCTCTGCCAGATTGAAATTCACTTCAGACCAGGTTAGTATTGGAAAAGGATAATCGTCTCCTTTTAATGTAGTTGCATAAGTGGAGGTACCCAGACCTCCATTTGCGCCCATAACAGAGGTTTCCTGCTGTGTATATCCACTCGCAATGCCCACATAGGCACCAGGTGTATTTTTGGTAGCATACCTGAACCTTCTGCCATCAACAGTGGTATTCATCATGTCTATTAATGTCTTGCCCATTTTTCTGCTCCCGCTGAATTCTGTGGCAGACATCTCAAAAAACTGATTGATGAATGGCTTTACGCCCGAATACCGCATCATTGCTTCATCGTCATTACTGGCTATTAATGGGTATTTTGCCGGATCGGCTACCATCTCAGCTATCTGCGCCGGTACATTCATCTCCACCTTGTTGGATACATGGATCAGCAGACGAAGTCGCAGGGAATTACAAAACTTTTGCCATTTTACCACATCATTGTTGTAGATCAGATCCTGACCTTCAAAAGTCTTTGTCTCGTCAAATAAGTCGTTCGCTTTTTTCAGATCTGCTAGCATACTTATATAAATAGATTGCTGGGTATCGAATTTAGGTGTCAGCAAGCCATTCTTGCCTTGAAATGCCTCTGAATAAGGAATGTCACCAAACATATCTGTGAGGTTACTTGTCATCCATACCTTCATGACCAGGGCAGCCCCCATATTATTGACATCTTTTACCTTTTCTGCCAGCGTATACATTTCATGCATATCATTCGCTTTCAGAAATAAGGTGGTCCAAATGGCATCAAACTCATTTTCTTTAAAAGCATAGCGTGCAAAGTCATTCAGCAATCCTGTTTCTACAGCATATTGCATCAGTTCATTATTAATCCGGTGTGCCCTTTTCGTAATCAGCCACATGGCATCAAACTGTGCCGGTGCCAGTAATGTGCCCGGTGCAACAGCGGTAAGGCGGTTGGGATCTGTATTGATCAGGTCAAAATTCTTAGTGCAGGAGCTGAGGTTAAAAACAAGGCTCAGCATCATGACCAGTTTCAGGGAATTTAGTATCTCTTTCATCTGTATAAATTTGTTTTCAATGGTAATAGCGCTTTTAAAACGATGCTTTGAGTACCGCACCGAAACTTCTTGTTGACGGAAACTGACCAGTTTCAAAACCAGGTTCTATCCGGTTTCTGTTTAGCGTACCTATCTCAGGATCGTAAAGCGGGAATTTGGTAAACAGCAACAGGTCACGTCCGTAAACGCTAATGGATGCGGCACGCAGAAATTTGATTTTCTTTATCAATTTATCCGTTAGTTTAAACTCCAGGCTGGCTTCTCTTAATTTGATATAAGAGACGTCGAATGTATTCGCTTCCACATTGTCTCTCAGGTATTTTTGCGTGTAATAACCCGGTGCATCAGCACGCACATCGTTAGGTCGGTAGCTGCCATCGGCATTCTGCTGAACACCTTCACCAATGATACCCTCATATCTCCCCGGTAACGTAGAGGTCGTTTTACCGTTTCCTGCCAGTACAGAATTAGAGAAAGAATAGACTTTACCTCCATGCTGTCCATCAAAAAGGAAACCCAGACTCCAGTTTTTCCAGGTCAGCTGATTTTGTATGCCCGCCTTCCAGTCGGCCACCGCAGATCCGATATATTTCATGTTTTCGGTATCAATGATCGGATAACCGCTCGCATCATGTACAATCTGGCCGTCGGGTGAACGGAGATAACCGGAACCGTATATATCACCCACTTTACCACCGACACGTGCTTCAATATATCCTCTTGGTCCGGAAGCCATAATAATCGACTCTATACCATCGGCCAGTTCTTTGATTTCACTTTTGTTTTTGTACCAGGTAAGTGTTGTTTTCCATTTTACCGGGCTGCCTTTCCCCAGCCAGTTAACTCCGATAGCAGTTTCCCATCCGCTGTTATTGATCAGACCGGCATTAAATATCAATCCGCTGGCTCCGCTGCCCGGATCAACAGGCACTGTAAGAATCTGATTTTTACTGTTGGCTGTATAATACGTCACATCTATATTCAGCCGGTTTCTGAAAAAGCGGGCATCTATACCAAACTCGCGATTGGTAATGATCTCAGGCTTCAGGTTCGCGCCACCAGGAAGAACAGCGGGACTGGTATAACTACCTCCGAAAGCAGAATTTGAATAGTAGAAAGAGGTGCTGTAAGGATCGGTATCATGACTTACCTGAGCAACGGAAGCTTTTAATTTCAGAAAAGATAAGGGCTGGATTGCGCTGAGGTCGAACATTTCACTCAACACTGCACTTCCGGATACTGAATAATAGAAGTAAGGCTCGGATAAGGTGCTTGACCAGTCATTTCTGGCTGTTCCATCCAGGAATAAATAGCTTTTATAATTCAACTGCATCAAACTATACAAACTGTTTACTACTTTTTTAAACCTTTGGGGAACAATCAGCGGACGGTCTTTGGAATTAGCCAGAGTATAAAGTCCCGGATAACTTAAACGTTCAGCTGTAATGGTATTGTTTTGCGATTCCTGGGTCATGCTGCTTCCCCCCAGAGAAAGAGAAAATCCCAGGTCCTCATAGAACTTATCATCATATTTATAAAGAAAATCATAGTTCTGTTCTTTGGAAGTTACATTCTGTTCCTGATACCTTCCTGTGGCAAAACGTTCACTGCTGTAGGGTCTGCGACTGGTCCGTAAAGATGTACTTTGATCTATCCCTCCCCTCACCTGAAAATTCATTTTCTTTGTCAGCGCATAGGAAGCGGTGATATTTCCAAAAATACGGTCGTTGTTAAGGGTATTCAGGTTTTCATACAGCATAAAATAGGGATTATCTATCGCTGAATTCAGCTTGTTATTCTGAGCGATATCCTCTTGTCCTGGTAACCAGTAATCCTGTTGCCAGTTAAAGGGAATATTAGGCTGACCATACATGATCGCATACATATAGGTATTGGAATTGTATCCCGATAGAGGCAGATTATCACTTTCTTTGTGGTAATAGTTTACCCTGGTAGCGATCTGAAATTTACCCAGCACACTATTACTGGAGAAGGCAAGTCTGTTAAAAGAGTAACCTGTATTAGGAAGAATATATTCGTTACGCTGGTCATTATAAGACAGGCGTACTGCATTTTTGCTGTCGCCGCCCGACATGCTCAGGGTATTGTTGTAAGTAATTCCGGTCGTAAAAGCATCTTTGGTATAATTACGGTCTGCTACCCAGGGTGTTTTTTCTGTGCCACGCAGCTGCGTAAGCGGATCATACTGGTAAAACTGTTGTCCTTCGAACTTAGGTCCCCATGTTTTAGAAGAATGTGTATTGGCTCCATCCGGACTTGCGCCAAAAGAGTAATAAGTATTAACCCCCGGATTTCCTGAACCATAGTCAAACTGCAGATCAGGGTAACGTAATACGTCATCAAAAGTCACATTACTATTAAACGCTACAGAAAAGCGTCCCTTTGTGTCAGCATTGGATTTGGTCGTAATAAGAATCGCACCCGATGCGCCTCTGGAACCATAAAGCGCAGCTGCCGAAGGTCCTCTTAATACAACAACCTCTTTGATATCGTCCGGATTGATTTCGCTTAATGCATTTCCATAATCTACTGGTGTTTCTGTATTTCCGGTAGCGCCATAGCTCAGTCCGTTGTTGCCTACCATCCCGCTGGATACCGGTACACCATCTATGACCAGAAGGGGTTCCCCTTTATCCAAATCCAATGAGTTCTGACCGCGAAGGGTAATCCTTACAGAACCTCCGGGGCCTGCACCTGCTTTGGAGATATTCAGCCCCGGCACCTTACCAGATAATGCATTTACCCAGTTGCCCGGTGCAGTTTTTGAAATTTCTTCTCCATCGATCTTCGTTACTGCGTACCCGAGACTTTTTTCTTCCCTTTTAATGCCCAGTGCGGTAACTACCACCTCATTTAATTCCGTGTTTTCCAGCTCCAGCCTCAAATTAATCACCCGGTTGCCTTCTATTTTTATTTCCTGAGTGACATAACCCATATAACTAAATACCAGTACAGCATCTGCTCCCGGAACAGTGATTTTGTAATTTCCGCTATCGTCAGTAATGGTACCAGCGAAGGTGCTTTTTACCTTTACCATTGCTCCTGCAACAGGAAGCCGCTGGTCATTAGTTACTTTTCCCGTGATAGTCACTTCACTTTTTGCCCGGACTGGGGCAGATTTTGAAAGGATTACATTTTTATCTACTATTTTGAATTCCAGATTTTTACCTGTCAGCACAGTTTTCAACACTTCTTCAATAGGAACTCCGGTAAAATTGACTGACACCAGTCCGCTCCCCTTCAGCATTTCCGCATTGTAAAAGATATTGTACCCACTTTGTTTTTCGAGGGCTTTGAAAACAGATTCAAGGGAAACCTGGCTGCGTTTGAGTGTTATTTTCTGCGCAGCGGCCGTATTGACCTGAAAGCAGGTAAGTAAGAGCACGGCAATTGTTAGCCTGATCACTAATAAATTAGTAAATTTTATATACATTTGAAATTAAGATTATTAAATTAATTGTGTACAGCGATTGATTTAAGCCTTTGAGCTTAATAAGCATAAGTCAGGAGTGCTTCGAACCGCTCCTGATTTATTAAAGGCACGGATGATTAGGGCGTTACCATTACCCTCCTTCCCTTAATTTTAAAGTGTATCACTCCTGTTAGTTCCAGTGTTTTGAGCAGTTTTTCGAAATTTTCAAATTTCGATATCTTTCCGCCAAATGTTTTATCGGACATATCGCCCTGATAAACGACGTCGATATCATACCACCTGGCAATGACCTTCATCACCCCTTTAATATTTTCATTGTTATACAGAAAGACCCCGTTTTTCCATGCGATCGCTTCTGCCGCGTCTACATTCCGGACGGTAATGGCAGCAGATGTTTTGCTGATCACGGCCTGCTGATCGGGCTTCAGCAAAGCATAAGCGCCTTGAGCGGATACTTTCACAGCCCCTTCAATCAGGGTTGTGGTAACAAAATCATCGTTCTGGTAGGCACTCACGTTAAAATGAGTACCTAAAACTTTTACTTCAGTACCGTTGGCCACCACAATAAATGGCTTATGCGGGTTTTTAGCCACCTCTAAATAAGCCTCTCCACTGATCACTACTTTACGTTCATCTCCATTGAAGATCACCGGATAACTGATACTGGAAGCCGCATTCAACCAAACATGAGTTCCGTCCTGCAGGATCACCTGGTATTCTCCTCCCTTAGGGGTGGTGACTTTGTTTTGGGCGATTACTGCGTCATCATCTTCCAGTTTATAATTGATGCTCCCATTTTTATGCTCAATTTTTAATTTGCCCTGTACTGCAATGCCATTGCCGGAACTATCTGCAAGAACGATTTCGGATCCATCACCAAGGGTGAGTATTGCTTTTTTAGTCCCGGGCATGATTTTAACGATTTCTGGTTTTTGTACTTCAGGACTTTTACGCGCAGCGAGCTGATAGAAGGAAACGCCTGCGATGATCAATACCACGGCAGCTGAGGCATAGCTCAACCATTTTTTATAGCCAAAATCAGGCTTGACGAGTTCCTGATAAAGCTGATCGTTAAATCTTTCATCGGTGATGATTTTATTAAAAATGTCATTCCTTGGCAAACTGTTGCTTTCTGTGATCTTGAAAGAATTCCAGTGCACAAGCAGAAACTCATCCAGCTCCGCATCAGCTTCCGGTAACTGGGACAGTTGATGAAGCTCTTCCAATTCAGCTGCGCTGATTTTATTCTCAACGTAGGATTTTAAAAGAACTGATAATCTTTCCTGATTGGTTTTCATTGGTTTTCTTCCGTATTTATAGAGAATACGAAACAGTACCAGTGGAAGTACTAGTCTGCATGAAAATATAATTCAGCGTTTAAGAAATGAAAAAGATCAGGAGAAAAACAGGGCGAGCAGTGCAGAAAAAACACCTTGACTGATTAACACTGTTTTTAGTTTTTTAGAGGCGACAGCAAGATGATTCTTCACTGTATTTTTAGAGATGCTGAGGAGGTCGGAGATTTCCTCATATGTTCTGCCTTCGAAACGGCTCAGCCTGAAAACCTTTTGCTGCTGTTGAGGCAGACCAGCGATGGTGCTCTCTGTAAATTGCATCAGATCTGTATACAAAATATGTTCTTCTGTACCGTTGTCTTCATGAGCAATGAGCCGAAGCAGATTTTGTCTTTGCCTGCTGGTTGCGGTCGACTTTCTGAAAGCATCTATGACTAAGCGTTTGCAGATGGTAAATAAAATAGGTTCGATATTTCGCAGAGGATCTAAGCGGGCCCTGTTTGTCCACAGGCTGAGAAAGGTTTCCTGTAACACATCGTCACTTAATGCTTTGTCTTTTAAAAAAGAATGGGCAAAATGATAGATCTTCTGCTGATGTGTTTCATAAATTACTTTGAAAGCGTACTCATTTCCAGCCTGGAGTTGTGTCAGTAAGGTAGAATTTGTGGTCAGCTCTGAAGACATATTTTACAATTACCAGGGATGGTTCCGCATGTAATGATCTGACACAAAAGTAAAGAGCTTATCAATTTCTAATGTTAAGGAATTGATAAGCTTTAAAAAACTTGCGAGATACCTTCAATTCATACAAGCAATCAGCGGAGCAATTTATCTGTAACTTATCGGAGTGAATCTAATGTAGCACCTTCAGCACTCACTGTAAGCACATGCCTGACACCGCATTTCAAGGCGAAATTATTTCTCTGGTGCCCTACAGGAAAATCAAAACATACCGGATAACCATATTTATTGACCTTTTCCATGATAATGTCATAGACAGACTTTCCAAATATTTCATCCGGATCATCAGCCTTAACTTTGAAACCGCCAATAACAAGTCCGGCTAAATGGGAAAGCTTGCCCGTACGTTTTAAATTCCAGAACATCCGGTCCAGGCTATACAGGTATTCACCCGTATCTTCCAGAAACAGGATTTTCCCCCTGGTATCTATATCCGATACGGTGCCTGAAAGGCTAGCTACAATACTCAGGTTTCCGCCCACCAGTTCACCTTCAGCTCTTCCCATCCGGTTTGCAGCATTGACAGGAGCAGTATACCTGAATTCTTCACCAGTTAAAGCCTGACGAATAGATAAAATAGTAGAAATCTGGATCGGTTCTGCCTGAGTCCACTCGGACGGAAAACTATTACACATCTTGGAATGGAGCGTTGCCAAACTATATTTTTTATTCAGATGGCAATGTAACACCGTAATATCACTAAAGCCGATGATCCATTTTGGGTGTCTGACGATCTTTTCAAAATTCAGCAGATCGATAATTCGGACCAGTCCATAACCGCCCCTCGCACACATGATTGCAGCCATATCAGGATTGTCCATCATTTGCTGAAGGTCTGCCCTTCTTTCTTCATCTGTACCACCAAAGGTAAAATCCTTTTTCCCTATGGTCGCCCCAATCTCAACTTTAAAACCCCAGCTTTGCATCAATGCAACAGCGGGCTGAATTTCCTCAACACTGATATATCCTGCCGGACTGGTGATACCAATAGTATCCCCTGGTTGCAAATACTTTGGAATTTTAATGTTGTTTTCTACAGGCGAAGTCCATCCTTTTAGGGATGAAAACACGAATCCTGATGTAATTAAAGAAGAAATAAAGTATTTACGGTTCATAGTAAAGCCTGCGGTAGACAATAATACAAATAAGGAATGAATTGCAGGCCCTGAGAAAAAGCATAGCCGGTGTTGCATCCACACACACCGGCTATGTATTATTAACTATTTACCTAAACTTGCCAACGCTGCAAACGCGAAAAGCAATCTCTTTATGCATCATGTGATGCCTTTATATTTTTTGATGATGATGTCCTTCTTTTTATGTTAATACGCTCAGCGCCCGGTTTTACTCTGCTCTGTTTTTTATTATTTTCAAAAAAAATTCTATCATCAACCAACAACATCCATGGAGGCCAGAAAACTGGTTTTGATTGATTTTGTAGCCTTTACAATATGATCGCTTATGGTGGAGGTGGAAATGCCCAGCAAAGCACTTACCTCTTCGTAGGATTTTCCTTCAAATTTACAAAGCATAAAAATTTTCATTCGCTGCGGTGGCAATTTATTGATTGCCTGTTGCAGCAAACCATCGTCTTCTTTCGAAATTATTGCTTCTACTGGTCCGGCGATCAGCTCTGAGGCTACCAGCAATAGTGCCTCCATTGCCTTTTTATCCCGTCTGGTCTTCCGGTGAAAATCCATTACCAGATTTTCTGACATCCGGTACAGATAAGATACAAAGGCCTTATCAGGATTCAGCCTGCCCCGCTTTTCCCATACTTTCATAAATACCTGCTGGACTAACTCTTCAGCAAGATCATTATCCTTCGTCAGTTTTCTGAGATAATAATATACTTTAGGGTTATAAATTCTGTATAACTGTTCAAAAGCCTGTTCATTACCAGCAGCTACTTTTTTCACCAATTCTGTTTCAGTAAAATAATTTAGATCAACACGTGGCATGTCCTTCAGATGATTTATTAAACAGTGCTATTTTTCTATCTTTCATCCTAAAGACATTTATTTTTTTTTATTAGCAAATATTTAATTTTTAATGATGATGAAGCTATCATAAGTATATTAATTACTGTTGATAAGCGGTATGCTTATAGAAGTAGTATGGACCCGAATCAATACAGGTAAACATCGAATGATAAAAAGCATCGCATCAATAAATGTTATGCACAAAAGAGATGAGCAAATTTTAAATTACTAGATTTGCCCTTAACCAAATTTAATAGAGACAAATGAAAGAAGTAGTTATAGTATCAGCTTTAAGAACCCCCATTGGAAGCTTCGGTGGTTCACTCTCGACTTTTTCTGCCACACAACTCGGCGGACTGGCCATCAAAGCTGCGGTTGAAAAAGCAGGCATCAAGCCTGAAGATGTGCAGGAAGTATATATGGGTAATGTTTTATCAGCCAATCTTGGTCAGGCTCCTGCTACACAGGCAGCAAAATATGCCGGATTGCCGGATTTACCCGCTACTGCAATCAATAAAGTATGTGCGTCGGGTACAAAAGCCATCATGCTTGCTGCTCAAAGTATTGCGTTGGGTGAAAGCGACATTATCGTTGCGGGCGGAATGGAAAGCATGAGCAATGTGCCTTTTTATTTGGATAAGGCGAGAACCGGTTACAGATTAGGTCATGGTCAACTGACAGACGGTTTGATAAAAGACGGTCTGTGGGATGTCTATAACGATTACCACATGGGTTCAGCGGCAGAACTTTGTGCTGCAACCTGCGAAATTAGTCGCGCTGAACAGGATGCCTATGCCATCAGTTCTTATCAAAGAGCACAGGCTGCACAGGAAAACGGCCAGTTTGATGCAGAAATTATCCCTGTGGAGGTGAAAGACCGTAAAGGAACCACCACAATGGTTACTAAAGATGATGAACCCTTCGCCGTAAATTTTGATAAAATACCAGGATTAAAACCAGTATTTGCAAAAGAAGGTACGGTTACCGCAGCAAATGCATCAACATTAAATGATGGGGCAGCGGCATTGGTATTAATGAGTGCCGATAAAGCAAAGGAATTAGGATTGAAACCGCTGGCCAGGATTTTAGGCTATGCAGATGCACAACAGGCACCGGAATGGTTTACGACCAGTCCGGCAAAAGCAATTCCGCTCGCTTTAAAACGTGCAGGTAAAGAAATTGGAGAGGTAGACTTTTTCGAAATAAATGAAGCTTTTGCTGTGGTTTCCCTGGCAAATAATCAGCAATTAGGTCTATCTGAAGACATCGTCAATATCAATGGTGGCGCGGTGGCGCTCGGACATCCCCTGGGTGCTTCGGGAGCAAGGATAGTGGTTACATTGCTTTCTGTATTGAGCCAGAAAAATGGTAAAATAGGTGTTGCCGGCATCTGTAATGGCGGTGGCGGTGCCAGTGCAATAGTGATAGAAAAATTAAATTAATGAATAAAGTTTTAAGCTCATTTTTACTACTGGTTTGTGTACTGACTAAAGTTGGTGCACAAACCAGCTTACCAGCGCAGCAAGCCGTGCTGAACAAGTACCAGGATTCACTGGTCTTATCTGCTTCAAAGTTATTTAATGCGGCCAGCAATACAGAACGTTTTGACCAGAACGCCAAATTCATTAAAACGCTGGTCGGCGCCCTGAAAACCCCGCATTCGTTTAACTATGGTTTCGATTCACTGAAGATGATTTCTGTGATAGCATCGCCTGATCATGCATTCCGGATTTTTTCCTGGTATGTACCGGCAGATGATGGCACCTATCGTTTTTTTGGCACCGTACAACTGAGCACTAAAGATGGCAAGCTGAAATTGTACCCTTTGATTGATGGTACTGCAGAGATTTCGGATCCCAATGTGATTACGACTAACAAAAACTGGTTTGGTGCCAGGTATTATGAGATTGTACCATTACTGGTCAACGGCAGCAATCCATTTTACGCCTTACTCGGCTGGAAAGGCAACAACAAAAAAACCTCAAAAAAGGTAATCGACATTCTTTCATTTGTAAATGAGGGAATAGAATTTGGCAAACCGGTATTTCAGGACAGCGTAGGGATCCCAGCTAAAAACCGTATTGTTTTCGAATACAATAAGCTGAACTCCATGACACTGCGACTGGACAAGGCCGAAGGCATGATCGTGTTTGATCACCTTGCCCCGTTTGATCCGAATATGGCTGGCAACTTTGAATATTATGCTTCAGATTCCAGCTTTGATGGTTACAGGCTGACCGGCAATAAACTGAAACTGATGGAGAACATCGAACTGAAAAATCCGCCATCAGCACTGGATGATTTTTATGTGGATCCTAAGATGAAGAACCCGCCTGTTACAAAGAAATTCTAGTGTTACATGGCCTGTACCTCTTATTATAATTTGCGAGTATGCCTGTATGTGCCTATATTGCGCCTTGCATTATCTTGTGAACACACAAATAGTATATAGAAATTAATGACTGAAACCATTACGGTTAAGCATCCTAAAGGATTGACTTTTCTTTTTTTATCTGAAATGTGGGAACGTTTCGGATACTATTTAATGATAGGGATCTTCACACTCTATCTGAAAGATGTAAAGGCCGGATTTTCCATGACTGAGGCAGAATCGGCCGACCTGTACGGAACTTTTATCGCACTGGTATTTCTTACGCCCTTTTTAGGGGGCTTAATTGCGGACAGGTATTTCGGCTATGCCAAATCAATCATTACGGGCGGTATCATGATGGGGCTGGGTTACTGCTTAATGGCCGTACATAGTTTGCCTGTCTTGTATATCTCAATGACACTGGTGATCCTGGGAAACGGATTTTTCAAACCTAATATTTCTACCCTGCTGGGTAATATTTACTCCACGCCGCTTTATCAGGATAAAAAGGATGAAGGATACAATATTTTCTATATGGGTATCAATGTGGGGGCCTTTATCTGTAACTTTTTTGGTGCCATTTTATATATCCTGCTGGGCTGGGGATTTGCATTTATTGCTGCCGGCATAGGGATGTTTATCGGTGTTGCAGTATTTATTGCCGGACTGAAACATTACCGTGAGTTTGATGTAAAAAAAGGCGTTCAGGAAGGTGATATGTCATTCCTGAAAATTGTACTGGTGATCCTGGTCCCTTCCATTGTTGCAGGGATCATTGGATGGGTGCTGCCGGTAAGATTATTGGGTCACCCGCTGGTAGGCTCTAATTCTACTGATGCATTTATTTTCGCCTGTATTCCGGTGATCTATTTTTACAGCTCCTTATTGGCAAAAGCCAGTAAGGAAGAGAAAAAACCAATTGCTGCACTGTTGACGATCTTCGCGGTGGTGATTTTGTTCTGGGCAGTGTTTAAACAGAATGGAACGGCGCTGAATACCTGGGCCGACCGCTATACGGATCGCCATCTGGAGCATCCCATAGCCGAAAAAACGTTCTCGACACTCAGTTTATCGCAAAATATAACACTCGAAAAAGACTCTGTACCGGTTTACGATAAGGCCTTCCGCCTGCAAAAAGAAAATGGCGTAGTACTGAAAGAATACAATTACCCGGTTTATTTCAGGAATATACCTGCGGACAAGCTTCCTGCTGAAGGCAGTAAAATAGAGGTATGGGCGACCAACTTAAGTCAGTCGATCAACCCGGGATGGGTCATCCTGCTTACCCCGCTGGTCGTAGCTTTTTTCACTTGGCTGCGCAAAAGAAATCAGGAGCCCTCTACCGCTACAAAAATCGCTTTCGGCCTCTTCATTTCAGCCTTGTCTGTATTGGTAATGATTGGTGCGGTTTATTCCGGTGGCAATGGCACGGAAAAAGTATCCGTATTATGGCTGGTTGCCAGTTACGGTGTGATTACTATAGGAGAATTATTTCTGAGTCCGATGGGTTTATCTCTGGTCTCTAAACTAAGTCCCACAAGGATTACCTCCCTGATGATGGGTGGCTGGTTCCTATCCACCTCCATAGGAAACAAGCTATCCGGGGTACTGGCGACTTTATGGGATACTTATGAAGATAAAATGAACTTCTTCTGGGTGAACTTCAGTCTTTTATTATTCTCCGCAATTATTGCTTTTTTCCTGTTGAAATGGCTGAATGGCATCATGAGGGAAAAAGGCATAAAATAGTTACGAAGAGGAATGAGTAAATACAATTAATTTGCAAAATATTATTTAACAAAAAAACACAACAAACACTATGGATCAATCTGAAATCCTTAAGCCGGAGCAACTAGACAGTGCTGAACAAGGCCATCCAAAGGGATTATACGTGCTGTTCGCTACCGAAATGTGGGAACGTTTCAATTATTACGGTATGCGTGCAATCCTGGTTCTTTTCATGACCAAGGCATTATTATTTGACAAGGCCTTCGCGTCAAATTTATATGGAAGTTATACCGGTTTAGTTTACCTGACCCCTTTAATCGGCGGTTTTATTGCCGATAGGTACTGGGGTAACAGAAGATCTATTGTCACGGGAGGTATCCTGATGGCATTGGGAGAGCTTATTTTATTCTTCTGCGCCTCGCTGTATCAAACCGCCCCCGCTATGTCGACCTTCCTGTTTTTTACAGGGCTTGGATTTATGATCTCTGGTAACGGCTTCTTCAAACCAAATATCTCTTCCATGGTAGGCCAGTTGTATAAACCGAACGACCGGAGGAAAGATGCTGCTTATACGATATTCTATATGGGTATTAATGTGGGTGGTGCACTGGGCCCGATTATCTGCGGAAATTTTGGAGATACAGGTAATCCGGCCGATTTTAAATGGGGCTTTTTAGCGGCATCTATCGCAATGGTGCTGGGTGTAATTGTATTTATCAAACTGAGAGACAAATATGTACGTGATCCGGAAGGTAACCTGCTGGGATTAAAACCAGAATCATTGAAAACAGACGTATCTCCGGTATTTGTGTACCTGGGATTATTCGCTTTTTCTGCTTTGTGCGTGGGTATGTTATATGTAGATGCAACAATGGTCAGTTACCTGAGTTACCTTTTACTTTTAGCTGTAGTGGGTATTGCGATCATGATTTTCACTGATAAAACCTTGTCCAAAGTAGAAAAAAAGAAGATACTGGTTATTTTCATTCTTGCCTTCTTCGTGTTATTTTTCTGGAGTGCTTTTGAACAGGCGGGTGCATCATTAACTTTCTTTGCTGAAGAACAGACACAAAGAGATCTGGGTTTCTGGACCGTACCTTCCAGTTTCTTCCAGTCACTGAACTCTATTTTCGTCGTTGTATTTGCACCTGTGCTTGCCTGGTTATGGGTGAAATTAGGTAAAAAAGAACCTTCTGCACCTACAAAAATGGCTTTAGGTTTGATGTTGCTGGCATTGGGATACCTGATTATTGCAACAGGTGTGAAAGATGTTGGTGCTGGTGTGAAGGTGAGTATGATCTTCCTTGTAGGTATGTACGCTTTCCATACCTGGGGTGAGTTGTGTTTATCACCTATCGGATTATCGCTGGTCAACAAACTTTCGCCATTGAAACTTTCATCATTACTCATGGCAGTATGGTTCCTGGCTAACGCAGGCGCAAACGTACTGGCCGGAAAATTAAGCTCATTATATCCTGAAGGTGCTAAGGCAACCCAGTTCCTGGGATACGAAATGCATAACCAGCATGAGTTTTTTATGCTGTTTGTATTTATGGCTGGAGCAGCATCAATAATTCTGTTCCTTTTAACCAAATGGTTACAAAATACAATGAACGCTACGACATAGGTTCATTCAACTCTTCTTACAGAAAAAGCTACTCCCAGGGGTAGCTTTTTCTGTAAGAAGAGGTCATTATTTGCCCTATTATCCGAAATGCTTATGTCAATTCATTTTTAATCAATATTTTCGCCAAGTTTTTACTCAATTATACCACCGCGTGTCAGACAGCATAGTCATTATCCCCACCTACAATGAGAAAGAGAATATAGAGCGGATTATCCGCAAAGTATTCAGTCTTGATTTCTCTTTTGATGTACTCATTATCGACGACGGTTCTCCAGATGGCACAGCTGCGATTGTGAAACAGCTGCAGACGGAATTTAAGGGTTTACATATAGAAGAGAGAAAAGGTAAACTGGGATTGGGTACTGCCTACATTCACGGTTTTAAATGGGCTTTAAAACACGATTACGAATACATTTTTGAGATGGATGCAGATTTCTCTCACAATCCGGATGATCTGCTTTCTTTGCGTGATGCCTGTATCAAAGGGGCTGACGTAGCGATAGGCTCACGTTATGTAAAAGGGGTAAATGTAGTGAACTGGCCAATGAGCAGAGTGCTGATGTCGTATTTTGCGTCGATGTACGTAAGGATGATCACCAGAATCAACATCCAGGATGCCACTGCAGGTTTTAAATGTTACCGCAAAATAGTACTGCAGACCATCCCGCTGGATAAGATCAGGTTTGTAGGTTATGCCTTCCAGATTGAGATGAAGTTTACAGCGATCAAATATGGCTTCAAGGTAGTTGAAGTACCGATTATCTTTACAGACCGCACTGAGGGAACTTCAAAGATGAGTACCAGTATTTTCAGGGAAGCATTTGTAGGTGTGATCCAGATGAAAGTGAACAGCTGGTTCAGGGATTACAAAAGGAATTAATTTTTATCAGCTCTCATCATCTCGGGGAAGGTCATTTTCTGATCCATAGCCACCACAATCTGTGTTAAACGTTTGGTGCGGGTGACTTCTGTTTTGGCTGTATTGAGCCAGTTGATATAATAGTTTTGGTGCGATTTAGGTAATTTGAGAAAAGTTTCCAGGAGTTGACGATCGTCTGAAAGACAAAGTTCAAGATCATCAGGCATCTCAATTTTGAAATCCAGGTCTTCTTCCAGCTCCAGATGAAGTACAGCTCCCTCCTCTTTTTTTAGTTCTTTGCGCAGGCTTGTTTTTAGCGCAATAATGAAATCGCCCTCGCCCATCGGGACGAGTGCCATTCCGGAAACACTTACCTGATCGAGTTTTCCTTTCACCCGATAGCTCTTTTTACAATCAGCCTTGATCTGTTGCGCTACTGCTTTGGGCACAAACACATAGGTCCAGCCTGTCTTTTCCCCCATTTTAGAAAAACGCTCTATTTCAGCTTCAAAAACTACCATATGAGATTAAATATAAGGATCATCTTTACTATTTAAAATTTTTCTTCGACACCAAGACCAAACAAAGCAAAATCGTACTTCACCGGATCAGCCGGATCAAACCTCCGCAATTCCTCGGTCAGTTCAACAGCGGTTCTCCAGTCGGTTTGTTTACGTGTAATCATCTCCAGCCTGCGCGCTACCCGATCCACATGCACATCACAAGGGCAGATCAGGTCGGCCGCCTTAATAGAGTTCCACACTCCAAAATCTACCCCCATATTATCCTTACGCACCATCCAGCGTAAAAACATATTCAACCGCTTACAGGTAGATTTTTGCAAGGGTGAGGAGATATGTTTCACCGTACGCCGCGGGGAATCTGGCAGACTAAAGAAATAAAGCCTGAAATGATTCAGGGCATTTTCGGCAGTAAAATTAAGCTGATCTTCGAAATAATCGGGTAAAAATGCAGTCTCCAGTGTATCAGAAAGCGAATAATGGTGCTTAAAAAAACTCACAAAATACAGCAGATCCGTATCATTGAAGGTACGGTGTTTAAAGCCAAGTAAACCTTTCAGGTCCTCATCACTATGCTGCAGAATAAAGTGATAAGGGGCATTGTCCATCCGGTTAAAGAGGTCCGTGCATTTGTTGATGATCGTTTTCCTTTGTCCCCAAGCCAAAATTGCCGCAAAAAATGCGGCAATTTCGATATCCTGTTTCTTAGAAAAGCGATGCGGAATGCAAATCGGATCATTGGTGATAAAGTCGGGCCGATTGTATTGCGCCACCTTTATATCCAGAAAGTCTTTCAGTTCTAAAAATTCCAATTTTACTTATTTAAGTGCTTGTTCCAGATCTGCGATCAGATCATCAACATCTTCTACACCAACGCTCAGGCGTAATAAATTATCCGTTACACCTACTTTTTCACGTTCTTCTTTAGGAATGGAACCGTGCGTCATTGTAGTAGGGTGATTAATGAGTGATTCCACGCCTCCAAGTGATTCTGCCAGCGTAAATACTTTGAAAGAAGAAGCGACCCTGAAAGTCTCTGCCAGATCGGCATCTTTTAAAGTAATCGACACCATACCACCAAAACCACGCATTTGCTTTTTGGCAATATCGTGGTTAGGATGATCTTCAAAACCCGGCCAGTAGATTTTATCAATCTTTGGATGGTTTTTCAGGTAATAGGCTATTTTCTCTCCATTTTCACAATGCGCTTTCATACGCAGATGAAGCGTTTTAATCCCTCTCAATACCAGGAAAGCATCCTGAGGACCCGGTGTTGCACCACAAGCGTTGTAGACAAACCACAGGTCTTTATACAACTGATCATCGTTAACCAGCAGGGCTCCCATCACTACGTCAGAGTGACCACCGATGTATTTAGTGACCGAATGCATGACGATATCTGCGCCCAGATCAAGTGGATTCTGCAGGTAAGGGGAAGCAAATGTATTATCAACTGTTAAGGTTAATCCTTTCTCTTTGGTGATTTTAGCTACGCCTTCGATATCTACAATCTGCATGGTAGGATTAGTAGGGGTTTCAATCCATACTAACCTGGTTTTATCATTGATATAGGGCAGTATATTTTCTGGTTTGGACAAATCCAGGAAATGGAACTTGATACCGTACTTAGCATATACTTTAGTAAAAATACGGTAAGAACCGCCGTAAAGATCGTTGCCGGTAATCACTTCATCTCCAGGTTGCAATAACCTCAGTACAGCGTCTGTAGCACCCATTCCTGAAGAAAAGGCCAGTCCGTATTTAGCATTTTCCAATGCGGCAAGGCAGTTTTCCAGGGCCTGACGTGTAGGATTGGTACCTCTTGAATATTCAAAACCCTGGTTATCTCCCGGCGCTTTCTGTGCGTAGGTAGAGGTTTGGAATATTGGGGTCATCACCGCTCCTGTTGAAGGATCCGGCTCCTGACCTGCATGTATCGCTTTAGTTGCAAATTTCATCTGCTTGTTGTTTAATTGTAAATGGAGTCCTAATGTTATAGCACTCCTGTGATCATGATCATTTGCTATTAATAAGCACGGGCAAATAATACACGCTGAATAGAAGGTTTACCGGAATAGATACAAATACCATCTTCCAGTTTGTTATCTAACGGAATACAACGGATTGTAGCCTTGGTTTCCTCTTTTATTTTTAGTTCAGTTTCAGATGTTCCATCCCAGTGTGCGGAAATAAAACCAGCTTTGCTATCCAGTAATTCTTTCATTTCCTCATAAGAATTTGCTTCTGTGATATGCTCAGTTCTGTAATCAGCAGCTTTGTTATAGATATTATGCTGAATTTCTTCCAGTAAGTTAGCAATATAGGTATCAAGTCCTTCCTGTGATACTGTACTTTTCTCTCTTGTATCTCTTCTTGCTAATTCCACAGTACCATTTTCCATGTCCCTGCCACCTATAGCCACACGAACCGGTACACCTTTTAATTCATATTCTGCAAATTTGAATCCCGGACGCTGCGTATCACGGTCGTCATATTTCACAGAGATACCTAAAGCCTTCAACTTAGGCATCAGCTCATCTACAAAAGAAGAAATGTTCTTCAGGTCATCATCACTCTTATAGATAGGTACAATGACAACTTGTATAGGAGCAAGTTTTGGTGGAAGCACAAGACCTGCATCATCACTATGCGCCATAATTAAAGCACCGATCAGCCTGGTAGACACCCCCCATGAACTCGCCCAAACGTGCTCGATTTTCCCTTCTTTATTGGTAAACTTCACATCAAATGCCTTTGCGAAATTCTGTCCAAGGAAATGTGAAGTTCCTGCCTGCAAAGCTTTCCCATCCTGCATTAAAGCTTCGATACAATAAGTATCCAGTGCGCCGGCAAAACGCTCGTTAGCTGTTTTTCTGCCTTTAATGACAGGAACTGCCATCCAGTTTTCAGCGAAATCAGCATACACGTCAAGCATTTTTTCTGTCTCCTCAATGGCTTCCTGAGAAGTAGCATGCGCGGTATGACCTTCCTGCCATAAAAATTCTGCAGTACGCAGGAATAAGCGTGTGCGCATTTCCCATCTGACTACGTTTGCCCACTGGTTAACCAGGATGGGCAGATCTCTGTAAGACTGTACCCAGCCTCTGTAGGTATTCCATATGATTGTTTCTGATGTTGGACGTACGATTAATTCTTCTTCCAGTTTTGCCTCCGGATCTACGATGATGTTTCCTTCACCGTCATTTTTAAGGCGGTAATGTGTCACAACAGCACATTCTGTCGCAAACCCTTCAACATGCGCCGCCTCTTTAGAGAAAAATGACTTTGGAATGAATAAGGGAAAATAGGCATTACTGTGTCCTGTGTCTTTGAATTTTTGATCTAAAACCGCCTGCATCTTCTCCCAAATAGAATAACCATAGGGCTTTATGACCATGCAACCACGCACTGCGGAGTGTTCTGCAAGATCTGCCTTTATAACAATGTCGTTATACCACTGGGAATAATCCTCGTTTTTACTTGTAATACCTTTGCTCATAACTGATTGGAACGTTTTTTGTGTTAAATAACTTGTATGGTAGGACACAAATTTATAAATTTATACCTACAAAAGTATTGTTAACACACAAAGAACTCACATATTATGAAACCTAACCATTTATTTACCAGCATGCTGGTTGTAGCGGCACTAGCCGTGACATCCTGTTCTGTGCCGCAGATGGCACAGCAAAGAAGCAGTGATGATGACGTTTATGGTTCAAGAGCGCAAGCTGTTGAATATACACGACCTGATCCTGTAAGATCTTCACAAGTTTATGATGACGGTCAGAATGAAGATGATGACTATTATGGCAGCAGCGATTTATATGCTGACATGAGTTATTCTTCAAGAATTAACAGATTTTATTATGGCAGTCAGTTCAGAGGATATTATGATCCTTTCTATTATGACTCCTTTTACGGTGGTTACTCACCATATTATTCAGGTATAGGATTTGGAATGGGCTTCGGTAGTCCCTTTTACAGCGGCTGGGGGTTAGGCTTCGGTTCTGGATGGGGATACGGTGGTTACGGATATGGTGGTTTTGGCTACGGCGGCTGGGGAGGATTATATTCTCCATGGGGCTGGGGCGGCGGTTACTACGGCGGACTTTGGGGCGGTGGTTTTTATGGTGGAGGCTTTTACGGAGGCGGATACTATGGCGGCGGCTACGGAGGTTATTACGGACGTAACAGCAACTACAGACCAAGAGACAGCAGAAGTTACGCTTCCGGAAGCTATGCACGCGGAAGTTACAATGGTACTGGTTCCAGAAGAGTGGATGCCAATGGAAATGTGATGTCCCGCAGAGGTGATGGTTCAGTTTCTTCAAGAAGCGGTAACACGCAGTATAACTCCAGATCATCAAGATCTGACAGAAGTCAAAGTTACACCCCACAGAGAAGTTCTGAAACCAGATCATACTCTCCTCCTGCAAATTCAGGCGGTGGAAGATCATCGGGCGGTAGCTTCGGTGGCGGCGGTGGTGGTGGCAGATCATCAGGTGGCGGCGGCGGTGGTCGTGGCGGTAGAAATTAATCATGTATCTAAAATTCTAAATGAAAAAATTCATACAACTCCTCGTAGTAGCTATAGTAGCTACTACAGGTAATACTTATGCGCAATACGCAGGTGATGCATTAAGGTTCTCGAGAACCGACTACGGAAGTTCAGCACGATTTAAAGGTTTAGGAAACGCTCAGATCAGTCTTGGTGGCGATATCAGTTCTATTGGTGGTAACCCCGCAGGTTTAGGGATGTTCACCCGTTCTGAATTCAGTATAACTCCTGAATTTAACAGTGTACAGTCGGACGCAAGCTTCCTTGGACAAAATACAAAAACTACTAAAAACCGCTTAAACTTAAATCAGGCTGCAGTAGTATGGTATAATCCAGTGGTTAAACCTAAAGGATCTGACCTGAACAAAGGAGTGATAGGTGTAGTTTGGGGAATTGGTTATAACAGGAATAATGACTTCGGTGGTGAATTTAACTACCAGGGAACTAACCAGAACAGTTCATTTGCAGATGATCTTGCTCAGCGTGCTAATGGTTATACTATCGCTGATTTCAGAGATTCAAATTTAGGTTTAATCGGATCTGCTCCAGCGGCAGCTTATGAAAGTTTCCTGATCAATCAGAATCCGGGAAGTAACAATACTTATCAGCCGGCAACGGATTTAGGCAATGTTCAGCGGAACAGCGACTACAGAGCGGGTTCTACTTCTGAAGCTAATTTTTCAGGAGCGATCAACATTTCCAATCAGTTGTATCTGGGTGGTAGCATCGGTTTTGTGAACGTTCGGTATGTAAATGACCGTATCTATCAGGAATCGGGTGTGATTGTGAATACAGACCCAAATAATATCCCTACTGAGCCTAATGATCAGCTGGGCAGAAACTACGACCTTACTTACAGATCTAACCAAACGACAAACGGTTCAGGAATTAATGCACGTTTAGGATTAATCTATAAACCAGTTAATGAGCTAAGATTAGGTGCTACTTTCCAATCGCCGACATGGATGCATGTAGAAGAGAGCTTTGATGAAAAATTAGATGTGAATTTCTCCCAGGCAGGAAGTATTGTGGAAAGATTCAATAACGATGTAAACTATTCGAACTTCAATTATAACCTGCGAACACCTTATAAAGCTTCGGTTGGCGCAAGTGTTATCCTTGGTCAGAATGCTTTATTAACTGCTGATGCAGATTATGTGGATTATGCTTCAATGAAACTGTCGGTAAGTGATGGTTACAGAGACGCGATCGATAATTCTAACAGTGCGATTAAAGGCAACTATAGAGCTGCACTGAATTACAGAGTGGGTGGAGAATACAAAATTGATAACTTTAGCTTAAGAGCTGGTTATGGATTAAATGGAAGTCCATATAAAGGTGATAGCAATGAAAGCGATTCTGCAATCAAATATTACACAGGTGGTATTGGTTACAGAGTAAGCGCATACTATGTGGATTTAGCTTACCAACGTACGCAAACTACGAACATCTTTAATCCTTATGAACTGGATGATGTTAGTCAACAGCCTACAGCAATCACTAAAGTGAACAGGAACAATGTATTTTTAACTGTGGGTGTGAGATTCTAATATTTCATATCTGTATAAAGAAGAAGCCCCCGACGGATATCCGTTGGGGGCTTCTTCTTTATACAGATATTCTTCTTTATACTTTATACAGCGATATGCCGGACTGTACTAAAGCTTAAATCTTTTGATATTTTCCTCTACGGCCTGATCCATAATCAACTCAGGTGCATGGTGAGGTTTCTTTCTTGCGTCTATAATGAAAGGCCCGTTACATCCCCAGTGTTTATTTTTGGTAAATGCATTTATACCATGGATATCCGTTGCAGGATTACTTCTGGTAAAGGTTACCCAGACAAAATTATTAATAGTGGCAGCAGCGAATTCCGCATCGTCACATAAGACCATCAATGTTATACCCTCTAAAGACTGTCCTTTAAAATGAGTGTTTAAGATCTCTACCTCCTGCGCTGCACGCGCTTCATTTGTATAGGCGGGTGCTGTAATAGTGAGTACGCCAGACATGGGCATAGCGAAGTTACTAAAGCGATCCGGCAGACTAAAGCCTTCAGGTACAGCTCCAGCTAATTCACGCTTCGGCTCTCCTGCTGCAGCAATAACGACTTTAGAGCCACTGTTCAATCCTTCTCCACTATAATCGAGCGTATCAATAGTCGTTTGTGTATGGAAATGTAAATCCCTTGTCAGGTCTATCCTTGACAGGATATGTGACAGGAACAATTTAATATCATGTGTATCCAACAGTTCATTATCTTCCCTGGCGGCGATAAATACATATTTTGCCAGACTTAGCTGATTTTTACCGAGGATATGATTGGCAATAGTCAGGATTTCCTGTGGTCTCCGCTCTTTTAGGAACGGCGTATATCTTTCACTGCCAATCGCAAATAAGAGTGGATGAACACCTGCCGCATCAACTGCGTTAACTTCTTTAAGTCCGTGAATTTCCTGGGGCAAGGCAGAGCCCGTGATCTCATGAATGAGTGCGCCGAAACTGGTATCCTCCTGGGGAGGGCGACCAACAACGGTGAATGACCATATCGCATCTTGTTTATGGTATACGTTATGCACTTTCATCAACGGGAAGGGATGCGTAAGGCTATAATAACCCAAGTGGTCACCGAATGGGCCTTCGGGTTTTGTTTCATGCGGATATACTGTCCCAGTGATGACAAAATCCGCATCGGCAGAAAGACAAAATCCTTCTTTATCATAAAAATAACGAAAACGACGGTTGCCCAATGCACCCGCGAAGGTCATTTCTGAAAGTCCTTCCGGAAGAGGCATTACTGCTGCAAGCGGATGTGAAGGGGGGCCACCGACAAAAATACTTACCTTAAGCGGCAAGCCTTTGGCATTTGCTTTGGACTGGTGTACACCTATCCCTCTATGGATCTGGTAATGTAATCCTATCTCTTGATCTGGTATATATTCGTTCCCGGCTAACTGAATCCTGTACATGCCAAGATTGGCATTCATGATACCCGGCTTATCAATGTCTTCGGTATAAACCTGGGGCATGGTCACAAAAGGCCCCCCATCCATAGGCCAGTTCACAATTTGAGGAAGCTGACTGATGGTGGTCTTCTTAAACACAGATTTTAACAGGCTTTGTTTAAGCGGTAACGCAGATAAAGCGGTGAGTGCTGATCCGGCATATTTAAAAGGGTTTTTCATTGCCTTTACAGGGTCTGAACGCAAGGCGACAAGTTGTTCTACATTTGGCAGACTATCGCGAAACATAAACTTGGACCTTTCGAGAGTTCCGAAAAGATTGGATACCGCAGGAAAAGGACTGCCTTTGATCTTCTCAAAATAGAGTGCCGGCCCCTGCTCTTCGTACACACGTAAATGTATAGCAGCCATCTCCAGATAAGGATCTACTTCTTCTTTAATACGTAATAAATGACCGTGTTTCTCTAAATCAGCGACACATTCTGCTAAGCTTTTATATCCCATTTCATTTCAAAGGTAGGCAGAATTATGATTTTAATTTTGCCTGTAAACATAAAAAACCATGTCGGCCGACATGGTTTTTTATAAATATTTGTGTGTTACTTATTTCTTACCTGCAAAAGATCTCAACATCCAGGTGTTTTTCTCTTTATATTGCATGAAACGGTTCACCATATCATTGGTACCATCATCGCCCGCAGCATCTGAAGCTTCTAATAAATCGCGCTCCAACTGGATTAACAAGGCCATATCTTCCAGAACAGCATCAACCATAGCTAAATCCTGCAAACCAATAGTATCGATCTCTTTAATTGCAGATTCTTTAATATAATCAGCGAAACGGCTATGTGGTGGTTTTCCTAGTGTTAAAACACGTTCTGCAATTTCATCAATTGTCAGTTGCGCATTTGTATATAACTCTTCGAATTTAACATGTAAAGTAAAAAAGTTCTGTCCTTTGATATTCCAATGGCAGCCTCTTAATTTTTGGTAGTGTACGTGGTAATTCGCCAGATAGTCATTCAATAAGTCAACAACTGGTTTTACTTCTTTTTCATTCAAACTTATTTCTTTCGCGTCCATTGTATTTTGTGTTTTATTGTTGCGTTAACAGTGTTATAACAAAGATACACCAGGAATGGTTTTAAAAAATAAGCAGGGACATAATACCCTTTTATAATTGTCGTTTATTATTCAAAATTGAGGCTCTTATATATTATTCGTATTATTGCCCATCATAATTCATAAGAACGTTAATGCAAAAATATTATATACTGTTAATATTTGCCCTTTTTCTGAGTATATCAGTTAAGGCGGATGGCTCGAGAGATTCAATTGGTGTTGAAAATCTAAACGGCAAAAAGCTGATCCTGCACAAGATTGTGGCTAAAGATACCTACTACTCTATCAGCAGAAGGTACAACGTGAGTCCCAAAGAGATCATGACTTTTAATGACAACAAGTATTTACAGATTGGTGTAATTGTCAAGGTGCCAACACAGGAAGCTTTTACTGTAGGTACACCGGTTAAGGCTGCAACTAACCCTATTGCATCAAATTCAACACCTGTGGTATCTTCTCCGGATGGATCAACAATTATTGAACATGCGGTGCAGCGTAAAGAAAACCTAAACATGCTGGCCGAAAAATATGGCACTACTGTAAATGATATTAAAAGCCTCAATAACCTGAAGACTATCAATTTGCAGATTGGACAGGTATTAAAAATTGCCGCGAAACAGGGCATAACGGATGAGAATAACCAGGCAACCAATCCGGCGCCCGTTGCCACTACTCCTGTGCCAACTCCTGCTCCGGTAACCGTCCCTGCAACGGCAACAAATCCAAATCAGTATAAAAAGCCAGAGAAACAGAAACCGCAGCAGATTCCAACACCAACACCTGTGCCTGTCCCCGTTCCTGCCGCAACAGTGAATAAACCGGCTACCAGGGAAGAGTTTATTTCCCATACCGTCGCTTCAAATGAAACGATGTATTCCATTGCTACCAAATATGATCTGACACTGGACCAGCTGAAAGCGAAGAATAACCTGACTACAAATTCCCTGTACATTGGACAAAAACTACTGATTAAAGGGCAGTATCCTGTTAAACAATCTCCGCTGGAGAGAGATACAGAAGAAAATGATGCAGATACTTTAGAGTCGGTTAAAAACCCTTCTTTGAGATTGCCGCCAAGCCGTTACGGATTGAGCCAGCTTGATGAAAAAGGTACGGGTATCTGGATCGTTGATCAGGATCTTGACTCCTCAAAAATGCTGGTGCTTCACCGTACTGCACCAATCGGTACCATCATGAAAATCACCAATCCAATGAGCAACAGATCGACTTTTGCGAAGGTTGTTGGTAAATTTACAGAGAATGAATCCACAAAAGATGTTATCATTGTAATGACAAAAGCGGTAGCTGATGCATTAGGTGCATTGGATAAGCGGTTTTTGTGCAATTTAACGTACAGTGGACAAGCGAATGAACAATAACAAACCTTATATTATAGGTATTGCGGGTGGAAGTGGATCAGGAAAAACGTTTTTTTTAAAGTGTTTTCTCCACCATTTTAGTGCAGATGAAGTATGCCTGATTTCTCAGGACGATTATTACAGACCGGTAGCTACACAGAAAATTGATGAAAATGGCTGGATTAACTTTGACCTGCCAGAAGGAATTGCCGATGAAAAATTACTGGAGGACCTGAAACTGCTGATGGCAGGGAACTCTATTGAAAGAAAAGAATATACTTTCAATACCAACGAAGAAAATGCAAAACTACTGAATATCACCAGTGCCCCCATCATCATTGTAGAAGGATTATTTGTATTTCACTATCCTGAAATCGCAGCGCTTTTCGACCTGAAGATTTTTATGGATGCGGATGAGGAAATTACGCTGAACCGCAGAATTACCCGTGACGGTACAGAACGTGGTTATACCCGTGATATGGTGATGTATCAGTGGGTAAACCACGTTATGCCTGCGTATAAACAATACTTATTGCCTTATAAAGGCTCTTGTCAGAAAGTGATCATGAACAACAAGCATGTTGCTGACGATATCATAGACATTTCCAAAGAAATCTCGGACGAGCTGAAAGAAACTGTGCTGGCACAGTAATTTTAATTCAGCTCCATCTCCTTTACATCAGCCTCAGCGAATAACTTTCCTGAGGTTGATTGTTTGATAAAGTCTACACTCACACCAGGTGCACGCTCCATCAGTCTGAATCCTCCCCCTGGTAATACGTCCAGCACCGCCAGTTCGGTAACGATTTTCTTGATGCAGTTTACACCAGTTAATGGTAATGTACATTGCGGGAGTAACTTACTTTCACCAGCCTTGTTGATATGCTGCATAGCCACAATGATATTTTTAGCTGAAGCCACAAGATCCATCGCTCCGCCCATTCCCTTTACCATTTTACCAGGAATTTTCCAGTTGGCGATATCTCCGTTTTCTGAAACTTCCATAGCGCCCAGGATAGTCAGGTCTATCTTCTGACTCCTGATCATACCGAAACTCATGGCCGAATCAAAAATAGAGGAACCTGGTAAGGTGGTAATCGTCTGCTTGCCGGCATTGATCAGATCGGGATCTTCTTCGCCTTCAAAAGGGAAAGGGCCCATCCCCAATAGTCCATTTTCAGATTGCAGCACGACATTAATTCCTGCAGGTATGTAGTTGGCGACTAAAGTGGGGATACCTATACCGAGGTTAACATAATAACCGTCTTTTATTTCTTTAGCGATACGTCTCGCTATTCCGTTTTTATCTAACATAAATTCTGATGGATTAATCCTGAGTTCTTACTGTTCGCTGCTCTATCCTTTTTTCATAAGCGCTGCCCTGAAAAATCCGGTGAACATATACTCCGGGCGTATGAATATGATCGGGATCAAGTTCTCCCGGCTCAACGAGTATCTCTACTTCTGCAATAGTGATCTTACCCGCCATTGCCATCACCGGATTAAAATTACGACTGGTAGAACGGAAAATCAGGTTACCTGCAGTATCGCCCTTCCATGCTTTTACTAATGCAAAATCTGCATCAAATGCATATTCCATCAGATATTCTTTACCATCAAAAATTCTCGTTTCTTTTCCTTCTGCTACTTCGGTGCCCACTCCTGCCGGAGTGAAGATTGCAGGCATGCCATATCCGGCGGCCATACAGCGTGTAGCCAGGGTACCCTGAGGGATGAGCTCTACTTCCAGCTCCCCGCTCAACAACTGACGCTCAAATTCTACGTTCTCTCCGACATAGGAGGAGATCATTTTTTTTACCTGACGGGTTTTAAGGAGCAGTCCGATTCCAAAATCATCTACTCCGGCATTGTTAGAGATACAGGTCAACTCCTTTACTCCTTTTTTAACTAATGCTGCAATACAGTTTTCAGGGATACCGCAAAGACCGAATCCGCCAAGCATGACCGTCTTTCCATCTTCGATATCACGGATAGCTTCGTGTGCATCCGATACTTTTTTATTGATCATTATATTTGGTTTGGACGCTAAATTATAGAATTATTTAGAGATTTCTATAATTTAGCGTGTTACAATGCTGTTTGCGAGATCTGCTATCTAATGTGCGGCTTACCTGAAATACACATAAGTGATACCATCTCCACCCCTGTCCGCATGTTCATCTTCCATTCTATCTACTTCTTTATATTTCCTGAGGTATTCACGAATCATCTTTCTGAGGATACCATCTCCTTTTCCATGGATCAGTTTCACGAATGGAAAACCGAGCATAATTGATTTGTCCATATATTTTTCCACCTCCTGAATCGCATTTTCACCACGCATTCCCCTCAAATCCAATTCAGCGGTAAAACTGCCGATGGCATCAGATATCCTGCCGGAAAAGGAGTTACTTTGCACCACCTTTTTAGCTTGTTTATTGCTGATCTTCTGTACACGGTCTTTTTTGACTACCGAACGCAAATCACCCAATGCCAGGACCAGGTTTCCCCGGTTGATTTCCAGCACCTGACCCATCGTCTCACTGTTGATCAGTTGCACCCAATCGCCCACCACTACAGGACCGGTCAGAGAAACCACCTTTTCAGGTTTTTTCTCTTCTTTAACCTGGTGATGAACCAATTCCTTCTGCAGGTTATCTCTGAGTTGTTTTGTGGCCACCTTATCCGCCTGATTCTCTTTAATTCCGGCAATGGTATTTTCTACCAGCTTGTTCGCATTTTTGATAATGGCCTGCGCTTCGAGTTTAGCTTCTTTGATCAGCGTTTTCCTGTTTTCATCTAAAAACAGCTGCAGCTTCTCATTTTCCGCCACCAGGTTTTTCACCTTATTCTGCTGATTAGAGAGATGGATCTTTGTATCGTAAATCTGCTTCTTTTCTCTCTCCAAATCTACCAGCAAACTGTCTATTCTGTTTTGGTTCGTACCCGTCTTCTCTCTCGCCAGTGCCAACACTTCTTTCTGCAGACCAATGTTCTGTGCAATTTCAAAAGCATAAGAACTTCCCGGTTTACCGATTTCCAGTACATACAAGGGCTTCATCTTATCATTATCAAATAACATGGAAGCATTTTCCAGTCCAGGTGTATTGCCCGCAAATAACTTGAGATTAGAATAATGCGTAGTGATTACACCTCTTACCTTTTTATTATTTAATACTTCAAGTACAGCTTCAGCCATTGGTCCGCCGAATTGCGGATCTGTACCCGTACCAAATTCATCAATCATGACCAGCGACTTTGGCGTGGCATGCGCCACGAAATAACGCATCTTTGTTAAATGGGCACTGTAGGTACTCAAATCACTTTCTATGGACTGGTCATCACCGATATCGGCAAAAATATTATCAAATATTCCTATTTCACTAGATTCATGCACTGGAATCAGCAAGCCTGACTGTACCATTAATTGCAGCAGGCCTACCGTTTTCATACAGACTGATTTCCCCCCGGCATTGGGTCCGGAGACCAATACAATCCGTAGATTTTCATTCATATGGATATTCAGGGGAACCACTGTTTTTTTGTCTTCTTTAAAAGACAGGTACAGCAGCGGATGGCGGGCATTGATCAGCTTTAACCTCGGCTCTGTTACCAATACCGGCATGTCGGCTTCCACTTCTATTGCAAACAACGCTTTAGCACGCACAAAGTCGAGTTTGGTCAGAAAACCATGATAGGAAAGTAAAAGAGGTCCAAAGGGTCTCAATTCATCCGTAAGCGCAATCAGAATTCTGATGATCTCGCGTCTTTTATCAAATTCAAGATCCCTGATTTTGTTATTCAGCGTAAATACTTCTTCAGGCTCCATGTAGACCGTCTGGCCACTGGCCGACTCATCATGGATGAATCCTTTTAGTTTACGTTTGTTTTCAGCTAAAATAGGAATACACATTCTGCCATCACGGATCGTAAGGCTACCATCTGCGACCCAGTTACTGGAAACTGCCTGCTTATAAATGGAATCCATACGCTTCCGCACTTCCTGCTCACCTTTAGCAATATCAGTAGTAATCTCCTGCAACTTAGCCGAAGCATTAGGCTTAATTTTTCCTTTGGCATCAAGGATTGTCTCTATCTTTCTGAGGATGTTTTTCTCTACAGGCAGATGCTCAAAAAGTGCTTCCAGGTTGGGATAAACTTCCTTTCTCTCGTCAAAAAAGCGAATTACAGAAAATACAGTCTGTAAGGAAAGGTAAATCTGGAAGACTTCTTCTTCCATCAGGTAGGTTCCTTCCACTCTTATCTTTTCTGCAAGTGTCTTGATATCAAAAAACGAGCTGATCTGCAACGGTTCCTGATTTTCAAGTATATTTTTAAATTCTTTGGTTTGTCTCAGAAATTTATTGATCTGGTCAAACTTGTTCATCACCTGCATTTTGCCTACCATATATTGTCCCATCGGACTCAGGCAGTGTTTATAAATGAGCTGTTTAACTTCGTTGAAGCCTAATCTATCTAAACAATTATCGGGATATATCATGATTCTTTAACCTCTTTATCGGTCTTAGCTGTTGTCAGCTGAGTTTTTCTTTTTAGTATTCGTTCTTTCTTTACCTTCTTGATCACCACAGGTTTGATCACTGCAGGTTTAGTTTTCTCCAGGCTATCCTTCGTTTTTTTAGCCTTCTTGTCCGCTTCGATTTTCAGTACCTTCGGATCAATTTTTGCCAGGCTGTCTTTTACTGCTTTAGCTCTTTTTGCAGTCTTTGCCTTTAAAATCTTTTCATTGACTTTATCTATACTGTCTTTTGATTTTTTTAAACTGGCAGTCACTGTTTCATAAATTTTACTCAGCAGATCAGGATGCTCCGCATAAAAATTCATGCTTTGCGTATATCCGGCAGAGTCGGTATCAAACTTTTGATAAATACCTTTATAATAAGCCGCGCTTACTTTCTTCGCAGAATCCTGGCTTGCCAGAGTGGTAATATAGGCATCAGTGACATGGATGTCATACAAAATTGCGCCCATTTTATCGGGCTGAATTATATTTCCCGGAATTTTGGATTGACATCCGGCAATCAGCAGAAACAGCAGGCCGGCATAACAAAATTTCTTCATTTGTATTTCTTTCTTTTCTTATGAGTTGTTGTTTTTCTTTCCCTCCCTCTCCAGGTTCATCCTGTTACATGGAAAGGAAACCTGTGGCTGAGATCTGTTTTGTTTGTAAAACATTAATTTTTCTTAGCAAATTGGGCTAAGGTTGTTAATTTTACCAAAAATACTGATAAATGAGCATAGCGGATAACTTATTGAAATATAAAAAGGAACTTGAAGGTGAAAATGTGGAACTGATTGCAGTGTCAAAATTTAATGATGCCAATGCTGTCCTTGAAGCTTACAACGCCGGACAACGGGTTTTCGGAGAAAATATAGTGCAGGAACTGGTGGAGAAAGAGGCAGCCTTACCTAAGGATATTGAATGGCACCTGATTGGGCACCTGCAAACCAACAAAGTTAAATACATCGCTCCTTTCATCAAGCTGATTCAATCGGTAGACAGCCTTAAGTTATTGGCGGAAATTGATAAACATGCTGCAAAAAATAAAAGGGTAATCGACTGTTTATTACAGATCTATATTGCTGATGAGGAAACTAAATTCGGACTGGATCATGCTGAAGCAATTGAATTGTTGAGATCTGAGGAATACCTGGCGATGAAAAACATCCGTATTACCGGCCTGATGGGAATTGCCAGCAATAACGCAACAGAAAAACAGACACAGGACGAATTTCAGGAGCTGAAAGTTTTATTTGATGGCATAAAAACAAGCTTTTTCAGGAAGGAAGATTCTTTCAAAGAACTATCAATGGGCATGTCTGGCGATTATAAACTGGCCATTGAAGAAGGCAGCACCATGATCAGGATCGGCAGCAGTATTTTTGGCGCCAGAAAAATTAAACATTATAACGCTTAATGGATATTAACTTAAGATTTGCCATAGCAGAAGATTGTCCGCGTATCCTGGAATTGATCCATGAGCTAGCAGTCTATGAAAAAGCTCCTGAAGAAGTTACGGTAACACTGCAGGAATTTATTGACGCAGGTTTTGGTGAAACACCGGTATGGAAGGCCTTCGTAGCAGAAGATGAAAACCAGATTCTGGGTTTTGCACTTTATTATATCAGATACTCTACCTGGAAAGGCTGCCGTTTATATCTGGAAGACTTCCTCGTTACGGAAAATGCGAGAGGCAGAGGCGTAGGCAAATTACTATTTGAAAGGGTAATGAAAGAAGCAAAAGACAATAACTATAACGGGATGAGCTGGCAGGTGCTGGACTGGAATGCGCCTGCGATCAATTTCTACAACAAATATGCTGTGCAGCTGGAGACAGGGTGGTTAAATGCCTCTTTCAGCAAAGACCAAATTAATCAAATATGAGAAAATTAGCTGCGCTGATGTTAGTTACAGGACTGTATGCCTGTAACAACCCGAAAACGGATAAGGTAGCAGATTCGACTGCAAAAACGGTTGCAGGTTCTTCAACGGATACGCTAAGTTATACCTATGACAGTGTAAAGGTGTATAGCAAAACGCCTGTATCTGTCAATAAAACCGTAACAGATACGGCAAAAGCGGTGGTAAGCTATCCCCATTTTGCTGATGAAACAGCAAATAAGTTTGTACAGGAAAAAGTAATAGGACTTGCGGGAAAACAAGGCGCTTATAAAAATTACAAAGAACTGGCTAATGGATTTATCCGGGAGTTCGACAATTTCAAGTCAAAAAATGCGGATTCCCCGGAATCATGGTTTGAAGAGCTGGATCTGAAGGTAACGGCAAACTATCCCGACTACCTGTCTGTACTTTTTAGCTATGTAGATTATAGGGGTGGTGCACATCCCAACACTTTATTTACTTATATAAACTATAACCCTAGAAATAATCAGACACTCACGCTTGATTCTGTAATTACGACCGAGGGGATGCCTTTATTGAGGCAGGTTGCAGAAAAAATATTCAGAAACAATGAAAAACTGGGACCAAATGCAAGTCTGTCTGAGGGCTACTTTTTTGCTGAAGGCAAGTTTGCACTTGCACAGACATTCACTTTAACCAAAGAAGGCCTGAAGTTTTTGTACAATCCATACGAAATTAAAGCCTATGCAGCCGGTACCACAGAACTGATTGTTCCCTATTCTGCCATTAAAGATATTCTAAAACCTACCCCTATCCTATCAAACTTTAAGTAATATGGAAGTATACAAATTTGGAGGTGCTTCTGTAAAAAGTGCTGACGCTGTAAAAAATCTGGTTAGCATCATCCAAAAAACAACGAATAAAGAGCTCCTGATCGTCATCTCTGCGATGGGAAAGATTACTGATAAACTGGAAAAACTGGCCACAGCATATGTATTTGGCCAGGATGATACACACGAACTACTGGATGAAGTCAAAGCTTACCATTTTAACATTTTAAATGAGCTGTTTCCTGATCATAAGCATCTTGTATATGATGAAATCGCAAATACATTCGTAGAAATTGAGTGGTTGCTGGAAGAAGAGGCAAATGATGCGCCTGATTATATTTATGACCAGATCGTGTCAATAGGTGAACTCTTATCTACTAAAATTGTAGCCGCCTACCTGAACGAACAAGGTGTTGCTGCTACCTGGGTAGATGCCAGAAACTTTATTAAAACGGATAACAGTTATAAAGAGGGAAAAGTTGACTGGGATAAAACAGCCTCAGAAATTCAAAAACATCTTGTACCTGTTTTGGCTAAAACGATCGCTGTGACACAGGGTTTTATAGGGAGCACAAGTGAAAACTTTACCACCACATTGGGTAGAGAAGGTTCAGATTATTCGGCAGCAATTTTCTGTTCTTGTTTAGACGCAACTGCATTAACCATCTGGAAGGATGTTCCCGGAGTATTAAATGCCGATCCCAAATGGTTTGAGCAAACAGAACGTATCCCGCAATTATCGTATCATGATGCAATAGAGCTGACCTATTATGGAGCAACAGTGATTCATCCCAAGACCATCAAACCATTACAGAATAAGAATATCCCTCTATTTGTGCGGTCATTTATCGCACCTGAGGGCGAAGGAACCGAAATAAACAGCACACACAGCGTACTACCTGTGGCATCCTTCATATTTAAGGTAAACCAGGTGCTGATCTCTATTTTGCCTAAAGATTTCTCTTTTATTATTGAGGAAAACCTGAGTGATATTTTCAATCTGTTCCACAAGCACAAGGTGAAAGTGAATACCATGCTAAACTCTGCGCTTAGTTTTTCTGTCAGCGTGGATCATGATGAAGAAAAGATCACTAACCTGATCAATGAACTGTCGCAATTGTACAAGGTAAAGTATAACAAAGGACTGGAACTGGTTACAATACGTTATTATAACCAGGAGACGATCGACAGGGTAACGGTCAACAAAGATATCCTGCTTGAAGTAAAAAGTCGCCATACCTGCCAGATCGTAATGAAAGATAAACCTAAATTTGAATAAGCACATTTTAGATCCGGCAGTTCAGGAATATATCGGGAGCAATTTAAATGCAGATGTACATAAAATAGCTATGGCTAAAAGTCCGTTTCCGGGGATCACCGGAACGGAACTATCCAGTCAGATTGCCGCTAAAAAAAAGTGTATCAAAAAACTTCCGTTATGGTTTAACACGGCCGGCATTTATTATCCGCCGCTACTTTCCGTAGAGCAATGTTCCTCAGAACTTACGGCCTCCTATAAAGCAAAACTATCAGCTGGAGGCAAATTGATAGACTTAACAGGCGGTTATGGCGTAGATAGTTATTATTTCTCCAGATCAAATACTACAATCGTTCATGTAGAACTTAATCCAGAGCTGTCAGCAATAGCGCAATATAATTCAGCCTTATTAAATCAGTCGCATTCTACATTTATCTGTGGCGACGGAATAGAGCTGTTAAAGAATGATCCGGATGAATATGGCACCATATACATTGATCCGGCCAGGAGAAGTGAATCCGGAAAAGTTTTTATGCTGAAAGACTGCAGTCCGAATGTGATAGAAAATCTGGATTTGCTCTTGTCGAGATCACCATTGGTGCTGATTAAGACAGCTCCGCTATTAGATCTGACCGCTGGATTAAAAGAGTTAAAAAATGTTGCAGAAATTCATGTGGTCAGCGTTAAGAACGAGTGTAAGGAACTGATCTGGATAGTTAAACGCGACTATATTGCTGAAGTAAAAATTGTCTGTACCACACTGAATGAAACAGAGAAACATTTCAGCTTCATGAAAGATGAGGAAACTCAGACGTTAACCTTCGGCAGCCCTGTTTCCGGGCAGTATCTATATGAGCCGGATGTCGCATTATTAAAGGGTGGAGCATTTAACCTTATTGCAGCAAGATTTCAGCTACAAAAATTACATGCCCAGACGCAGTTGTATATTGCAAATCATGCAGACCCTGAATTTCCAGGTAGAATATTTAAAATAGATGAGGTCATGGCTGCAGGTAAAATCAAAAAAGAGAAGTACCTGATTGGAAATGTAATTGTCCGCAATTTTCCGGATAAGGCAGCATCGATTACAGAGAAATATCAGATTAAAGCCGATGATAAACATTTCCTGATCTTTACACAGAGCGAAGGGCAGGGTAAAATTGTAATTAAAGCCTCTATCATACAGCATTACTAATAACAAAGCCCTCCAAGAATTGGAAGGCTTTGCTACATTTAAAGGTTAAGCTTTCCTGACTTTGACAGCCTGTAGTCCCTTTTTACCTTCCGCAATTTCAAATTCGACATCATCATTCTCCTGAATGCTGTCTATGCCCCCTAGAACATCCTTAAAATGAACAAAAATATCTTTATTTCCTTCATAAACGATAAATCCGTATCCTTTTTGCGTGTTAAACCACTTTACTTTCCCGGTATTCATAAAATTCCAATGTAAAAATTAATATTCTTTAAAGTTCCCAACTATATCAAACTTAAAAAAAATAATAATGTTTTAAAATTATTTGTTCGGTTGTGGTGTCGTTCTAAGGTAAGGTTTGATCACTTTGTGACCTTTGGGGAATTTGTCCGCAATATCCTCTGTTTTAATGCTGTTCATCACCACCACATCTTCACCATCTTTCCAGTCGGCCGGCGTAGCAACGCTATATTTAGCCGTTAGCTGTAAAGAATCTATTACTCTTAAAACCTCATTAAAGTTTCTTCCCGTAGAGGCCGGATAAGTCAGCATCAGCTTGATCTTCTTATCAGGCGAGATAATGAACAATGAACGCACAGTTAAGGTCTCTGAAGCGTTGGGATGAATCATATCATACAGGTCGGCAATCTTTTTATCTTCATCTGCAATGATTGGAAATTCAACTGTGGTATCCTGTGTTTCATTGATATCGTTGATCCATCCTTTGTGCGACTCTACAGAATCCACACTCAGGGCAATTACCTTCACATCCCTTTTCTCGAACTCCGATTTTAATGAAGCGGTACGCCCCAGTTCCGTCGTACAAACCGGAGTATAATCAGCCGGATGTGAAAATATAACTCCCCAGCTATCGCCAAGAAATTCATAAAAATCAATATCCCCTATTGAGGTTTTAGCTTTAAAATTTGGAGCTACATCTCCTATTCTGATACTCATAACACTATATTTTGGTTGTAAAATTTAAAAATTAATCCTTTATAAAAACACTACTAATATAGTAGATATTTAACTATTTCCAAAAAGGCCATCTTCTTTCTTTCTGAAAACTATCTCCGGAACATCACTACCGAGTTTTTCATTAAATACTTTAATGGTGTAATTGGCCAGCACCGGCGTATCCAACTCATCATGCTGGTGCAGAAAGAAATAGACTTTCTCCAGACCATGATCAAGCCAGCTTTTGATACGTATTGCCCATTCATCTATCCGTGCAAAATCAGAATCCTGATGTTCTTTGCCATTCCCGACAAAGCGGATAAATATTTCAGGAATGGTCAGTTCCATATGCAGAACATCCCTTCTGCCTGAAGCATCAGTTATTACTGCTCCTTTTTTGTATTTCGCCAGCATCTCAAAAACCATTTTCCTTGTTTCCTGATCTATGAACCAATCAGCATGTCTCAACTCTACAAAAACATTCAGGTCTGCAGGAAGACTTTTAATATATTCTTCCAGGATAGCGTAATTTTTCGGGCCAAAGTTATCACTCAGCTGCAGGAAGCATGGACCGAGAAATTCTCCAAACTCGCTGATACTGGCTAAAAAATCATCCGTTGCCTGCTCTGCATTTTTTAATCTTTTGATATGACTAACGATTCTTGGAAATTTGGGAAAGAAAAGGAATTGACCGGTGACATGCTGTGCGACTTTCTCTTTCCATTTATTGACCTGCTCTTTGGTCGGAATCGAATAAAACACAGCATTCAGTTCTATCGAATTGAAGTGTTTAACATATTCGTCCAGGAAATTGGCTTCCTTCGTTTTCGGTGGATAAATGATATTTACCCACTCTTTCCTGCCCCATTTTGCACAGCCAATAAAAAACTCTGCATGGGGAACAGCCTTGCCCTTTAGTGTTTTTGCTGTCAGTTCTCCATCAGGAGCTAAGGTGAAATCAACTAATTTTACTTCTTCAGCGGCGACTTTTCCAAATTCCATATGTCCGGTTTATACGTATACTAAAAACCCCGAAACAAGATTTATTGTTTCGGGGTTTAGCAAATATTTAAAAGACTTATCTAGTTATAAACTTTGATCATATAAACAAAGTCCTGAATCTTATTGATCTGTTTAGTTCTTTTAAGACCTACCAGCGGATTCTTTTTAACCGGGGCAACCTTCTTACCTAATGAATCCTGAGGAATAGCATCTAAAGCCTCTAAAACATATTTAGATTTGATCGCAAATGCAGCGCCATCCACCTGATTTTCTTTCGCTGTAATCACACCAATGATGTTACCATAATTATCCAAAAGCGGTCCGCCACTATTTCCCGGATTGATAGGAATAGAAACCTGATACTGTGTAGTATCACCACTATGTCCGGTTCTTGAGCTGACATAACCATCTCCTAAAACGGCATCATCTTTTGGAAATCCAAGCGTGAATACGTTTTCTCCCATTTCTACATTATTCCTTTTCAGTTTATAAGGAAGATTTGCCAGCGGTGTAAATGCATTATCAATGATTTTAAGGATTGCAATGTCATACTGTGAATCACGATAAACCACCTTCACCTTAAATGATTCTCCTTTACCATTCTGAACATATACAGAATCAGCATCTTTTACTACATGTAAGTTGGTACAGATATAACCATTCGTAGTCAGTGCAAATCCGGTACCGCCAAACTTGGCAGGACTAAGAGGGCCTCTCGGTGCGGGTGTAGTATTGTTATTGGAAGTGATCAATGATCTTACCAATTTGTTCTGGTTACTTTTAATATTAGCCAGTTCTCTTCTCATCAGATCATAACTACCATTCTGCTTTGTATTATGCAGATAAGAATATACAGTAAACAGCATTAATAAAAGGAATGAGGCTGCCACTGCAACGCCAGACCTGTTATTGCGCCAGAAGTTTACCAATATAGAAGGATGAGGTTTATATTGATCAACCATAGCTTCAACATCCATTTGGACGTGTGCCTGATCCATTTGCTGTTTCAGAGACATGACCACCCCATATTGTTTAGCTGCATCCAGAAACAACTGGTGCGCAACCACTTTATGATCAATTACAGGGTCGTTTTTACGCAGTTCTTCAAAAGCAGTTTTTTCTTCTGCTGTAAGCTTTCCACCCAGGTAATCTTCAATTATAGCTTCTATTTCTAAATCCTTCCTCATGTCCCTATTATATTTGAAAAAATAATTTCTTTAATCTCTGCAGGCATTTATATTTCTGAGTTTTGGCATTATCAGTATTCGTGTAGCCAAATTTTTCGCAGATCTCCTGCATGGAGAGATTATTTATGTAAAAATCCTGAATAATAGTTTTGCAAGGTTCCCCCAGGTTAGTTAATGCTGATCCCATCTTTTCAAACTGGAGATCTTTCTCTTCGTGGTATTCCACATCTACTTCTACGGCGATAACATCTTCAAAATCGGAAATGTTATTCGTTTTTTTGCTGGCTTGTGATAGCTTCTTTAGCCAGATACGCCTGCAAACTGAATAAATGTAGGTTTTCAATTTACTGCTTAACTCGAAATTACCACCCTTTATTTTATTATATAAGACAATGATTGCTTCCTGATACACATCTTTGGCATCATCTTCATCACCATTATTATTTAAAATAAACTGTAATACCATCGGAAAGTAACCGATATACAATCTATTTAGGGCATCTTCCGAGTTGTTTAGTATACCTAAAACAACCTCTCTATCTGTTGGAACTGAACTGCTTAACTTGTTACTCACTAATTAATACATTTATACGTGAATGGTAACCCAATATTAGGTAAAAAAATAATATTCTTTTTTTTTTAAAATGGTGGGTTACCTTTTGTGGATTGGGGTATTAATCTGTAAAATTAATTAATTATTTTAAAAATATTCAAAATGAAAAACTTATTCAAATTCGGCTTTTTAGCTTTAGCAATCTCTTTATCAGTAGCAGCATGTAACTCAGAAAAAAAAGCTGAAGGTACTGATACTACATTAACTGATTCAGGTGCAGTTACTACTTCTGTAGATACTAACGTTAAAGATTCTACAGTAAAAGATACTACTGTAACAACTACTACTACAGCTGTTGATACAACTAAAAAATAAGCTTTACAGCTTTTAAAAAAAGGCTTTGGAGATTTCCAAAGCCTTTTTTTATGCCCAATAATTCCGGAACTACCGGTCAGACTAAGCTTATCAGATGAAATTGCTACCTTTGCGCTTGTAAAAATTTCGCATTCATGAATTTATCATCACTACAAGCTATATCACCTGTTGACGGTCGTTACAGGAACACTACCCAAAATCTTGCAAAATACTTTTCAGAATCTGCACTCATTAAATATAGAGTATACGTTGAAATCGAATATTTCATCGCTTTATGTGAAACAGGTTTAAATGGACTGAGCAATTTTGATAAAGCAAATTATATTCAACTACGGTCAATATTCGAGCAATTCAGCGATGATGATGCCCGGGAAATAAAAGAAACTGAAAAAATTACCAATCATGATGTGAAGGCTGTCGAATACTTTGTAAAAAAGAGATTCGATAATTTAGGCCTGCAGGACTACAAGGAATTTATCCACTTTGGCCTGACTTCACAGGATATTAATAATACTGCTATACCCTATACTTTTAAACTCGCGTTAAATGAAGTATACTATCCTGCTATCAGCTCACTGATCAGCAAAATAAAAGCACTGGCAACAGAGTGGAAAGAAATTCCCCTGCTGGCACATACACATGGACAACCTGCCTCTCCTACTAAACTGGGAAAAGAATTCCTGGTATTTGCTGAGCGTCTGGAAATTCAGCTGAACAATCTGAAAAACATTCCGCACAGTGCCAAATTTGGTGGCGCGACCGGAAATTTCAATGCACATCATATTGCCTATCCTGGCATTAACTGGGTAGATTTTTCCAATAATTTTGTGAATGACACCCTGCAATTAAATCGTGCACAACACACCACACAGATTGAACATTACGATCAGTTTGCAGCGCAATGTGATGCACTGAAAAGAATCAATAATATTATTATCGATCTGGACAGGGATATCTGGGCTTATATCTCGAAGAACTATTTCAAGCAAAAAATTAAAGAGGGTGAAGTAGGCTCATCGGCCATGCCGCATAAGGTAAATCCTATCGATTTTGAAAATGCTGAAGGAAATGCAGGTCTTGCAAATGCCTTATTCGAATTTTTCTCTGCAAAATTACCTATCTCGAGGTTACAAAGAGACTTGACCGACTCGACGGTTTTAAGAAATGTAGGTGTTCCAATGGCGCATACAGCTATTGCTATCGCTTCCACTTTAAAAGGGCTGGACAAACTTTTATTAAATAATGATGTCATAGCTGCGGATTTAGAGAATAACTGGGCTGTAGTGGCTGAAGCCATTCAGACCATTCTCAGAAGAGAGGCTTATCCAAATCCATATGAAGCATTAAAAGACCTGACGCGTACCAATACAAAGATTACGGCAGTGACAATGGCAGATTTCATTGATGGCCTGCAAATAGATGAAAATGTTAAGCAGGAACTGAAGCAAATCACACCTTTTAACTACACAGGTGTGTTTTAGGATATAATGACCTAAAACAGACATCGATATCTGAATTTCAGACCTGAATTATTTATTTTTGTAAGAAAAAAGAGACCATGACTATTAACGTATATACAGAACAAACCCCGAATCCTGCCACTATGAAGTTTATGGTCAACAAATTGTTGATTAATGGCAGCGAAGATTTCGCAACTAAAGAAAGTGCAGAGCACTCTCCTTTTGCAAAAGAATTGTTCAAGTTTAACTTTGTGAGCGGCGTATTTTTTGCAAGCAATTTCGTTACTATCACTAAGACTGAAGATGCTGAATGGCCGGATATCGAACCTATTCTTAAAGAATTTGTGAAAGGTGCTGTTGAATCAGAATACAAAATTAAAGAAGCAACTGTTGAAGAAGCTCCTGCATTTGAGGGATCTGATCTTGAGATCAAAATCCAGCAAATACTGCACGATTATGTTCGTCCTGCTGTTGAACAGGATGGTGGTGCAATCAGCTATAAATCTTTTGACGAGGGTGTGGTGACTGTAGAACTTCGCGGTTCATGCAGTGGTTGCCCTTCTTCTACGATTACGTTGAAGTCTGGTATCCAGAATTTATTACAAAGAATGGTACCTGAAGTAAAAGAAGTAGTTTCTAACGCTTTATAGGCTTATATCTTTATAAAAAAAGAGAACCATTTAATGTGGTTCTCTTTTTTTTATGTCTTTTTTTAAATGGTTGTCGTTGATGTGTTAAAATGACGCCTGATGGCTTCCAGCAATTCCTGATCAACCATCCCATTGGTGGCCAGTATTTCACGCTGATCAATAAATTCATCACCGCCATCAAAATTCATGACCCTACCACCTGCCTGTTGCACGATATAAGCACCTCCAGCTACATCATAGGCATTCAGGTTATATTCAAAAAAAGCATCAAACCGACCACAGGCCACATAAGCCAGATCTACCGCCGCTGAGCCTATCCTTCTCAAGCCATGCGTCTTCTGCATCAGCTCTGCCAATAGCAGCATATATTGCGGTTGTTTTTCGAACTGGTAATATGGAAATCCTGTTGCCAGCAGGGAATCTGCCAGCGTAGTTCTTTTCGATACGCTTATTTCTTTGTTATTCAGATAAGCCGGTGCATCTTTATAACTGTAAAACATTTCGGCCCTGTTGATTTCATATACCACACCTAGCACCGGCTTCCCTTCTTCATAAAGCGCAATGCTAATAGAGTAGGTCGGCACACCATGAATAAAATTCGTAGTACCATCCAGCGGGTCGATAATCCATGTATAGGTTTTACCCAGGCTATCGGGCGTATCTTCTTCTGTGATAAATCCGGCATCCGGAATCAGCTGAGATAAATTATCCACTAATTGTGCTTCCGCTGTTTTATCTACATAAGAAACCAAATCATTCAGCCCTTTGAATTCAATCGAATCTGCATTGAAGCGCATCGATTCTTTTCTAATAAAATTCCCTGTCAACCGCGTGATTGCGATGACCTGGTCACATAATAATTCGTAATTCAAATTCAGGATATTTAGTAATTCGCGTGTTTTTCTTTATTTTTCAATGAAAACACAACAAGGAGCAGGCCACAAATGAATAATAGTGAAGATATCATCTCAGCCTGAGTAAATGAAATACCTGCAACATGATATCTTGTATTTACCCGGATCAGCTCTATGAAAAACCGCTCCATTCCGTTCATCATTAAATAAATACCGAAGAGCATACCCGGCAATTTAATCTGATGACGGATACGCCAGAGAATCAGAAATAAAATGAAACATACAATGACCTCATATAGTGGCGTCGGGTAAACAGGCAGAGGCAATACAGCACAGAATTTCCCCGTACATCCCGGAATAGGAACGCCTTCCATGGCTACGTTATTGGGATAGGTATATGCCCATAACCAATCCGGCAGAAAGCTGAAAGGTTTAGGATTCAGGTTTACAATCCCCCAGTCACCATCGCCCGACATATGACAGCCAATTCTGCCTACACTATAGGCAAGCATCATACCTGGTCCTCCTACATCAAGCATATGTAAAGGTTTGATCCCGTTTTTCTTCGCAATGTACAATACCGCAGCACCACCACAGATCAAACCACCATAAAAAGTGAGTCCGCTAAAGGAAAGTAATCCGCCGATCGGATCTTTCACAAAAGAATCCCAATGCTCCAGATTATCAAATATTTTGGCTCCAAGGAAGCCCCATACAGCCGCCCATACGATCATGTTACCCATTAATTCGTAAGGGTGCTCTGTGACCACGACATGTTTAGGCTGAGCAAGTTTGTATTTATTCTTTTCCTTATAATCCCAGTACGCAAACAGACCTGCAAAAAATAATCCTCCCAGTAAACTACCGGAGGTGGACAGCAGCACTGTCTGTGCATCACTGACAAATAACTTATAATTTAATAAAGCGTAAACTAATTTATAACCGATCAAAAAGCCAAATACTCCATTATAAACCAGTTCAATCGGTTTTGGAGGCAATCCTATAGTAGTCGTTTTTTTTACGGGATGTAATAGTCCGAGTGCTTCCTTACGTTTAAGCTCCTTTGTGAAAGCCCAGTAACCGGCAATAAAAGCCAGGGCTACAAATACACCAAAAGTATTAAAAGGGAGTGGAATCTGAATACCGAAAAGATATTCAAGAAAATGGGAAACAGTAGGAAACATACAGTTATTTTCTTGCGAATATAAGATTAATGCACTAAAACTTCATCTGTTTCCATAACTTCTACTTCACCATCTGCGTCAAGATTAAGCAATTTCACTGTCTTGATCTCATTGACCATTACAGGATCGTATTTAGCTTTAACTTTAACATAGTTTTTAGTAAAACCATGCATAAAACCATTCTTCTGATCGTCTTCAAATAAGACCTCACCCACCGAGCCAATTTGTGACTGGTAAAATGCACGTCTTTTTTTATCCGATAAAATGTGCAGCATTTTACTGCGGTCAGCTCTTGCACTGCCGGCAACTACACCAGCCATTTCAGCTGCAGCAGTCTGTTCACGCTCAGAATAGGTAAATACGTGCAGATAAGAAATATCCAGCCCGTTCAGGAACTGGTAAGTATCTAAAAAGTCTTCATGTGTTTCCCCGGGAAAACCAACAATTACATCTACACCGATACAACAGTTTGGAATCAATGCTTTAATGGTAGCGACACGCTCAGTGTATAATTCCCGCTGATATCTCCTCTTCATCAGTCCGAGAATTTTATTTGAACCAGATTGCAGAGGAATATGAAAATGAGGCACAAAACGTTTTGAACCGGCAACGAAACTGATAATTTCATTGCTCAGCAAATTAGGCTCTATCGAAGAAATACGAATCCTCTCAATTCCATCCACTTCATCCAGTGCTTTAACAAGGTCGAAGAACTTATCTTCACGCTCCCCATTACGGATGCCAAAGTCGCCCAGATTAACTCCCGTCAGCACAATTTCTTTCACACCGCTTTCCGCAATCTGTTTTGCACGGTTAACCACGTTCTCAATCGTGTCACTACGACTGCCTCCTCTGGCCAAAGGAATGGTACAATAAGTACAAGGATAATCACAACCATCCTGAACCTTTAAAAAAGTCCGGGTACGATCGCCAATGGAATAGGCCGCTATAAAATTATGATTTACTTTTTCAATATTCTGCTGATGAATAACAGCTTTAGGCTGTTTGGTCAGATCAGATATAAATTCCACAATGCGGAATTTCTCGGCTGCACCTAAAACCATATCCACACCCTCAATTTCAGCAATTTCCACCGGTTTCAGCTGTGCGTAACAACCTACAATAGTGATATAAGCATTTGGAGCATACTTTAATGCCTCTTTAACTACCTTACGACATTTCTTGTCAGCGTGTTCAGTTACAGAGCAGGTATTGATCACATAAACATCCGCAGCATCAGTAAAATCTACCACAGCATAACCTGCATCAGTAAAAAGACGACCGATTGTTGAAGTCTCCGAAAAATTCAACTTACAACCTAAGGTATAGAATGCTACTTTCTTCATTGTTATTTGACGCTAAAAAGGCTATTATAGATAAGCCTGCAAAGATAACTTTTTTATTGCTTGAATTTAACAGCAAGCATTTAAGGAATGTAAAATTCTATGAATTCTCTTCATTCCACCTATAGCTATCCTGCTCCAGACCTGCCAGGTCGATTACGCGGCTAACGACCGTTTGTGCTACTTCTTCAATACTTTTGGGAATACTGTAAAAAGAAGGATTAGCCGGACAGATAATGCCACCAGCTTCAGTCACTGTTTTCATATTATTGATATGGATCAAACTAAAAGGAGTATCTCTGACCACGGCAATCAGTTTTCTGCGTTCTTTCAGAACGACATCAGCTGCTCTGGAAATTAAATCATTAGAGATACCATGCGCAATCCTGCCCAACGTTCCCATAGAGCATGGAATAATGATCATGGTATCAAACTTCGCTGAACCTGAAGCGAAAGGAGCATTGAAATCCATTTTTTGATAGAAATCGAAAGAATATTTCTCATAATCAGTGTTCCCCAATTCGAAACGCCAGACTTCTTTCGCATTATCTGACATCACCACCCCTACTCTCTCGACCTGATCAGCTAATTTTTCGAGGTTATCTAACAATAACTTCGCATAGATAGACCCGCTCGCGCCTGTTACCGCAACAATGATTTTCTTCTTTTTCATAGACTCCGTAAAGATACATAACCTGTATGTACAAAAAAGGGCCGAAAATAAATTTTCGGCCCTACATCTACCTATGAAAAACATACCCCCTAAAGGGTAAGCCCAAATGTAATATTCTTTTTTTACATATAGAAAGTTTGAACACTCTTTTTTACGTTCAACTTGCATAAGTTTTAAACAATTTTAGAAATATTCACCGTTTTGTTTAAGCTGTATCCTTCGTTTAATAAAAGATGATGCACCTTGATTGATCCTTCAGCCTGTATTTTTGGCAGATCTGAAGTGATTTGACCAGCCATTGTCAACCAAATTGGGTTGCGCTGACTTTTTTCCGGGCTGGCAGAAAAAAAAATCAAACTCCAATAAGCTGTTTATTAATTATTTAAAATATTATTTCAAATTCTTCATCAAAAACATTTGCATAGAATATTAAAAAGCGTACTTTTGTCAAACTGAAAAACATGGTGGTTTTAGCTCAGTTGGTTAGAGCATCGGTTTGTGGTACCGAGGGTCGTGGGTTCGAGCCCCATATTCCACCCCATTTTAAATCAGTAAAGATTGAAAATTAAAAGCACCCGTTAACGGGTGCTTTTTTTGTTTAAACACAAAAAAAGCGCTTTATGATTGAGATTTATACCGATGGCGCAGCAAGTGGCAACCCGGGGCCGGGAGGTTACGGCGTAATATTACGCTCAGGAGCACATTACAAAGAGTTGAGCGGGGGTTTTCGCCTGACTACCAATAACCGGATGGAATTACTCGCAGTGATAGTGGGACTCAACACGATCAAAAAACCAGGCGCGCAGGTAACTATCTACTCAGATTCAAAATACGTAGTAGACTCAGTCGAAAAAAAATGGGTATTCGGATGGGTAAAGAAAGGTTTTAAGGATAAGAAAAACAAAGATCTCTGGATCCGATTCCTTGCCGTATATAAATTACATGACGTTAAATTTATATGGATCAAAGGTCACAACGACCATCCCGAGAATGAACGTTGTGACGTATTGGCCGTAGCTGCCTCCAGAAACAGGAATAGCCTTGAAATTGATTTCGAGTTTGAAGCAGAGAAAAATAAAAATACGCTTTTATAGGACTGGCACTTCGTATTTAGCCATCATTTCTTCGGCCATTTTTACCATTTTTGAGGAGCCAATAAAGATAGAAGACCTTTGGTGCAGCTCCACAGGCTCGATCTCCAGGATTCTTCTGAAACCGTCTGAAGCGATACCGCCAGCCTGCTCGATAATAAAGGCCATGGGATTACATTCATATAAAAGCCTCAGTTTCCCATTAGGTGAACTTGCAGTAGTAGGATAAATATAAATCCCTCCTTTGATTAAATTCCGGTGAATATCCGCTACCATAGAACCTATATATCTTGACGTATAAGGCCTGTTGCTTGCAGCATCATGTACCTGTGCATATTTGATATATTTTTTCACTCCTTCAGGAAAATGCACATAATTCCCTTCATTAATAGAATAGATGCTGCCATCATCCGGCATCTTCATATTCGGATGCGATAAACAAAACTCACCGATAGAAGGATCCAGTGTGAAGCCATTTACGCCCTTTCCTGTTGTGTAAACCAGCATGGTAGAAGATCCGTAAATCACATAACCCGCAGCCACCTGCTCCGTACCTTTCTGCAGCACATCTGATAAAGAGGCCATCCCCTCAGTTGATTTCCTTCTGTAGATGGAGAATATCGTCCCTACCGCCACATTGACATCAATATTAGAAGAACCATCAAGCGGATCAATACACACGATATATTTTGCATTCTTAGAGACAGGCGAATCTATTGGCACAAAGTCATCCTCCTCTTCTGTGGCGACAATACAACATTCACCACCGCTGGTTAATGCAGAGATAAATTGCGTATTGGCGAATATATCCAGTTTCTTTTGTCCCTCTCCCTGGATATTCACCGTTCCTGCATCACCGAGGATATCCACCAGTCCGGCTTTATTAACTTCACGGTTTACTATTTTGGAAGCAATCCCAATATCTCTCAATAATCTTGAAAGTTCACCCTTAGCATAAGAGAAATCTGCTTGTTTCTCAATTATAAACTGACCTAATGTTTTTATACCTGACATATTCACTTAGTGTATTTAATACGTTATCTATCACCCATTTCGATGACCTCTAAGGTATGTATTTTTTCTTCCGAAATACAAAAGCGAATTAATGTTTTAACTTTATGCCAGCCCGATTTACCTGCTGCACCGGGGTTTATATGCAAACAGCTGATTTTTGGATCAAACATCACCTTTAAAATATGAGAGTGCCCGGTGATAAACAGCTTTGGAGGGTTAGTGTATATTTCACCCTTTATATTAGGCGCATATTTACCAGGATAACCGCCAATATGTGTCATCCATACATCTACCTCTTCGCAGTTGAAACGCAGATGTTCCGGAAACTCTGCCCGGATCTCTTTACCATCGATATTACCATACACCCCTTTTAATGGTTTAAATGCAGCAAGCTGATCCGCAACACCATCACCAAAATCTCCGGCATGCCATATTTCATCGCAGGAATCAAAATGCCTGAAAACAGCCTCATCGAGAAAACTATGTGTATCGGAAATCAATCCTATTTTTTTCATAAAATCTATCAAATTAAAATGCCAGCAAAAAATCCTTCAATGCAGCTTTATATTGTGAAGTATATACAGCCTGTGATTCATAAATATAAAAATCTTCATGCAAAATGGCTTCGGATTTAAAACCCAGGCAAATGATATGCCTGAATGCTGTTTTGGTATGGTCTGAATACACACGGATAATTTTGGAAGGGAACAATTTAAACAATACCGCATTCACAATAACTTTTTCTGCCTGTTTCACTGGCAGTACCAGCCATAAAAGCCCATCCTCGGCAAGCATGCCAGCTACTTTCTGCAACAGCAAGGCAAAGAAATCCTCATCGGCATGCCTGGCCAGTTCTTTTCTCTTATCCGCACTTTTTAAATCGTTGATAAAATATGGAGGGTTCGACACAATTAACTGATATTTGGTATCAGTATCATACTTTTCAATTGCCCTATGATGTACGGTTATGTTATCAGAAAAAGCGGTATTCAGGCAATTTCGCTCCGCAGCAGCGGCAGCTGAATCGTCAATTTCGACAGCATCAATTTTTGCCTTGGGATATCTCTGAGCCAGCATTAAAGCGATCACTCCTGTCCCGGTCCCTATATCTAAAATATGTATGGGTGCAGCATGACCAACAATGGCGCCCAAAAGGACGCCATCGGTATTTATTTTCATTGCACAACCGGTCTGGTCAACCTCAAACTTTTTGAATTTGAAAATACTGCTCATCTTTAAGCTTCGTAAATTTCTAAAGGCAAACCGTCCGGATCAGCAAAAAAGGTGAAACGTTTACCTGTATATTCATCAGTCCTTACAGCTTCTGTGACTACTCCCCTGCTATTTAGCAGTGAGGCAACAGCAGTTACATCATCAACCTCAAAAGCAAGGTGCCTTAATCCGGCCGACTCTGGTCTTGAAGGTCGTGCAGGCGGATTTTCAAAAGAGAACAACTCAATCTGATAAATACCGTTGACTGTTAGATCCAGCTTGTATGACTTGCGTTCTGCCCTGTATACTTCCTGTACAATCTGCAGTCCTAAGATATTGACATAGAAATTTTTACTGACTTCATAATCTGAACAGATAACGGCAACATGATGAATCTTATTAAACATAATATCTTTTTTTTCTTTATTAAAAGAGTAGAAAGACAAATATAACAATAGTATACAAAACGCGACTTTTCCGTATTACTGGCCTAATACAAATGATAATGGCATCGTATAACGCACTCTTACATTCTGTTTATTCTGTTGTCCGGGTTTCCATCTTGGCGACTTTTTAATTACGCGCATTGCTTCTTCATCGCAGCCCCCTCCGATACCTTTAATAATTGATACTGCGGTAACCGAACCATCAATTTCCACTACAAAACTGACAAATACCTTGCCTTGTATTTCTTCCTCCGCAGCTACAGACGGATACCTTAAATTGCGCTGAATGAATTTTGACCAGGCTGCCATACCACCTTCAAACTCCGGATATTTTTCAATAGTACCAGCATCATATACCGTGTTATCAGTTGCAGGTGCTGTTCCAGTGCCGCTTCCGTTCCCATCGCCAACTGCCGGAGCAGCTGATGCCTTCGTAGCAACACCATCCTGTGTCACCTGCCCCACCACCGCATCTTTAAGATCTTTGAGATCCGGCATGGTTTCATCAATTTCAGGCTTGTCCACCACTTTAATATTTGCTACCATTTTAAAAGACTTCACTTTTTGTTCTGCCTTTTCCGGCGCAGGCGGTTCTATCTTTTTTACAGGAAGTTCATGCACTTCAGGCGGTGCAATTGCAGTTACAGGATCCATTTCCACAAATGTAGCAGTCACTTCAGGGTTTAACCGCTTATAAATCATTGGTCCGGCAAACAGCATCACAAATATTGGTGCTGCAATAAGAAATGCTCTGGTTGTAATACCGGCAGATTCTGCCCTTAATAAATAGGCTCCATAAGATTTATTTCTGTTTTTAAAAACAAGATCGAGCCACTCTGATTTGTAAAGATCTGACGAAGAATTTAGCATAACTGTGAAGATTAAGTTCACATTCATGATGTTCCGAATGAATGGATTCCATAAGCTTCCTGACGAAATATATCGAGCCCATTAAGCCATCAAGGCGATAAATTTCAAATTCCAGAGAATAAACGATTTGTTAATTCTGATTTAACATAGAAAAATGTAAACAAATACAAGCAGAAAAAGTTATACATATTTATTTTTTTCCTAAGAATTATTGAATACTTTATTATAAATATTCTATTTTTGATCAAATTTAAAGAAACGAATGAAAAGCTTAAGAACAATCGCATTAAAAGAAGCACAAACCAGAGTTTCACCAGAAGTTAAAGCACCATCTGCTAAAATTTCTGAGTTTTTTGGTTCGAATGTGTTTGATAAGAAGAAAATGAAAGATTTCTTGTCAAAAGAAGTGTATGAAAAATTAATCTCTGCTATTGACCAGGGAGAATTAATCAATTCAGATGACGCTAACCAGATCGCTACAGCCATGAAACATTGGGCTATGTCGAAAGGTGCAACGCATTATACGCACTGGTTTCAGCCTTTAACAGGTTCTACTGCTGAAAAACACGATTCTTTTTTTGAGCCTAGTGGTGATGGTGCGATTGAGAAATTTGCAGGTAGTGCATTAGTTCAACAAGAACCAGATGCGTCAAGTTTCCCTAACGGTGGTATCAGAAATACATTTGAAGCACGTGGATATACTGCATGGGATCCTTCATCTCCGGCATTTATCATGGAAAGCAAAGCTGGTAAAACATTGTGTATTCCTACAGTATTTGTAGCATATACAGGTGAAGCCTTAGATTATAAAGCACCATTACTAAAAGCATTAAACGCTTTGGATAAGGCTGCTGTAGACGTTTGTCAGTATTTCGATAAAGGAATCAATAAAGTAACTGCATCATTAGGTATTGAGCAGGAATATTTCCTGGTTGATCTTGCGTTATACAATGCACGTCCTGATTTAATGTTAACAGGTCGTACGCTGTTCGGTCATATGTCTGCTAAAGGACAACAATTAGATGATCATTATTTCGGATCTATTCCTGAGCGTGTTTTCACTTTCATGGTAGATTTCGAGAATGAAGCATTGAAATTGGGTATTCCTTTGAAAACCCGTCACAATGAGGTAGCACCATTACAATTTGAATGTGCGCCTATCTATGAAGAAATCAACCTTGCCATTGACCACAATCAATTGTTAATGGATGTGATGGAGAAAGTTGCCCGCAGACATCATTTCAAAGTGTTATTGCATGAGAAACCATATGCTGGTATCAATGGATCTGGTAAACACAATAACTGGTCTCTGATCACCAACACAGGCAAAAACTTATTAGCTCCGGGAAAAACACCTAAAAACAACCTGATGTTCCTTGCTTTCTTCGTGAATACGATCAAAGCTGTACACGAGCATGCAGATTTATTAAGAGCGAGTATTGCTTCAGTAAGCAACGATCACCGTTTAGGTGCTAACGAAGCTCCACCTGCAATCATCTCTATCTTCTTAGGTGAGCAATTAAATGAAGTACTTGACGAAATCGAGCACTCAAGAATCAGCAAAAAAATCAAAGAAGATAATGCATTGTGGTTAGGTATTCCTAAAATCCCGCAAATCTTATTAGATAATACTGACCGTAACCGTACTTCACCTTTTGCCTTCACAGGTAACAAATTTGAATTACGTGCAGTTGGTTCTTCTGCTAATTCATCTGCACCAATGACTGTATTGAATACAATCATGGCAGATCAATTGATCAAATTCAAAGCTGAAGTTGATAAACTGATCAAAAAAGGAGAGAAAAAAGATATCGCTCTTTTAACGATCATCAAAAAATACATTAAAGAATCAAAAGACATCCGTTTTGAAGGTAATGGTTATAGCCAGGAGTGGGAAGATGAAGCGACTAAACGTGGCCTGGCAAACATCAAAACTACACCGGTAGCTATTGATGCTTACGTTTCTGATAAATCTCTGGATTTATTTGAGAAAAATAACATCTTCTCTAAGCGTGAGCTTCATGCCCGTCATGAGATCTTATTAGAAAGTTATTACAAAAAACTACAGATCGAAGCAAGAGTAATCGGTGAAGTAGCAAATACAATGATTATCCCGGCAGTTATTGACTACCAGAATACATTATTGGATAACCTGAAAAGCCTGAAAGAAGTTGGTTTATCTAAAGAAGTAATGGCTACTCCATTAGCAATTGTAAACAAGATTTCTGAGCACTTAGGTGTAATGAAAGCTAGTGTAGACTCCATGCTGGAAGAGCGTAAAGTGGCTAACGGCGTTGAAGATCACAGAGAAAAAGCGATCTCTTATGATGAGAAAGTTAAGTCTCAGTTTGAAACTATCCGTTACCATGCAGATAAATTAGAGCAGATTGTTGACGACAACGTTTGGCCTTTACCAAAATTCAGAGAATTACTATTCTTAAAATAAGAAATCATCTGATAATTGATATAACCTCTGCCCTAAAAGGCAGAGGTTTTTTTTTATCTTTGCAGCAATATGAGTGATAACAGGTACAACCAGCGCGGCGTTTCTGCCTCGAAAGAAGATGTGCACCAAGCCATCAAGAATATAGATAAAGGTATTTTCCCACAGGCATTTTGCAAAATCATTCCTGATATATTAGGTAATGATGAAGAGTTCTGCAATATCATGCACGCAGATGGTGCAGGTACAAAATCATCTTTAGCTTATGTTTATTGGAAAGAGACGGGCGACCTGAGCGTTTGGAAAGGTATTGCACAAGATGCAATTATCATGAACCTGGACGACCTGATCTGTGTAGGTGCTACAGACCATATCCTGTTATCGTCAACTATAGGCAGAAACAAAAACCTGATTACCGGAGAGGTGATTGCAGCCATCATCAATGGTACAGAAGAAATTCTTGCTGAATTACGAGGGATGGGAATTTCCATTTACTCAACCGGCGGAGAGACAGCAGATGTGGGTGACCTGGTGCGCACTATAATCGTAGATTCTACCGTTACCTGTCGCATGAAACGTGATGAAGTGATCAGCAACCATACCATCCAGCCAGGTGATGTAATTGTTGGTCTTTCTTCTTCAGGTCAGGCTACCTACGAAACCGAATATAACGGAGGCATGGGCTCCAATGGGCTAACATCCGCCCGTCATGATGTTTTTGATAAATCAGTAGCGAATCAGTATCCTGAGAGTTTTGACCCTGCAGTACCATTCGACCTTGTATTTTCAGGTGGTAAAAAACTGACAGATACCATAAAAATAGACGAACAAACAGAAATCACTATAGGAAAACTGGTGCTTTCCCCTACCCGTACGTATGCACCTGTGATCAAGAAAGTATTGGAGAAACACCGCAATCAGATTCACGGACTGGTACATTGCAGCGGTGGTGCACAAACTAAAGTACTTCACTTTATCAATGACAACATCCATGTGATAAAAGATAACCTGTTCCCCGTTCCACCATTATTTGAACTGATACAAGAGCAGTCCGGCACGGATTGGAAGGAAATGTACAAAGTATTTAATATGGGGCATAGAATGGAGCTTTATGTACCTGAAGAGATCGCATCAGATATCATTGCTATTTCTCAAAGCTTTAACATCGATGCACAGTTAATTGGCAGGGTAGAAAACTCAGACAAAAAGCAAGTAACGATCAATAGTGATAAAGGAAGCTTCAATTACGAATAGGCTATTATAGAATAACAGTTCACATAGAAAGGGCATATCATAATTTTAAATGATATGCCCTTTTATTATTATGATTAAACGCAATGTAAAAAGCAAGAAGAGCCTGATCATTCATCATGATTCAGGCTCTTTTTAATACTATTGGATTTGTATTATCTGTTATTTATTAATCAGCATGTAATGTATCTGCATGCTCTTCTGGTTTGTAATTGGCTTCCAGTTCAGCAAGCTTTTTCTTACCATAAGCCAGTTTAGTAATCAGTACATATAATACCGGAACAATAAACAAGGCAAGAATAGTAGCAGAAAGCATACCCGCGGCTACGGTCCAGCCAATTGTCATCCTCGAAACTGCACCTGCACCATGTGAAATGATCAATGGAATTACACCCAGGATGAAAGCTAATGAAGTCATGATAATTGGTCTTAACCTCAGTTTAACCGCCTCAATAGTGGAAGGAATTAATCCCATACCCCAATCTACCCGTTCTTTTGCAAATTCTACGATCAGAATCGCGTTCTTGGCAGAGAGTCCGATCAGTGTAATCAAACCTACCTGGGCATAAATGTTATTATCCAGTTTTGGCAGGAAGATCAGTGCTAAAATTGCACCGAATAATCCTAGTGGTACAGCCAGTAAGATAGAGAAAGGTACAGACCAGCTCTCATATAGCGCTGCAAGCAGCAGGAATACAAAAACAATGATCAGACTAAAGATCAGCGTGGTACTGTTACCAGCCTCAGTTTCCTCTAAACTTAATCCGGAGAAATTATAGGTATAACCTGGAGGAAGTGTTTGTGCAGCTACTTCGCGCAGCGCCTGCAATGCATCTCCTGAACTTTTACCCGGTTTCGCAGATCCACCAATCTCGATAGACCTGAACAGGTTATAGTGATTAATAATTGACGCATTCTCCGTCATTTTATAAGAAACAAATGCACTTAACGGTACAGGTGTACCCACATTATTTTTTACATAAATTTGGTTCAGGTTATCAATACTGCTACGGAAATTTGTATCTGCCTGAGTAACCACGCGGAAACTTCTTCCGTATTTGGTAAAATCGTTCACATAACTACTTCCAAGATAAGCGGAAATTGTGCTGTAAACAGCGCCAATAGATACACCCATCTTTTTCACCTGGTCACGATCTACGTGAAGCTGATAATTTGGCGTTCTCGCATTAAACAAAGTATAGGCCATAGCTATTTCCGGACGCTGATTTGCTGCCGCCAGGAATTTACCAACCACACCTTCAAATTTTTTGATATCGCCAGTTTGTTTTTCCTGAATCTGTAAAGAAAATCCACCACTGATACCCAGTCCCGGGATCGGCGGCGGCGTTACTGCAAGCACACTTCCATCTTTATCACCAGCAAACGTTCCTGATACCTTTGCCAGCACAGTAGCTACATCAGCTTCCCTGTCATCCCAATTTTTCAACTGCACAAAGAATGTTGCCGCATTAGATTTAAATGACCTGTTCAGGATGTTGATACCACCAATTGAAGTGATATTTAAGATTTCCGGATTTTGTTTCTGAATCGTTTCTGTAATTCTTTTGATGAATGCATCCGTACGTGCAGCCGAAGCGCCTTCCGGTAAAGTAGCACCCATAATAAAGATACCTGCATCCTCATTAGGAATAAATCCTGATGGTTTTTTAATGAACAATCCTACTGTACCTACATAGATACAAGCAAGAATGATCATGACCAATGGTGCCTTTTTCAAAGCCCATCTTACGCCATTAGAATACTTTTCAGTAACTCTTGCAAACCAGGTATTAAATTTAAAGAAGAACTTGTTCAATCCTTTTGAGTCTTTACTCAGATTCATTGGCGTTAACAGCAATGAACACAATGCTGGTGTAAGAGATAATGCAATAAATGCAGAGATCAGTACAGAAACAGCAATGGTGATCGCAAACTGCTGATACAGCTGGCCCACCATACCCGGAATAAATCCTACTGGTATAAATACTGCAGCTAAGATCAATGCAATCGCAATAACCGGAGCGGTAATATCTTTCATCGCTTTTCTTGTCGCATCAGGAGCGGAAAGTCCTTCATGGTCCATATAATGCTGGACGGCCTCGACCACAACAATCGCATCATCCACCACAATACCAATGGCCAGTACGAAACCAAACATTGTTAATACGTTGATGGAAAAGCCAAGTAAAGTGAAAAATATAAACGTACCGATAATGGATACCGGAATAGCCAGTACCGGGATCAATGTTGCCCTCCAGCTCTGAAGGAAGAAGAACACCACAATCGTTACCAGGATCAACGCTTCAACCAGCGTATGAATTACCTCATTGATGGATACTTTAACAATCGAAACTGTTTCATAACCTACTTTAAAATCAAGATCTTTAGGGAATGATTTTTTCAAATCAGCCATGGCCGCATCAATACCAGCTGCAGTTTCTACCGCGTTACCGCCCGGAGTCTGGTTAATTGCCATCAATGAGGCAACTTTACCATTTACTTTTGATGTTGTTGCATAAGAGAATTCACCTAGAGCTACCCTGGCAACATCCTTTAAATACACAGGAGCACCATTTTCACCAGTTTTGATTACAATATTTCTAAACTGCTCTTCGGTGTTTAAGTCGCCATCCATTACTACAGAAAACTCAAATGTCTGAGAACTCTGTTGTGGCGGACCACCTACACTACCACCGGGGATACGTGAATTCTGTTCTGTAATTGCTGTGGATACATCAGCTGGTGTTAAACCCAATCTTGCCAGTTTACCTGCATCCAACCAGATCCGCATACTGAAGGGCTGACCAAATGCCTGTACATCCCCTACCCCTTTAATCCTTAATAAGGCGTCCTTAACGTATAAGTTGATATAATTGGAAATAAATTTCTGGTCGTACGTTCCATTTGGAGAATACAAACCAATTACCATTAAGATATCATTATTTGCTTTTTTAGTGGTAATACCTAAACGCCTGACTGCCTCTGGCAATCCTGGCTCGGCAATACCCACCCTGTTCTGCACATCAAGTGCAGCAATATCAATATTGGTACCGACATCAAAAGTAACCGTGATTGCCGAACGGCCGTCAGAAGTACTGTTAGATTGTAAATACTTCATCCCCGGTGTACCGTTGATCTGACTTTCCACCTGTGTGGTTACGGTCTGTTCTACGGTTTGCGCATCAGCACCTGTATAGGTACCAGTAACGGTAACAGTTGGCGGTGCAATACTTGGGTACTGACTGATAGGCAGCGTGGTAATCACAATTGCCCCAATCAGTACGATTAATATGGAAATAACGATCGCCGTGACTGGTCGTTTTATAAATACGTCTGAAATCATATGTTTGAATTTCTTATAATAACTATTTCTTTGCTGCTGCCGCTGCTGGCTGCTGTCCGTTTGCTGCTTCTACAGATCCAGCCTGTACAACTGCACCTGGTCTTACGTTCTGTACACCTTCAACTACAATAACTTCACCTTTTTTTAAGCCTGTCGTTACTACAATATTCTGATCTACCTGTTTACCTACCTTGATTACTCTTGGCACAGCTTTACTGCTATCGCCAACAACAAATACGTTGAATTCACCTAACTGCTCTGTCACTGCCTTATAAGGAATAACAAGCTGATTGCCTATTTCCTTATTTAACACTTTCAGATTTACATTCATTCCTGAAATCAGTTTACCACCTTCATTCGGGTAACTGATTCTTATTTTAATCGTACCTGTTTGCGGATCAACAGCGCGGTCAATTGCGACAATACGACCCTGACGTTTGTAAATGCTATTATCCTGCAATTGAATGCTGAACAAAGAATCTTTAATTGCAGAAGGATCATTTTTTAATCGGATAAACCGTGGAATATCAGCCTGGCTAACCGGAATATCAACTGCAATCGGATTGTTTGTAGAAACAGTGTTTAAAACCGTAGTTCCAGGAGATGCAAATGCACCTAATCTGATCTGAGAAATACCAATCGTTCCTGTTAGTGGAGAAACGACTGTAGCCCGCTGTAAATCGTTAGCTGCAGAAGCCAGTGAAGCTTGTGCTGCAGCAACCTGCGATTCTGCATTTGCCAGATCTGTTAAAGCATAATCAACACGTTGTTTAGCCACCGCATCCTGCTCCGCTAGTTTAGTATATCTGTCTGCATCTTTTTTCGTCTTATCGCGGTTAGCTTTAGCCACATTCACATCAGCTTTTGCCGCATTATAAGCAGCCTGATATTTTGTACGGTCAATTTCATATAATTTCTGGCCTTTAGTCACAGACTGACCATCTTTAACATAAATAGCAGTTACATATCCGCCAACCTGTGCACGCAATTCAACTTCATTTAATGCAACTACAACCCCAGGATAAGAATCCACAGTTGTTACAGGCTGGTCAGCCACCGTATAAGTAGTTACAGGTGTAGCTGGAGGAGGACCTTGCTGAGGTGCCTGCTGTCCTCCGCAGGATGCTAAAGTTGTAGCGCTGATGATAGCGATTCCGAATTTTATATAGTTAATGTTCATGGCGGGTTATGGGTTTACTGTGATTGTTCCTAATGCTTGTTTCACGTCTAATTTTGATGACAACAAACTGTAAAGGGAATTGAGATAATTAATTTGAGTAGTGCGAAGCTCAGTTTCTGCTGTAGTCAGATCAAGGTAGGTCTTGATCCCCTCATCATATTGAAGTTTGATCGTATTATAGACCTGTTTTGAAATCTCAACATTGGCCTTTGACGTATTTAAATCATTCAGATTCGCCTTATAAGTAGCCATTGCCTGCTCATACTGCGTATTGATCTGATTTTTGGTGTTTTCAATATCTAATTCAACTCTGCGCTCTTGCAATTGTGCTTTTTTGATTTCCTGCGTACGTTTTCCTCCAAGAAAGATAGGAACAGTCAGTTTTAGTCCTATAACCGAACTTGGAAAGTTCTGGTTATACAGGGAACCCAATTCCTGATTCTGATAATTGAAGCCGTAATTATAAAAACCGGACAGACTTGGTACGTAAGACCATCTATTGTAACTGGTATTGATACGTTGCAGCTGTCTTTGCGTTTCCAGCAAACGATATTCAACGCGATCCTGATAAGCAACCATCTGATTGGTATCAACTGATACCTCTTTCTCCATATCATTTTTGTTATAAGATAATCCAAACTCTTTATTTGCAGTATAACCTATTAGCTCCCGTAAATAAGCATATTTATATTTTAGGAGTTCAGTAGTTCTTTTCAGATCTGCCTTGGAATTGCTTAAGCTGATCTGAGCCCTCTGAAAATCCGTTTTATCAACTAAACCAGCCTCATACTGTGCGTTTGCATCTTTGAATTGTTTTTCCAGTCGCGCTATATTTTCAGCAATGATATTCAACTGCTCTTTGCTGGTTAAGATGTCATAAAATGCCTTGCTTACATCAACAACAGTGTTGATTTTAACATTCTCCGTGTTTTGCTTATACTGCTGTCTGAAGTATTTAGCTGTTTTGGATGCCTGAATTAATCCTGCATTTAAAAACTGCTGATCGGCTTGCAAAACAAAACTTGAAGTATTCTTGGCACCAAATGTCAGGAAAGAACTTTCTCCATTGGTGGTCAGAACAGTTGTCTGTTGTTTGAAGTTATGATTGAAGGTACCATTACCGTTGATCTGAGGTAACCAGCCTGACAGGGCCGATTTAATATCTCTTTCGCCGATTTCTTCATCAATAACTGATTGTCGTACGCCCGGTTTGTTACTCAAAGCATAGTCAATGCATTCCTGTAAGGTCGCATTGCTGAGCGTGGGCTGCTCCCTTACTGTAGTCTGTGCAAGTAATGATCCTGGCAGAAGGACCGATACACAGGAGAGCATCGTTAAAATTAAATTGGAAATTTTCATATATATATTAAGGGTATTGAGTTTGCATATTAATTATTGTTTTTTTATACCATCCCAGATCACATTGATCACTTCTATGATATCATCCTTAGAAAAGACCATATGCTGAGATAACTGAAAGTAAGCTGCGGCTACTAATGTGCCTTTTATTGTAGGCGCCAATAAGCGGGAATCAATATTTTTGAAATAAGCATTTTCTATGCCATATTTAAAAAAACTAATCACTTTATCTACAAAGAGTTGGCTATCAATTTCAGGGTGCTGATTGGCGTAAGGAGAATTTACATATTGCTCTAAAAAAACCAGAGAATCTTCATTTTCAATATAAAAATTGTACTGATTCAGCATACAGTTGAAGAAGCGCTCTTTATAAGTCTGATGCTCATCATCTCCTAACATTACCGCTAAAGCAAGCTTATTCTTGACATGAACATATAGCTCTAAAATCAGTGCATCCTTGGATTCGAAATAGTGATAAATTGTACCAGCTGCTACTCCGGCATGTTTTGCAATCTGGCTCATCGGCGTACCATGGAAACCATGTTTACGCAATAGGGAGAGTGTACTGTTTAAAACAGCCTCTCTTTTTCCGCATGTATCTTCTAATTGAACGTTCATTCGGTACAAATAAACAGAAAATAAGCTGACGAAAATAGTGTTTAAGTCAATATGACAAAAAGGTGATGCGTGTCACATTTCTGTTATTGAATTGGACAAAAAAAAAGGTCCTGCGGAAATTCGCAGGACCTTTTTAAAAATTGGTGATTATAACTTAGTTGAATAAGTATCTCACACCAATTTGTGCTTGCCATCTTGAAGAAAATGTATTGAAACTATAAGCAGTTCCTTCAGTTGGAGCTTTAAAGTTATAAGTACCAGCACCATTATTAGCATGGTTGTAAGTAACAAGTGTCGAAGCGTTATTACCTACAAAATAAGTTTTACCCCATGATTTGTTTAGTAAGTTACCAACGTTAATGACATCTACTGATAATTGAAGAGCATTTTTAGAACCTTTGAAAACTGTTCCTAAGTCTTGCATAATTCTTACATCAAACTGATGTTCCCATGGCATCCTTGCACCATTACGTTCTGTATACTGACCACGCATTTTGCTCAGATAAGGATCGCTGTTGATATAATTATCTAAAGCTGTCCATTGGTCAGCAATAGATACTGCAGGAGAACCAGCAGGATTAGCTACGCTTGGTGCAACAGCAGGGATTACTGCCAATCTGATATCATTTAAGGTACGTGGCACAAATAATAAATCATTCTGGTTTGCACCATCCTGGTTTAAGTCACCATTATATAAGTAAGTATACGGAGATCCAGATTTACCTACGTAGAATAGAGAGAAGGTTGTAGCAGAAGCTTTCTGCTTGCCATATCTTACTACATAATTTAAACTACCAATTACTCTATGACGAACATCAAAGTTTGAGTAGGCCAAAGCAGGATCATTTGGATTGTCTACAATCTGAACAAACTGGAAGTTCGATAATGCTGTACTACTTGCTCCTGAGTTTACATCATCAGATTTTCCATATGTATAAGCTCCAAATACGCTTAGTCCGAAATCAAATGTTTTTGACAACTGTCCAGACAAAGTATAAGCTCTACCACGGTTAGTATTATCCAATAAAAGAACGTTGGTGAAAGTAGAATTCACCTTATTTGTTGGATATGCATATAATGGTCTGTTGTCAGCACCCCCGCTTAAACCAGCAGGAATAGTAGCCGTAGATGGTTTAAGGTTAATGTTACGATAAACAATATTGTTTACTGTTTTAGAGTAGATACCTTCAGCTGTAGCTAAGATACCACCTGGTAATTTGAAGTCAAAGGCAAGATTACTTTTTAAAGTCTGTGGTAATTTCAGATTATTATTTACAAGGTTAAGCTCGTAAGTTCTTGTTACCGCGCCACCCGCAGCTTGTTGATTAGCAGGATCAGCAATGAAAGTACCAGTATTATTAGTAGCATTAACCTGAGCACTTATCATACCATTATTTGTGTATTGGTTAGACAACCACACAAATGGAGCGCGACTAGTTAATAAGGCTATACCACCCCTTGCTTGTATAGATCTTGTTCCCGTTAAATCCCAGTTAAAGCTCAAACGAGGAGATACCATGATTTGACCCGACGGAGCCTGATCCGTTGTATAACCTGGGAAAGACTCAGGAACTAATGGATTTGCAGGAGGGTTATCAAACATTAATGGTACATCAACACGTAAACCAGCAACCAATTTAAAACCTTTAAAAGCTTCGATCTCATCCTGGAAATAGAATCCAAGTTGAGCAGCACTGAAAGCAGCAGAAGGTCTTGTTTCTCCGGGAACAATTGAGTAAGTTGATGTTGCAACGTTTGGCTTTGCATTAGTTACGAAATCATTTAAGCTCGAATAAGTGTAATTTCCTGCGAAGTTATTTAAAAACAAGTTTCTGAATTTAAAGAATTCATTGTGAGTACCTACGGTAAAAGTATGGTTACCAGCTAATATTTTGAAATTATCAGTAAATTCAAAAACATCCTGATCTAACTCATTGGCAGTTGAACTGGCTTCTGATCCAAGATATGCTGTATTTGAAGGATTTCCACCAATACTATTAATTCTGATCTGCGGGAATAAGTCACCGTTAAATTTCCTTCTGTCTCTGATTCTTGAGTATCCAATAATCAAATTGTTAGATAAAGTTGGAGAAATCGAACTTCTCAACTCTAAAACAGTATTGTTCTGATTATCAGTAAAACGGTAACCCGTATTAGCAAAATCAAATCTTGCTGCAGTTCTAGTTAATTTATCATCAAATGCATTGATGTAGTTATGACGGATAGTCAACTGATTTTTATCATTTATATTCCAGTCGATACGCGCAAATAATTTATCACTGTTTGTTTGCTGACTAGTCTCACCGTAACCACCTACATCATAACCATAACGGGACTGAATAGTCGTTGCTATAGTCTGTGCATCAGCCAATGAAAGAGGACTTCCTTCACCAACATTAAATAATGTAGGTGTTTTAATCCTTCCAAGCTCAGCACTCACAAAAACAAACAATTTATCTTTAATAATTGGAGCACCTAATCTCACACCATATGTAGTGTTATAGAAATCACTTGCTTTAGTGTTTAAACCGTCAACACTTTTTCCAACAGTATTCTGATTTCTTCCGAAGAAGTAAGCTGAACCTTCAACAGTATTTGAACCTGAACGGGTTACAGCATTGATACCACCACCAACTGAGTTACCATTAGTAACATCAAATGGGGCTACAACAATTTGTAATTCAGAAATCGCGTCTAATGAGATAGGCTGAGTAGCAGCCTGACCACCCGGAGCACCATTTGAAGTCAAACCAAATACATCATTATTTACAGCACCATCAATAGAGATATTATTAAATTTATTACTCACGCCACCAAAAGAGTTACCATTCGCTTGTGGAGTTAAACGCGTAAAATCTTGTAGAGAACGTGATAGAGAAGGCAAATTTTGCAATTGTTCTTTGCTCACGTTAGTGGCTGCACCAATATGTTTACTGTTAAACGTTTTATCTTGTTTACCAGCAACAACAATCTCTTCTAACTGATTAGAACCATCATTTAGTTTAGCATTGAATTGATAAGATTCTCCAAGTTTAATGTAGATACCTTCAACTTTTTGTGGCTGATAACCGATAAAAGTAACTTCAACACTGTAAGGACCGCCAGAGCGCATGTTTGGAATCGTAAAACGACCTTCTGCATTTGTTGTTACAGTGTATTTTGTTCCTGTAGGAACGTGAATAGCTTTAACACTCGCTCCTGGAAGTGAACCGGTAGATTCAGTAACCGTACCTGTCATTGTAGATGTTGTAATCTGTGCATTTACGGAAATAAATGATCCGATGAACGCGAAAACTAATACTACAATTTTAAATAGTAGATTTTTCTTCATGCTTTTGATTAATTTGTTTGTTTTGTGTAAACGTTAGCCGTTTAGTGACTGTAATAGTTAATTAGCCACAAAAGTAGAGATTAATATTGCAACGTTTTAGCTTTCAATGTTAAGAAATCGTTAATAATCCCAAGTATTTATCCACATTTTACAATAATAATATAAGGTTAACCCACAGTTCACCAGATAATTATTAGAAAGAATGGCGACTCAATGCTTTCATTGATTTTAACATTGCTAAATCATATTTCAATAAAAGAATCGCACAAAAATCTAATTCGCAGGTTTAACGAACATTTTTTTTAATTTTGGGCTTTACTAAGTTAATTTTCCTTTAAAAAGATATGAACTACGATGTGATTATAATAGGTAGCGGTCCGGGCGGATACGTTGCAGCAATCAGAGCTTCACAATTAGGTTTAAAAACTGCAATTGTAGAACGTGAATCTTTAGGCGGAATATGCCTTAACTGGGGTTGTATACCAACTAAAGCTTTATTAAAAAGCGCTCAGGTATTTGAATACATTAATCATGCTGCTGAATACGGTATCAAAACCGCTCCGGCTGAAGCTGATTTCGCTGCTGTCATTAAACGCAGTCGTGGTGTAGCTGATGGTATGAGTAAAGGCGTTCAGTTTTTAATGAAGAAAAACAAAATTGACGTGATTATGGGTACTGGTAAAGCTAAACCAGGAAACAAAGTCGAAATTAAAGGCGCAGACGGTTCTCAAAAAGAATTAACTGCAACCAGCATTATATTAGCTACAGGCGGTCGCTCGAAAGAACTGCCAAGTGTAAAACAAGATGGTAAAAAAGTAATTGGTTACAGACAGGCGATGGTTTTACCTGAGCAACCTAAATCAATGGTTATCGTTGGTTCAGGAGCGATAGGTGTAGAATTTGCTTATTTCTATGCGACTATGGGAACGAAAGTTACCGTGGTAGAATTCCTGGATACTATTGTACCCGTAGAAGATGAAGACATCTCAAAACAATTATTACGCAGCTTTAAAAAAGTTGGTATCGAAGTAATGACGTCTTCAAGTGTAGAATCTGTTGATACTTCCGGGAACGGCTGTAAAGTTCAGGTAAAAACTGCTTCAGGTATGCAAACTATAGAATGTGACATCGTTCTTTCTGCTGCTGGTGTGGTTGCTAACCTTGAAAATATTGGTCTGGAAGAAACAGGCATCAAAACTGAAAAAGGTAAAGTTGTTGTAGATGGTTTCTATAATACAAATGTTAAAGGTTATTATGCTATCGGTGATATCGTTGGCGGACAAGCTTTAGCTCACGTTGCTTCTGCGGAAGGAATTATCTGCGTAGAGAAAATAGCTGGTCACAATCCTGAGCCATTAGATTATAACAACATTCCGGGATGTACTTATTGCACACCTGAAATCGCTTCGGTAGGTTATACCGAAAAAGCGGCTAAAGCGGCTGGGTATGAATTGAAAATCGGTAAATTCCCATTCTCAGCTTCTGGTAAAGCCAGTGCTGCAGGTGCTAAAGATGGTTTCATCAAAATGATCTATGACGCTAAGTATGGCGAATTGTTGGGTGCGCACATGATCGGTGCAAACGTCACTGAAATGATCGCTGAGATCGTTGTAGCACGTAAATTAGAAACTACGGGTCATGAAATGCTGAAAGCAGTTCACCCTCACCCTACAATGAGTGAAGCAATTATGGAAGCCACTGCTGATGCATATGGTGAAGTAATCCACTTGTAAGATTAACAAGAACTTATTTATAGTAAACCTGCTGATTCCTCAGCAGGTTTTTTAATTTTACAGCAGATCAAAATTTTCAATCATGAATTTACATACTATTGAAACAGGCTTATTCAAACTGGATGGTGGGGCAATGTTTGGTGTAGTACCCAAAACCATCTGGCAAAAAAGTAATCCCGCAGATGCAAATAATATGTGTACATGGGCAATGCGTTGTTTGTTAATTGAAGATGGCGACAGACTCATCCTTATTGATACCGGTATCGGTGATAAACAGGATGAAAAATTCTTAAGTCACTATTACCTCCACGGGGATGACACGCTGGAAAAATCACTCGCAGCAAAAGGTTTTAACAGCAATGACATCACTGATGTATTTTTGACGCACTTACACTTTGATCATTGTGGCGGAGCGATTATCCGCGAAGGTGAGAAACTGGTTCCTGCTTTCAAAAATGCAAACTACTGGAGTAATGAAAAACATTGGGAATGGGCAGTAAAGCCAAACGCCAGGGAAAAAGCTTCTTTTTTAAAAGACAATATCCTGCCTATCCAGGAAAGTGGCCAGCTGCAATTTATCGATAATACTGAAGGAACTGAATTTATACCCGGCTTTAATGTCCGTTATGCTTTTGGCCATACGGATGCCATGATGTTACCTCAGATTCAGTATAAGGACAATACGATTATTTACGCGGCAGACCTGCTGCCTTCTACGGGTCATATTCCCCTCCCCTATGTGATGTCATACGATATGTTTCCATTGCAGACTTTGAAAGAAAAAAAGGCTTTTCTGGAAGAAGCTGCTGCTAAAAATTATATTCTTTATCTGGAGCATGATTCCGTAAACGAATGCTGTACGGTAGAAATGACAGAAAAAGGAGTAAAGATTAAAGAAACATTACTTCTGACTGACTTATAAAAAAAGTCAGCCTTTAGAACTTTTTTATCTTTGTGGTGTTTTAAAAAATGCCATGAAAAGTACTCTTTTTGCCTGCCTTGTCGCAGTGTCAATATCAAGCTGTAACGTAAACGAATTCAGCCCAAATCAAAAATTCAACGCTGATTCTCCTACTGACGTAAATGCCAGAGAGATCAGTACGCTACCAGAAAAGGCAGCAGGTTCAGCGATAAGAATAGCTGTATCAGGTGATACACAACGAAAATATCACGAAGCACAGTTATTTGTAGATCATATCAATTCCCGCAATGATATAGACTTTGTTATCCTGAACGGTGATATATCTGATTTTGGTTTGCTGCTCGAATTCCAGGGAATCTATAAAATCTATTCCGGGCTCAGGGTTCCTTTTATTTCAGTTATAGGTAACCATGATCAGCTCGCCAATGGATATGATGTTTACAAAAGAATGTTTGGTCAGCCCAACTTTACTTTTAATTATGCAGGTGTAAAATTTGTATGCCACGACTCCAACAGCAGGGAACACGGATTCGACGGTACAATCCCTGATCTTGGCTGGCTGAGAGATAACCTCAAACTAGAGAACGGCATCAGCAATATTGTTGCTTTGTCACACGTCCCTCCTACTGACGGGGATTTTGATACTAACCTGGAGCAACCTTATGAGGACTTATTTAATAGTACACAGGGAATGCTTGCCTCGATTCATTCACACCAGCATTCACCAGATGTCATTTACAGGAAAGATGACAAGGGTATCCCTTTCATCATCACCAATGCCATAGTTAACAGAGCTTATACAATAATTGATATTTCTAACGGACAACTCCATGCACAAGCAGAAGGCTTTTAATAGTTTAATACTTTTTATATTTTTATCTGTGTCCGCATTCGCGCAAAGCAAGGTATTGAAAACGCTCAAACCTGATCAGATAGGAATTCAATATGCAGGTAGTATAGGTTACATGAGCATCGGAGCCGGCTATAATATGTTGAAAGAAAAAACAACCTTAAGCTTCCACTACGGATATGTACCGGAAGTTAAAGGTGGTCAGCTACATATTGCGGCTGTTAAATTTGAATACAAACCTTTTGCAATACATATCAAAGATAAACTCATATTCCATCCGCTTAATCCCGTATTCTTCTTCTCCTATACGTTTGGAAAACAGTTTGGGCTCAATTTTGATGAAAAAAGATACGAAAAAGGCTACTATTTCTGGTCGCCCGCCCTCAGAGAACATATAGGCCTGAGTTCAGAGTTGAAGATATTAGGCGATAAAACAAGCAAAATCAAGTCGATCAGCTTATATGCAGAGTCGAATACAAATGATCTTTATTTAATTAGCTGGTATGAAAACCGGACATCTACTCCAATTGGGGATATTTTTCACCTTGGTTTTGGCGTAAGAATGAATTTCTAAGCAGAATACTCCAGGATTTCGCCAGGCTGACAATTCAATGCATTACAAATAGCTGCCAGTGTTTCAAAACGAATCGCTTTTGCTTTGCCTGTTTTCAGCACAGAAAGATTAGATAATGTAATACCAACACGCTGACTCAGTTCCGTTAAGGACATTTTCCGTCGGGCAAGCATTACATCTAAATTTACAATAATCGACATTTACAGCTGTTATTTGATGTTCAATATATTAAACAAAGGTGTCCTGATATGTTTTTTAATTTGAGTATATCATAATGATAAATGTCATGCAAAAACAATTATTATTACACAAACATAAACCGTTTATTATTATAAAACAAGGAATTATGATTGATAAACGATAAATAATACACCTCTGTCAATATATAACATTTATACTGTCAAAAGGACTTTGGAATAATTTTTGCTAGATATTTTATGTATAAATAACGCGTGTAAACCGTAACATTTTCAGGAATTTATATTTTAAATTGCCTTTTAATCCTTACTTTTGCACGCTCTTAACACATAACGAGCACCAAAGCACATAAATGAGACAACTCAAAATCACCCAATCCATAACCAATCGCGAGAGTCAATCTTTAGACAAATATCTTCACGAGATTGGTAAAGTAGATCTAATCACCGCGGAAGAAGAAGTAATACTGGCAAGAAAAATACGCGAAGGTGATCAGGCTGCTCTGGAACGTTTAACAAAAACGAATTTACGTTTTGTGGTTTCAGTAGCAAAACAATATCAGAATCAGGGGTTAACTTTAGGTGATTTAATTAATGAGGGAAATCTTGGATTAATTAAAGCGGCAAAACGCTTTGATGAAACCAAAGGTTTCAAATTCATCTCTTATGCGGTATGGTGGATCCGTCAGTCGATTTTACAGGCTATTGCAGAACAAAGCCGTATCGTACGTCTTCCATTGAATCAGGTTGGCTCATTAAGTAAAATCAGTAAGGCTTTCTCTAAATTAGAGCAGGAATTTGAACGTGAACCTTCTCCTGAAGAATTGGCAGATATATTAGAAACTACGGTTGATAAGATCTCTGACACTTTAAGTAATTCTGGCAGGCATGTATCTATGGATGCTCCATTTGTACAAGGTGAAGAAAATACATTGTTAGATGTATTGGAAAATCATGAGCCGAATACTGATAGCAGCTTAATTAACGAATCCCTTTCAGAAGAAATAAAAAGATCTTTGTCTACTTTAACTGAACGTGAACGTGAAATTATCGTCCTGTTCTTTGGTTTAAGTACAAATCACCCCTTATCTCTTGAAGAAATCGGTGAGAAGTTCAATCTTACACGTGAGCGTGTACGTCAGATTAAAGATAAAGCATTACAACGTCTGCGCCATACATCGCGTAGTAAAATATTAAAATCTTACTTAGGCTAATTCTCAGCTTAAATATTCAAATACAAAAAGATTGGGTTTTACCCGATCTTTTTTACTTTTGTGGCATTCTAACCAAATACATCCGAATATGCTTCACAAGTACCAATCTGAATTTCAGAACTGGATTGAAAAAGAGAAAAAAGCAGTCGAGTTACTCAATGTTGTCGGCCAGTTATGGTTTGACAGATCTGTAGAACTTGTGCTGTTCCGCAAACCCCTGTTTGATATTGGCAGCAGCGAAATTCTTGCCCACCACCAATATGCTAAAGAAGTAAGCAGTAAAGATATCAACATTTATCTGACGCTGGAAATTGCCAGTGAAATGGCGAAGTGTAATCTTGCACCGTCAAGAATTGATATCGGCAGACTCTCTGCGGAATGGTTGGATGGAAATAATGCTTATGCTACAATGCACGATTTTGTCGTCAGCAAGCTCAGTCTGCATATTGGAAAGGACAAAATCTCTCTTACACCAAATGATGTAGTACTTTTTGGATTCGGAAGAATCGGCAGATTAGCTGCACGCGAACTGATTCTTCAGGCGGGCAAAGGTGAGCAGCTCCGCCTGCGGGCAATCGTTACCAGAACATATAGCGACGAGGAACTCATTAAACGGGCAGAGTTACTTCGTACAGACTCGGTTCACGGTCCTTTTAATGGAATCATTATTGAAGATTTTGTAAATAAAGCGCTGATTATAAACGGTCAGACCATTTATTTCATCACGGCAAATCATCCGGAAGAAGTTGATTATACAGCTTATGGCATAAATAACGCATTATTAATTGATAATACCGGGGTATTCCGCGATAGAGAAGGCTTGAGCCGGCACCTTTCTGCTAAAGGAATCTCTAAGGTATTACTGACAGCGCCTGCTAAAGGAGATATTCCCAATGTAGTGGCTGGCATCAATGATACAGGCATAGATTTCAGCATAGAAAATATACTTTCAAATGCTTCCTGCACGACTAATGCGATTGTACCTGTATTAAAAGTTCTTGACGATGCTTTTGGCATTGAAAAAGGACATATAGAGACAATACATTCCTATACAAACGATCAGAATCTTTTAGACAACTATCATAAAAAATATCGGCGTGGTCGTTCTGCAGCGCTGAATCTGGTGATAACGGAGACTGGAGCTGATAAAGCGGTTGCTAAAGTTATTCCTCACCTCGGTGGCAAGCTGACAGGAAATGCAGTACGTGTTCCTACACCTAATGTTTCCCTGGCAATCCTGAATATCTCACTGAATAAAGTAAGTTCCAGGGAAGAGGTAACTGAGGTGCTTAAACAAGCTTCTCTATTTGGTGACCTGTCAGAACAGATAGAGTTTTCAATTTCAAATGAGCTGGTCAGCACCGACCTGATCGGAAATAGCCATGCGTCTATCATAGACGGACCGGCAACAATTATGGCGAGAGACAATAAGTCTGTTGTAATTTATACCTGGTATGATAATGAATATGGTTATACCAGGCAGGTCATTCGTCTGGCAAAGAAACTCGCAGGCGTAGTACGATTAACGTACTACTAATAGGCTAGTTGTTCACCCATTTTTCACTTATTGTTCACCCTTTCTTCACCTATTTTCATATTAAACGGAAGAAAGGGTGAATGAGAAATCAAGGATTGCTGCTAAAATTGCTATCTTCCTATTTACTACTAATGGATTACTTATCATGGTCATGTCTATAAGCTAGTCAGTTAATCAGGGATTCAGCCAACATTTAGCAGAGATAACAAGTATTTATACAAACACTAGGTAGTGTCATTTATTTGCAATATATTAGGCTGACTATACTATTAACACACCTGCTAACTAAAGACATGATATGAAATTATATCTGCTATTACCACTGGCATTAACATTTGGCTGCAATGCGGTAAAAACGTCAAATATGCCTTCCCAATCTGATCAATTAATAAAAGATATTAAAACCTTGTCTTCAGACACCTATGAAGGAAGAAAAACAGGGACAAAAGGAGCAGAATTAGCCAGAAATTATATTATTAAAAGATTTAAGGAAATAGGACTGAAATCATTTCCTTTGTTAAATAGTTATCAGCAGGCATTTACTTTTCCAGGGATAGACGATCCCAGAATCAATGGCAAAAATGTAATTGGCTATATACCGGGGCAAAGTGATAAAGTAATTGTAATCTCTGCCCATTATGATCACTTAGGCATCATTAACGGCCAGATCTTTAACGGGGCAGACGACAATGCTTCAGGTGTAGCTGGAATCCTCAAAATCGCCGCACATTTCGCTAAAAATAAACCAGACTACACACTTATTTTCGCCGCATTTGATGCAGAAGAATTCGGGAGAAAAGGATCGGCTTATTTCGTAGATCATTTACCGATTGACATCAAGAGGATTAAACTAAATATCAATCTGGATATGATCAGTCATAATGATAAAGGAGAATTGTATGCAACTGGTACCTACAGGAATCCGCAGCTTAAAAAATATATTACCACTACAAACACAGACTTAAACATCATTTTTGGTCATGACAATCCTAAACTGGGGATAGATGACTGGACAGATCAAAGCGATCAGTCGGCCTTTAACGCAAAAAATATCCCTTTCATCTATTTTGGTGTAGAAGATCACAAAGACTATCATAAAGAGTCAGATAAATTTGAAAATATCAATCAGACTTTCTTTATCAATTCGGCAAATGCGATCCTGGAAATTACTGATAACATAGATAAAAATCTCACTTTCGAACTCGCAATGCCGCGGGACAGAATCCAGATGAAAAAATAAATAAAGCAAAAGGGGCTGTTTTCCAAATGAAAAACAGCCCCTTTTGCTTTTATTTATTTTACTGCTTTAATCTTGGTTTGTCTGTAATCATCCCATTGAACTCTTTTCCTCCTACAGTGCTTCTAACTGATACTGAAGTCGCACTTACTCTTTTACCTTGGATGGACATCGTACTGGCAGTTGCAGTCGGTGCAGCAGGTACAATCAATGATAATGCTTTTGCAAGGTTATTCTCTTTTAAATCTCCAAAATCATGTGTTGCATCATCACCGGTAACACTCAGGTCAGGTGTAAAACCATCAAAATAATCACCCGCGCCCGTCGCATTTGTGGTCTGAAACATGGAATAATATACATCGTAGCCCGTTTCTTTCTTAGATGAAGCATCTATCTTGTAGTCTATGGTAATAGGGAAAAAGCCGACTGGTTTACCATAAGATTTGGTTCCGGCAATTTTAACGTTAACATAAGGCTTCAAACTATTGATCACCAGTTCACTTGCAGAAGCTGTGTTTCTGGTCACAATAAAAGCAACATCTGTTACACCATTCAATGGTCCAACCTTGCTGATATTAGTGGTTTGTTTAGCTTCACTAAAATAGCCGTCAGGCAAATCAGTATAATTAAGCACACGGCCTGTAGTGGATTTTTGGAAAGTACCATCACTGTTAAATAGCGGCTGATTTTTCATGATAGCAGCCGTACCAGTTTGCATCAATGTATTGTAACGCTCCTTAAACATCACTTTCCCATTTTGAGAAGAAGATAAAATCAGGTTGATCAGATATTCAGCAGTGTTCACATAACCACCGCCATTATAGCGGAGATCAATTACTAATTTAGTCACCCCCTGAGCAGCAAATGCAGCAAAGGCGGCGTCAAATCCTGCCTTCGAATTGTCCATACTAGAGAAACGTGCATAGGCCAGATAACCAACCTTCACCCCACTAACATCCAGAACCTGACTATTGTATATCGGACTGCTTCTATAGGTAGTTTTTGTCAGCGTAACATTAAATGGAGTTACGCCATCTTTTAATAATCCTGTAAGTGTTACTGAAGAAGCATTAAGCGCATTATTTACAGCATTAATTTCGTTAGTAAAATTAGCTCCATAAGTTTGTCCATTGATAGTAGATATAGTACATCCTCTCGTTAATTTTTTCAGATCAGCTGGTGAGCCCTGAAAGACTGCCTGTACCAGAATAGTATAAGCCTCTGTATTTGCCGGGCCATACGCACCAATCTTTAATCCAAGATCATCACCAATACCTTCAAGGTCTACACTACTTTTTTCATTATTTGCTGCAGCAAGCACATTATGCGTGGAAATATCATCTATATAGGAATACTTTGCATCTATAGTACTTCCATTTAATGGAAATTCATAGGGATTACCTGTGGCTGAGTTTTTAGGACTATACTGTGTAAGATCGAATAGTTCCTGATCAAAACCAGTAGGCGTAACAGCGTACTTTCTGGGATTGAAGGCTGCGTATTCAGGCAGGGATGTATTCCAAAGATAGACTTCCTTTGCATATAAAAAAATAGAATCCTGGGTAAGCTGTGCACGCGTTCCTTCCGGAGTTACAGCAGCTCTTGAAGCGGGATCGTCGGGAGTGATTTCAGCCTTACTCTTTTTACAGGAGCTGGATACCACGCCAAGCAGACACAGCGCCGCAGCGAGCCTGCTTATATTTTTAACAGTTGATTTCATGAGGTGTGAGATGTATGATATTGGTAATTACGCAATTAAAGTAGTAATAGTTTATCGATCGGCAAAAAATTAATACCCTTGCTAAATGCATTAGCCGCATCCTGACCCAATTTGCCTATAAATATGACTTTCTCCGGATGAAGACTATTAAAATTGACGATCACTTCTATGGCTTGTGAAGTTGAGCCTTTAGCTATTTCTTCTGTAAAATAAACTGCTATATGCTGTTCTATGCCGTTCCATTCCAGCTGTTTAATTTTGTTTAGCTGCATAACCGGATCCCCATTTGTTAACAGGAAAAGTCGTTTCCCTGCTGCAATAATTTCCTGCATAAAAGCCAGTACAGGAGCAAACAGCAATAATTTGAGGGGCAGTCTGGCATTCTGATGCAGCAGATCATAATTGGACTGATACTTTTCAGGCAGGTTAAAATGAACAGCAGTTTTAGTAAATAAGTCAGCCTCACCTTCTCTGGCGTATGTTTCCTGCATAAAACGGATCATTTGTGTTCCATCTGTCTGCTCGGTGTACTCTATAAACTGGGCAAACAAATAATATACCTGCAGCAGGTAATCCTTTTCAGGATATAAAACATCATCCAGTTCAAAGATAAATGCTTCATGCGCATCGATGTATTCGTTACTGCTCATTAATAAACGGTAAGTAAATTGGTAATCACCACTTCATTCTCCTCTCTGATGTAAAAAGCGCCACTTAATATATCTTTTTGTGTTGGGGCCCATGGTTCAGAAGAATACAACACTTTACCTTTAATATAGACCACATAATGTTCCGTCACAGGATTATAAACTCTGTTATACCGGGAAAGTATAGCTATATCAGGCAGCAGCACTTCGATATTAAATTCACTGAATAAAACAGCCGCTTTTGCTACTGCTTTGATCTCAAAATTATAAAGGGGCATGAGGTGATCTATATCGTTATCCAGGCAGGCATTTAATAAATTATGTGCCAGTATATCGTCATTCCTTTCGCCGAGACTGATAAAGGAATATTTGGCGGAAGGAAATGAAGGCACATCACCATAATCGGCCATGACCACGCGGTCTCCCTCAAAAGCCTTCAGCGTTTTAAACGACTGGGGACGGGTTGCCCCTGTAATCAGTATATTCATTGTTCTAAACTATTAAACCGTCTTTCATTGTGACTACCCTATCGCTAATCTCTGCCAAATCTTTATTGTGGGTAACAATCACGAATGTTTGCTTAAAATTATCCCTTAAAGTGATAAAAAACTGATGCAGTGATTCCGCATTCTCGGAATCCAGGTTACCTGATGGCTCATCTGCAAGAATGATGGCCGGATGATTAATTAAGGCTCTGGCGACAGCAATCCGCTGCTGCTCTCCGCCTGACAACTGGTTTGGCTTATGTGATGCACGATCTTTTAAGCCCAGCAAATCCATCAACTCCAAAGCGCGTAATTCTGCTTCTTTCTTACTTTTCTTAGCGATAAAAGCCGGAATACATATATTTTCTATCGCACTGAACTCCGGCAACAAGTGATGAAACTGGAACACAAAACCAATATTCTGGTTCCTGAAGATACTTAGTAACTCGCCGGAAAGCCGGTCTATTTTTGTCCCGTTCAATTCAACAGAACCAGCATCAGGCTTGTCCAGTGTCCCTAAAATATGCAACAAGGTACTTTTACCCGCTCCTGAGGCACCGATGATACTGACAATCTCTCCTTTTGCGACTTCAAAATCCACCCCTTTTAAGATCGGCAGATTCCCATAAGCTTTTTTTATACCTGTGGCTTTTAGCATGAAGCAAACTTACAAAATTTGGGATTAAATTTATGTTAAGCCAAATTATAAGCCCTTCTGTAGCGGAATTAATAGATTAATATGTTTTTAAAACCAATCTGAAATTGTAGATTTGGATCAAATTTTTTCAGCAAATGAATATACACGAATATCAAGGTAAAGAAATACTTAAAAGTTTTGGTGTTGCCGTACAAGAAGGCATAGTTGCCGAAACTGTTGAGCAGGCTGTAGAAGCTGCTAAAAAAATGAAAGCAGACTACAACTCTGACTGGGTAGTGATTAAAGCGCAAATCCATGCTGGAGGTAGAGGTAAAGGCGGCGGTGTGAAGCTTGCTAAGAACCTTGACGAGGTTAAACAAAGAGCTACTGATATATTGGGTATGCAACTGGTAACCCCTCAAACCGGTCCGGAAGGTAAAAAAGTAAACAAGATTCTTGTTGCGCAGGATGTTTATTACCCGGGTGCTTCTGAAACAAAAGAATTCTATGTCAGCGTTTTATTAAACCGTTCAACTGGTAGAAATATCATTATGTATTCTACTGAAGGTGGTATGGACATTGAAGAAGTTGCTGAACATACTCCGCACTTAATTTTCAAAGAAGAAGTTGATCCTAAAGTTGGTCTTCAGGCTTTTCAGGCACGTAAAGTAGCTTTCAACTTAGGTTTAAGCGGTGCTGCTTTCAAAGACATGGTGAAATTTGTTACTGCACTTTATAAAGCATACGACAATACTGACTCTGCAATGTTTGAAATTAACCCTGTACTGAAAACTTCTGATGACAAAATCATCGCTGTAGATGCTAAGGTTGATTTAGATGAAAATGCATTATACCGTCATCCTGATTATGCAGCAATGCGTGATAAACTGGAAGAAGATCCAACTGATGTTGAAGCAAGTGAATCTAACCTAAACTATGTTAAATTAGACGGAAACGTTGGTTGCATGGTTAATGGTGCTGGTTTAGCAATGGCAACAATGGATATTATTAAAATTGCAGGTGGCGAGCCGGCTAACTTCCTGGACGTTGGCGGAACTGCAAATGCACAAACTGTTAAGGCTGGTTTTAATATCATTTTAAAAGATCCGAATGTGAAAGCTATCCTGATCAATATCTTTGGTGGTATTGTTCGTTGTGACCGCGTTGCACAAGGCGTAATCGATGCATATAAAGAAATAGGTGATATCCCTGTTCCTATCATCTGCCGTTTACAGGGTACTAATGCTGCTGAAGCAAAAGAACTGATTGATAACTCAGGTCTGAAAGTTTTCTCTGCTATCGCACTGGCTGATGCCGCTGCTTTAGTAACTGAAGTTTTAGCTTAATCGCATAAAAAGGATTATTATCCTTGTTATAGAATGCCGGTTGTTTACAGCCGGCATTTTTTTATGCCTTATATTTTTCAGGAAGGCTGTAAAATTAAAAATCCTCCAGCTTGTGACCGGAGGATTTTTAAAACCAAATATAAATTAAACGAGCAATACAAACATAGGGTTATTTTTGGTAAAAACAATATTTATTTGATGTTTTTATTTATTTTCCTCTCGAAAATACGGTATTACTACCATATAACACTCAATAAACCATAATATACCGATAAAATAACATAAAATCATACATAAATTCATATAAATCTCAAATTATACCACTTAAATATGATTTTATACTACTATAAAACCATTAAATTGAAAATAAACCTATTTAATTCAAGAATTCAATCAAAAACAAATGAAAAATGAAATAAAATTTTAAAAACAAAAGCTATTTAGATGATTATACTCAACAGAAATAATTAAGCTAGCACGGTTTGATTATCCTTTAAATCTAAGAAGGCACTGAAAAAAACAAATATTTACTGATGAAATTTCTTATTTTTGGGCGCTCCACAAGAAAATCATGATTAAACGAGAAAAAATAAAAAGTCTGATAGAGACTACCGATTTCAATAGAGAAGTTACTGTAATGGGTTGGGTGAGAACTTTCCGCAACAACCAGTTTATTGCACTTAATGATGGATCCTGCATGGGAAATATCCAGATCGTTGTTGATTTCGCTAATACACCAGAAGAACTGTTGAAAAGAATTACAACGGGTGCTGCTATCGCTGTTACAGGAACGATCGTTGAATCTCTGGGTAAAGGTCAGCGTGTTGACGTTAAGGCCACCACGATTGAGATTCTTGGGGATAGTGACCCGGATAAATTCCCATTACAACCTAAAAAGCACAGTCTGGAATTTTTAAGAGAGATTGCACACCTGCGTTTCCGCACCAATACATTTAATGCTGTTTTTAAAGTAAGACATGCTTTAGCTTTTGCTATACATCAATTTTATAACGAAAGGGGTTTTGTCTATATGCATACTCCTGTAATTACAGCATCTGATGCTGAGGGTGCAGGCGAGATGTTTAAAGTAACTACACTGGACTTTGATAAAACACCAAGGACTGAAGATGGTAAGGTTGACTTCTCTGAAGATTTCTTTGGACGTGCAACCAACCTGACTGTTTCTGGTCAGCTGGAAGGCGAACTTGCAGCAATGGCATTTGGACAGATTTATACTTTCGGCCCTACTTTCAGAGCTGAAAATTCAAATACAACACGTCACCTTGCAGAATTCTGGATGGTTGAACCGGAAATTGCTTTTGCAGATCTGGAAGATAACATGCAGCTGGCAGAGGATATGATGAAATATGTGATCACGTATGCGCTTGAAAACTGTAAGGAAGAAATTGAGTTTTTAAATAACCGTTTGCTGGAAGATGAAAAAACAAAACCTCAGAATGAGCGCAGTGAGCTTTCATTAATTGATAAGTTGAACTTCTGCCTGAACAATGATTTCCAGCGACTAACTTATACAGAAGCTATCGCTATTCTGCGTTCTTCAAAACCAAATCAAAAGAAACAGTTTAAATACCTGATCAATGAATGGGGTGCAGATCTTCAATCTGAGCATGAACGTTACCTGGTAGAAAAACACTTTAAAAAACCGGTAATCCTTACCGATTATCCTGCGGATATTAAAGCTTTCTACATGCGCCAGAATGAACCGGATGCTGAAGGCAGAAAAACCGTAGCGGCGATGGACGTTCTGTTCCCTGGAATTGGTGAAATGATTGGCGGTGCACAAAGAGAAGAACGCTTAGACAGACTTACTCAGCGTATGCAGGAAATGAATATTCCCGAGGAAGAACTATGGTGGTATTTAGATACAAGGAAGTTCGGCTCTGCACCACATGCAGGATTCGGATTGGGTTTTGAGCGTCTCATTTTATTCGTGACGGGTATGACCAACATCAGGGATGTAATTGCATTCCCTCGTTTCCCTAAAAACGCAGAGTTTTAAAGAGAGTAAATACCTGATAATGCTATAAAATGATAAAGCCTTGCTATTTATATAGCAAGGCTTTATCATTTTATAGCTATCATGATTAATTATGCTGTGTAAACGTATCTGAAAACGAATTAGCGTGTGCATAATCTATCGAAGTAACTTTATAATCCGTAGGTGCGAAACTGCTGGCCGTACTCAAGGCCATACCTAACTCAAAGCGTAAAGGATAAGGCGTCTGTAACAAACTGCCTTCCGGAATGTAAGGGTAAGTCTCCATGTATGACTGTACCATATTGGTTGCAGTTCTTCTGTTGATATAAGCTCTTGTCAGCTGAAAAGTATGACGTAAACCCGCAGCTCCCAATAATTCAACTGCACTGGCCACCGTAAGCCTATGGTAGTTAAAAACACGCACCTTCTTATCGTCCACCACTAAACCTTTCATCAGACTCTGATCTTGCGTAGCGACTCCTGTAGGACAGGTATTGCTATTACACTCTAATGCCTGAATACAACCCAAAGCAAACATCATTCCCCGTGCAGAATTACACAAATCTGCTCCCAAAGCGATATTCTTAACAAGATCAAAACCTGAGGATATTTTACCGGATGCAATAATCTTAATATGTTTTTTCAGATCAAAGCCAGTCAGTACATCATATACGAAGGCCAATCCTTCTCTTAATGGCATACCCACGGCATTGGAAAACTCCTGCGGTGCGGCACCTGTTCCGCCCTCACCCCCATCCACAGTAATAAAATCGGGATAGGTATTGGTTTCTACCATTGCTTTACAAATAGAGAAGAACTCACTTTTACGGCCGATGCAAAGTTTAAAACCTACAGGTTTGCCGCCCGACAATTCTCTGAGTTTTTTCACGAATGCAATTAACTCCAATGGGGTGGAGAAGGCAGAGTGTGCAGGGGGAGAAATAATATCATATCCTTCTTTTACCAACCTGATCCGGGCAACTTCAGGAGTTACTTTTTTAGCTGGCAACATCCCACCGTGACCAGGTTTGGCCCCCTGAGACAGCTTGATCTCTATCATCTTTACCTGCTCAGCTTTAGCACGCTCTCCAAAAGCCTCATAATTAAATGTACCATCATGATGACGGCAGCCGAAATAACCTGTACCAATCTGCCAGATCAGGTCGCCCTTAGGCTGTGCATGATAATCACTGATTCCACCTTCACCTGTATTATGTGCAAAATTCCCCATAAAAGCACCGCCGTTTAAAGCGAGAATAGCATTCTGGCTCAAAGAACCAAAACTCATGGCAGAAATATTAAAAATACTGGCAGAGTAAGGTTTTGCACAATCAGGCCCGCCAACGAGTACACGCTGATCCTCCTCCAGATCATGGTGACTAATTGCGGCAATACTATGGCTTAACCACTCGTATCCGTTTTGATAAACATCCAGTTGTGTTCCGAAAGGAATAGTATCATTATCTTTCTTCGCTCTTTGATAAATCAGTGAGCGGTTTAATCTGCTGAAGGGTGTACCGTTAATATCGCTCTCCACGAAATACTGGTAAACTTTTGGTCGCAAATCTTCTGCAAAGTAACGCAACCTGCCTATTACCGGGTAATTTCTTACGATACTGTGTTTAGGCTGGTAAAGGTCATAAACACCCAAAATGATAATGGGTCCTACAAATATATACGCCCAAAAAAATGGTGGCCACGCCAGACTGATCATTAAAATTGCCGTGACCAGGAACGCGGCAATCGCAATAAATGCTTTTCTCATATTGTCAATTTACTAAATACGTATCAATAGTACGACAATTATCAATTATGGGTTTGATTTTTTTAGTAAATTTACCCTATGCTTATTAAAATATATCCGGAAAATCCTAACGAGAAGACCATTCAACAGATAGTTGACGTACTGAAAAAAGGAGGAATAATCATTTATCCTACTGATACTGTGTACGGACTGGGCTGCGATATTACGAACCAGAAAGCTATTGAAAGGATCTGTCAGATCAGAGGTATCAAACCGGAGAAAGCAAACTTTTCTTTTATCTGCTCGGATCTGAGTCATATATCTGATTTTATCAAGCCAATAGACACAACTGTATTCAGATTACTGAAAAAAGCTTTGCCGGGTCCTTTTACTTTTATATTCAACGCAAATAATAACGTTCCGAAATTATTAAGCTCCAATAAAAAAACTGTAGGCATCAGGGTTCCTGATAACAATATTGCAAGAGAAATTGTCAGGGTGCTGGGCAATCCAATTCTTTCCACGTCAATTAAAGATGATGATGAACTGATTGAATACTCTACAGATCCGGAATTGATTTACGAAAAATACCAGGACCTGGTAGATATGGTTGTAGATGGCGGATATGGCGACAACGAAGCATCCACGGTGGTAGATTGTACTTCGGGCGACTTCGAAATTATCCGCGAAGGAAAGGGAATATTAGAAAACTACTTATAATGCCTAAACTGATCAATCTGAATGTATTCAGAGAGTTTTATAATGCTGGCAAACTGGGTGGGATAATTCTATTGATCTGTGTAGCCGTGTCGCTTTTTATTGCCAACACAGATTATAGTGCCGGCTTTGCATCTTTTCTGACCAACGTTCATTTTTCTATTGGCAGCATAGCTGTAGATTTTCCCTTATCCGCCTTTATTAATGATGGTTTAATGGCAATCTTCTTTTTACTGGTGGGGCTAGAAATTAAAAGGGAGCTCATTGAAGGCGAATTGTCATCTGTAAAACAAGCTGCATTACCTGTTATCGCTGCCTTAGGTGGTATGCTGGTACCGGCTATCATTTACTTCCTGTTTAACAGTGGAAGCAAAACTGCGGCAGGCTGGGGCATCCCGATGGCCACCGATATTGCTTTCGCATTGGCGATCATCGCTATGCTGGGTAACAGGATCCCGGCATCATTAAAAATTTTCCTTGCAGCGCTGGCTATAGTGGATGATCTCGGGGCTATATTGGTAATCGCTATTTTTTACACCAATGAAGTGCATTTCAATTATCTGCTGATGGCTGCAGGTGTATTTTTACTGTTATGTTTACTGAATTATTTCAAGGTAAAAGCGATCATTGCTTACCTGATACCCGGCGTGGTCCTGTGGTATTTGATTCACCACTCAGGCATACATGCAACCATTGCTGGTGTGCTGGTTGCGTTTACTATACCGACCAACGATACTGATCAACTTTCTCCCCTGGAGAAACTGGAGCAGTTTCTTAATATTCCCGTTAACTATTTGATCATGCCTCTGTTTGCCCTCGCAAATACGAATATTACTTTTCAAAAGGAAATGCTGACCGGCCTGGTCTCTCCTTTAGGCGCAGGAATTATACTGGGATTGTTTGCAGGCAAAACGATCGGGGTGACGGCTTTTTCATGGCTGGCCGTAAAGTGTAAATTTGGAGAGCTGCCTTCAGGCTCGGGCTGGCAGCATATCATTGGATTAGGAATGCTCGCAGGAATAGGTTTTACGATGTCGATTTTCATCTCTATGCTGTCTTTCAGCGATGAAATGCAAATCACAGAAGCAAAGTTTGCCGTCTTATGTGCTTCTGTGATCTCTGGAATTAGCGGTTTTATGTTTTTAAGGTCTACAAAAATTAAGACCTGAAAGTTTGCATAAAAGCATTTACATTTTCTACAATATCTCCCTCTGCAATTGATTTAACGAATGCAGTACCGATAATACCACCATTAGCGTAACGGCAGGCCTTATCGAAAGTCTCTTTGCTGCTGATTCCAAATCCGATCATTGTAGGGTTATTCAATTTCATATCCGCAATTCTGGAGAAATAGGTCTCTGTCTGATCTGATACCTGAAGATGCTGACCCGTAGTCGCAGAAGAAGACAGCAAGTAGATAAATCCATTGCTCAACCCATCAATTTTATGGATACGGTCCACCGATGTTTGTGGGGTAACCAGGAATATATTACTCAGGCCATTCTCCAGGAAAGTATCTTTATAAAACTCCTCATATTCAACCATGGGCAGATCCGGTACGATACAACCATCAATCCCCACCTCAGCACAGGCCCTGCAAAATCTTTCTACACCATACTGCAATACAGGGTTCACATAGCCCATCAGTAAAACCGGAATAGTTACCTTTTTACGCAAATCCTTCAGTTGTTCAAAAAGCAGGTTTAAGTCCATCCCAAGATCGAGAGCCTGTTTACTGCTGGCCTGTATCACTGGTCCGTCTGCCACAGGGTCTGAATACGGAAAACCGATCTCCAGCATATCAGCACCTGCGTTTTCCAATGCTTCGGCAATGGCAATAGTATCACCTAAAGCAGGGTAACCTGCGGTATAATAAATAGAAAGTATATTGTTTTTTTTCTCTTGAAATAATTGATTAATCCTGTTCATCTGCTGTTTTAATGGATGTTTGCTGTTTAAAAATGCTTTCGTTAAAGTCCGAAATACTTCATGTAAGTATCCATGTCCTTATCTCCTCTGCCAGAAAGACAAACCACCACATTTTCTCCGCCTGTAAAAGTCATTTTTTCTAAATGTGCCAATGCATGTGCGCTTTCTATGGCAGGAATTATGCCTTCCAGTTGCGTGCACAGTAAACCTGCCTGTAAGGACTCTTCATCAGTAATAGACACATATTCAGCACGTGTAGTTTTGAACAAATGTGCATGCTGGGGACCTATACCGGGATAGTCCAAACCAGCAGATACCGAATGTGGTTCTACTACTTGTCCGTCTGCCGTCTGCATCAAAATACTTCTGCTGCCATGTAAGACACCTTCTTTACCCAGGTAAGTCGTTGCCGCCGAAAATCCGCTGCTCACTCCCTTTCCAGCCGCTTCTACAGCTACGAGCTTTACTTTTTCATCATCTATAAAGTGATAAAACATTCCCATCGCATTACTTCCTCCGCCAACACAGGCCAGCACATAATCGGGCTGATCATTACCAGTTTGCTCCAGCAATTGCTTTTTGGTTTCTTCAGAAATCACCGACTGAAAAATAGATACCATATCCGGATATGGATGTGGTCCCACCACAGAACCGATGATATAATGTGTATCCACAGGATTATTGATCCAGTCACGCATCGCCTCATTGGTAGCATCTTTCAGTGTCTTACTGCCCGACACAGCTGAAACCACCCGAGCACCCAGCATTTTCATCCTGGCCACATTCGGTGCCTGCCTGTGAATATCAATTTCACCCATATAAATCACACATTCGAGGCCGCGCAGCGCACATACTGTTGCCGTTGCTACACCATGCTGACCGGCTCCGGTTTCTGCAATGATTCTCTTTTTACCCAATCGCTCTGCCAGTAAAATCTGACCGATGGTATTGTTGATCTTATGGGCACCAGTATGGTTTAAATCCTCCCTTTTCAGGAATATATTTGCATTGTATTTAGCAGATAGGCGTTTTGCCAGGTACAATGGCGATGGCCTGCCTACATAATCTTTCAGCAAGGCTTGAAATTCTTTCTGGAAATCTGCGTCGTTGATGATCTTGAGATAATTTTCTCTCAGCTCTTCCACATTGGGATAAAGCATCTCCGGAATATATGCTCCGCCAAAATCACCGTAATAACCTTTTTCATTTACAAAATAACTCATAGTATGATTTTTAAATTTTGTCAGTTCTTCTATATTTTTAAATCCCGGCACAGTTTCAAACCGGCTGTTCACATCGATGGCATATAAACGATTATCAGTAAGCTGTTTCAAAGAGGCTACACTTTCCAGACCGATTCCACCACTTAGGAAATAAGGTTTTTCCAGACCATATTGTTTCAGCAATTGCCAACTAAAGGTCTTTCCTGAACCACCATGTTCAGCCGTTTGTGTATCGAATAAGAAATAATTTACAGCATCTTCATAGGGCTTCAATGATTCAAAATCGAAAGCAGCATCGATGCCAAAAGCTTTGATCACCTCTGCATCACCCAAAAGTTCCCTGCAGTAATCCGGACTCTCCTGACCATGCAGCTGCACCGCTTTTAACTGGTAATCTGCTATTGCTTTTTTCACCACAGCCAGTTCCTCATTCACAAATACACCTGTGGTTTTTATCGGCAACGGAATCTGTCGCAACACCGCAGGTTCGAGATCGCCAATGAACCGTTTTGAAGCCGGGTAAAAAATAAAACCCAGGTAATCCGGCTTCAGTGCTACTGCATCCCTTATATTCAAGGGATCTTTCATTCCACAGATTTTCAGTTTCGCGATCATCCAATCAGGTTTTTGAAGCTTCTTAATGCGTTACCTCCTATTAGAGAAGTCTCTGCTTCGTAATAACAATCAGCAAAAGACTGTTCAGGGACTATAGTTTGAATAGCTAAAGCAGCATTACACAATACCACATTATTCTGCGGATAAGTACCTGCTCCTTCCAGCACATTCATAAATATCTTCGCAGAAGACGCTACGGTATCTCCTCCTGTAATCTCATGCTCATCAATTTTCTCGAAGCCCAGATCAGACACCGTCAACAGTGCCTCCCCTTTTTTACTGAACGTTTTCACGTCGCAGGTCAGTGAGACCTCATCAAAGCCATCCACTGCATGCAGAATAGTATAATTTTTATCAGTTTCCTGGTACAAATAGGCATATAAACGAGCCAGTTCCAGGCTAAACACACCCACAATCTGGTTTTTCGGCTGCGCCGGATTGACCATGGGACCCAGCATATTGAAAAACGTTTTAACGCCCAGGTCCTTACGGATCGGTGCCACGATTTTCATAGCAGGGTTAAATAAAGGTGCATGGATAAAACAGATTCCAGCTGTATCCAGACTGCGTTTCAGCACATCCTGATCACCGGTAAACTGGTAGCCCAGATACTCCATCACATTCGACGAACCGCAGCCGGACGACACACCGTAGTTACCATGTTTAGCCACCTTGTAACCCGCACCGGCAACTACGAAAGAGGCTAAGGTAGAGATATTAAACGTGTCCTTTCCATCGCCACCGGTACCGCAGAGATCTACCAGCTCAAAATCAGAGAAATCTACCTTTACACATAACTGCAGCATCGCATCGCGAAAGCCCTGCAGTTCGGCCACGGTAATATTACGCATGCCAAAAGCGGTTATAAATGCAGCAATCTGAGCAGTGTTAAACTCTCCGGAAGCAATAGCGGTTAAAATACGCTGGGCTTCTTCCCTGCTAAATGATTTGTTTTCGAATAAGTGGTTCAGAATTTTCTTCATGGGTATAAAACAAAAAAGGTTGCTCTAAAAGCAACCCTCCAATATTATTTATATAAAATAAAACGTACACAATTGGGTTACACTACGCTGCTGCGTTGTGCCACCACCAATTATTAAGTCCGTTTGTTTGTATCATCGTCTGGCAAATATGGAATTGTTTTTGCAAAGCAGCAAATATTTCTGAATTTAATTTGTCTTCAGGAAGTCAAGGATAAAATCTTAAGAAGATTTTATTAAGGCATTCTTCTCCTTTGTAAAGTGATTAAATACCAGTTTATCAGCAAGTGCAGGCAACAGTTTATTGAGCCAGACGGTTAGTTTCCCCTGACCCGTCATCACTAAAGTGCGTTTGCGGGCAGCAATTCCGTCAGTAATATGAAGTGCAACCTCTTCGGCCGACATCATTTGACCTTCTTCCATACTGGTCTCGCCGTGCGCAGAACCGTCTTTCGCCAAAGCCGCCACACGGATATTAGAGGTGGTAAAACCGGGACAAGCTACCATCACATGTACACCGCTATGCAGCAACTCCGTCCGTAGTGCCTCCATAAATCCATTCATAGCAAATTTAGAAGCCGAGTATCCCGTCCTTCCCGGCAAGCCTCTGTAACCTGCAATAGAAGATACGCCAATAACACTACCTTTGGTTTTCAGGATTTCCGGTAAAGCGTGTTTTGTACAATAAACAGTCCCCCAGAAATTCACATCCATCAGGTTTTTTAACACTGAGAGATCCAGCTCATTGAACAATGCGCGCATCGAGACACCAGCGTTATTGATCAGTATATCAACCCTTTCAAAAGTCATCACTGCCTGTTTAACCAGCATTTCACAATCACTTTCTTTCGTCACATCTGTCTGTACGGCCAATGCTTTGATTCCGTATTTTTTTTCAAGATCTGCCGTAACCTCGCATAAAGTCACAAATTGTCTTGCCCCCAGTACCAGGTTTGCACCGCGCCTGGCAAATTCTTCTGCACAAGCCTTTCCTATACCGGAAGATGCTCCGGTAATAATGACTACTTTATTCTTGAAATCCATTCTGATTATTTGATTATTGAATTGACATAAGGTACCCTTGTTACAATAGAACGCCCAAGGGTAATTTCATCTGCATATTCCAGCTCACCACCAAAAGCGATTCCACGCGCAATGGTAGTAATAGGTATCTGAAACTCTTTTAACCTTTTATACAGGTAAAAAAGTGTGGTATCCCCTTCCATCGTCGCGCTCAGTGCCAGGATCACCTCTTTAACAGGTGTAGTCGCTACACGCTGCACCAGGGAATCGATGTATAAGTCGGACGGACCTATACCATCCATTGGCGAAATTAATCCGCCTAAAACATGGTACACGCCAAAATATTGCGAGGTATTCTCTACTGCCATTACATCCCTCGTATCTTCCACCACGCAGATAATCTCTTTATCCCGCTTCTGCGAAGTACAGATTTCACAGATCGGATGATCTGAAATGTTATGGCAAATGGTACAATGTTTTATTTCTCTCCTCAGCCTGATGACTGACTGTCCAAAAACATCCACTTCCTCCTGCTCTTTACCCAGTAAATGAAGTACCAGACGTAATGCAGTCTTTTGTCCCACACCGGGTAATTTCGAAAATTCGTTAACAGCATCCTCTAGAAGCTTGGAAGAAAAGTTCATCTTACAAATTTATATTTATCTTCTGTTATTTGATTTTTAAAATATCATTTTCTTACATTTAGCTCCTAAACCATTACCTGAATATGACTCCAGCCATCCTTTTATCCTTTTTATTAGGATACTTTGCACTCTTAGTCGGTGTTGCTTATTTCACTTCCAGGAATTCTTCAGACAACGCCTCCTTCTTTATTGCAAACAGGAATTCAAAATGGTACCTGGTGGCTTTCGGAATGATAGGAACAGCGCTTTCCGGGGTAACGTTTATATCTGTACCCGGTGCTGTAGGCAAAGGTGAGTTTGGGTATTTCCAGTTTGTATTGGGTAATGCGGTGGGCTTTATTATCATTGCAACCGTCCTCCTCCCGCTTTATTACAGGATGAACCTGATTTCTATCTACACTTATCTGGAAAGAAGGCTGGGGCCGCATAGTTATAAAACAGGTGCTGTAATCTTTCTTGTTTCCAGAACAATAGGCTCTTCCCTGCGTTTATTCCTGGTAGCCATCGTTTTACAGCGTTTTATCTTTGATGCGTGGAACGTACCTTTCTGGATCACTATAGTCATCTGCCTGGTATTAATCTGGCTGTATACCCATAAAGGCGGATTAAAAACAATTATTATTACGGATACACTACAGACAGTTTTCCTGCTTTTATCTGTCATCTTATCCATCATTTTTATTTCAAGAGCGCTGAACCTGAACGTTTCAGGCACATTTGAAGCCGTAAAAAACAGCAGCTATTCAAAGATATTTTTCTGGGAAGATTTTATGGGTACCAAATCACACTTCCTGAAACAGTTTCTGGGCGGGATCTTTGTGACTATAGCCATGACGGGACTGGATCAGGACCTGATGCAGAAAAACCTGAGTATGAAAACTATTGGTGAAGCACAAAAGAACATGTTCACATTTACTGGTGTATTTGTAGTGATGAACATCTTTTTCCTGAGCGTGGGTGCGCTGTTATATATTTTTGCTGCTAAAAACGGTATAGCTATTGCAGCACTAAAAACACCTGACAACCTGTATCCTGAAATTGCTTTAAACCATTTGAATGTTATTCCCGGAATCATATTTATGCTGGGATTGACGGCAGCGACCTTTGCGACGACTGATTCTGCACTGACGGCACTGACGACTTCCTTTTGTATGGATTTCCTGCATTTTGATAAAAAAGCAGATCAGAATGCACCGGAATTGGTTAGAAAACGACATTTAGTGCACATCGGCTTTTCGGTATTAATGGTCATAGTGATATTGATATTTAAGGTGATAAATGATGATTCAGTAGTGAACTCCATGTTTATAGCGGCAACGTATACTTATGGCCCATTATTGGGTTTATTCACCTTTGGGATGCTGACCAACAGGGCAGTAATGGATAAATTAGTACCTTATATCTGTATCGCCTCTCCGCTATTGTCTTTTTTCATCAAAAGTAATAGCGTAAATTGGTTCGGTTACGAGCTGGGTTTTGAACTGATCGTATTGAATGGGCTGATCACCTTTATATTATTATGGGTAACTGGCAAAACATCTGTTACCCAAACCAGGTTTTAAATATAAATTAGAAGAGAATGACGAGCGACGAAAAGATAAGAAGTGCTTTTGAAAACAAAAACTGGCAGGAAATAAAAGTAACAGACTCCTGGTCGATCTTTAAGATCATGGCCGAGTTTGTTGATGGATTCGAGAAACTGGCTAAAATTGGTCCTTGTGTATCCATATTCGGTTCAGCAAGAACTGCAGAAACAAATAAATATTATCAGATTGCTGTAGAATGCGGAAAGTTACTGACCGACCGTGGTTATGGCGTAATCACTGGTGGCGGTCCGGGTATCATGGAAGCCGGTAACAAAGGAGCCCATACCAATGGTGGTAAATCTGTAGGCTTAAATATTGATCTACCCTTTGAACAGTTCCATAATAAGTATATCGACCACAATAAATTACTGGAGTTCGATTATTTCTTTGTGAGGAAAGTAATGTTTATGAAATACTCACAGGGATTTGTAGTGCTGCCCGGCGGTATGGGCACCATGGATGAGCTTTTTGAAGCAATAACCCTCATTCAGACTGGTAAAATTGCCCGTTTCCCCATTGTACTTGTAGGTAGAGATTACTGGGGAGGCCTGGTAGAATGGATTAAAAATACCATGCTCGAAAAAGAGCATAATATTCATGCAGAAGATCTAAACCTGTTCAGACTTGCTGATACTGCAGAAGAAGCAGCCGAGCATATCTTCAGGTTCTATGATAAATATGTCTTGAAACCTAACTTTTAGTATTTAACTGGTGGAGTTAAATATGACTTACTCCACCAGAAACTACTAATTTCATGGCTTCTGCAGCACTCATATTTAATGTTTTTATCTTTTCCTTTTTCACCACACAAACCTGTCCGGCAAAAGAATAGGAAAATGGAAAGTAAACAATTGCCTCACCGGGTAGACCGATGGCATTCAAATCATCCTTAGTCAGAAAACCGATTTTCTTTAAATCCCCCTCTACCTCTACCAGCACAGGATGATTAAACTTTTTCTCATCACCTACAAAGGCTTCAGCCAGATCTTTAATAGAAGAATACAGAAAATTCAATCCCGGTAGTCTGTTCATCCAGCGGTTAAACCAGTTGTACATTGGCTCCGTCACGAAATTGGTCACGACTATGCCTGCAAGCAGAATCAGCGTGACAACCAATGCCAGACCCAGTCCCGGAATATTCCTGCTTGCTCCCGTTCTTGGATCAACACCAAGAATATTGTTCACATTCAGCCAGCTGTCTACCGTAGTCACTGCCCATATCACAATATAAATACTTAATGCAATAGGCAATACAATCAGTAAACCTTTAATCAGATAGTTCAGTAAAGCTCTGCCAATTCTATTCATCACACAAAATTACTCATAAAAATAGACTCGTTTAACCCTTTGAGAAATATTAGTCAGAATTTCATACGGAATGGTATCAATTTGTGCTGCCAGCGCTGCAATGGTGAGCTGATTATCGAAAACAATTACTTCATCACCAGATTTCACATCCAAACCTGTGACATCAATCATACACATGTCCATCGCAATAGAACCCACTGTAGGCACCAGCTTTCCATTCACCAGCATCTTGCCCACCCCATTACCAAATGCACGGCGGTAACCATCAGCATAACCTATTTTAACCGTCGCTGTTTTTCCGCCTTCAGGTAATACACCGCGCCTGCCATAGCCTACAGTTTCCAGCGGACCAATGTTCTTGACCTGCGTGATGGTAGTTTTTAAAACAGCCACCGTTTGTAATCCCCTATTGCCTTTCAAGCCCGAATCAAAGCCATAAAGCCCGATTCCTATCCTCACCATATCCAGTTGTGCCGCAGGATGGCGTGTAATGGCAGAGGTATTCGAAATATGCCTGATAAAGTCATATCCCAGTGTTTCCTTCAATTGTGAAACCATCGTCAGTAATCTGTCTACCTGGTACCTGGTAAATTCATCATGATTTTCATCTTCACTTGCCGCCAGATGTGAGAACGCAGATACAATCTTTAGTTTTTTGGTGTCTGTAAGCAATGGTAATAAGAGCGACAAATCAAGTTCTTCAAAACCAAGACGGTGCATGCCCGTATCAATTTTAATATGTACAGGATAATCGCTTACAGTTTCCGGCAAAAACCCGATAAACTCTTTAACGATATCCAGACTGTATAACTCAGGTTCCAGTTTATATTTGATGATGGCTTCAAAAGCAGAAGGCTCCGGACTCATAACCATAATCGGTAACGAAATTCCCGCCTTTCTGAGTGCAATACCTTCATCGGCATAAGCTACAGCAAGGTAATCCACTTTGTGATATTGCAATAAATTAGCGATCTCAAAACTTCCGCTCCCATAAGAGAAAGCTTTCACCATAGCCATTACCTTCACCCCGGGTTTTAACTTGGATTTATAAAACCGCAGGTTACTCGCTAAAGCATTCAGGTCAATTTCCAGTACCGTATCATGTACTTTCTGAGTCAGCAGCTTACTTATTTTTTCAAATTGAAACCTGCGTGCACCTTTAACGAGGATCGTCTCATTAGCAAAATGTATTTCCGGTAAATGCGTGATAAAGTCCTGCGTACTTTGATAAAAAGAGGCTTCAATATCAAATGAAGCGGCGCATGCAGAGATATGCGGACCAATTCCAATCAGCCTGTTCACCTGCTTTTGTTTCAGCAGGGAAGCAATTTCAGCATAGAGATCCTGATCCTTTTTTCCGGTCTCATATAAATCTGATAAGATCAGCGTTTTAATGACATGCTGATTCTGCAGTTTCAAAAAGTCGAGCGCAATAGCGAGCGAAGAAATATCTGCACTATAAGAATCATCTATGACAGAGCATTGATTGATTCCATTTTTTAGTTCCAGTCGCATATTTACAGCGGTCAGCTTCTCCAGCCTGATATCTGCCTCTTCAGCAGAATAACCCATGGCCAGCAAAGTGGCCCAGCAAATGATTCCGTTTTCTACCGATGCGCGATCGCGAAAAGGGATTAAACATTCTATCTCTTTATCCTTGTATAGTGCTCTGATGTAGTTTTTGCCCTCTATCGGTTCTACAAAAAGGATCTGAAGATCTGCCTTTTGGTTCATGCTCCAGCAAAACTTTTGCTCACCAGGCAGGTCTTTCGCCGCAATGCCAGCTGTATATTCGGGTGAATAGATAAACATCCGCACCTCTTTAAACAACTTCAGTTTCTCCTGCAGCTTTTCCTTTGCTGAAGAAAAACCCTCTGCATGGGCTTCCCCTATATTAGTCAGGATGCCAATTGTAGGTCTGATCACCTGCTCCAGATGGGTCATTTCCTCCGGTCGGGAGATCCCAGCTTCAAAAATCCCGAGCGTATGCTCAGGCTCCATCTGCCATACTGATAAGGGTACACCTATCTGCGAATTAAAACTTTTTGGACTTCTGACAATATTAAAGTCTGCCGCCAGCAATTGATATAACCATTCCTTTACCACAGTTTTACCATTACTACCAGTAATGGCAATCACTTCATTACTGAACTGCGCGCGGTTATAAGCAGCAATAGCCTGCAATGCTTTTAGAACGTCAGGCACCCATAAAAAATTAGCATCCTTATACCGGTCAATATAATCCCGGTCGCTGATCACAAAGTTCCTCACGCCGGTTTCATAAGCTTCCCTGATGAATTCATGCCCATTCCGCTGGGCAGGAATAGCGAAAAATAAAGCACCTTCAGGGTCTACAATGCTCCTGCTGTCAATCACCAGGTTGTTAATGATAGTCTTGCGCTTCTCATTTTGCAGGTTGATGTCTAAGATTCCAGCGATCTGCTGAATGGTATAATTCCTTTCGCTCATGGATCAGGATGATTTAGCTTTGCCAGCAAAGTTAATAAGATAACCAATATGTACCGATGTTTGTGGATATTTGCATCGAATAAAAATCAGCTGCCCTTGGAACGAAAACCATCTAAACCTATTGTCCTGGATAAGAGATCTGCTTTAGTGAAAGCAGAAAGTTATTGCGCCTATCAGGAACGCTCACAACAGGAAGTGAGAAATAAGCTGTACGACTGGGGGCTGTGGAAGGATGATGTAGAAAATGTAATTTCAGAACTGATCCAAAACAACTTTCTGAACGAAGAGCGTTTTGCCAATGCTTATGTTTCCGGCAAGTTCAACATCAAAAAATGGGGAAAGATTAAAATAAAGCAAGGCCTGAAGCTAAAGAAAGTGCCGGATAAGATGATCACGAAAGCGTTAAATACGATAGATTACGACGAATATCTGAAGGTAATACTCGCCGCCGCAGAAAAAAAAGCAGCTGTTTTAACGGAAAAAGATAAGTACAAAAGGAAATATAAGCTGATGACCTACCTTTTGGGGAAAGGATTCGAAAGTAATTTAATTTCTGAAGTACTGAATGACAATAACTTAAGCTAAGATCGGTTTTTTTTGTAAAAAATAACTTGACAGTAATACAAAAGTATTTATATTTGCAATCCCAAACGGAAACAAGGTTAATCATTTAAACGTTGTTCTAAAGGGCATCATCGGATGATGATTGAATAAACCAATGCGAAAGTAGCTCAGTTGGTAGAGCACGACCTTGCCAAGGTCGGGGTCGCGAGTTCGAATCTCGTCTTTCGCTCTAAGTTCCTTTACCAGGAACTTAATTTAAAAGGTTAACACCTGCTCAGATGGTGGAACTGGTAGACACGCAGGACTTAAAATCCTGTGACCTTAAAAGTCGTGCGGGTTCGATTCCCGCTCTGAGTACAACAAAATACCTGTATAAAGCTAT